>Ga0154020_10006433_pt1 | contig 13750 bp, 11 predicted proteins | sample Klosneuvirus_201_FD_109709 | JGI IMG/M metagenome (GOLD analysis project Ga0154020, IMG submission 109709) | Active sludge microbial communities from wastewater, Klosterneuburg, Austria - Klosneuvirus_20160825_MG | ecosystem: Engineered > WWTP > Aerobic digester > Activated sludge | place... | reverse complement strand
CGGCGACCTCGCCTCGATCGGGCTCGCCGAGATCCTCTCCGCCGCCGAGCTCTCGCTGCCGATCACCGTCATCTTCGTCAACAACGCGATCTACGGCATGACCGGCGGCCAGATGGCGCCGACCTCGCTCCCGGGCCAGGTCACCGTGACCTCGCCCTACGGGCGCGGCACGTTCGAAGGCAAGCCGTTGCGCATGTCGGAGATGATCGCCGGGCTCGACGGTCCGATCTACGTCGAACGCGTCGCGCTCTACGATCCGAAGCAGCGCACGCGCGCCCGCAAGGCGATCAAGAAGGCGCTCGAGCTGCAGATCGAGAATCGCGGCTTCTCGTTCGTCGAAGTGCTCGCCGAGTGCCCCACCCACCTTCAGAAGACGCCCGAGGAGGCTGAAGCCTGGGTGCGCGACGCGATGACGCCGTTCTTCCCGCTCGGTGTGAAGAAGGACCTGACGGTCGAGCCGCGCCCGGCGCTGCCGGTGCCGGACTACGATCCGTTGCGCCTCTTGTCGGCGATCGGCGCCTCCACCGAGGCGCCGCCACGCTTCGCCAAGGGCTTTCCGCTGCAGCTCGGCACGCGCGACATCGGCGTGAAGTTCGCCGGCGCCGGCGGCGACGGTGCGCAGACCGCCGCGATGCTGCTCACCCATTCGGCGATTCACGAGGGCTTCGACGCCACGCAGATTCCGTCCTACGGCCCCGAGTCGCGCGGCGGCACCTCGTACGCCGACGTCCGCCTCGCCGCCGACCACGTCCTCTCGCCGGCGGTCCCAAAGCCGCATGTGCTGGTCGCCTTCAACGCCCCGAGCGTCGCCAAGTTCGGGCCGCAGATCGTCCCCGGCGGCATGCTGATCTACGACTCGTCGGTGACTCCTGAGCTGCCGCCGCTGGCTGCCGGCGTCCGCGCCATCGGCGTGCCGTTCACCACCATCGCCGCCGAGATCGGCAAGTCGAACGTCAAGAGCGTCGTCGCCCTGGGTGCGCTGCAGGGAGCCACCGGCCTGCTGCCGGCGGAGTCCCTCCTCTACACGATTCGCCAGACCCTCAACAAACGCGCCGAGCTCGTGCCGCTCAACGAAGAGGCCTTCCGCCGCGGCATCGGCGCCGGCGCCATCCTCAGCGAACCGGTGGGGGTTCCCTCGCCGCACTGAGCGAGAGGCCCTCTGCCTCGCTGGGGTGCCCAGGCGCTCCGTTGCCGGCTTCTCTCTCGGAGTCCGCTCGGGGTCCTGTCTGGCCCGTATCCCATGGGGTCCTCGCGCTGAGGAAGCGCGCTCCGGTCCCCATGGGAGCCCTCGGTCCAGCCACCCCTCGTCGGTAGATCTGGAAAGAAGCCTGCATCCTTCCGCTGCCCAAGGGCGCTCTGGCGCTCGGGATCCAAAGTGGGCGACCACGCTTCAAGTAGGAGCCCGCTTTGGATCCCGAGTGCCGGAGTGCCCAACCACGACTGTCCCCCGCTCCGCGTGGAATCCGCTCCTTAAGCCAGGAGGAGGATAATCGTGCCTGCGATGAGCAAAGTCCGGCCGCGGACGATCGGCTTCCTGGTCGGCGGCGTTGCGCTTGCGGCGATCCTGCCGGCGCAACCGGTCGAGTCCCGCCTCGCAACCGACGCCTTCGAGCTCACCGTCAGCGGCAACGACATCTCGGCGCCGATCGACCACTTCTCCGCTGACGCCGAAGCGCAACTCGCAACGGAGATCGAGTCGGTGCGCACCCGGCTCTATGCCAAAGGCAAGCTGCCTCTGCCGGACCCGACCATCGCCACCACCTTCGCCTGGCCGCTGCGCAGCGCGAACATCGGCTATTTCGCCCACTACGCAACTTCGGCGTTTGTCGATCAGAACACCGCCGTCGGTCCGTTCCAGGACTGGAACTGCGGTGCGCGCTCCTACGACCAGCACCACGGCACCGACATTTTCACCTGGCCCTACGGCTGGCTGTCCATGGATCTCTTCCGCCTGCAGACTGTCGCCGCCGCGCCGGGGACGATTCTGGTGCGCGTAGATGGGAATTCCGACCGGAGCTGCGCCGCCGGCGGCGGCAACGCCAATCTGATCGTGATCCAGCACGCCGACGGCTCGACCGCCATCTACGGCCACTTCAAGAACGGCTCGGTGACGCCGAAGCTGGTCGGCGAGGCGGTGGCGGCGGGCGAGTATCTGGGGATCGTCGGCAGCTCCGGTTCCTCGACCGGCCCGCACCTGCACTTCGAGGTGCACGACTCCGGCACGTATCCCGGCCCGCTCCTCGATCCGTACGATGGCCTCTGCGAGACGCTGGCGCTTGGCAGTCTCTGGATGCAGCAGCCGGCCTACCGCCAGCCGACGATCAACCATGCCTCGACCGGTTTCGCCACACCGCTGATTCCCGCCTGCCCGGGGCAGGAGACGCCGAACGAGAAACGACTGTTCGTCAACGGCGACCCGATCTACTTCCGCGCCTACGTCAGAGACCTGACAACGGGCCTCCAGCTCGCCTTCGCCATCCACCGCCCCGACGGCTCGCTTTACCAGTCGACCAACTTCACCGCCACCCAGGACTACAACGCCGCGTACGTCTCCTGGAGCAACCCCGGTTTCGGCGGCGGCGCCGCCGGCCGCTGGACCTTCGACGTCACCCTCGCCGGCATCCCCCGCAGCCGCGCCTTCTGGATGGGCGCCCTCTTCGCCGACGACTTCGAGGACGCCAACCTCACTGCCTGGTCATCTGCGGCGCCATAGCTTGGGATCCGGCTTGCGCGGTGGCCAGTCGTCGGGCGCGCGCGTCGCTTCGCTGCCGGGATCGACCGCAATCTCGGCCTCCTCTGGGCTGTTGCCGGCCCAGCCGGCATCGCCCTCCTCCCGGCCCCAGCGCGCCAGGCGCTCTGCGTCGCGGGCGCGGCGGCGGCGGATGGCGGCGAGGGCGAGGAGGGCGATGCCGCCCCAGAGCAGGACCGAGCTCGAGATGATCGGTACCCAGCGGTCGAGGAGCGTCCGGCGATCCCAGTAGCTGGTCTCGAAATCGGCCAGCGTCTCGCCGGTCGCCGCGCGAAAGGCGTCGCGGAAGCGCTCGCCCCGCGCCACGCCGTCGAGAATCTGCGCCGCACTGGCCCGACCGTGGCGGGACAGCAGCTCGCGGACGATGTCGCCGGCCAGCGCGTAGCCGGCATGCACCTCCGACTCGCCACCTGAGAACGCGGCGTCGAGACGGGCGAGCGGGAGGCTTCCGTCGTCGATCACCGCCAGCGTCAGCCGGGCGCTATCGCCCCATTCCGGCTTGCGCCCTACGGCCATCGCCAGCCCCTCGTTGAACCAGCGCGGCAGATCGCCGCCTCCGGCACGCCGGTCGACGAGCAGATGCGTGACCTCATGCCGCAGCACCGACTCGAGCCCGAAGTCGGGATAGCGGTCGGCGCGCGCCGGCAGCAGCACGAGCTGCCCCGGTCCGCGGCCGGAGATCGCGTAACCTGCGATCCAGGGCGGCACCGCGCGCGCCGCTGCGCTACCCTCTGGAACCAAAACGACGGAGAGCGGCGCGACCTCGGTGAGGAGCGCCGCCGCGTCACCTCCGACGAGATCGGCGGCGGCGGCGAGCGCCGCCGGCGCCAGCCGCTCCACCTCCCGCGCGACCGCCGCGAGCTCCGCCGGCGCCTGGACCGTCACTGGTAGCGGCCGCGGCGGCTCCGCCGCCGCCCAACCGGGGTCCGCAAAGACGAGGACCAGCAGCACGAAAAGCGAAAAGCTCAGTAGATGAAAAAAACGACGAGCCCCGAGTCCGCTGGGGGTCCGGGCCCTGCCAGCTGCGTCGGGTCGCGATCGGGTCAGCATCGACGAAGAGAACAACGAACGCGAAGGAACTTCTATTTCCTCTACTGGTCCTTTTCTTCCTTCGGATACCCGCGCCGTCGCCGGAAGCCTTCCCGTGGGCGACCGGCGGTAGACTGTCAGCCGGGAGGACTGCCGATGCCGCTCTACGAATACCGTTGTCCCGATTGCCAGGGACGTTTCGAGATCATTCAGCACCTGGGGACCTCCGCCGCGGAGACCGTCTGCCCGGCGTGCGGCGCCCAGCACGTCGAACGCCAGCTCTCGACCTTCGCCGTGGCGAACGGCGGCTCGGGAGCGAGCGCCATGCCCGCCCCGAGCTTCGCCGGTTGCGGCGGTGGGCAATGCGGAGGCGGTGGAGGCGGCTGCGGCGGCGGCGACTGGAACTGAGACGATACGAATCGCCCGCGTTCGGCACGTCTTGAAGCAGGAGATGTCCAGATGAGGCCGAACGCCGCTTTCACTCTGCTGCTCTTTGCGACCTTCGTGCCCGGCGCCGCCCGCGCGGGTGAGAACCTGCTGTTCAATCCCGAATTCGACAACGCCCAGATGGAGGCCGGCTGGGCGATCTACTTCGGAACGCTGCTCGACTGGACGATCGAGGACGCCAACGCCTGCCCCGGCTCCGGTGCCGGTCGCATCGCCAGCTCGACCACCGACGTCGGCACGCAGTGGGCCGAAGTCGGACAGTGCCAGCCGATCGACCAGGCCTCCTGGACAACCGGCTACCACGCCGCTTTCTCCTATTTCAGCTACGAAACGCTCGGCCTCGCCTACGCCCAGTACTTCTACTACACGGACACCGCCTGTGGCCTGGGCGGGGGCTCCTATGTCGGACTCAACAGTGCCCAGGGCCCGATCGGCCCGGGCTGGCACCGGGTCGCGATCTCCGTGCCGGCGATTCCGCCGCAGGCGCAGAGCATCCTGGTGGCGGTCGGCGCCGAGGCCTATCAGCTGGGCCGAATGGAGCTCAGCTTCGACCGCGCCTATTTCGGCAAGAAAGCAGTGATCTTCACCGACGACTTCGAGTCCGTCGCCAGCCTTTGCCGCTGGTCGTCCGCGGTGCCCTGATCGACTTCAGCAGCACTTAGGGCAGGGCTGTCGTCCACGCCTGCGTGCCGGCGCTTTCGAAGCCGTCGAGGAAGATGAGCGGCAGATCCTGCAGGCAGTAGAGATGGCCACCGGGGAAGCCACAGTCCGTGGGACCCGAGGCAGTCCATAGACCGACTGCGGTGTTCGCGCTGCCCCATTCCCCGGTCGTGCCGGACGACATCCAACCCGAGCAGTTCGTCGGCGTCGCCGAGCCATCGGCCTGGGTTCCGGTCCATGTGTAGTCGTTCCCGACATAGGCTCCGGTGTCCGTGAGGTTGATCGGCGACTCGAGATAGCCGCTGGTCAGGTCGACCCGGCTCGCCGCGACCTCGATGCCGTCGAGGCGCATCCACGGCCCGTCGTGTTCGAAGCGGTCGATCGCGTTCGTCCCGCTCGCCGAGAGCCAGGCCCTGAAGGAGTCCGCCTGCCGGATCCCCGCCAACGCGGCGAGGTCGCGACAGATCGCATCGCCCGCCTCCAACCCGGTGGCGCTCCCCGCGTTCGGCCACGAACCGAGCTCTCCCGTGCCGTACGCAGAAGTGAGAAAGGCCAGGCGACCCGACGCCGGAAAGGGCGGCAGGGGATCCGCAACGCCGGTTTCGAAACAGTACAGGTGGTATTGCGGGGACGAGCAGGGCGCCGAGCCAGCTTTCATCCAACTGGTTGCGGTCCGGTAGGCCAGGCCCATGAAGGCCGGCTCAGGATCATCCACCACGGTCCAGTCGGCGCAGGTAAACGAACCTGCGGCGCCATCCTCCGCGGTTCCTGTCCAGGCGCCGCCAACCGCCAGATCGGCGCCGAACTCGTCGAAGGCGGGAGGGTTGAGGACTTCTCCGAGCGGAGCAACGAGGTCGGGCAGGCCGGCACCGAACGGCTTGCCATCGGTGCGCCACCAGGGGCCGGCGGCAGCCGGCAGCGACGGCTGGCCGCAGTTCGTCGTCAGCTTGCCGGCCAGGTTGTGCATGCGGCAATAAGCGTCGTCGACCGAATCGGAGAGCCAGGCGCGATAGCCTGCCGCGTTCGGCAGGCTCGCCGCGGCCGCTCGCGCCTGGCAGATGGCGTCTGCGGCATCCAGGCCGGTCAGGCCCCCTGCGTTGGCCCAGGTGGACAGGTTCCCGGTGCCCGTCACCGAGGAGATGAACATGCGCCGCGTCACCGCGGCAAGCGGCGAAGCGACGAGCGCAACGAGTCCCAGCGCAGCGAGCAAGCGGGTGAACCGCATCTGAGGCCTCCCCTGCCACGGAAGGTGACCCGCGGCGCCGGAACGAGAGCCCTTCGGCGGCAGAGTTCGTCTGGAGGTTCAGCCCGGCGCCGGAGCACGCGACCGCGAGCTCCGTGACCTCCACTCTCCATGGTGAGCGCGATCCCAGCCCGCGACACCCCCGCGGGAGTGGGCAGAGTACCTACCTGTCGGGGTAGTGCCAGGAAACTGCCCCGGCGCGAAGCGAGGGCCGGCTCAGGCGGGGTTGGGCTCGCTGAGCGTCTCGAGCAGGTGGTCGGCGCCGCAGACGGTGACGCCGGTGGCGGGCTCGACGGCGAGGATGGTGAACACGCCGTCCTCGACCACCGCCGCGAAGCGCCGGCAACGGCGGCCGAGGCCGGTCGCGGAGCGGTCGACCTCGAGCCCGAGAGCGCGCGCCAGTGCGCCATTGCCGTCGGCGAGCAGGTCGACCTTGCCAGCCGCGCCGGTCGCTTCACCCCAGGCGGCCATCACGTACGGATCGTTGACCGCCACGCAGGCGATGGCGTCCACCCCTGCCGCACTGAGCTCTTTCGACTTCCCGATATAGCCCGGGAGGTGGATCTCCGAGCAGGTCGGGGTGAAGGCGCCGGGCAGGCCGAAAAGCAGGATCTTCCGGCCGGCGAAGTACTCGCCGGTCGCGACTTTCTCCCCGCCCTCCGCCGACGCCATCCAGAGGGTCACTTCCGGAATCCGGTCCCCGACCTCGATCATGGTTGGCTCCTTGAGTGCGCTGGGCTCCTCGGCTGCGCCCGCATCCCGGCGAACTTCATCCGATCGGAATCTGCCGGATATTCGCTGTCAGCCAGCTGTCGAAGTCCTGCAGGCCGGGATGCAGCGCCCGGGCGAGATTCACGTCGCGATTCGCCAGAAATTGCTGCGAGCAGATCGACTGCACCTGGAACATGTTGGCGAGGTCGTCCGCCCCCGGGAAGCCGAGGTTGCGATAGACCTCGAACGGCAGGTCGGTGAAGCTCACCGGCTCGCCGAGGTGCTTCGCCATCCCCGCCGCCAGCTGGTCGCCGGTGAGGACCTCGCCGCAGATGCCGAAGCGCTGTCCGGCGACGCCCGGTCCGCGCTTGAAGACGCCGTAGGCGCAGGCGCCGATATCGGCGACCGCGATGCCGGGCAGCGGGGCGCCGCCGAGCGCGAAGGCGATGCCAAGCTTGCCGTCCTCGCCGCGGCGCGGACCCATGCCGAAGTGGATGAAGTTGTCCCAGTAGAACGAGGTCAAGAGGTAGGAGGTCGGCGCCGCCTCGGCGGCGAAGATCGCGTCGGCTTCGCCCTTGACGTCGAAGTGCGCCACCTTGTACTTGCCGTGCAGGGTCGGCACCCGCGGATCGGAAAGCGGAATCCACTGGCGCGTGTCCTCGAGCGTCGACCAGACGACGTGCGCCGCCCCCGCCCGGCGCGTCGCGCGCGCCATCGCCGCGGCCTGCGCGAGCTCACGCTCGGCAGAAAAATGCTCCCAGAAGTTGGTCACCACGAAGACGCCGTGCGCGCCCGCGAAAGCGCCGTCGAGCGACGCCGGGATGTCGGCGTCTCCCGCCACGACCTGGGCTCCCGCCGCGGCGAGCGCCTTCCCCTTGTCGGAATCGGGTTTGCGGGTGATCGCCCGCACGGCGAACTCACCGCCCCGATCCGCCAGGATCGCCCGCACCAATCCTCCACCCTGCGCCCCGGTGGCGCCTACGACCGCGATGATCTTCCTGTCTGCCATGTTCGCGTCTCCTTGCAAGGTTCTTCGCCAACCGTTCCCGTTCGGATGACCGCCGGAATTCTAACTCCATGGATGCCGGGAGTTTACCGGCGCCTCCCGCGCCAACGGGCTGGGGCCCCTACCCTTTCGGTCCTTCCCTCGCCGCTGGAAAGTGCTAAAGAGAGTCATGAGCACCCGTCATCGCAGTTCCCACTCCGACCTCTCCCGGCACTCTTCGGCCGCGTTTCGCCCGCGCCTCGCTTGGCTCCCGGCCACCCTCCTCATCTGCGCCTACGCCTTCGCGCCGGTGCCCGCCACGGCTCTCACCCCGGTCCCCGAAGCCGGATGGCGGGTCATCGCCTGGAACGACCTCGGCATGCACTGCCTCGACGCCGATTTTTCGGCCTTCGCCATCCTGCCGCCCTACAACACGATCCACGCCCAACTGATCGATCCGTCGGGGCTCCTCGTGACCGTGCCCGGCAGCGTCACCCTGACCTACGAAGCGGTCGCCGACGCCGCCGGCTCGATCAATCGCAGCTCGGTAGGCAAGACGAACTTCTGGGAGCACATCGCCGATCTCTTCGGCTTCCCGCTCTCCGACGACCAGGGCCTCGCCGGGCACGACATGCCCGGCGCCGCGAACACGCCGCAGCTGCTGACCTGGAGCGCGGCCTCCGCCTGGTGGAGTGCCGAGGGAATCCCGATCACCCCGATCGACGACGCCCAGGCCCGCAACGCCTATCCGATGATGCGCATCGTCGCCAGGAACGGCGCCGCGGTCCTCGCCGAGACCCGTATCGTGCTGCCGGTCTCCGATGAGATGGACTGCTCGGCCTGCCACGCCTCGGGCTCGGGGGACGCGGGGCGCCCGGCGACCGGTTGGGTCTACGACCCCGACCCGCAGCGCGACTACCGGCGCAATATCCTGCGCTTCCACGACGAGGAGCAGCTCGGCAATCCGCTGTTCGTCGATGCCCTGGCCCACAACGGCTTCGATCCCGCGGGTCTCGAGGCGACGGTCGCCACCGGCCGCGCCGTCCTGTGCGCGGCCTGCCATCCGTCGAACGCCCTGCCCGGCAGCGGTCTCGCCGACCTCACGCCGCTCACCCGCGCGGTGCATTCCCTCCACTCGACCGTCACGGACCCGGTCTCCGGCCTCGCCCTCGGCTCGTCGAGCCTGCGCGGCGCCTGCTACCGCTGCCACCCGGGATCGACCACGCGCTGCCTGCGCGGCGCCATGGGAAAGGCGATCGGCGCCGACGGCTTGCCGTCGATGCAGTGCCAGGGCTGCCACGGCGACATGGCGGCGGTGGGGGCGGCGAGCCGCATCGGCTGGCTCGATCAGCCGACCTGCCAGAACTGTCACACCGGCACGGCCGTCGCCAACGCCGGTCAGATCCGCTTCACGACGGTGTTCACCGCCGGCGGTCTGCCGCGCGATCCGGTCGATCCGCTCTTCGCCACCGAGCCCAACGTTCCGGCCGCCGGCTTCGACCTCTACCGCTTCTCGTTCGGCCACGGCGGGCTGGCTTGCGAGTCCTGCCACGGCTCGACCCACGCCATCTTCCCGTCGAGCCACGTCAACGACAACGTACAGAGCGTCCAGCTGCAGGGACATGTCGGCGCGCTCGCCGAATGTCTCACCTGCCACGCCTCGGTGAGCCCGAGCCTCGGCGGCCCGCACGGACTCCATCCGCTCGGGCAGATCTGGGTCGGCGACCATGCCGACTACGCCGAGTCGCACGGCACGACCGCCTGTCTCCCCTGCCATGGCGGCGACTCGCGCGGCACCGTGCTCTCCGCCTCGCAGCGCGCCTGGATCGCCACTACGGAATGGGGAGCCCGGAGCTTCTTCCGCGGCGCCAAGATCGGTTGCTACGAGTGCCACAACGGACCGGACAGCGAGAACGCGACCACCGACCACGCGCCGGTCGCGAACTCGCGCAGCGCGACCGCTTCGGCGGCGATTCCGCTGCGCATCGCCCTCACCGTCACCGACGCCGACGGCGACCCGCTCGAGCTGCGCATCGTCGACCAGCCGGCGCACGGCACCGTGGCGATCCGCGGCACCGTGGCGCTGCTCTATCCCGACGCCGGCTTCAGCGGCGGGGATAGCTTCACCTTCGCCGCCTGGGACGGCAAGCGAGAATCCAACCTCGCGACGGTGACCCTCGCCATCGTCGATGCCGGCGGCCTTTTCGCCGACGGGCTGGAATGCGGCGCAACGACTCGCTGGAGCGCCGCCGCGCCATAGTCGCGAAAGCGCCGCGGCGGCGCGCTCGAACCGCGCGCCGCCGGTGGGGATCGGGGACCCTCCATGCGCTCCGTCAGGCGCCACTGACGGCCTTTCTCCCGGTTTGAGACAATGCGGACCTTCCGGCCTTCTTCGAGGAGAGACGCATGCCCAATCCGCATCGCCCGTACATCCAGCAGTTCTACCCCGACGAGCACTCCTGGTGCTACGGCTGCGGCCGGCTCAACCCGAAAGGGCTCCACCTCGAGAGCGCCTGGGAGGGCGACGAGGTCGTAGCCCGCTTCACGCCCCGCCCTGAGGACGTGTCGATACCCGGCTACGTCTATGGTGGGCTGATCGCGGCGCTCATCGATTGCCATGCCATGGCGACGGCGGCGGCGCATGCGGATCGCCTCGCCGGACGCCGGCTCGGCGACGGCGAAGTGCCGCGCTACGTCACCGCGGCGCTGCGAGTCGACTATCTCCATCCCACGCGCCTCGGCTCCGAGCTCGTGCTGCGCGCCCGGGTGCGCGAGGCCGGACGGCGCAAGCTGGTCGTCGAAGTGGCACTGGAGTCCGCCGGGCGCGAAACGGCGCGCGGCGACGTCGTCGCGGTGCCGATGCCCGCCGCGATGGCCGCCACCACCTGACCGGCCGAAACCTATTGGCGGGACACGATGGTGTCCCGCCAAGGTGTCCCCGGCGACGCGTGGCGACTCAGGGGAGGCTGGACGACCAGTTCGAGACGTCGTGGGTTTCGAACCCGTCGAGCAGGATCGCCTGGCAGGAGATCTGGGTCAGCGCGACGTCGTCCAGGCTGTAGTTGGCGCCGTTGCCGTCGACCCCCTTGATGTACTCGAACTTCAGGGTGTGGGGCAGGCCGTCGGCGAACGCATCGACGATGAGGCTGCGTGGGGTGTAGGTCGTCTCGGCGACGAACGGCTCGAGATAGCTGGCGATCTCCTGACCATCCATCCTGACGTACAAGTAATCGGTGAACGGCGTCTGGACGGCGCCGATTCCCAGCTGGAAGTCGAGATCCATGTAGGCGCCATTCGGCAGACGCACGACCTGGCTCACCGACGAGGTCTCCGGCGTAATGCCGCCCACCCCGCCGAACCATGCCCAGACGTCTCCCGTCAAAGGGCTGACCGTCCCACTGCCGTCGCCGCAGAGTGCGAGGGTGCAGAGCGGCGAGAAGTACTGCGTCGAAGCTTCGATCCAGCTCGGGCTGTCGAGCGGATCGCCGACGGCATCCTCGAAGCTCCCGCTGGCGAGCGTCGGCACCTGGCGCACGACGACCGCCACATCGTCTAGGTTGTAGGCCGCGAAGCCACCCCCGGCCGGGCCGACGAACTGGAACGAAAGCGTATGCGTCCCGCCGTCGAGGTAGGCGCCCAGGGGGTAGGTGTAGAAGGTGAAGGCGCTCTCGCTGGCGGCGGGCTCTGGAAATGCCGCGAGCAGGTCGCCGTCGACTCGGACCTCGAGCAGGTCGGTGAACGGTGCGGCGACCGCGCTGATCTGCAGGAAGAAGTTGAGCTCGGCGACCGTGCCGAGCGGCAGGACGAGATCCTGCGTCATCGTGGAGCTCTCGCCCGCGGGATCGGCCGTGCCGCCGAACAGCGTCCAGAAGAGGCCGTTGCGCGCCTCGATGCCGCCGGCGATACCGCACGCCTCGACGCTGCAAACCGGCGACCCGAACTGGGTCGAGGTCCCGGTCCAGTCGGGACAGACCGGCGGCGAGCCCGCGGCGCGCTCGAAGCCGCCGTCGCGGAGCAGATTGGCCGGCGCACAGCTCAGCTCGGCATGAAGCGCGACCGGCGCGCCCACTGCGGCCACCGCGGCCACCGCGGTACAGGCAAACAACAAGACTCGAATGCGCGAACTGGAGTTCATCGCCGGGCTCCTTCAGTTGGGTTGTGGGAGAGGATGTCCTCACCCTACGCGCCATCACGTCCCTGCCGTACCGAGAAAGCTACCCGGTTGCGCCTGCGGACAAACCCTGCAATCGAAGCGAGATTGCGCAGAAACTACTCACGAACGTTGGCGTCGCGGCTACGGTAGACGGCGGACGATCACGAGGGTGAGATCGTCGGCGAGATTCTCCGAGGCGACGAATCCGACGACGCGGCGGACGAGCTCGTCGGCGAGCTGCAGCGCCGAGATCTCGCGCCGGTCGGCGAGCTCAGCAAATGCGGCCCGCACACCGTCGAATCCAAACGGCTCGCCAGCGGGATCGCAGGCCTCGGTCAGGCCGTCGGTGTACAGCAGCAGGCTGTCGCCGGGAGCGAGAGCCACGCGGCGTTCGACGAAACTCTCCTGCTCGAAGGCGCCGAGCGCGGGTCCACAGTTCTCGAGCTCCTCGATAGCGCCGCCGCGGCGCGCCACGAGGGCCGGCGGGTGGCCGCAGCTGGCATAGACGATCTCGCCGCTGCCGGCCTCGAGCACCGCGTAGCAGCAGGTGACGAAGGCCCGGGTCGCGGTCGACTCGCGCAGCAGACGGCTCACCGCGGCGACGGTGGCCGCCGGCCCGGTGGGATTTTCGCCCCGCGCGTCGCCGGCCGGATCGCGCCGCGCCCGCAGAAGGGCGCGAAAGGTCGCCATGATGAGCGCCGCCGGCACGCCCTTGCCGGCGACGTCGCCGATGACCAGGCCGTGGTGCCCAAGCCTGGCGCGTTCCGTCGTCCCGCCCGCGGCCAGCGGAAAGTGATCGTAGAGATCGCCGCCGAGCTCGAGGCTCGGCCGGCAGAGCCCGGCGATGTCCCAGCCCGGGATGGCGGGCGCGGAGCGCGGCAGCAGTCCGAGCTGCACCTCCCGAGCCAGGCGGACCTGGGCGTCGACCTGCTCCAGTTCGACCAGCCGGCGGTGCAACATCGCCTTCTCGATCGCCATCGCCGCCGCTTCGGCGAAGAACTCGAGGCGTCCGAGGTCAGCGGCATCGAACGCCCCGAGCCGGTCGCTCTCGACATCGAGCGCGGCGATCGCGCGGCCATCGAAGCGGATCGGCACGACCATCTCCGACAGTGTCTCGCGCCGGCCGACGATGTAGCGCGGATCGCTCCGTACATCGGGCACCAGCAGGCTCGCGCCGGTGCGGATGGCGTGGCCGACCAGACCTTTGGCGCCGCTCAACATGCGGTCGTCGGCCACCGGACGCTCGAGGTAACCGCGCCGCGCCACGACCGCGATCTTTCCCGCCACCGGTCTCCCCGGGTGGGCCAGCACCTCGTTCAGGGCGAAGATTCCGGCGGCGTCGAAGGCGACCACGCCGGAGACCACGTCGAGCAAGCGGTCGAACATCTGGCCGAGATCGAGCGTCCCGCGGCTGCGGCGCCCGATCTCGAGCAGCAGGGCGCAGCGCTCCTCGGCGGAGAGCTGCCGCCCCCCGCTGCCCGCACTGCCGCTTCCCGCTGGCCGATTCGTCTCTGTCACCTCGCCCTCCCCCCTTGAAGAATACGTGGACAGGGCGCGAATGTCCCCCCTGCGCTCGGGAGCCGGCGAAACCTTACGGCTTGCCGGTGCGTTGTATCTTCCAGGAGGATCTCCGCATGCGCGCATGGACGTTCCGTTTCGCCCCCTTGGGACTGTTGCTCACCCTCGCCCCGGCAGCCTGGGCTGGGGAGTATCGCCTCGAAAAGCACTTGCCGATCGCCGCCGGCGGGAGCTTCAGCATCGCCTCGGAGGCCG
>Ga0154020_10006432_pt1 | contig 13750 bp, 5 predicted proteins | sample Klosneuvirus_201_FD_109709 | JGI IMG/M metagenome (GOLD analysis project Ga0154020, IMG submission 109709) | Active sludge microbial communities from wastewater, Klosterneuburg, Austria - Klosneuvirus_20160825_MG | ecosystem: Engineered > WWTP > Aerobic digester > Activated sludge | place... | reverse complement strand
GCGACGTGGACCTGCGCGGCGTCGCCGGGCTCGGCGTGCGCGGCGAGCGGCAGCGGCGACCTGGCGGAGAGCGTGGATCTCGCGGCCGGCGGCTCGGTGACGTTCACGGTGACCGGGACGCTGTCGGCGAACGCGACGGGGACGCTGTCGAACACCGCGACGATCGCGCCGCCGAGCGGCGTCAACGACCCGCCGTCGGGGAACAACAGCGCCACGTCCAGCGCCGTGGTCTCGCCGAGCGCTGACGTGAGCGTGACGGTGAGCGGTCCCGGCAGCGTCGTGCCGGGTGCGGTGGTGACGTACACGCTGACCGTGACGAACGCGGGACCGTCGAACGCCGACGGCGTCAGCGTCACCATGCCGACGCCGCCGGGCCTGACGTTCACCAGCTCGAGCGGCGATTGCACGACGGCCTTCCCGTGCGCGCTCGGGACGCTGCCGCCGGGCGCGACGCGAACGATCACCGTCACCTACACCGTGCCGGCCGGGTATCGCACGCCGGACCCGGTGGTCGTCACGGCGACCGTCTCGACCACGACGCCGGACCCGGTCGCGGCGAACGATGTCGCCACGACCGCGACGCCGGTGTCGCTGAACGCGGACCTCAGCATCACCAAGACCGACGGCGTGGCGGGGGTCACGGAAGGCGGGACGGTGACCTACACGATCGTCGCGAGCAACGCGGGGGCGAGCGACGTCACGGGCGCGACCGTGTCCGACCTCCTGCCGCCGCAGCTGACCGGCGCGACCTGGGTCTGCAGCGCCTCGGCGGGCTCGACGTGCGCGCCGGCGGGCAGCGGCGACATCAATGAGCTCGTGGACCTCCCGGCGGGCGGCAGCGTGACGTTCTTCGTCACCGGCACGGTGAGCGGCACCGGCACGCTCACCAACACCGCGACGATCACCGCGCCGCCGGGCGTGACCGATCCGGTGCCGGGGAACGACAGCGCGACCGACAACACGACGATCTCGCCGATCGCCGACCTGCGCATCACCAAGACGGACGGCACGACCACGGCGATCGAGGGCGGCACGATCACCTACACGATCGTGGCGAGCAACGCGGGCCCGAACGCGGTCACGGGTGCGACCGTCACCGACAACCTGCCGGCGCAGCTCACGGCGGCGACCTGGACCTGCGCCGCCTCCGCCGGGTCGGCGTGTCCGGCGAGCGGCAGCGGCGACATCAACGCGAGCGTCGATCTCGCCGTCGGCGGCACGGCGACATTCACGCTCACGGCGACCGTCAGCGGCACCGGGACGCTGAGCAACACGGCGTCCATCGCGCCGTCGGCCGGCGTGGTGGATCCGACGCCGGGTGATGCCGCCGCGACCGACGGCAACACCGTCATCACGCCGACCGCCGACCTTGGCGTCACCAAGACGGACGGCGCCGCCAACGTGAACCAGGGCGGCACGGTCACGTACACCATCGTCGTCAGCAACGCCGGTCCGAGCGCAGTGACCGGGGCGACCGTGACGGACCTGCTCCCCGCGCAGTTGGGCGGCGCGACCTGGACCTGCGCCGCGAGCGCCGGCTCGGCCTGTCCGGCGAGCGGCAGCGGCGACCTGAATGCGACGGTGGACCTGCTGAGCGGTGGCAGCGCGACCTTCCTCGTGACCGCGACGGTGACCGGGACGGGCGCGATCTCGAACACGGCGACGGTCTCGGCGCCGCCGGGCGTGAACGACCCGGCGGGGAACAACAGCGCGACCGACGTCACGACGGCCGCGAGCACGGCGGACTTGGGCATCACGAAGACCGACGGCGTCGCGACGGTCGATCTCGGCGCGACGCTCACGTACACCATCGTGGCGGGCAACGCCGGCCCGAGCGCGGTGACGGGCGCGACGGTGACCGATGTCCTGCCCGCACAGCTGAGCGGCGCGACCTGGACCTGCGCGGCCAGCGCCGGGTCCGCCTGCCCCGCCAGCGGCAGCGGCAACATCAGTGCGACGGTCGACCTGCTCAGTGGCGGCTCGGCGACCTTCACCGTCGTCGCCACGACGAGCGGCGCGGGCACGGTGAACAACACCGCGACGATCGCCGCGCCGGTCGGCATCAACGATCCGTCCGGCAACAACAGCGCGACGGACGCGACCGACGTTCGCGGACCGGACCTCGCCGTGACCAAGTCGCACACGGGCAGCTTCACGGTCGGTACCAACGGGACGTATGCGATCGCCGTGCAGAACGTCGGTGCGGCGCCGACGCTCGGCGTGACGACCCTCGTCGACACGCTCCCCGCCGGGCTCTCCTTCGTCTCGGCGACGGGAACCGGCTGGAGCTGCGGCGTCGCCGGCCAGATCGTGACCTGCGTGAATCCGTCAGCGATCGCACCGTCGGCGAGCAGCGCCGTCTCGGTCGTCGTCGGAGTGCTGCCGGCGGCAGTGCCGAGCGTGACCAACCGCGCCTGGGTGTCCGCGACGGGCGATGCGAACGCGGCGAACGACGTCGCGGTCGATCTGACGGTGGTCAACCCGCTGGTCGACCTCGCGGTGGCGAAGACGCCGATGGGCGTGTTCCGCGTGGGGTCGGATGCGGCCTACTCCATCGTCGTGTCGAACGTGGGCGCGGGCCCGACGATCGGGCCGATCACGCTGACCGACACGCTCGTCGCCGGCCTGACCTTCGTCTCGGGGGCCGGCGGAGGATGGACCTGCGCGGCGAGCGGCGCCGTCGTCAGCTGCAGCAATGCGGGTCCGCTGGCGCCCGGCGCGAGCACCTCGCTCACGCTCACCGTCGGGGTCGATGCGGCCGCGCTGCCGTCGGTCGTCAACCGCGTCGCCGTCTCCACGCCCGGTGACGACGTCTCGATCGCCAACAACTCGGCCGCCACCGCCGCGGTCGCCGTCTCCGACGTGCAGCTCACGGTCGAGAAGACGGCGTCGCGCGATGTGGTCGAGATCGCCGACGTGCTCGATTACCGGGTCGAGGTGCGCGCGTCGGGCACGGTGACGGCGACCGACGTCGTGCTGAACGACGCGCTCCCGTCGGGCTTCGCGTACCTCGCCGGCACGGCACGGCGCGACGGCGTCGCGATCGCCGATCCGGCCGGTGCCCCGGGCGCCCGTCTCGCCTTCGCGGTCGGCACGGTGCCGAGCGGCGGCAGCGTGGTGGTGACCTACCGCGTGCGCGTGGGCGCCGGCGCCCGCTTGGGTGACGGCATCAACCGGGCCTTCGCCTCGAGCGCCCTCATGGGCGCCGTGTCGACGACCGCCGCGGCGCGCGTGCGGGTGGAGGGCGGCGTCTTCACCGACCGCGCGACCATCCTCGGCAAGGTGTACGTCGACTGCGAGTGCGACTCGCTGCAGGTGGTGCAGGGGGCGCATGAGGTGGGCGTCCCCGGCGTGCGCGTGATCCTCGAGGACGGCAGCTCGGTGATCACCGACGTCGAGGGCAAGTTCAGCTTCTATGGGATCAGTCCGCGCCGCCACGTGCTTCGCGTGGAGGAGCGTACGCTCCCGCCGGGCTCGGTGCTCCTGGAAACGGCGCGCCGCAACGCGGGTGACGCGCGCAGCCGCTTCGTCGACCTGACCACCGGGGAACTGCACGTCGCGAACTTCGCCCTGCGCCGCACGGACGACCTGCTGCGCGCGGTGCAGGCACGTCGCGCCCAAGGCGAGATCGGCGGGCTCGTCGCCGACAGCGGCGTCGTCATGGTGGGCGGCGTGCCGGTCGAGGGTGGCGTGCCGGTCGCGAGTGGAGCTCCGGTGGCGGAAGGAACGGCGGTCGCCGCGGGGAGCGCGGGCGCAGGCGGATCAGGCACCGGGGTCGCGACCGTCGCGCCGCGCCCCGACGGCGTCTATCGCCCGCTCCTCGCGACCGGTGTCGCCGCGCTCGGGGAAGGCCTCACGACGTTCCTCCTGCGCTCCGACTCGTCCGCCTCCGCACCTCCGGCGTCCGGTCATCGCATCGACATGCGGGTGCCGCAGAGCGTGCTGCCTGCCGATGGCGTCTCCGCGGTGCCCGTCATCGTGCGCGTCGTCGACGCCCGTGGCACGGTCGTCTCGTCACCCGGCCGCGTGACCCTCGAGACGAGTCTCGGCCGCTGGCTGGTCGAGGACCTCGATCTGAACGAGCCGGGCGTGCAGACCATGCTCGGCGACAGCGGAGCGGTCTTCCGTCTGGCCGCGCCCACGCAGCCCGGCAATGGCCAGGTGCGCGTGACCACCGAGCAGCGCCTCAGCACCACGCAGAACATCTACTTCGGGGCCGCCTCGCAGGCGCTCCTCGCCACGGGTCTCGTACAGGCGCGTGTGAGCCTGCGTTCGCTGACCACCGGCGCCCTCACTCCGGTGCGCGCCGACGACGGCTTCGAGGAGATCCTGAAGGATCTCTCGGTCTCGAGCGGCGACGGCGACCTCCGCGCCGGCGCGCGCGGCGCGCTCTACCTGCGCGGCAAGGTGAAGGGCGACTACCTGCTCACGCTCGCGCTCGACTCCGAGCGCGAGGAGCAGGAGCGGTTGCGCCGCGACATCCGTCCGGACGAGTTCTACCCGGTCTACGGCGACGCATCGGTGCGCGAGTTCGATGCGCAGTCGGCGGGCCGCTTCTACGTGCGCGTCGACAAGGAGCGCTCGTACTTCCTCTATGGCGACTTCGCGACGCCGTCGGCGGTCGACAACCGCATCCTGACCGCGTACGACCGCACCTTCACCGGCGCACGGCAGCACATCGAGGGGAGCCGCGGTGTGCTCGACGTCTTCGCGAGCCAGGGCCGCCTGACGCAGGTCGTGGACGAGATCCGCGGCATGGGCATCTCCGGACCGTACGCGCTGCGGCGGCGCGACGCGCGCATGAACACCGAGCGCGTCGAGATCCTCACGCGAGACCGGAACCAGCCGAGCCTGATCGTGCGCGTGGAGCCGCAGCAGCGCTTCGCCGACTACACGCTCGAGCCGTTCACCGGTCGCATCCTCTTCCGGCGTCCGGTGCCGAGCCTCGACTCCGACCTCAACCCGGTGTCGATCCGTGTCCTGTACGAGGTGGAGCAGGGTGGCGACGCCTTCTGGCAGGCCGGCCTCTCGGGTCAGGCGCGCGTGACGGGCAGGCTCGAACTGGGCGGCACGTTCGTGCGCGACGCGAATCCGACGGACGCGAGGTCGCTCGTCGGCTTGAATGCCACGCTGCAGCTCGGCGAGGGCACCTTCCTCCTCGCCGAGGCGGCGCAGACCGACGGTGACAGCCTGGTCACCGGCCGCGCGACGCGCTTCGAGCTGCGGCATCGCTCCACGCGGTTCGACGCACGGCTCTTCGTCGGCCAGTCGGATTCCGGTTTCGCGAACCTCTCGTCGACCTTCGCCGGCGGTCGCGGCGAGCTCGGCGCGCGCGGCACCTACATGCTCGACGCCCGTACCCGCATCCTCACCGAGGCGCTCCGCACCGAGGATCGCGTCACCGGCGGCCGCCGCGACGGCGCGCAGCTCGGGGTGGAACGGTCCTTCAAGGATCGCCTGCGGGTCGAGGCCGGCTTCCGCCACGCGTCCGAGACCGGCGTGCCGGCCTCGCCGGCCACACTCGGCGCGACGCCGAACGAGACGAACGCGCTGCGCACCCGCGTGACGGCCGACCTGCTCGACCGCCGCCGCGCCTCGGTGTGGGGCGAGTTCGAGCAGGACGTGCAGAGTCCCGACCAGCGCCGCGCCGCCCTCGGCGCGGACTTCCTCGTGGCCAAGCGCACGCGCATCTACGGCCGCCACGAGCTGCTCTCCTCCTTCGCCGGTCCGTACGCCATGAACGGCGCGCAGAGTGCCGCGCAGACGGTCCTCGGCATCGACACCGATTACCTCACGGGCAACCAGGCCTTCAGCGAGTACCGTGCGCGCGACGCCTTCGCCGGACGCGACGCCGAGGCCGCGATCGGCCTGCGCAATCGTTGGACGCTGCAGCGCGGCCTGGTACTGAATACGTCGTATGAGCGCGTGGCGCGTCTGCGTGGCACCGGCGTCGAGGCCACGGCCGTCACCGGCGGCATCGAGTACACGCGCAACCCGCTCTGGCGCGGCACCGCGCGCCTGGAGTTCCGTGACGCCACCGGCGGCGATAGCTGGCTCGGCTCGCTCGGCTACGCGCGCAAGGTCACGCGCGACGTGACCTTCCTCGGTCGCTCGCTCTTCAGCGACATCGCCAACACGCAGACGCAGAGCCGAACGCAGCTCGGATTCGCGTTCCGTCAGACCGACACCGACACCTGGAACGCGCTCGCGCGGTACGAGTACCGCTACGACGACAGTCGGCCCGCCGGCTCGGTCGAGACGGAGAGTCGCGCGCACATCCTCAGTGCGCACCTCAACGTCCGCGTGCGCTCGAACCTCACGCTCTCAGGGCAGTACGCGACCAAGCTCGGCCGCGAGGACGTCGGCGGCATCGGGTCGGCGCTGACCGCGCATCTGTTCACGACGCGCGCGCTCATGGACCTGAGCAAGAACTGGGACGCCGCCCTCATCGGCCGGACGCTCTTCACCGGCGGATGGGGTGATCGCGAGTTCGGCCTTGGCGCCGAGCTCGGCCGCCGCGTCGCGCGGAACATGCGCCTGGCGATCGGCGGGAACGTCTTCGGCGTGCGCGACCGCGGGCTCACGGACACCAACAGCACGCAGCGCGGATTCTACATCGACCTTGGCTGGAAGTTCGCCGAGGATATCTTCGGTGCTCCCGCCGCGGCGCCCGCCACGGCGCCCGCCCCCGCCCCCCGCCCATGATCGGCGCCGCCGCCACGCCCCGTGTGATCCGCTGGATCGGCGCGCTCGCGCTGATCGGGCAGGGCCTCGCGTGCAGTGCGACGGCGGGCCCGGGCGGACTGAATGCGCCGTCGCGACGGATCACCGACGAGGCGATCGGCGAGGACCTGCAACTGCTCAGGACCTGGCGGCAGCGGCTCGACGCGCTCACCGGCGATCGATCCACGGACCCGGCTCGGCGCTATCTGATCGCGAAGGCGCAGGCCTGGCTCTCGCTGAGCACGGACGAGTACTGGGCCAACGATCGCGGGCCGATCGTCGCGGAGAGCCTCGCCGAGGCGATGCGACTCTCGGCGATCCTGATCGATGGCGCGGCGGACCGCGTGGAGAAGGAGACCCCGTTGCCCAGCGGCACCCGCCGGGTGCGGCCCGATCTCTGGACCGCGGTGGAGGACTTCAAGGCGCACCGTCGATTCGACCTCGTGGCCGAGGAAGTCGCACAGCTGGAGATCGAGCTCGTGAGGGCCGGCCATGACAATGCCGCCGGGGCGGCCTGCAGCGCCGAGCCGCATCTGCGCGCCGCGGATTCGCTCGGCACGTGGGTGGACAGCGTCCTGCGGTCGTCGCCGCCGGCTCCTGTGGTGCCGAGCACCCTGCCCACGCCGGTCGTCACGCCGCCGGATCGCGATGCCGACGGTGTGCCCGACACGATCGACTGCTGCCCGAACACTCCGGCCGGCCGGTCGGTCGACGCCCGCGGCTGCCCTCCGCCCATGCAGAACTCGGTGTCGGTTCTCGACGGTGTCGAGTTCGATATCGACCGCTACGTGCTGCGACCGCTCGCGAAGACCGTGCTCGACAGCGTGGGGCGCGAGCTCCTGCGCCGCGCCGGCGTGCCGGTCTCGTTGGCCGGTCACACCGATTCCATCGGCACGGAGTCGTACAACCAGACGCTCTCCGAGAACCGCGCACGGATGGTGCGGCAGTACCTGATCGATCGTGGCGTCACCGCCGATCGCATCCTCTCGGCCGGGTATGGTGAGACCCGGCCGCGCGACACCAACCGCACGTCCGCGGGGAGACAGCGCAATCGCCGAGTGGAACTCACCTGGCAGGAACCCTACCAGCCCGACCTCTCGCCGTCGTGTGCCGTGGCGCCGCCGCCCGCGATCCCGGCGGTGGTGCCCGACGTGACCGCGGTGACGCCCACGGAGCAGGAGGGGGCGGGGATGGTGCTGGACCGCGTGCTGTTCGAGTCCGCCTCGATGGCGATCACGCAGATGGAGCGTGCCCGCCTCGTTCGCGCCGCCCGTGACCTCTCGACCCGCGGGGACTACAAGCTCGAGGTCGTAGGACACGCTGACGAGGTCGGCGATCGCGAGTCGAACCTCGCGCTCTCGCTCGCCCGTGCCTGGGCGGTGCGTGCCTTCCTCGTCGATCTCGGCGTACCGGCATCGCGGCTCATGGTGAGCGGCTTCGGGGACGAGCGTCCGGCGGTCGCGGGGCGGGCGCGCGCGGCGCGGGCGCAGAACCGGCGCGTCGACCTCCTGCTGCGCCCCGCCACGACGCCCTGAGCGACGGCAGCGGCCCCTCCGCGCCACCTCGCGGTGGGAGACGGGGCGCGGCATACTTCCGGCCATGACCGATTCCCTCACTCGTCGCGACCTGCTCAAGCAGGCCCTCGTGACCGGCGCGAGCCTTGCCGCCGCCAGCGCGCTCACGCCGATGCCCGCCGTCGCCGAGGACATCACGGCGGCCTCCGCTCCCGACGCCGCCCCCCCGCGTTCGCTCTTCGCCAAGTCGATGAAGGGGGTACCGTTCGCGCGCCACGACGTCGTGCGCCTCGGCATCGTCGGCACGGGGCTCCGCGGCCGCAGCATGATCTCGGAGTTCCTCGCGATCGACGGCGTGCGGATCGTCGCGGTGGCCGACACGGTGCCCGACAAGGCGGCGCGCGCGGTGAAGATGTGCACCGACGCCGGTGCGGTCGCCCCCGACGTCTACACGAATGGCGAGCGCGACTTCGAGCGGCTCGTCGCGCGGGACGACATCGACTACGTGTACACGGCGACGCCCTGGGAATGGCACGTGCCGGTGCTCCTCGCCGCGCTCCGGGCAGGGAAGCACTGCGGCGCCGAGTGCCCGATCGGCACGACGCTCAAGGACCTCTGGGCCCTGGTGGACGCGAGCGAGAAGGCGCAGCGCCACTGCATGCAACTCGAGAACTGCAACTACGGCTACAACGAGATGATGGTGAACCGGATGGTGCACGAGGGGGTGTTCGGCGAGGTGCAGCACGGTGCGGCCGCCTACATCCACGACCTGCGCTCGATCCTGTTCGAGGACCGCGACGAGGGCCTCTGGCGCCGCGGCTGGCACACGCGGATGGACGGCAACCTCTACCCGACGCACGGGCTCGGTCCGGTGGCGTGGTACATGGACCTGAACAAGGGCGACCGCATGACGCACCTCGTCTCGATGAGCACCGAGGAGCGCGGGCTCTCGCTCTACCGCGAGAAGACGGTCACCGATCGCAACGATCCGAAGTGGCAGGAGAAGTACGTCACCGGCGACCTCAATACCTCGCTCATCCGCACCGCCAAGGGCCGGATGATCCATCTGCAGCACGACGTCTCGAGCCCGCGGCCGTACTCGCGGCTCAACTATGTGGCCGGTACCAAGGGCGTGTTCGAGGACTACCCGGCGCGCGTCTACGTGGAAGGCCAGGCGGGCGGACACAGCTTCAAGCCGGTCGACGAGTGGAAGAAGACGCACGAGCACCCGCTCTGGACGCGCGTCGGCGAGCTCGCGCGCAAGAAGGGCGGCCACGGTGGCATGGACTTCATCATGGCCTACCGCCTGGTCGAGACGATGCGCGAAGGCCTGGTGCCCGACATCGACGTCTACGACTCGGCGAGCTGGAGCGCGCCGATGCCGCTCACGCAGATGTCGGTCGCGAAGGGCAGCGCCCCCATGAAGTTCCCTGATTTCACCCGCGGCAACTGGGCCGACTGATGCTGCTCACCAACCTCGACTGGTTCATCGTCGTCGCGTCGCTCGCGGTGGCGTTCATCCCGGCGCTGCTGCTCGCCGGCCGCGCGGGATCGAGCACGGCGGAGTTCTTCACGTCCGGGCGCTCGGCGCCCTGGTGGCTCATCGGCGTGTCGATGGTCGCGACGACCTTCAGCACCGACACGCCGAACCTCGTCACCGACCTCGTGCGCACGGGCGGCGTGGCGGGCAACTGGGTCTGGTGGGCGTTCCTGCTCACCGGCATGGCGACGGTGATGTTCTACGCGCGCATGTGGCGGCGGTCGGGGGTGCTCACCGACCTCGAGTTCTATGAGATCCGGTACTCCGGGAGGGCGGCCTCGTTCGTGCGCGGCTTCCGCGCGGTCTACCTCGGGCTCGTCTTTAACGTCGTGATCATGGCGACGGTGAACCTCGCCGCGGTGAAGATCGCGACGATCCTGCTCGGATGGCCGATGGAGAAGACGCTGCTCTGGTGTGCGTTGCTCAACGTGGGCTTCGCGGTGATCTCGGGCCTCTGGGGCGTGCTCGTCGCCGACCTGATCCAGTTCGGCATCGCGATGACGGGCTCGTTCGCGGCGGCCTACTTCGCGCTGCAGCGCCCCGAGGTCGGCGGGCTCACGGGCCTCTTCGCCAAGCTGCCGGCGGAGACCTATGCCTTCCTCCCCGACACCTCGAACTGGGGCGTCTTCCTCACCGTGTTCATCCTCCCGCTCACCGTGCAGTGGTGGTCGGTCTGGTATCCGGGGGCGGAGCCGGGCGGCGGCAGTTACATCGCGCAGCGCATGCTCGCGTCCAAGAGCGAGAAGGACGCGCTCGTCGGCACGCTCTTCTTCAACGTCGCGCACTACGGCCTCCGGACCTGGCCCTGGATCATCGTCGCGCTGAGCTCGATCCTCGTCTTCCCGCAGCTCTCCGACATCCGTGCGGCCTTCCCGAACGTGCCCGAGAGCCTGATCGGCAACGACATCGCCTACCCGGCGATGCTCACGTTCCTGCCGGTCGGTTGGCTCGGCCTCATGATCGCCGGACTGCTCTCGGCGTACGTCTCCACGATCGTGACGCACCTGAACTGGGGCACGTCGTACCTCGTGCACGATCTCTACCGCCGGTTCGTGCGGAGCGACGCGACCGAGAAGCACTACGTGCTCGTCGGCCGGCTCGTGACCGCGGGATTGATGCTCGTCGCGGCGCTCGTGACGAAGTACATCAACACCGCCTCCACCGGCTTCACGCTGCTGCTCTCGATCGGCGCGGGCACCGGCCTCCTCTACCTGCTGCGCTGGTACTGGTGGCGGGTGAACGCGACGGCGGAGATCGCGGCGATGGCGGCCTCGTTCGTCACGGCGATCGCGTTCCAGGTGCTCAAGGCGCGCGGCATGGACATCAGCGCGACGACCTCCCTGCTCGGCACGGTGAGCGTGACGACGGTGGCGTGGATCGCCGCGGCCTACCTCGGCCCGAAGACCGACGAAGCCGTGCTCGAATCGTTCTACAAGCTCGTGCGCCCCGCCGGCCCCGGCTGGACGCGCGTGCGCGCCTCGACCGGGATCACCTCGTCGCCCGACTCGATCCCGCAGGCGATGCTCGGCTGGGTGTTCGGCATCTTCTTCGTGTACGCCTCGCTCTTCGGGGTGGGATCGTTCCTGGCCGGGAACAACTCCCTCGCGATCACGTGGGCCGTGATCTTCGTCGTGAGCGGTGCGGGCGTGCTCAAGGTGCTCCAGGGCTTCTGGCAGCCCGCCAAGGCGGGGTGAGCGTGGAGCCGCGCCACGGCGACGCGGCCGCACCGCGGGCGACCACCGCCGTGATCCTCGCGCGCGGGCTCGGGACGCGCATGCGTGCCGACGACGGCGGTGCGGCGCTCACCGAGGCGCAGCGCGCGGCCGCCGCCGCCGGAGCCAAGGGGCTCATGCCGATCGCGGGGTATCCGCTGCTCGACCATGTGCTGCACGAACTCGCCGAAGGGGGCGTGACCGACGTGGTCTTCGTGGTCGCGCCGCGCGAGACCGCGCTCCGCGGCCGCTACGGGCGCGACCACCCGCCGCGCCGCCTGCGCGTGCGCTTCGCCGAACAGGCGGACCCGCGCGGGACCGCCGACGCGCTGATCGCCGCGCGCGACGCCGTGGACGAGTGCGGGCCGCATGACGCGGCCGGCGTGGCGCACTTCCTCATGCTGAACGCCGACAACCTCTACCCGGCGGAGTCGGTGCGCGCACTCGTCGACCTCGGCGGGCCGGGGCTGATCGCCTACGACGCCGAGGCGCTCTCGACGCTCGGCAACATCGAGCCGTCGCGCGTGCAGGCCTTCGCGCTGCTCGACGTCACGGCCGAGGGCGCGCTGCGGGAGATCGTCGAGAAGCCCGACGCCGACCATCCGCTGATGCGCGCCGGTGCGCACGCGGTCTCGATGAACCTCTGGCGCTTCACCTCGCGCATCTTCGACGACTGCGCCGCGGTGCGCCCGTCGGGGCGGGGCGAGTTCGAGCTGGCCGACGCGGTGCGTGCGGCGATCGCGCGCGGCGAGCGGCTCCTCGCGGTGCCGCAGCGCCTCGCGGTGCTCGACCTCTCGCGGCGCGGCGACGTCGCGGCGCTGGAGACGCGGCTCGCCGGCCACGTCCCGTCGCCATGAGCGACGTTGCGCGCCGGCTCTTCGTCCCGGGGCGCATCGAGCTCTTCGGCAAGCACGTCGACTACGGGGGCGGCCCGTCGCTCACCTGCGCGATCGGCGAGGGCATCACCGCCGAGTGGGAGCCGATCGACCGCCCGGTGATCGAGGTCGAGGACCGCACCACGGGGCGCCGCGCGCGGATCCCGCTGCGAAGGGACGCGCGGTCGGGCGGCGCGCATGGCGGCACCTACGTGACCGCGGTCGCGCGCCGGCTCGCGCGCGACTTCGCGCCGCTCAAGGTCGGCGTGCGGATCCAGTCGTCGAGCACGCTCCCGCGCTCGTCCGGGCTCTCGAGCTCGAGCGCGTTCGTGACGCTCCTCGTGATGGCGCTCGCTGAGGCGAACAAGCTGCGGGATCGGCGGGCGTGGCGCGATCACCTGGGTGATCCGCTGCAGTTCGCCGAGTACTGCGGCGCGATCGAGATGGGCGGCCCGTTCGGCCCGTTCGCCGGCGACAAGGGGGTCGGCACACGAGGCGGCGCGCAGGATCATGTGGCGATCGTCTGCAACCAGGCGGAGACGGTCGGCGCGTATCGGTATCTGCCCGCGGAGCGCGTGGGGCGTGCGGCCTTCCCGGCCCATTGGAGCATCATCGTCGGCGTGAGCGGTGTGCGCGCGACCAAGACCGGTGGCGCGCTCGCCGACTACAACCGCGCGTCCGACGTCGTGCGCGACCTCCTCGGCCTCTGGAATCGCGGCACGGGGAGGCTCGATCCCTCGCTCGGTTCGGCGCTCCGCTCGTCGCCGCAGGCACCGGAGCGGCTGGCCGACCTCGCGCGCAACGCGCCGGATGCGCCCTGGTTCCTCGCACGGATCGAGCAGTTCAGGTCGGAGACCGAGCGCGTGGTGCCGCAGGCGCTGCTGGCGTTCGCCAACGCCGATGCGGCACTGCTCGGCCGACTCTCGGTGGAGTCGCAGCAGCGCGCGGAGACGGCGCTGCACAACCAGATCCCCGAGACGATGTTCCTCGCGCGCGCGGCGATGGCCGCCGGCGCGCACGGCTCCACGGCCTTCGGCGCGGGGTTCGGCGGTGCGGTCTGGGCGGTGGCCGATCGCGACGCGGTCGAGGAGGTGCGCGACCGGTGGAAGGCGTCGTACGCGGCCGCCTTCCCCAACCGCGCCGGCAAGGCCGACTGGCTGATCGTGCGTCCCGGTGCCGGGGCGGCCTGGCCATGAGCGACGACGCGCGAGCTCGCCCGCCACTCTCGCGCAACGTGAAGCTCCTCGCGACGGTGAGCTTCTTCACCGACGTCGCGAGCGAGATGATCTATCCGCTGCTGCCGCTCTTCCTCTCGACCGTGCTCGGCACGTCGGCGGCGGTGCTCGGCGTGATCGAGGGGCTCGCCGAGAGCCTGTCGTCGCTGCT
>Ga0154020_10006431_pt1 | contig 13754 bp, 11 predicted proteins | sample Klosneuvirus_201_FD_109709 | JGI IMG/M metagenome (GOLD analysis project Ga0154020, IMG submission 109709) | Active sludge microbial communities from wastewater, Klosterneuburg, Austria - Klosneuvirus_20160825_MG | ecosystem: Engineered > WWTP > Aerobic digester > Activated sludge | place... | reverse complement strand
AGTAAAAATCGTGGATTATACCGACTTGAGTAGGAGTTTCAGGTTAATCGTTGTTGTTTAAAAAAACAGATAGTGAGCATGAATAGATTGACGTTATATTCCAACATTCTGTAACGATAAAGAGATCCTCTTCTAAGCAGCAGGTATGTACAATTCTCCAGTTATCAGCTGGAGCTATTATTCCCTTTAACTTTCCATCACAATCATAGATCAAAATTTTTTGACTTTCATTTTGATTTGTGTGATCTGATCCTTGGATAATGATTAAAGGGTGATGAGGTGAAAAAATGATCTTAGGGTGATGAAGTTTTCGATGTTGATGAATGAGTGACAACTGTCCATTTTCAAAATTATGAGAACCAAGTTCATTATTAAAAGCATAAAAATTATTATTTGAAGCACCAATAATAGTGAAAGTTTTATTGTTACTTTGATAACATGATACGGCTGATGCGTGTATTTTTGTTGAGAATTGTTCTAGAGTTCTGCAAAATTGGTCACGAATAATTAAGCTTCGATCGTAATGCGTGGTAATTATGTAAGACGGCTCGTTTTCATACTGGCAAGTATCAACAGCTAAGATGGGTGAATTGTAGGTTATTTCAGCTACTTGTGCGCCATCAAGTGTCCATATTGAAAGATAATTTCTATGAGCAGCAACAAGACAAATATTTTTTTCTTGATCAGCCATTACAGCAAAATGAAAGATTGGGCGTTTTGTTGTAAACTTTTTAAGGAGATCACCAGATAGCGAGTAGATAGAGATTTTTTTTCCTGGATTGGAATCAGCTCTTATTACGACCAGACATGGTATCATTTCTCCATGTTTATCGTATTTTTTGACGAAAAAAATTTCTTTATCAACATGAGTCTCTTTAAATTCTCCAAGAAGCATTTCGTCTTTATAAACTCCAACTATATCTTCCGTTTTATCTTTATCTGTTAGTGTATATATCAAAGGGTTAAGACTTAAGATTTTCACAGAAGATCCGCTCGTAAAGTTCTTTTTGTGAATCAATATATTAGTTTTGTTAGTAGATCCTAAAAATAGAGCTAAAGATTTGTATTTTATAGAATCAAAATGCATGCAACTCAGATCCAAAAAATGTAGAATAAAAATACTTGGAAATAAAAGAAAAAATTTATTGAGCATGGCGCATCCCTTTATTACTATTCGTTTATTCTCAAAATTTTCTATGTAATAATACTGAGAGCAAACTGGTAGAGTAAACAATAAAGAATGTTATTAGAACGCTTCACCAACAGTTAAGTACCATGAATAACTTACATCTCCCGGGAGTCGGCGTCGCCATTTCCAACCAATATCAAAACGAATTGCGCCAATTGGCGTTTTATAACGCAGTCCAAATCCAGATGAAGGAAACCATGTGCCTTTGAGTCCCAGAAATCCAGTTTGACTCAGGACGCCAATATCTTGAAACACTACTCCGCCAAGCGATTTAACGAGTGGAAAACGAAGTTCAATATTACCATTAACCATAGTGCTTCCGCCCTGAATAGTGAACTCACGCGTGATGCTTGGATCTTTTGGTAGGTCATCGTCACTTGTTATTGTAAATTCCCTTATAATAGTTCCAGCAGAATTTTTTTCTGTAACTCCTATAGGAGGAAGAGCATCTTTTTCATATCCTCGTACTGAATAGGGTCCTCCAAGGTAGAATCGGTCAATAGGCATTATTTGATCGAATGATCTTCTAAAAATATGTCCGAGTCGAATTCGGCTTGCAAGAATAAGTTTATTTTGCCAAAGAGGATGAAAAAATGATTGTTCAAATAATAAACGAGCGAATAAAGAACCTTTATTTTCAGGAATCATTGCTTTAAGTGTAACAAATGTCAGTGTTCCTTTGTGTGGGTCAATGCGATTATCTAGTTTATCGATGAGCAAGCTTGGTTCGATAAAAAAGAAGGGTAGCGTTCTATCGATGAGTGATGGGCTTAAGTTTAAAAAGCCCCGCACACGACTTGTTCTCATCCATTCATTGCCAAGATTAATTCCCCAAAAGTAGTCTTTTTTATACTCATCATTGATACCAATTAAAAATCCATTTTGAATTGCTTCATATGCTGAACTACTTGGTACAATGCGCACAGGATGTACATATTTGTTCGCGTAACCTCTAAATTTTCCTGTAAAAGGAAGTCCAAAAAATGAAGGTTGTTGATAGTCAGCATCAAACCTTTGTTCGAAGCGCGTCCAGTCAAAATCTAACGAAAGTTTATCAGCGTGATTTGTTGGATTTTTAACGACAAGTGATGCTCCAACTTTGGGAGTTGATTCTGGTCGAAACAAGAAGTTTTTGCTCGTTAAAAAATAGCCTAATCTTAGTCTAACTTCCACAGGGTCATCATCAATAAGAGAAAGTGTGATGGGTTTTTTACTTGTTTGTTTTGCAAGTTGTGTTGGTGTAATATACACCGATTTAAAGATATCAAGTCGTTTGAGTTTCCGTCTTGTTAGATCAAGCTTTTCGCGTTTCCAGAGCTGGCCTTCTTTAAACTTTATTTCATGCATAATTCGTTTGAATGGTAGCCTCGTATCTCCATGCAAAATTACTTTTCCAAAGCGAACTCGTTGACCAAGATTGATTTTCCATTGTACAGAGATTTTTACCTGCTTTTGATCAAGAGGAGTTGTTTGAAATGTTGGTTGTACATCTACATACCAGTAGCCTTGATTTTGAAAATAACTCATTAAATATAAACGCTGTTCTGCCAGCCAATTGTAATTAAAAGGAATCAATTGACTTGAAGCTTGAAGGTAATATTTTTTAAAAAAATCTGAATTTTCAAGATGTTTAAATCCTTCAATTTCAAATCCGCCCCAAAATCGTTGTACCCCTTGAGTGACAAGAATACGAATATTATAATTTCCAGATTCTGAGTTTTTTAAAAATCGAGTGCCAATTACTGAAAAATCCCAAAACCCTTGTGAAAAATAAAAGCTCTTGAGACGCTCTAAGCCTAGATCAAGGTCGGTTTGGTTGAACTGTCGACTGCGCATTAATTCAGGCCAAAAATTGGTAGGATTTTGCCAAATATGATCAGCTCCTTCTTTTATGTGAATATCTTCAATCAGTACAGGGCTGCCTTCTTCTAAAATAAAATGATATCCAGCATGGTCAAGTGCTTGATAGGTAACCTTAGTGTCCCAATAACCTTTTTTGTAATAGGCATGCATGATTTGTTCTGTGATAATGTCAGGCGCAAAGAGCCAGTCTGGCTCATCAGAGCCAATAATTTCCTCTTTAATTTCTTGATCTGAAAAAAATTCGTTTCCACTAATTGTCAGAATTTTGCGTCTACCAAGGGTGATGTGGAAAATAAGCGTAACCGTATGAAGATCTTTATCTATTGTGCGTGTGAATGCAATGCGACAGTTTAAAAAATGTTTATTTTTAAGGTATGCGCGTATTTTTTCAATGTGTTTAACAATACGACTTTTAGAGTAGTTGCGAAAAATAAGTGGTTTACGAAATTTTCGGCGTAATGAGTGAGGAAGTCTTTTTATATCGTAATTTTCATTAACCTGTTCATGTTTATTAAGATCTTTAATGTCAAACGTAATATCGGAAATATTAAAAATTTTATTACGCTGGATATTGATATAAGTTTTAATAGTTTTGTGTCTTTTTGAGTATATGAGTTCGTCTCTGACGATAGGACTAAAATAACCTTCATCGTTTAAAGTTTGCTTAAGAGTTTTAATTGATTCTTCATGAAGTTGAATATCAAATACATCTCCAGGTTGTTGTGTATACAAAGCAATATATTTTTGCTTGCCAAATAAGACGCCGCGAAAGTTTAATTTTTTTAAAATCCAATGTGCAGCAAGTGTAAAGTGAAGATGTTTTCCGTTTTGATATTCACTTATTTCAATATCAATCGTTGAAAATCGTTTTTTATTGCAGAGAAACTTACAAGCTTTTGTTACGTCTATAGCGGTATAGCTTTTCCCTGGTTGTAAATCAGTTAAATGTAAAAACTCATTTTTACTAAATGGTATATCTACGTGGAATGTAAGTTTACTTAAAAAAAATGGTTGAGGTAAATTTTTGAGAGATTTGATGGCGAGTGCAAAATTTCCTCGACTCTCATTGAGAGCGTGTAAGCTCGTTGATATGAGTGAAATAATGATAAAGATTCGATAGATAATTTGCACAATCAATAACCTTTGATAACAACTTTACTCTTTTTTATTTATTGAGTACTATTTTAAAGCATTTTTGGCCCCATCGTCTAACGGTTAGGACGCTGCCCTCTCAAGGCAGAAATAAGGGTTCGATTCCCCTTGGGGCCGCCAGTCTTTGCTTTCGCTGAGCGTTTGTCTTTCTGCGCCGATAATCATAACGGTTATATAATAAAAAGCCAAAATGTAGGCGGCTTTTTCTCTTGAATATTTCTGTTTTCATATATTTATCTTAAATTATTTGAATGCCTGCGCAGATAATTATTTATCATTTGGGCACTTACTAAAGAAATTATGAGAGCTTGTATTTTGTATTTGTGCTAGTAATTGACCTTAAGCTTGCGTGCACACAATAGTTAAAATATATATGTTTATAGAAGCTCCTGAAGTAGGGTTTCTAAGGACCTATACAAATGTAATCATACCCAGTTTTATTGAGGGATTTCTTGTGGTAAGTGCTGGCGTAATTTTTCTTGTGAGAAATGCGCTTGAATATATGAAAATTAGCCTATAATTCTAAAAACTCCTCTAAAGTCTTTTTCATTAATAAAAGGCTCAACCGTTAATTCTTTTATCTGAGAATCTGGTGTACCTTCATATAAATGATCAATTAGTGTATCGAGTTTTTCTGATGGACCGCATGCATAGATGAGAACACTACCATTGTCTGCATTCTGTATGGTTCCTTCGATGCCGAGAGCCTGTGCTTTTTTTTGAGCAAAAGCTCGATAGGAAACGTTTTGAACTTTTCCTGAGACAGTAATTCTGACACAGCGCTTCATACCTACATCTCCTTTTGTCGTCGTTTTGCACGCAACCAAAAACCTATTAAAATTTTCATCTTATAGCTGTTATGTCTGTTGCCAATTGATTGCACAACGTTTAGCTTATGAGGTGATAGATCGATGTGCAATAAAATTGTCATACAGTTTAATATGGCTGCTAATCATTGCGTTGTTTTTAAACGAATCTAACATGTCGTTATTGTTATACATCCCTACATAAGTCTCTTGTGAGCATATAAGTTGTTTAAACTTTTCTCCAAGTTCATTCCAGTCTCCCGGCTGGATGAGGAAACCATTGTAACCATTTTTAATGACTTCGCGAATACCGCCTACATCATAAGCGACAACTGGAAGCTTGCATAGGCGGGCTTCGATGATCGCACATGGAAGGCCTTCCCAAAGAGAGCTGAGAGTAAAAATGCTCCAAGTGCGCATCCAGTCGGCTACATTATTTTGCCATCCAAGTAAATCAATGTGCGTCTGGAGGTTGTGCTGAATAATCCATGTTTCAAGTTTGCTTCGTAGTATTCCATCGCCGATGATTTGAAGACGAAGTCTTTTTTGTATTGATGGAGGGCTTTTTTTATATAGGTAGTAAAATGCTTTGAGAAGATCAAATAAATTTTTTTGTGGTTTAAAGCAGGAAACAGTCCCAATAATGATATCTTGCTCGTTATTAAAAGGTATGCTTGCTTGTGCAGGATAAAAGTTTTCATCTTGAACAGCTGCGCGAATGACAGAGCTTTTTTGAGCGAATTTGCGAAAAAGGCGGATTCCTGTATTTCTATCTTGCTCTGATACACATACAAAATGGGTGGTAATAAAACTTGTGAGATATTCAAGAATGTAGATGCTTAGCCATGCTAAGCGAGATTGTCTATCATGAAATCCATATCCATGAACTGTATGAATTCGTAGAGGTATGCCAGCAAAATAGGCCGCCCAGCGACCAAGAATTCCTGCTTTAGTGCTGTGAGTATGAACAATAATACAAGGGTGACATTTTTTTAATTGTTTCAAAATCTTAATGATTGAAAAAAAAGCTTTAAGTTCTTGAGCTATTTTTTTTATACCACCACCAACTTCACGTTGTAATTCTTTTAGGAGAAAAACTGACTCAAATTTTTTTATTTGATCAACCAGAGCACCTTGTGACCCTGATATTAACGAACATGATAAAGGGTTATTTTGATGTAATCCATCAAAGAGTGAAAGGCAAACCTTCTGAGCACCACCTAATTCAAGTTTGGTGATCAGGTAGACAACATGAATATTCTTCAAGCTCTCCTTTCTTTTTTTATATTAATCATGTAACAAGAAAAAGCCCAATAATTAAAGCATAAATTAACGATGCTTCAAGGAATGCGCACGCAAGGAGCGTTACCTTGACCATGGTTTGATAAATAGCTGGGTTTTGGGCTACTTGAATAATGCTTTTTGAAGTTATATATCCCATTCCAATACCAGGTCCGATAGAAGCAATTCCCATTAAAAGTGAGGCCAGAACAAAAGGTGTGATGATTCCTAAGAGACTGCTTTCAGGATTTGATGGCAGCGGTGTATAAATGAGATAAAAGCCAAATAAAAGACAAAAAGCTATTGGCGTTTCAATCATTGCTTGACTCAAAAGAGTAAAAGGAAAAAGTCGTGAATAAGCATCCTTAAATCGCCCCAAGGTAAAGCAACTTGATGATGCAAGTATTGATTGTCCAATTGATGGTCCAATGCAACCAAGGGCCATTGATAGGCCTATGGCAAGAAATTTTAAGCTCGTTGCAAGGTCAATTGTGTCGGTTACGTTAAATCTAATGATTAAACTGATAATAAAAGAGAACATAACTGGGGCTTCGATAATTGATTGAGTGATAAGCATGAGCGTTGTAATTTTTTGAGAAAAATGTGGTTCGCGAGCAATTGCTCGCGTTGCAGATTTAACTACAAAACTTGATGCCAAACCGATAGTAGCTGCCGCAATTCCCACTGCAAGAGCCGCTGAAAGCTCAGTTAATGCAAGTGACCATGTCATCACATCGGCTGCAAATATGAGCAAAATAATCGTCATAACCAGTGCAATAATTGCACCACTTTCAATAAGAGCTAGACCGATAAGCATTGCTCTAAAACAGTGTCCATGAGCGAGCGGTTGACGCATCATTTCTTGTAAAGTCCCAAAACCTGCAATTCCAAGTCCTATGCCGGCGCCAAGAACGGCTAAGCCTATCGAAAGGCTTGCAGAAAAATAGTGAAGAAAATTTGGGTCTATCATGCGTGCTCCCGGTGAAGTTTATTGCTGTCATGCATGTCATCACCTTCATGCCCAGACATGGCCAAATAGGTTGATGTAAGCATGGTAAGAACAAAAGCTTGAATGAGTCCTTCAAATATGCCAAAGAATATTTCTAAAAAAGATAAAGCAAAGACAAGTGTGAGCATGGATGAGGTTATTATTTTAAATGCTTTAAATCGCTGAATAATACCAATTTTTCTTAAGATCCAAGCCAGTAGAATAGTAGCAATACAAAAGGGCATAAAGTAGATTTTGTACATTGATACAAATTGAACAACCATAAGAAATATAAGACTTCCGCCTAAAATGTTACCAAATAGCCTAAAAGTCATTGAAGCTATTTTTGCGAATTCTCCAATGATATGCATTGGAGCAAAGACAATATTTGGTGTTGCAAATTCTTTAAAATAACCAAAAATTCCATTTTCTTTGATGCGACAGTATTGCACGAAAGAAAAACTTACCAGCGCAATTGCAAATGTTGTATTCAGATCCTTAGTGGCTTCATCCATGAATGGTAAAACGCCAACAACGCAGTTAAATAGCGTAAAAAAAAGAAGCGAATTAATAAATATAAAGTAAGGATAATTAAAATCTTTAAATGATTCTTTGTTGAGTTCAACCAACATAGTGCCAATTTTTTCGTAAGCGGCATACCACAGTGTTGCATCTTTTTTAATAGCCCATCTGCCTAGGAGCGCAAGGCTAAAAAGGAGTAACATTCCTACCCATGTATAGGTCAGGGTATCGATGTGAACAGTCCAGAAGCGGCCGGTTATTCCCAGCCATGCTAGAGGTTGAAGCTCTTGGTACTCAAAAATCGATACATTCATTGGTAAAGCCTTTGCTTAAAATAAATTACCCCTAAAAAGCTGCTTAAAAATAGAGGTAGAAAAAACGTCAGAGATATCTTAAACAGATATACCAGGCTAAAAAGCGTTATGGCAAGTAAAGCATATCGAAAAAAAAAGAGAAAGATTGAAAGAGTAATTGCCTTTCTAGCTGGGGTACCCAAAATATCATTTACTAAAAGTTGATGTGATTTTCCGAAAAGATAGGCATATCCAAATCCGCAGATAAGTCCAGCCGCTATGGAGGCAAAAATAGTGTAGAACATAGGTAATTGCTCGATCTGTGTAATCATTTTTTCGTTTCAATCTATCGATTCTGAAGCAAAAGCTTAATATCCATTCCCAAAAACAGCAAGGATTCTTGTACTTGAAGCCTTTGGACTTTAAAAAGTGTGTTGATTCACAGGTTTTTGAACTTATTTTTTCAAGTGATTGATTTTCTATTATGAATAAAATTAATATAAATATAGAGAAAATAGATAATAAGTTAAGTTTATGAATTTTTTTAAATAGAAAATAACTATTTGGGGGATTTTGATGAAAGGGGAGTTTATGAAGATAAAAAGTATCGGGTGGATGTTCTTTTTTGCATCGCTTGCAAGTGTTGCAATGGTTTGCGCTGCAACAAAAATTCCAGTTCCTTTGACTGGCAGGGCTTATACAGTCGGCCAGTTGTTTGCCTTAATTAATACTAATAACCCTGCAGGGACATCTAAGTTTCTTATCTTGACGGCAAGCGGTGACTCTCAGGCAGCTGAACTGAGTGCATATAACAATCAATCTGTTGTCTTGAATCAAGATCCAGTGCGCATTAATCAGCTTGTAAAGGCCGGTGTTTTGACTTCTACAACAAAAGCAAAATATCAGAAAATCATGTTGTACTTTAAACTTCCAACTGCGCCAGCGCCATATAATACATTCAAGTATTACATCAATGATCCAAATCCAGGAAGACGAATAACAACCGCTGGTATTACTCGTGATCCAGCAGCAAACATTATTGCTAAATGGGGTATTTAATCGTAGATAGTGATTTAAGCTTAGGATGCCACGAGAGAATCGTGGCCTCCTATTCATTTGTCTGTCTACTGAGCGTTAAGCATGATAATTGTTTTTAAGACAGTATCAGGGTTCAGAGAAATAGAAGCAATTCTCTGCTTCACCAAAAATTGAGCAATTTCAGGATAGTCCGATGGAGCTTGGCCGCAGATACCAATCTTTTTATTACCAGCTTGAGCTCCTGTAATGGCCAATTCAAGCATTTTTTTGACTGCTGGATCGCGTTCGTCAAAAATGGGGGCAACCAGTTCAGAGTCACGATCAACCGCCAGCGTGAGCTGAGTTAAATCATTGGAACCAATCGAAAAACCATCAAAGATTTTGCAGAATTCATCGATAAGTAAAACATTGGATGGAATTTCACACATCATATAAATTTCAAGGCTATTAACCCCTTGTTCAAGTCCGTGCTGCTTCATAGTCTTGATTACCTCATGCGCTTCACCAATTGTTCTGACAAACGGAATCATTAGAATAGTATTGGTAAGACCCATTTGGTCACGAATTTTTTTCATTGCTGCGCATTCAAGTGCGAAAGCCTCCATATAACGAGGGTGGTAGTAGCGAGAAGCTCCTCGAAATCCGATCATAGGATTTTCTTCTTGAGGCTCAAAATATTTTCCAGCAATCAGCTGTTGATATTCATTGCTCTTGAAATCAGACATGCGGATAATTACTGGCTTTGGGTAAAATGCAGCGGCAATGGTTCCAGCTTCTTGAGCGAGTTTGTCGATAAAATATTCTTTTTTATCGGAGTATTCAATAGTTATACGTTCAATTGTATCACGTGTTGCTGTATCTTCTACTTTTTCAAAATGGATAAGTGCCATGGGATGAATTTGAATTGCACTATTAATAATAAATTCAAGGCGTGCAAGGCCAACGCCATCAACCGGCAATTTTGCAATATTAAAGACCTCGTCTGGGTTTCCAATATTAAGCATGATGTCGACAGGCGGTTTAGCTAGATTACTCAGTTCAATTTTTTTAATCTGAAATGGAATAGCTCCTTCATAGACAACACCAACCTCACCGCTACTGCAGTCAAGCGTTACTATCTGCCCTGTGTTTACTTTACTGGTACCATCAACACTGCCAACAATAGCAGGAATTCCGAGTTCGCGACTGATAATTGCTGCATGGCAGGTTCTACCACCACGATTGGTGACAATGCCGCCAGCGATTTTCATAATAGGTTCCCAGTCTGGGTCGGTCATATCCGTGATAAGAATTTCGCCCGGCATCACTTCATGCATCTGCTTTGCAAATTCAACAACGCGTGCAATGCCGCTGACAATTTTGCGGCCAACACTTTTTCCAATTGCTAGCGTTTTTATCTGTGCAGCTTTTTGTTTATCAAGTAAATATTCTTCTAAAAATGTTTGCTGTTGCTGTTGAGAGTGTACGGTTTCAGGTCGCGCTTGAACAATATAGAGCTTTCCATCGATACCATCTTTTGCCCATTCTATATCCATTGGCATCCAATGGCCTTTAAGATTGGAATAATACTCTTCAATTTTTAAAGCCATTCTTGCAAGTTCAAGAGCTTCTTCATTGGAAATAGAAAACATCATGCGATCGTGAAGTGGAACTTCATAATTAACTGTAGAGTCTGATGTGTCGTCACTGTACATCATTTTAAGTTGCTTGGTACCAAGTCTTTTTTTAAGCAGAGGTGAAAATCCTTGTTTCAGTGTTGGCTTATGAATATAAAATTCATCAGGGTTAACAGTTCCTTGGACTATATTTTCACCAAGGCCGTATGAGGCGGTAATATAGATTACATCCTTAAAGCCGCTTTCTGTATCAAGTGTAAAAATAACTCCAGAACAGGCTAAGTCAGACCGAATCATTTTTTGTACGCCAACAGAAAGAGCAACGCTCATATGATCAAAGCCATGATCAATACGATATGAGATCGCACGATTTGTAAAGAGAGATGCAAATGCGTAGGTAATGCGATTAAGAAGCTCTTGTTCGCCACGAATATTTAGATACGTATCTTGTTGTCCAGCAAATGAAGCTTCGGGCAAGTCTTCTGCTGTAGCTGATGATCGCACAGCCACATCGCATAAATTACCATATCGCTTTTCAAGTGTTGCGTAAGCCTCTTTAACTTCCTGAGCAAGATCTTCAGGTAAAGGTGCAGTGCGAATGAGAGAGCGAATTTGGTGTCCAATAGTTGCAAATTCATCAAGCTTATTTTTATCAAGTTTATTTAAAAGTTGTGTAATTGGCTCAACAAGGTTATTTGCGGTCAGATGGTAATGATATGCTTGAGCGGTAACTGCAAAGCCTGTTGGGATTGTGATTCCTTGAGAAGATAGATTTTGAATCATTTCTCCCAATGATGCATTTTTTCCACCAACTAAACCGATGTCATTAATGCCAACTTCTTCAAATATTTTTATAAATTTCATAAGAACAATCTCCATTCCAAATATATGCTTTAAATTGCGCCCAGTATAAAAGGGTTCTTGAATAAGATCGAGAGATGAAGACAAATGACTCTTTTTATCGCTAAACTATTCTTTTTAGGCATAAGAAAAATGAGGAGTTTGCATGTACAGTCAGACACACACTCAAAAAATTTTTGTTGTTTACGATGGCATTGGAAATTCAGTTTTTCAAAGTCAAGTAGTCAAGCCATTGATACAAGAGCTTGAAGCATCTCCAAATCTTGAAGTAACGCTTGTTTCATTTGAAAGCAAGAAGGTTAAAAATAGTACATTAATTAAACTGCTTCCTGCTCACGATCGCCTTCATATAATCATTTGTCGCAAGATCCCATTTATCGGTGCTTTAAGCTTGTGGTTTGCAGGGTATCAGCTTATGCGTTTGCTTAAACACATTGATTTTAATCACGTGGCTGCACGTGGGCCCCTTGCAGGGTATGTTCTTTTGTGTGCACTTTCATGGATTGGTATGTCTGGCGATGTGGAACAAGATTTGCCGATTATTATCCAAGCTCGTGGCTTGTGCGCGCAAGAGTATCGATATGCGTATCAGCATGAAAAACCACATTTTTGGAGAACATGGTGGCGGCAGTTTGTGTATAATCGCTTACAAAAAATTGAGCGTTATGTGTATAAAAAAAAACAAAAAGATATTGTTATTGAAAGTGTAAGTCCAGCTCTTAAAGAGTATTTAATAAAAACCTTTAATGCCGATCCAATTTCTATTGTTATTGCAGTAAGAGATATTCCTGAGCGTTGCACTGTTGAGCAAGTTTCTCAATGGAGACAAGAGGTGCGCAAAGAGCTTAAAATACCTGATAATGCTCTGGTGTATTGCTACAGTGGTTCATGGCGTCCATGGCAGTGTGCGGATAAAACGATTGAATATTTTATTGGTGTTGCTGTACAAACTCCGCAAGTACACCTTCTTATTCTCACTAATGATCATGAAAAATTCGTAAAGGAACTCAAGGCTTATAAGCTTAAAACCGAGCAGTACACTCTTTTTTCAGCACCACCTGCCCAGCTTTTGCGTTACTTAGCAGCAGCAGACTTTGGCATGCTCTTTCGTGAGCAAGACATTATTAATTGGGTTTCTCGCCCAACAAAAATGCTTGAGTACCAATCAGTTGGTTTACCGATTATTCATAACAATACAGTTGGAATGTTGTCGGGGGATGCTAGTCAAGGTCAATAATATTATTCCACACATTTAAAAAGTCATTAAAAGATAGTTCTTGAGCGCGTTTTTGCAAAAGCTCTTCAGGAAAATCTGCTAAATTATAATGCGTTGTACGTAAATTATTACGCAAGGTTTGACGCGGGGACCTAAAGCAGAGTTTTAAGAATTTCCAAAAACCTTCTTCTTGAGGAATGGGTTTTAGATCAAATTTTGGTTTGAAATACAAAAGACGAGAAAAAACTTTAGGTGGTGGAGCAAATGCTCCCGGTTCAACCTTTTCCATTAGTTCTAGTTCAAAATGATATTGTAGAAAAAGCGATGTTGATGAGTAGCCTTTTCCATGTGAAGCAACAATTTTGCGAGCAACCTCTTCTTGAATCATGATGACACCTTCTTGAAAAAGGTGCTTGTTCTTCTGAATGAGGAAAATGATAGGAAAGGTAATTTGATAAGGCAAGTTTGCAAGCATTATCAGAGGGGCTTTATCTTGGAGTGTTTGAAAATCAACTTCCAAGATATTTTGTAGCCTAAGATCAAGCCGAGGGTCTTTAACTTTATTTTTTACAAATGTCGCCCAGTCGGGGTCAATTTCAAAGCAGAGAAGCTCTTTGCATTTGGTTTGTGCAAGTATGGCAGAGGTCAAAAAACCGTCACCGCAGCCAATTTCAACGACCGTAGAGCTTGATGGTGAAATAACAACTTTCTCAATCATGTGATCGACAACAGAGCTTTTGCGAAGAAAATGCTGTCCAAAAGCCTTTTTTCTAACAGGATAGCCCGGTTCTGGAGGTGGAGCCTTTGGGAGATACTTTGCTTTTGCTCGTGCTATAGCTTTTAAAGATTTAGGTTTGTTTTTTGGTTTGACCTTGTGCATGGACTTTTAAGACTTCCTGTGGGCTGAAAACGTTTTTACTACACCTGTT
>Ga0154020_10006430_pt1 | contig 13754 bp, 11 predicted proteins | sample Klosneuvirus_201_FD_109709 | JGI IMG/M metagenome (GOLD analysis project Ga0154020, IMG submission 109709) | Active sludge microbial communities from wastewater, Klosterneuburg, Austria - Klosneuvirus_20160825_MG | ecosystem: Engineered > WWTP > Aerobic digester > Activated sludge | place... | reverse complement strand
GGCGACAACCACTTCGGGTCGACCAACGACCGCGTCATGTTCGTGACCAAGCCGATCGAGGTCGCGACCCGCGGCAAGAAGAAGTCGAACCTCATCGTGGGCTACGCCTTCGACAAGATCAGCGAGGCGCCGCTCTTGACCGACGAGCCGTTCGAGCGCCGCTTCCGGCCGTTCGCGCAGCAGGGCTTCATCTCGCGCGGCAAGTCGGACGACGTCAACGAGCACGTCCTCATCGCGCTGTACAACAACCCCGAGTGGCACGAGGGCACCAAGGACGAGCTGCGCGGCGGCACCTACATCGTGCTGCGCACCCAGGACCAGTCGTGCACCAACCCGTCCAAGGTGGAGACCAACGGCAGCCACAAGTGCGACGCCGACGACGGCTCGTTCGTGCAGATCTATGACGTGTGGGGCAAGATCCGCTGGGGCGGGCTGTATGCCGAGGGCGAGGGCTTCACCATCCGCGGCGACAGCTTCGGGGGCGTGCCGGCGCCGGCCAACTCGCAGCAGACCGCGGAGATCTACGGCGGTGTGGCGCGCGTCGGCTGGCTGACCGAGCAGTGGGACGCCCTGGTCGAGGTCGGCCACGCCAGCGGTGACCACGATCTGTATGCCATCGACGACGGCAGCAAGTTCACCCAGCGCCCGCTGCACCCGGATCACAACGTCGGCCTGGTGCTGTACGAGGAGATCCTGCGCGAGCGCTCGGCGCGCCGGCTGGCGACCGGGTCAATCGGGGCCTCCAAGCCGTCGAACCCGGACGGCGCCAAGGGCTTCGCCTCGCTGGGCGGCGTCATCAACTCGACCTACGTCAACCCGCGCTTCAGGTTCCGCGCGCCCGAGGGGATCTTCGAGGGCACCAGCGTGGTGCTCGGCGTGCTGATGGCGTGGAACGACGAGAAGGAGGTCCTGACCGGCCAGTCGGGCCACGAGTTCTTCCCGGCCGACGGGCGCGGCAGCTTCCTCGGCACCGAGGTCGATCTCGGCCTGCACTACAAGTTCTATGACGGCCACGTGACCTTCGCGCTGGAGACCGGCTACCTGCATTTCGGCGATGCCCTGGCGCGCGACTATGACGCCGACGGCTCGTTCACGCTGCAGACCCGCACCGCCTTCGTTTTTTAGCGCTGCCAGTCGTACAATCCCGATGTGACCGGTGCGCTGGACGGGGGCGTGGGCGACGACACGGCGACCGACGCCGGTCCGCCTGCGCCTGATCCGCTGCTCGGCCATGTGGTCGGCGGGCGCTATCGCGTGCAGCGCGAGCTCGGCCAGGGTGGCATGGGCACGGTGTACGAGGTGCTGCACCTCGGGCTGGGCAAGACCTTCGCGCTGAAGAAGCTGTCGCCGGAGTGGGCGCATGACGCCGAGGCGCTGGCGCGCTTCCGCCGCGAGGCCGAGGTGGTGGCCAGGCTGCGCCACCCGCACGCGGTGCAGATCACGGACTGGGAGACCCTGGACGACGGCACCCCGGCGTTCGTGATGGAGCACCTGGCGGGGCAGGATCTGGCGGCGCGGCTGGAGCAGGGGCCGCTGTCGTGGCCGGAGCTGGCGCTGATCGCGGACCAGACCATGAGCGCGCTGGAGGCGGCGCACCGCGCCGGGATCGTGCATCGCGACCTCAAGCCGGGCAATGTCTTCATCGAGGATGCCGGGGGTGGCGGGCCGTTCGTGAAGCTGCTCGATTTCGGGGTGTCGACCGTGCGCGGCGAGAAGGCGCTGACGTCGCGGCCGGTGGATCGGCTGATCGGGACGCCCGCGTACATGGCGCCCGAGCAGGCCAACGGCGACGCCGAGGGCGTGACGCCGGCGACCGACGTGTGGGCGATGGGCGCCATGCTGTTCGAGATGGCGACCGGCGAGCTGCCGTTTCCGGAGACGGGCGTGATGGCGGTGCTGTACCGGATCTGCCACGGACGGCCTGAGGAGATGAGGGCGCTGAGGGCGGATGCGCCGGCGGCGTTCGTGGAGGTGGTGGAGCGGGCGATCTCGAGAGAGCCGGGGCGGCGGATCGTGGAGATGGCGGAGCTGCGACGTCTGGTGGCGGCGGCGCTGGGGGGGAACGCGAGCACGAGTACGAGCACGAGCACGAGCACGAGTACGAGCACGAGCACGAGCACGAGCACGAGCACGAGTACGAGTCCGAGCACGAGCACGAGCCCGAGCACGAGCGCGAGAGCGAGCAGCAGCCGACGCTGGCTGTGGCCGGCCATCGTCGGCGCAGTCTTGCTGGTCGCCGCCATCGCCATCTGGCGCTGGCGCGTCACCGCAAAAACCACTGCCAGATCCGCCAATCCGCCAGGGCCCATCGCCTCTCCGCCGGCGCCGGTGCCCGATCGGGTCGTCTCGCCAGCTCCTGCCGCCGCCACGCCCTCGCCGGCCGCCGCCGCCTCGCCACGGCGTACCCCTCGCCCTCGCATCCCCGTCGACAAGGGCAAGCTGCCTCGCAAGCCTCCGCCCCCCCTCACGCCTTGACCGAATGTCGGTTTGGCGTGACATGATCATGCCGTGGTGGGGCGGACCAGCTGGGTGCTGTCGGCGCTGTTGTGCGTGTGGGCGGCGCATGCGCTCGCACAGCCGTCGCCGTCCCCCGACGCCGGCGTCGAGCCGCCCACCGTCACCAGCGAGGAGACCGAGGCCGCCCGTCTGACCCAGGTCGGCAGCGAGGCCTGGCAGCGCGGCGACCACGCCCAGGCGCTGCAGTACTTCCAGCTCGCGTACCGTGTGTTTCCCTCGCCGCGGCTGCACTACAACCTGGCCCTGGCGCTGCTCGGGCAGCGCCGCACCATGGAGGCCGTGGCCGAGCTGGAGCGCTTCCTGGCCGAGGCGCCCGACGCGCCCGCGGATGCGCGCGACTATGCCACCGAGCAGCTGGCCGAGCTGGGCAAGCACCTCGGCCGCGTCCTGGTCGAGGCGCCCGCGGGCGCCAGCATCTCGATCGACGGCCAGCCCGCCGCCGGCATCACCCGGGTCGCGGTCGGCCGCCACAGCGTGCTGGTGCGCGCCGAGGGCATGCGCGCCTTCCTGGCCGAGATCCAGGTCCGCGCCGGCGCGTTGACCACGGTGCGCGCCCGGCTGACACCATGGACCGAGGACGGCGCAGCCGCGGCCGCCCCGTCGCCGTCGCCGTCGCCCGCGCCGACCCGGCCAGCTCCGGCCGCGCCGCAGCGTGCGCGGGCCAGTGGCGCGCGCTGGTGGGTGCTGGGCGCGTTCGGCGCCGCCGTCGTCGGCGCCGGCCTGGCGGTGTGGCTGACCGGTGGCGAGGTCGACTGTCCAGGCAGCGACCTCGGCTGCGTGCGGGTGTCGCGATGAGGCGCCTGACCCCGGTGCTGCTGCTGTGCGCGCTGGCCGGCTGCGGCGAGTCGGGCCACGCCTTCGTCATCGCCATCGACGGCGTGCCGCCCCAGACCACCGCCATCGACTCCTACGTGGACAGCGAGCAAGGCGAGGTCTCACGCCGCTTCGCCGATGTCGCGCGTCTGACCGACGACGGCGCCGGCACCCTGGCCATCGTGGTGCCCGAGGGCAGCACCCTGGTCGAGGTCGTGGTCGAGGCGCGCCAGGACGACTGTGTCATCGCGCGCGGCCGGGGCAGCTGTGCGCTGGCCGACTGCGCCGAGCTGCGCGTCACGCTGGTCGCCCAGGCGTGCGGCCCGGGCCCAGACGCGGGCGGGCTCGACGACGGCCGCGACTGATGGCCCTCGCTGTCGGCAGCACCGAGGGCCCCTATCGCTTCCTCGACAAGCTGGGCGAGGGCGGCATGGGCGAGGTCTACCTGGTCGAGCACATCGCGCTGGGCCGTCGCGAGGCCCTCAAGGTGCTGCGCCCGCAGCTGGCCCACGCCACCGAGTTCGTGCGCCGCTTCCGGCGCGAGGCGCGCGCCAGCCACCGCGTGCACCACCCTGGCATCGTCTCGGTCTACGACTTCGGCCAGCTGCCCGGCGGCCGCTTCTACCTGGCCATGGAGTACGTCGTCGGCGAGCGCCTCGATCAGCTGGTCGCGCGCGGCGCGCTGTCCGCCGCCGACGCGCTGCCGCTGCTCGGGCAGCTCGCCGAGGCGGTCGCGCATGCCCACCAGCACGGCGTGGTGCATCGCGATCTCAAGCCCGGCAACGTGCTGGTCAGCGAGCGCGCCGGCAAGCGCGAGCTGCGCGTGCTCGACTTCGGCATCGCCAAGATCATCGCGCCCGAGTACCAGGAGTCGGGCGTGCTGACGCTGCAGGGCGAGGTCTTCGGCTCGCCCGCGTACATGGCGCCCGAGCAGTGGCAGGCGCGCCCGGCGACGCCCGCGATGGACGTCTACTCGATCGGGTGCCTGGCCTTCGAGCTCTTGACCGGGTCGCCGCCGTTTCCCGGTCGTCGCATGGAGCTCATGCACGCGCACCTGACCGCGGCGCCGCCCGCGCTGCCCGGGGTGCCCGCCGAGGTCGCCGCGCTGGTGCACGCCTGCCTGGCCAAGAGCCCCGCCGAGCGGCCGACCAGCGGCGAGCTGCCACAGCGCCTGGCCCGCCTCGCCGCCGCGCACCCGCGCAGTGACTTCGAGCCCGCCGACACCCACGCCGAGCGCGCCCCGGTGCCCAGCGATCCGGCCTGGGCGCCGACCGAGCGCAACGCCTTCCCCGGCGTCGAGCCGCGCCGCCTGAAGCTGCGCGCGCAGGCCGAGGCCGTCCTCGATCGCGGTGACGACCGCGCCGTCATGGTGGCGCTGGCGCGCGTCCATGAGCTGGAGGTCGAGCTCGCGCGCCTGGGCCAGCGCCTGGCCGCGCTGGAGGCCGAGACCGCCGAGCTGGAGGCCGCCGCGCGCGAGCGCCAGGGTGCGCTGCGCTTCGCGGTCGCCGAGCTGAGCTTCGAGCTGGCTGCGCTGACCGAGGGCGTCCCGCGCACCGAGCTGGAGGCCGACATCGCGGGGCTCGAGCGCCAGCTCGGCGAGGTCTCCAGCGGTCTCGACGCCGATCTGGTGGCCATCAGCGATCGCCAGGTCGCGGCCACCGCCAGCGCGGCCTCGTGCGAGGAAGCGCTGGTGGCGGCCTACATCGTGCTGGAGCGCGCGCTGCTGGCCAGTCGGTCCTGACCGCGCAGGTCGAGGTGGAACAGCCCCGGGGTGCGGCCGGCGATCAGCTGGCTCGGCGTGGCACCCAGCAGCAGGCCGAGCTCGCGAGCGACCAGGCCGGCGGTCGCGGCGTCGAGCGGAGTCGCCGGATCGCTGCGTGACAGCGCGAAGTGGCGCGAGCCGTCGGCGTTCAGGCTGGACGACAGGCGCAGCCCGTAGGCGGTCTCGGCCCGGGCCAGGGCGGGGGTCGCCAGCAGCGGCACCAGCGCCTCGCCGAGCTGCCGGGTGCGCTGCGGCGAGCGCAGCCACCAGCGCGTCCAGCGCGCCTGGCGTGCATACAGCGCCAGCCCCGCCGCCAGCGCGCTCAGGCCCGCCGCCGCCCAGACCAGCCAGCCGCCGCCGCGCCAGGCCAGCAGCCAGGCCACCAGCGGCGCCGTCCACTGCGCCTCGCTGAGGCCGAGGCCGGTCGGCCGCGCCTCGTCACCGCGCGCCAGCTCCAGCCCCAGCCGCGCGAAGCCATAGCCGACCAGGTAGACCGCGACCGCGCTGCCCGGCGCCCAGCCGACCAGCACCACGGTGATGGCGGCGCCCACCAGGAGCAGCGACAGCGCGGCCTCGACCAGCTGGATGGGCCACAGCGTGACCTCGCACAGGTGGCGTGGGAAGCCCGTGGTGTGCATCGCCAGCGGGTAGCGCACGCCGCGGCGCGCGGGCCGACCGTAGCAGCAGCCCGCGGAGAGACAGCCGACGCGTCCGAAGCTCAGGAAGGCGCCGATGCCGATGATGGCGAGGTCGAGGCCGGCGCGCAGCGGGCGATCGGTCAGCGCCAGCACCGCCGCCGACAGCCCCAGCGCCGCCAGGGTCTGCTGGAAGAACACGATGCGCTCGGCGCCGAAGATGATGAAGCTCAGCTTGACCGCGATGCCGAAGCTGGCCACGCACGACGCGATCACGACCAGCCCGAGCAGCAGCCCGCGCTGGCTGAGCTGCGCGGTCAGCAGCAGCACCGCGGCGCCGAAACCGTAGCCGAGGAGGCCCCAGTGCCGGTAGCTGTTCCTGGCCCCGATGCCGAGCCTGCGCCGCAGCGGGCCGGCGCCGGGGACCGCCGGGACGTCGCGCGCGACGCTCGAGTCCACTCAGCGCAGCCGGGCGGCCTCGGCCGCGGCCAGGCTGCGCACGCCAGGGTCGCTGTCGTGCTGTGCCAGCTGCTGCAGCGCCGGGGCCGCAGCCGCGCCGAACGGCGCCAGCGCATGCACCAGCTCGAGGCGCACCCGCGCGTCGGGTTCGCTGCCGGCCCGCGCCACCAGCGCCGCCAGCGTCGACGGCGCGTGCAGGCGGCCGAGCTCCTGGGCCACCACGATGCGGGTGCTCTGCGCGGGCGCCGCCAGCGCCGCGGTCAGGGCCTGCAGCGCCGCGGCGTCACCGATCAGGGCCAGCGCGCGGGCCGCCAGCGCGGCCTCGGCGTCGCCGCGCTGCAGGATGGCGGTGACCGCCGGGACCGCACTGCCGTCGCGGGCCGCCCCGACCACGCCGAGCGCCCACAAGTGATCGACGCCGGGGTCCGCCAGCTGCGCCTGCGCCCGCGCCAGCTCGGACGGGCCCCCGGCGGTCGCCAGCTGCTGCGCGCTGTCGCGCACCAGCGTGGCGGGACGACCGACCGGCGCCGAGATGGTCCAGCGCACCGGCATGGTCCCCGGCGGCAGCAGCCAGCCGGTCCAGGTCACGACATCGGGGCCAGTGCCGAAACGCGCCGCCTCGACCAGCGCCAGGTGCGCGGGATCGACCCCGGACACGTCGCGCTGCCCCGGCGCCAGCGCGCGCCAGAAGGCGGGCATCATGCGGTGCGGGCTGGGCGACTCGTCGGTCTCCAGCCAGGCCAGCGCCTCGCCCAGCGCGGCGGCGTCGGTGCCTGCGGTCAGCAGGCCGCGCCAGTCCTGATCGAGGTGGCCACCCGCAATCACCGCCCCGGTCGCCGTGATCAGCGCCTTGTGGCGCAGGCCGGTGCCGTCGCGCAGGGCCAGCGGTGTCACCCCTGCGAGCACGGGCAGCGCGATGATGCGATCGCCGGGCTCGCGCACCCCGAAGCGCGCCAGATGAGCGCGATAGCGCGCCTCGGCGTCCGCGCCCGCCGACGCCGAGCCAGCGCCGCCACCGCCACCGCCGCCCGTGGTGCCGCTGCCTGTCGTGATGGTGCGATCGTTCACCGGATCTCCTGAGCGACTCTGGTGCTTGCATCCTGACCCACCTGCCAGCACCAGCGCCAGCATGAGCAGGGGGTTCCTGGGCGGGCCCTGCATCAGTGCACCGGGATCAGCAGGCGCTGCCCGCCCGTGAGCGTGGGCCAGCCGTTGGTCGCCGCATCGACGGCGACATCGGGGTTGGCGCGCACCAGATCGGCCTCCGACACGCCATTCTGGGTCGCGATCTGGGCCCGGGTCTCGACCCCGCTGTCGGTCGCGCCGCTGGTCGGGTTGCTGGTGGTGATGGCGACCACCAGGTGCTCGCGGCAGCCCGCCAGCACGGCGTCGGCCGGCAGCGCATCGGTGATGCCGGCGTTGTCGCGCTCGATGGTGGCGCGGGCGACGCCGCTGCGGCGCGCCAGATCGTCGAGCCCGGTCATCCCGGTGGGGATGCGGGTGCGTCGCGCGGCGCCCGCGGCCGGCGCCCCGGTCAGCAGCATCCCGCTCGGGCTGAGGCCGATCATCTCGAGGTGACCCTGGAAGAAGGCCGCGCGCACGGCGTCGGCGCCGACGCCCGGGAACGCGGGCGTCCCGTTGCCGTCGCGGATGGTCTTGGCGTTGGCGAAGTCACCGGCATATTCACCCGCGACCTGGAAGGCGCCGATGCAGGTCGGATCGACGGGGGTGAACACGCCGCCCTCGACGGTGCGCCGCAGCGCCTCCTCGGACCCGGCCGAGGCGCGCGGCAGCACCGCGTTCAGCACCTCTTCGGTGAACATCTCGGTGAAGCCCTCGATGAGGGTGGGGCTATTGCCCTGGATGGCGGCGAACGCGGGGTGGGCGCGCAGGTGCAGACACTCGTGCACAGCGGTCTTGAAGACGCTCCAGCGCTGCGTGCGCTCGGCCTTCTGGGCGTCGGCGCCGGGGTCGAAGCCGCTCTGCAGGGTGATGCCCCGGGTGCCGCGCTCGCTCCACTGGGTCATGCGGTAGTCGATCAGCTTGCGCGCGTTGCCGCCCGGGAAGTCGCTGCGCGCGCTGTAGGCGGCGTCGAAGGAGCGCAGGAACTGGTCGGCGCCGGGGTCCTGGGTCGAGAAGCGGTGTGCCGTCATGCCGGCGCGCGCGCTGGCCGGGCCGGTGGCGTCGTCGTGCTGGGCGATCCACCAGGCCACCATGTTCTGCAGGTTCGGTGTGTTGGTCTGGGTGGCGCGGTCGGCCTCGCTGGTGGAGTCGAACAGGTTCTGGCCCGCGCCCGGCGTGGCGCTCCGGGGCGCACGATCGGCGGCCTGCTTGGGCGTGCTCGCGGCGGCATTCATGATGGCGCCATAGCGCGCCTCGAGCTGGGCCACCGCGGCGTTGGCGATATCGACCACGCCGGTCTCGTGGCCCGGGGGCGTGCCCGGGGCCGCCGGGCCGGTGCCGGCCATGCTGACGTGGGACTGGCCCAGCGCGGCGGTGATGGCGGCGGTGCGCCGGTTCAGGAAGCCGGTGGTCGCGGTGAACAGGTGGTTCTGCAGCTCGGTGCGTCGCGCCGCTTCGTTGGGCTGCCCGGTGGCGCCGTCCCAGGGCTGCCGTGGTGGCGCCGCGGGCACCGGGCCTGCCGGTGCACCGCTGGGGCCGGTGGGGGCGACCACGGGCGCGGGGCGGCTGGACGGATCCAGCTGGTAGCCGATCTCGGTGACCTGGTCGGCGTTGGGTTGCAGGGCACCGGCGTGTTGATCGGGGCCATGGGTGGTGGGCACCGCGGGGGCGGGCGCGGGCGGTGCCGGTGCGGCCCCGGACGGGCTGCGGCCACAGCGCTGGACCTCGAGGCCGCTGGTCGCGGCGGCACGGGCGCGCTGCGCCAGCGTGCTGGCGGCGCGGCGGCCGCTGCCATAGAGGCCGCTCATCACCGAGGTCGCGGCCTGATCGGCGTCGTCCTCGTGGGCCTTGCGTGCCTGCCCGGCGACGGCGCTGCCGCCGCCATCGCCGGTGCCTGCGCTGCTGGCGCCCGACTGCTGCTGGACGTGGGCCAGCTCGTGCGCCAGCAGGGCGTCACCCTCGGGCTCGCCGGGGCGGAACTCGCCGGCGGCGAAGCCGATGTGCGGGCCGACCGCGAAGGCGCGGGCGTCGAGCTCGTCGGCCTTGCGCTGCGCCACCGCGCCGGTGTGGATCTGGACCGCGCCGAGCCCCTCGAAGCCCGCCGCGACGTCGGCGCCAGCGCCGCTCAGGGGCTGGCCCGGGCCGAGCTCGTGGACCAGACCCTGGGGGCCCGGCTTGGCCTGCGCGGTGGCGCCACCCATCCCGAGGGCGCTCGACAGCGCGCTGCCCGCCGAGGCCACGGCGCTGCTGGCGCTGCTGAGGGCGCCCGCGATCCCCGCGCCGGCCTGGGCCAGCATGCTGGCGGGCGCCACGGTGGCGGGATCGACGCCCGCGGCCGACAGATCCGCGCTGATGTCGCCGCCACCGCGCCAGCGCGTGATGGCCCCGGCCAGGCGCGCGCAGATGGGCGCGATCAGCGCGCGCGCCGAGGTCGCCTGGGCCTGGCCCGCGTAGCGTCTGGCCAGCCGCTCCAGGGTGGCCGCGTCGGTGCTGGCGTGCTGGGCGAACCAGCCCTCGATGGTCGGGCAGCCCTGGGCCGACCACTCCGGCCCCAGCGCGCCGGTCGCGGCCGCGGTCACCTCGGTGCGCAGCGCGGCCAGGAACTCGCTGCGTCCCAGCTGGCCCTCGCTGCGCGGCGCCCCATCGTCGACGATGAGCTGGGTCGGCGCGCCGGTGCCAGCGGTGACGCGGTCGGCGACCGCGTCGGCCTCGCGCTCGGCGGGGTGATCCGACGCGCCGATGGCCAGCTGGCGCTGCACCCCGGGTGCCCCGGCGCCCTGCTGGGCCACGTGGGTCAGCTCGTGTGCCATCAGGCCGAGATCCCCGGCGCTGGCGCCAGGCCCCAGGAAGACGTCGCTCTGATAGGTGAAGGCGCGCGCGCCGATGGCGCTGGCGGCCTCGCGTGCGCTGTCGTCGCCGTGGATGCGCACGTTGTCCAGGCTGACGCCGAGCTCGGGTTCGACCGCGGCGCGGATCGACGCCGCGACCGGGGCGCCGGTGTCGCGTGTCGCGACCGCCTGTTCGACCACCTCGGCCGCGCTGGCGACCGGCGCCTGGTCGCCGCCGTCCTCGAGGTCCCGGCGCACCAGGCCGTCGGTCAGGGTGCGCTTGCCCGGTGGCGGCGCCGCCTTGGCACGCGCCGCAGGACGACCATAGTCGTCGACCTCGGTGCCCCGCTCCTTACCCCGGAATGCCACGGCGCCAGTCTAGCACCCGCGCAGCGGGCGGACATCAGGGCTGGGTCGTGAGCTTGGCTGGCAGCGCCAGCGGCAGGCGTACGCGCTGCTTCTTGCCGGGCTTGTCGGTGGCGGGATCGATCGGGGTGCGCACCGCGGCGGCCGCGCGGGTGATGCACTCGCGCAGGGTGGGCGAGGGCACGTCGCCGTCGGCGACGAAGGGCGTGGTGACCAGCGCGCGATCGGCCTCGATGACCAGGGTGTAGGTCAGGGTCAACATGCCGCCGAGGTCGGGCTGGGTCTTCTGGGCCTCCTCGAGGCAGTGCTTGGCACCCTCGAGGATGGCGGCGCGCGCGCGCGACTGGGCGTCCTTGCCGACCGCACCACCCAGCTCGGGGCTGCTGGGTGAGGGCAGGGTGGGGTCGCCGCCGCCGCTGCCGCCGTCGGGGCGCGCGACCGCCGCGATGCCGCCATCGCCCGTGGCCAGCGGGGTCGGCGTCGCCGCGGGCGTCGGCGTCGGCGACAGATATGGATCCGGCGTCGCCGTCGGCACCGGCCGCTGGCGCGCCGGCGTCTTCCTGGTCATCGCCCACACCAGCACGCCCAGCCCCAGCGCGATCACCCCCGCCGCGACCAGCAGCCACCTGCGTCCAGCCGGCCTCGCCTGCGTCATAGCAGCTCCCCCGCGATGACCCGCACCGCGTCACCCGACGGCGTGCGCACACGCAGCGCGCCGTCGTCCTCCAGCGCCTCGGCCACGCCGCTGATGACATGGCCTCGGTCCCCGGCGACGCGCACCGGCTGACCCAGGGTGCTGGCCCGCGCGCGCCACGCCGGCGCGATGGCCGCGGCGCCCCCGGCCAGGAAGAGGTCCAGCCAGTGCTCGAGCTCGCTGATCAGGCGGCGCTCGAACGCCGCCAGCGTGAGCCCCTCGCTGCCACCCCGCGCGAGCGCCAGCGAACTGGCGATGTCCCTGAGCTCGGGCGGGAAGTCCTCCGCCGTCGACAGCACGTTGACGCCGATGCCCAGGATCACGTGCGCGATGTCGTCTCCGCGGGTGCTCATCTCGGTCAGGATGCCCGCGACCTTGCGCGCCGGCTGTCCGGCCAGCACGTCGTTGGGCCACTTGATCGACGCGCGCGCGTCCCAGCCATTCAGCGCCTCGCACACCGCGATCCCCGCCGCCAGCGTGATCGGCGGCACGCCCTGCGGACGCAGCGCCGGCCGCAGCACCACCGACAGGTACAGCGCACGCCCCGGCGGCGAGTGCCAGCGATGGCCCTGGCGCCCGCGCCCCGCGGTCTGCGCGCCCGCGATGACCACGGTGCCATGCGCGGCGCCCGCCCGCGCCAGCTCGGCGGCGACGTCGTTGCTGGAGCCGACCACGTCGTGGCGCACGAGGCGCGGCGCCTCACCCGCCGGAGCCCAGCCCAGCCACGGCGTGTCGCCGCGGTCGGTCACCTCAGGTCACGTCGAAGTCGAGCGAGATGTCGACCGCGCGCGCCGAGTGCGTCAGCGCGCCCGACGAGATCAGATCGACCCCCAGCTTGGACAGCCGCGGGATGCGCTCCAGCGTGATGCCGCCCGATACCTCGACCAGCACCTTGCTGGGGTGGCGGCGCACCCGCTCGACCGCGCGCGCGACCTGCTCGTCGTCCATGTTGTCGAGCAGGATGATCTCGGCGCCCGCGGCCAGCGCCTCGTCGATCTGCATCAGGGTGGTGACCTCGACCTCGACGCGCAGGCTGTGCACCGCGCTGGCACGGGCGCGCCGCACCGCCTCGCCGACCCCACCGGCGACCGCGACATGGTTGTCCTTGATGAGCACGCCGCCGCCCAGATCGGGCCGGTGGTTGTGCGCCCCGCCCACGCGCACCGCCCACTTCTCCAGCGCCCGCCAGCCCGGCGTGGTCTTGCGGGTGTCGACCACGCGCGCGCTGCCACCACCACTGGCCGCCGCCTCGGCATAGCGCCGCGCCTGGGTGGCCACGCCCGACAGCCGCTGCATGAAGTTCAGCGCGGTGCGCTCGCCGGCCAGCAGCGCCCACGCCGGGCCGCGCACCTCGGCCAGCGTGGTCCGGGTCGCCACCGCGTCGCCGTCACGCACCCGCGGCGTCAGCACGACCTCGGTCGACACCGCCGCGAACACGCGCCGCGCCACGTCGAGGCCGGCGACGACGATGGCCTCCTTGGCCAGCAAGATCCCCGCGGCCATGCGGTCACGCGGGATGGTCGCCTCGGTGGTGACGTCGCCGCGGCCGAGGTCCTCCTCCAGCGCCAGCTCGAGCAGGGTCTGACAGGCGGGCGTCCAGATGAGGTCGGTCATGCGGGTCTCCGTCGGGCGGCCTTGGGGTCGCCCCAGTACACGATGGGCCAGCCGCGCTTGCGGGCGTGGCGGCGCAGGCGCACATCGGGATGGATGGCGACCGGGTGGCCGACGCGCTCCATCATGGGCAGGTCGTTGTAGCTGTCGGTGTAGAACCAGCTCTGCGCGAGGTCGACGCCGCGGCTGGCGGCCCAGCGCTCGGCCCAGGTGATCTTGCCCGCCGAGGCGCACACCGGCTGCACCACCTTGCCGGTGAACTTGCCATCCGCGACCACCAGCCGGGTGCACAGCACGTCGGCGGCTTCGATGCCCACGGTAGCGGCGACCGGTTCGGACGCATACGGCGACGACGACGTCAGCAGCGCGATGGCGTGGCCGCGCGCGCGGTGATCGGCGATGGCGTCGCGCGCCGCCGGGTAGACGTGGGGGGCGATCTCGCGCTCGACCCAGGCCGCGCACTCGTCGCGCAGCGCCTGCTCGGGGTTGCCGGCCTGATCCTCGACCAGCATCTCGGTCAGCTTCGCCAGGTCGATGAGCGCCAGCTTGTAGCGCGCGATCCACGACAGCGCCTTGACCATGCCCCAGCGCGTCAGCTCGCCCTTCTGGCGCAGGTGGCGCACCCACGCGGTGCCGGAGTTGACGGCGATCAGCGTGAGGTCCATGTCGAAGAAGGCAGCCGCGGCCATCGCCTGGAGCTTTAGCCGCCGAAGTAGGTTGTCGCAAGCACCTTCATGAGCAGGTTGGCGCTGGCGTGACAGGTCGCACCGGTCACGATCGACCCGGTCGCCGAGCGCATCCAGCCGAACAGCAGCCCGGGGAAGAACACCAGCAGCCGGCGCGGATCGGGCGTGATGGCCAGGTGCGCGACCGCAAACAGCGCCGACGACAGCAGCAGCGCGCGCCCCAGGCCGCCGCCCCACAGGCGCCGCCGCGCCGGCCAGCGC
>Ga0154020_10006429_pt1 | contig 13754 bp, 9 predicted proteins | sample Klosneuvirus_201_FD_109709 | JGI IMG/M metagenome (GOLD analysis project Ga0154020, IMG submission 109709) | Active sludge microbial communities from wastewater, Klosterneuburg, Austria - Klosneuvirus_20160825_MG | ecosystem: Engineered > WWTP > Aerobic digester > Activated sludge | place... | reverse complement strand
TTGGCACTGATTTTATCCGCTTTCAGCGGTATTTGTGCGACAACCTCTTCGCTGCTGGTGTTAAAGGCATTGAATATCATTTTATCGTCGTTGCGGCTGAAGCACGGAAATCCAAGATCGCTGCCGTTGAATATGGTGCCCGACTTATTGGTGTTCAGGTTGTAAGACAGAATGTAATACTGATTGTTTGTGCCGTCTATGTAATCAAAAGCAACGATGTAGGGCGATCTCTGACTGTACACGGCATTGCCGATGCTGACGTTTTCAGGCAATGAAGAAAAGAGCTTTTCTACCTTCCCGCCAGACCAGTTGTTGTTTGCTGCATCCCAGACTTCCAGAACGCCCACATCCCAGTATGTGTAATCACCGCCACTCTGATTGTCAATTACATTTTTAGCATCATACATCAGCCTGGTTCCGGTATGATCCCACTCCAGCGCATCGGCGTAAAGCACACCTCCACTGTTTACATTGCTGTATGTGGGGTTGTAAAGTTTAAAACGCCTCCACTCCTGCTTTGTGAAATCGTAAACATAAATGGAAGTATCCTGCTCGGTGGTTATGGCCGCGAGACGTTTACCGTCTTTGCTGATGGCCACATTGTCCCAGATGGTTTCGTTGCTGACCACCGATTCTGTTTTACTTCCGTCCAGCATCAGGGCATAAATGCGGCTGTCGCTGCCAACGTATACGGCATAAGCGCCATTGTCAACAATGCTCGCCTTCCTTTTTACATTTCTGGTGATCTGACCTGAGGTGGAGCCACTGCTCAGTGTGGCTTTACTCAGGGTAAAGGTTACCGATGGGTCTGTATCGTAATACAAAATGTAATCCTGACCCGGGTTGGCCGCCAGGTCATCCACATTGTTTCCGATGCTTCCCCCGCCTACCGGCTCGCCGTATATGCCAACACCGTCGAATGCGGCGGCGGCCGCGGCGGCTTCAGTGGTGCCATAAAGGTCTTTAGCGGCCTGAATAACCGCCTGTCTCAGGTCTTTAAAAACCGAAGACTTTGTAAGGTATACGGTAAGTGCGCGGTAGTATACCTGTTCGGCCTTTTCTTTTGTTACCGAAGTGGCAAAAAGATAGTACGCGTGGTTGGGAATTCCGCTATTGATGTGCACGCCGCCATTGTCTTGTGTGCCCGTGTAAAACTCTGTCATGTGCATAGGCTGGTAAAAATTGTCCGACAATGAATTACCGCCGTTGTGCGGGTCTTGCAGGTCGCGCAATGCCCCTGTTGAACTGACGCCCGGCTTCATTACATCCTCACCCATTTTCCAGTCACTTCTGTCCATCATACATCCAAAAATATCGGCCATGCTTTCGTTTATAGCGCCTGATTGATTCTTATACTCCAGATTTGCTGATTTTTCGACCACACCATGGGTCATTTCATGCCCGGCTACATCGAGCGAGCCGGCCAGCGGTTTGAATATCGATTTTCCGTTTCCGTATGCCATGAAAGAGCCATTCCAGAACGCATTGTCAAAGCCCTGTCCGTTTTCATCGCTGACGTTTATGACAGAAATAATGGTGCCTCCTGTACCATTGATGCTGTTGCGGTTAAATGTGTTTTTGTAATATTCATATGCGTATCCGGCGTTGTAATGCGCCGATACCGAACTGGCATTGCTGAAGCTGGATGTTCCGGAAACCATTTGATTAAAGCTCGTTGCATACGTGTTGTTTGCATTGATGGTCCAGATGGCTCCGGACGGGTCATCCGGCATACTGGAATTGCTCAGACTGAACATGCTTCTGGATGCATCAATCATATAAAACGTGCTGCCAACCTGATAGGAATTAACCGTTCTGGAAACACCGTTCAGATCGCTTCCACTGCCTGTTCTGGGGCCGTCAACATGGCAATTCAGGCTCATCGATTCTAAAAGCTTGCCGCTGTGTGCATCTATCCGAACCCGCCACCTTTCCAGAAAATTTGGCCTGACCAGAAACTGGTAACAGAGACTGATCTTGTTGTTTTCAGTCAAAATGATCAGTTCATGTTGCGGTTCGGAGTAGTTTAACAACGCTTTTTCGGCGCTGCTGAGGGATTTAAAACCAAATTCAGGGTGTATGGATTTTATTGCGGTTTTTTCAGCCTCAGCGCTCATTAAAGCTGGATTTGAATTCCATGATTCCGGAATCTCTGTCCAAGATCCGTGGGCATAGGTTTCGTTGCCCAGAAAATGAACCAGAATTTCAGACCCGTATACATCAATACCTTTCCACTGCTGCTGAAACCGGACATGAGTATATCCCAGCTCATCACTGACCGATTCTTTAACAATCAGGTCGTTGATGTTAAAATCCTGGTCTATCTGTGCTCTGGTCTGATGCAGAAAAACATACGCCAGTTCGTTGGCGTGCTTGCTGTTTATGATGCTTCTGCGCTTGCTTTCATTCTGCCTGATGTCTATCTGTTTACTTGTAAAAGTTGCATTAAACACCGGCGGGGCAACAGCGGGTATCTCAGCATTAGAAGAGGCGTCTACCACCTGTGTTTGGTTTTTAAAGCTGTGGTTTGACGACAAAGCACGGGTGCTCCTTTTGTCAAATGCATTTTGTGCCGGCAAAAAACCTGTAAAGGCAATCAGCAAAGCGACAGTTGCAGTGTTTTTCATGGTTGTATCAATTGGTTTAACAGTTGGTTTAATTCATTCAGCTCAGCGGGAAGATCGGTTTTGCCTTGTGGCCACTGAAAATTATTTTTTAAAGTGCCGTCTTTATACAGCTTTATAAAACGGTACATATTACCGGATTCATCCTGACGGATTTTTTGTATCTGATCGGATTCTGAATACTTGAAAATCTTTTTAAGATCCTTTTTTGGTATTGTCTTCAGGTGTACAGTGTCTGAAGAAAAGGCTTTAACTTCATACAATTCGCCGCTTCCTTTCAGAATATATTCATTGACAGCTCCTGTAAAACCACCTCCGCTACCAAAAGAAATACTCAGGTGTTTTGCGTGCGACCTGTATGCTATGTGCTTACAGGAAACCGTAAATACCATTATTAATAAAAGCGTACCTGCAAATATTTGTGACTTCATAATTCATAACAAAAATAAGAATAAATAAGAAACTTGTTTCAAATGATATCTCTTTGTGGTTATGGTATACTATTTTCACTAGCCTGTTTCTGGCTTTTAAATACAAACCATAAGAAAATTTCAATTAAAACTGTTCCAGAAAACGGATATCGTTTTCAAACATTTGGCGTATGTCTTTAATGCCGTATTTCAGCATAGTAATGCGGTCTATACCCATACCAAATGCGAAACCGGAATATTTTTCAGGATCAATACCACAATTTGTCAGCACATTTGGATCTACCATGCCGCAGCCCAGTATTTCCAGCCATCCGGTTCCTTTCGTAAGTCTCCTGTCCTGTTCTGTTTCAGTACCCAGGAATATATCCATTTCGGCACTGGGTTCTGTAAAAGGAAAATAGGAGGGTCTGAATCTTATTTCGCGTTCGCCGAAAAATTGAGATACAAAGTAATACAGCGTCTGTTTTAAGTCTGAAAAACTCACATTTTCATCAATATAAAGTCCTTCAACCTGGTGAAAAAAGCAATTAGAACGCGCAGAAACCGCTTCATTCCGGTAAACCCTCCCAGGCATTAGAGCCCTGATGGGTGGTTTCTCTGTTTCCATAAGTCTTACCTGAACACTGCTGGTATGGGTTCTTAATGCAAAATTTCCATGTGGTTCTTTATCTACAAAAAACGTATCCTGCATATCCCTGGCAGGATGATTTTCAGCAAAATTTAATGCGGTAAAATTATGCCAGTCATCTTCAATTTCAGGGCCATATTCAACAGTAAATCCAATTCGCTCAAAAATATTCAGAATATCATCTTTAACTTTTGAAATCGGATGAACAGAACCTAATTTATAAGCATTAACCGGTAAACTTTTATCAACTGATTTTCTGTCACTGTTTTGATTTTCCTGAAATTTTTCGCGTGCCTCGTTAAACTTTTGCTCGATGGTCTGTCGGAGTATATTCAGCTGCTTTCCGATTTCCTTTTTCTCCGGACCAGAAATGGTTTTAAACGCCTCAAAAAGCGCATTCATTTCCCCTTTTTTAGAAATAAACTGCAAGCGGAAATTTTCCACTTCTGCTTTGTTTTTTATTTCAATTCCGGCAGCTTTGTTTTTTAAGGACTCAATCTTCTCAAGCATGGTACAAAAGTAGTCTAAAGTTTTAAATTCAAATTCCGGCTTTTTCAACCACTAAGGATATTATAATATTCTTTTAAAAATATATAGTAAGATATATAACCCTGTTGATATCGTGATAACTATATAAATTCATACTTTTAAATAACGTTTTTATTTTCTCTCAATGTCTTATACACGAGATAGAAATCTTTATAACCATTGATATCACTCATAGTTTGGAGGTGTTGTACACATATAAACATTACTGTTGAAATGGATAAAGAAGATTATGTGTTATGATGATAAAGTACATACTTGTTACATTTTTATACACGGTATCGGGGCTTTACAAACATTGTTTTTGTTCCACGATTCACGAATGCAGTTAAGCAGTATTTTTACAGGACAGTGTTGTTAATTATGTTGAAAAATATCACAGTTTTACACTCAGAATTTCTTCCCAGGATGCCTTTAAATACAGTGTTTTTTCGTATATAGGAAATGCAGATTCTACCATTTCAAACGGATTAAATCTGTAACGAGATTTGTAGGTGAAAATCTGCAGTAAATACGTACCTGGTTCTAAAAATACATCATAGGATTTTATTCCGGATTCAAAGCTTACAACTTTTCCATCTTTTATGAGTTTAAAATCATAATAAAGATTTGATGTATCTTTTATTTGAATACCCAGAAAGGTGAGTTTTGATGCATCTGATGTGTTAACGGAACTCACGCGAAATGTATCTCTGTGTTGTATAGAACTGCTTTTAAGGTCATAATGGTTAAGTACAAATGAATCGGGTTTATTTTTATAAAATATAGAGCGCTTCGGGTTGTATTGATATATGGCCGAATCGTTGTAGTAAACGGGTAAATTATAATTCAACTGGAAGCCCGTTTTGTGCTTAATAAGACGAATAGACGCTTCCACCATCCTGTAGACTTCTTTATGTGTTCCTAAATCACTTACAGTGTCCTGACGCATAGCCTTAATCCTGTTAAGGGACGAATTTAAAGGACTAAACAAAACAGCACTGTCTGCTGTTGTGTAAACAAACTGATCTGATCTTACCCCTGTTAATTCAGGAAGTGATTTTTCATGATGATCAAGGTGTGTATAGTATATTTTTAAGAACTGGCTGTCGCGTTTACTGCTTAATATGGCGAATGGCTGCATCCATTCTGCAACAGGAATAATGTAAGCACTGTCTGCCTGCACCGATATCTTAAGTGCAGCAGGCTTATAGAAATCCGGTTTACCATCGCTGTTTGCGTCGGTAAACAGCCATAGATTGCGCCTTTCTCTATTAAGACCAGAGAAAGTAAGGTTTTCATCCGTTACATTGAAGACATAGGCGGGTTTAAAGGTTTTAAAACTGTCAAACCCTGTAGATTCGGTCAATGCCACTTTTAAAGATTTATAGTCTTTGTAGTTTGGAATCTGAACGCTGATCTTAGCACTGTCTCTGAAAGGACCGGTAGAAAATACAGCGGAATATACCAATGGGTTGTTTGCATTCACATCCTGTATGCCTTTGTTGATGATCAGGCTGTAGGTTGTATTATCTTGTAACAATGTATCAAATGTTATGATGGCCTTTTTTCCCGATATGGTGAACTTCATTTTACTGTGGGCGGGTATCAGTAAGATGTTTTTTTCAGGATTGTTGAAAGCAACATATTCATCAAATTCCAGTGTAATCCGTTTTGCTTTGAAATTTGTTTCGCTTAAATCATTTGAAATAATTTTAGGGGGATTTTCATCTGAAGGTCCACCGCCAAGCGTTCCAATGTTAGCACACGAAACCAGAAATGTCAGGAGAATAATCAGTGTGTATTTCATCTGCCTAAATGAACCAGTAATACGGAAATATCTGAAGGAGAAACACCGCTGATTCTGGACGCCTGGCCAATATTGTCGGGCTTAATTTTATTTAATTTTTCTCTGCTTTCCATACTGAGGGATTGCAGTTTGCTGTAATCGAAATCAGCACTTAGTTTAAAGTGCTCTAATTTTCCCATTTTATCGGCCATTTGTTTTTCCTTTTCAATGTAACTTTCATATTTGATCAAAATCTCTGCTTCTTCTGCAACATCGGTACCATAATCAGACAATTCGGAATATAGATTTTTAAATGTCTGTATACCAAGTTGAGGTCGTAAAATCAGTTTGTCCAGTTTCAATTTCTGATCAATTGTATTTGTTTCTCTTTCTGTGAGTAGAGGATTTACATCAGCAGGCTCACAAGACTTATTTTTGATAAAGTGTATCAGGGAAGCGATGTGTTCTCTTTTCTTTTGAAGGGCCTGTAATCGGATATCGTCTGCGAGGCCGATTGCATATCCGGCTTCAGTTAGCCTTTCATCTGCATTATCCTGTCTGAGCAGTATTCTGAACTCTGCGCGCGACGTAAACATTCTGTAGGGCTCTTCGGTGCCTTTGTTGATTAGATCATCTATGAGCACACCGATATAGGCATCTGAGCGGCTTAAAACAAACTCAGGTTGTTCGTGTACTTTCAGATGGGCGTTAATGCCAGCCATCAAACCCTGGCAAGCAGCCTCTTCATAACCGGTGGTGCCGTTTATTTGCCCTGCAAAGTACAGATTGTCAAGGATTTTAGTTTCAAGACTGGGCTTAAGTTGGGTTGGTGGAAAATAATCGTATTCTATGGCATAGCCTGGCCTGAATATTTTGGCGTTTTCAAAACCCGGAATCAGCCTAAGTGCCTTATGTTGAATGTCTTCGGGAAGTGAAGTGGAGAAGCCATTGATGTACATTTCTATGGTTTTCCAGCCTTCCGGTTCGACAAAAATCTGGTGTCTGTCTCGTTCGGCAAAGCGGTTTATTTTGTCTTCAATTGATGGACAATACCTTGGACCCAGACCGGAAATGTTGCCATTGAACATTGGCGAACGATCAAAACCCTCTCTTAATACCTCGTGTACCTGTTCGTTGGTATATGTAATATAACAAGGCAGTTGCTCCGTAAGCGGTTTGCTTGATTCTAAAAAAGAAAACTTGCCCGGATTGTCATCTCCGGCCTGGGCTTCCATTTTGGAGTAGTCGAGCGATCGGCCATCTACCCTGGGCGGCGTTCCTGTTTTCATGCGACCGCTGCTAAAACCATAGGCCTGTAAATCCGCTGTAATTCCAACGCTGTTGCTCTCCGCCATACGTCCGCCACCAAAGTGCTTGGTGCCAATATGAATCAATCCATTCAGGAAGGTTCCACTTGTAAGTACCACAGAACGGCCTTTAATTTCATATCCTAAAGCGGTTACAACCCCTGTTGCTTTTTGATTAGCACTTAAAAGTTTTACAACATGGTCTTGCAGAAAATCGACATTTGGGTTCTGCTCCAATGCAAGACGCCATTCTTCCGAGAAGCGCATTCTGTCTGACTGGGCACGAGGACTGAACATGGCCGCCCCTTTGGATCTGTTCAGCATTCTAAACTGCAGCATCGTCTTATCTGTTATGATGCCAGACATGCCCCCCAGCGCATCTATCTCACGCACAATCTGCCCTTTTGCAACACCGCCCATAGCAGGGTTGCAACTCATTTTGGCTATAGTTTCCATGTTCATTGTGATCAGCATCACCTTTGAACCCATCGTTGCGGCAGCGTGGGCAGCCTCACAGCCGGCATGACCTGCACCCACCACAATCACATCATACACATTTTCCATATTTATTGTTGTTCCACGTGGAACGTTTCTTGTTTGTATAAATTTATATAGTAGTTCTCTTTTTCCCGCATAAGGGCTTGTTCAGTTTTGTTTTTATCCTTATAGCCAACCATATGCAGTACGCCATGGCATATAACCCGAAGGAGTTCCACGTGGAACGTTTCATTAAATGACCTTGCGTTATCCTTCACTCTCTCGATGCTTATGTATATCTCGCCCTCCAATTCTTTGTTTTCGCTATAATCAAACGTTATAATATCGGTGTAAAAGTCGTGCTGAAGGGCCTGCTGGTTGATTTTTAACAAGCCTTCATCATCCATGAACACATAAATTAGCTCTCTTATGTGGCACTTGTGGTCAAGTGCTATGGTATTCAGCACTTTTTTAATGGCTTTTATATGGCCGGCAACATATTTTTTGTCACCCGTAAAATTGATCATGCTTATTTTAGTACTGTAATCGTTCCGTCAAAGTTTAAAACACTGCCATTAATGCCAACGATAACAGCGTGATATGCATATACGTCGCTTTCGACATAGTCGTTGTTAAATGTACCGTTCCATGCTTTGCGGATATCCGAAGTCTCATATATTATTTCACCCCATCGGTTATAAACCTGAAATGAGCTTTTTTCATAATCAATAAAAACGCCCTTAGGAAAAAAGCTGGTATTGTACCCGTTTATTTGAATGGCATTTGGAAAGAATACAATTGGGTCGGCCGTAACGCAGGCTATATTACTATAACTGCTGTCTTGTCTGACAAAGGTCGCGTTGGGCACATTCTCAATTGCCCTTATGCAGTAACAAATTTGTTCTTGATTCACCCCAAAAGTCGTGAAGTCTTGATGGGTAATGCTGCTGTTTCCAAAAGTGCTTATTATGTTCCACGGGGAACTTTTATTGAAATTTGGGTTGTCGCTTAGTAAAAGTTCTTGTTTTAGGCTGGATTTAATGAAGTCGTTATATAAATTCCAGGAAAGCATTTGGTCGCCAGGGGTAAGCATAATAACATTCAGTAAAATGGTCTTGGCTATCTGTGAAGTGTCAAATATCAGCGAACAAGGCCCTTCGCTTGTAAAATAGTATTTGTAAGATTTTGATGATACATTGACATTCGGATCCAATAATTCTACGATGCCACCAGTGCTTGGCACTGTTTGCCAAAGCATAAAGGGTCCATTGTCTTCAGCTTTGTAAATGTTGATTTTCTGCAGAGAGCTTCCGTTCTCTGTATGCAATGTCAGCTCAACCTGTTTGTTTTGCACAGATGCCTTCGCTATATATGAGTTTTTCGAAGGCACAATACCGGATGTGTTGACACAAACATTGTTTGAGGACGAACTGACACCGCCACCAGCTTTAATTGCACGAATAAAAAAGCAGTAGTTATTGCCAAATGCGCTGAAGTTATAGGTAAACTGGTTTATGTTAGAAACCAGTGAAGCTACCAGCTGGTATGAACCCGCGTTCGTCTTAAGATATACCTGATAAGCTTCTACAGGCCATCCAATGTAGTTGCTCCAGTTTAGGTTTATGCTTTGTTTGCATTGGTCGTAGGCCAGTTGAACAAATATTGTACTGTGCGGCGAACTGATTAATGAGGCGTTGTCGCAACTGTCAAAAGCTGCTACACCGTAATTAACACTGGCAACAGTAGGGTTACGGGCACCAATATCCAGATAAGAGGTTCCAGTAGTGCTGCTTATTACAGAGTTGGAGTCGGTTATGTAGTATACAATGTATCCTTTTACATCCGGACTGACATTCTGTTTCCAGCCAATTTGCGTTTTTTGGGTCAGCAAATCAACACTTACAGAGTCCAGATCTGAATTCAGTGGTGGTGTGTTGTCAACCTGAATCGTGTCGCTGAAGATGCTGTCTGTGCCATTGCAGGCCTTTGAATACACCAGGTAGAATTCCCAGTTCTTTCTGTTTGGTAGTTTTAAGCTTAAAGAGCTCATTGAAAATGAGTTGTAGATTCCAAGTAGTTGAAAAGGACTCAGAATGTTGTCTCTTCCGTAAAGGTTAAAACCGGTAAAAGATCCGCAATTATCAGTGGGTTTAAACCACAGTAAATCAAGTGTTGAATCAATTCTATCTAAACAAGCCCTTCTCATTCTCGGCCGGTTTTCGATTCCGCTGAGGGGTAGCAAACAACATGCCATTACGGCACTCAGTATAAAGCTTTTACATTTCACCTGCTATGCAGTATTGTAACGTTTTCAAATCAAAATAATTGTTTGCGCAACGCCGGATGTCTTCCGGTCCTATGGCTTTTATGGCTTCAAAGTAGTGTTGATAGTAATCTGCAGGCGTATCCAGCTCAAGAAAAGATTTAAAGCGCTCGCTGATGTTAAAGGCACCATCAAAATTCCGCAATAATGCGCCCGACAAATAGTTTTTGGCAACCGTAAGTTCTTCCATACCAACTGGTTCTTCCTGCAACATGCGTATTTCTTTGTCAATTTCCTGCCTTACCTCAGCGGTAAGCGCCTGGTTGCATTCACTGCTGATTTTAAACACGCTGAATGTCTTAAAGGGGGTTATGCCGGAGTGTATCCCATACGTAAGCCCTTTTTCTTCGCGTATATTTTTCATTAGCCGTGACCCAAAATAGCCGCCCAGTATCAGATTAAAGAGACTCATCGTAAAAAAATCCGGATGATTTCTGCCGGGCAGTATTTTACCCAGTCGCAGAGCGTTCTGTGTGGAACCCTTTTTATCCACCAGAGCATCAAGGCTTTCGCCTTGCGGAAGGGGGTCAGTGGTTTCAGGATTGTGCATAAAACTTGTCTCAAAACCACAGTCTTCCAGAATTTGACGGATGGGCAGTTCAGAAGAACCGGTGAAGATGAAATACGGGTTGTTCAAATGTTTGATCCGGTATTCGCTCAGCATAAGTGGCGTTGTTTCGCGTATGCGTTCTTCAGTTGAGGCCAATGCAAAGCGATGTGAACTTCCAAACAACATCTGGTTGATGCGTCGGTTTGACAGAAAGTTGGTTTTACCCAGATTGATGTTTAATTCACTGATTTTTTTGCCTTTGTATATGTTTAACTCCTCCTGATTGAACACACACTGATCCAGACTCGATTTAACAATCTTCAGAATCTGACTCAACTTGTCGTTCATACCGTAAACCGTAACCGAAGCGGTATAATAGTCGCAATTCGTAAACACAAATCCACCCAGCTCATCTATGGCATCTGCAATCTGGTGGGCCGTTTGGGTGGCCGTTCCGCTGAGCAGCAAATCCATGGCGTAAATACCGCTGAACTTATCCTGAATCATGCCATAACCGGCACTTGGAAACACAATTTCAAGCTTGAAAACACCTTCTTCGGAATATATGCAGAACAGATTCATGTCTGCTTCCGGAAAACCGGTTTTGAGGGATTCAATTGCCTTTATCTCTGGCGCTGTCTGTCTGTTCATGCTTTGGATTTGTATTTTAGCACAGCCTGTTTATTGCTTAATAGGTATTCTTCACAAACCATTTTAATATCTTTGGCTTCAATCTGGTTTATCTGTTCCGTTTCACTGTTTATAAGTTCCACATTTCCCAGCCTGTGTGCGTAGCACAGCCCCATAGCTTTATTCAAGACCGATGTTTTTGCGAACAGGTTGCTTGTTACCGATTTGTTTTTCACCTTAATGAGCTCATTCGGACTTAATCCATTAACGGACAGATCTTTAATAATATCCAGCACTGCTGCTTCTGCCTGATCAAAATCTGCCTCAGCGGTCAGTTTGCCTTCAACCACAAACAAGCCTTTATCAATATCGCCGGTTATGTACGCATGTACATGGGTAAACAAACCTTTTTCGCGCACAAGGATGTTGCTAAACCTTGATGATTCTGAACCGGAAAGGATGTCGGACAGCAGATCAAAGGCAAAATATAAAGGATGCAAACGGTTTACCATGAGGAATGCCATGTAAATGGCGTTTTGAGGAACATCTGCCTCAATCGTCATTTCTTTCCTGGCAATCGGCTCGGTTTCTTCAGGATAATAATTTTTATTGACCGGACCTGCGGGAATGTCGCCAAACCATTTCTCGCACAATGCAAATGCAGGTTCCAGAGCAATATTGCCAGCAATACAAAGCACCGCATTGGAGGGGTTGTAGAACTGTTCAAAGAAGGCGACCACTTCGCTCAGTTCAGCATGTTCAATATGGGGTATCTCTTTGCCTATAGTGGGCCAGCGGTAGGGATGGGTTTCGTATACCAGCGGTCTCAGGTGCAGCCAGGCATCGCCATATGGGTGGTTCAGATAGCGTTGCTTAAATTCTTCAACTACAACCCCTTTCTGAACGTTCAGAGAGCGTTCAGAAAAATCAAGCCTCAGCATGCGGTCGCTTTCAAGCCATAGTGCCGTTTCTATGTTCGCAGAGGGCAGGGTTATGTAGTAATTGGTGATGTCGTTGCTGGTAAACGCATTGTTTTCTCCACTGGCTTTTTGCAGTGGTGTATCGAACGATGGAATGTTTACGGATCCACCGAACATAAGGTGCTCAAACAGATGGGCAAAGCCTGTTTTTTCAGGGTCTTCGTCCCTTGCACCAACATTGTAGAGCAGGTTGCTGACGCAAAGATTGGTATTGCCGTCAAAATGGTGTATGAAAGTCAGACCATTGCTCAGTTTTTTGACACTGTAAGCTATCACCCTGCAAAGATACGGCTAATAGCGGTATTACTATACACGGGGCTTTGTGGATACTGTGCAATTCCATGCATCTGTTTATATTTGCATTATGTGCAACATTATCGGGAAACTGGCTGTATTGCTTTTTTTGACAGAGTCGTGCATGTGCACACCGGCTGCAGACACCATGCATATTGAGGGGTTGAACATGCAGGCACCAGACCTGGTGTCAGCCTCAGACAGCGTCTGGTTTATTCTTGTTTCGACATCGGAACGCATCATTGAAGGCAAGAACCAGACTTGCCTTACCTACAACAAAGAACTCGCTGTGAATCCCACTCAGAATGCCGTTGTTGAAGGGTCTTTCATGTTGATCTGCAACCGTAATTTAGGCGCAGACACAACTGGTAAACAGTTGCTTACACAAGAAATTCATGTGGATGGGGGCAAGGTATTAGAACAACATATTCAGGTTAGCACCAGAGGCATGCTTTCGGATTCAGGTTACCGCTTTACATTAAGCTGCAAGACTGTGAAAGGCGAAACCCTTAGCAACAGTTGCCTTGTAAAGCTTAAACCATAATTTATCAGAATTCGCCCCAGCGCGCAAGTTCGTCTTCAGTCCAGAGTTCGGGAAAGAAAATGCGTCTCTGGTATTTGGGATGCATGTATTTTTTCCAGTCGCTTCCCCCGGTTGCTTCTACCTTTTTGTTGCCACTTTCCAGATATTTTGCCGCTGCGTTGTAATGCGCCATCACCCAGCTCACGTTTACGGTGTAGTCGTAGTGGCGCATGGCCTTCACCAGTGACTCATCCTGTTTCACATCCTCCGGCAACTGCTTAAACCGGGTCCATAAGTTGCTTGTGTTGTAAGATTCCATTTTTCCGAGGAACATGGATTTGTACTTTTCCTCAAACAAAGTAATCAGGGTGTTTTTTTTGCCCGTTGCATGGTCTTTGCCCGCGGCCTGCCAGTATAAATGGTCGTAGGCATGCTCATAAGGTGTATTCCGGTCAATACTGGCCCTGAACCTGTGGTCTATCAGGTTGATGAGCTCGGTTGATGCAAATTCAATAAGCCTGTATTGGGCACTCTGAAAACCTGAGGCCGAGGTAAGGGTATTGCGGAATTTCATATACTGCTCAACTTCCATACCATCGCCCATGATGTTAAACGAAGAACTCAGCATGTCAAAATAACGGCTTACACGCATCAGTTTTTCCGCAAAAAAGGA
>Ga0154020_10006428_pt1 | contig 13757 bp, 10 predicted proteins | sample Klosneuvirus_201_FD_109709 | JGI IMG/M metagenome (GOLD analysis project Ga0154020, IMG submission 109709) | Active sludge microbial communities from wastewater, Klosterneuburg, Austria - Klosneuvirus_20160825_MG | ecosystem: Engineered > WWTP > Aerobic digester > Activated sludge | place... | reverse complement strand
TGCAAGAATTGAATAAACGATTTCTTTATACTTTACTTCAGCCAAATCATAAATATCTTTTTTAATATTTGCATCAATAGTTTTTTCTGCAACTACCCACTTTGTTTTTCCTGCATCTGCACTTAATTGATTCTGAAGATCAACAATTTTTTTGATTTCCTGCTGAGCGAATTTTAAAGCATCTAACAATTCCTGTTCGCTTACTTCTTTTGATTCGCCTTCAACCATCATTATAGAATCTGCTGTACCAGCAACAACGAGTTCAATATCGCCTAACTTAATTTGTTCATGAGTTGGATTAACGATAAGTTCACCAGCAACTCTTCCAATTCTAACTTCGGCCATCGGACCATCGAAAGGAATATCTGAAATAGCAAGTGCTGCAGAAGCTCCGCAAGCTGCTAGTACATCGGGATCATTTTCACCATCATAAGACATCACCATTGCAACAACCTGAGTTTCATTTGTAAAACTTGGGGGAAACAATGGTCTGATAGGTCTATCACATAATCTAGAACTTAGAATTTCTTTTTCTGTTGGTCTGCCTTCGCGTTTAATATAACCACCTGGAAATTTTCCTGCTGCAGAAGTTTTTTCACGATATTCAACCTGAAGTGGAAAATAATCCAATCCTTCTTTTGCTTCACTTGCTGCAACCGCGGTAACAAGCACCATTGTATCTCCGTAACGAACCATAACTGATCCGTTAGCCTGCTTAGCATATTTTCCTGTTTCAATCGAAAATAATCTGCCGCCAATTTCAACTTCTTTCTTAACAACCATTTTTAAACCTTACTTTCTTATGTTCAATTCTTTTATTATCGCTCTGTATCGTGCTATATCTTTTTTTATTAAATAATCGAGAAGTCTTCTTCTCTTACCAACCATCATCATTAATCCTCTTCTTGAGTGATGATCTTTTTTGTGAGCATCAAAGTGTGAAGTAAGATCATTGATTCTTTTTGTAAGCAGTGCAATCTGCACTTCAGATTTTCCTGAATCGTTTGAGTCTTTTCCGAATTTAGAGATTATCTCTAATTTTTCTTCTTTTGTCATTTTATCTATCCTTTATTTTTTGTACGATATAATTCCAGAACCAACCGGAATTAATTATTTAGTTCATTAAAAATTTTCAATCCATTTTCTTTGTCTTTGTTCATCTGGTTGATCAATTCTTCTGCAGAATTAAATTTTTCTTCTCCGCGAAGTCGTTCAACCAATTCAATTATTACAACTTCACCATAAATTTCACGATTGAAGTTATATATATATGTCTCCGTAACAAGTTCACCTGCATTATAAAATGTTGGGCGCTTACCAATACTTAAAAGACCAATATGTGTTTCGTTTCCTAGAAGAACTCTAACAGCATAAATACCAATTGCAGGAAGTAATTTTTCCTGCGATGATAATTTTATGTTTGCAGTTGGAAAACCAAGTTCTCTTCCCCGTTTATCTCCGCCAATTACAGTTCCGCTAAAAGAATAATTTCTGCCAAGTAAACTATTCGCTTTTTTAAGATCACCATCTATTAAAGCATTTCTTATCTTTGTACTGCTAACAACTTCATCGTTGACGTAAAAAGCATCAACTGTTGTAACAGAAAATTTTTCTTTCGCCCCAATATTTTTTAGAAGCTCAACATTTCCGCTTCTGCCTTTTCCAAAATGATGATCATGGCCAAGGACTATTTCACTTAAGCCAATTCCATTTACCAGATAGTCATAAATAAATTCTTCAGCAGTAAGTGATGCAAATTCTTTTGTAAAATTGATTGTTAAAAAATTTTCAACTCCATGTTTTTCAAGAAGCGCTCTTCTCTCTTCCTGAGTTGTCAGCATTTTAACATTGTTACCTGAACCCAATACTGTTCTAGGGTGCGGATGAAATGTAATAACAACATTTCTGCAGCCCTTTTCTTTTGAACAGTCAACCAGCTTATCAATTATTTTCAAATGACCGGGATGAATTCCATCAAATGTGCCAAGAGTAAGAATAGTATTTTTATTCTTTGTTAAATCTTTAATACTATCAAAAACTTGCATCTATAATTTCATCGCGATAACTAATTAAAAATCCTTTTCTTTTCTGCACTGCTAACTCAATTTTGCTGCTGATTCTGAACTAAATTAAATTTTGTTGTTAACTCTTCCAAATCGCAAGCATCCTCAACTTTATAATCACCAATTTCAGTTCTTCGCAACAAACTTAAAATCCCGCCGCAGCCAAGTTCTTTCCCAAAATCATCAGCAATAACTCTTATGTATGTTCCTTTTGAGCATGCAATTTCAAAATGTATATCCGGCAATTCAATCTTTGTTATATCAAACGAAAATATTTCTACTTGCCTTGGCGCCCGTTCAACTTCTTTTCCGGCACGTGCAAGCTTATAAAGGGCTTTGCCCTTATGCTTTAACGCCGAAAACATTGGTGGAATTTGTTCAATATTTCCTAAGAACTTATTTCTGGTTGAAAGAATTACTTCTTCACTTAAATCTTCCGGCAAAACTTTTTCAGTAATTTCAGTTGCCAAATCCATTGAAGGCGAAGATTTACCGAGAGTAATTATTCCAGTATATTTTTTTCTCTGCGCTTGATATTCAGAAATCTCTTTAGTTTTCTTACCCGTGCAAACGATAAGTAGTCCCGTTGCAAGTGGGTCAAGAGTTCCTGCGTGCCCCACTTTTTTAACTTTTGTTAATCTTCTAACACGACTTACAACATCAAACGAAGTCCAGTTTACAGGTTTATCTATCAGTAAAACCTGCCCGGCTAAATAATCAAGATTCTGAGGATCCTTCGTTTGTTTTGTTATCATCATTTTCGTGTATTTTCTTAATCAATCCTTCTATCTTTTCAACGTAATCAAGTGTATCATCAATAAAAAATTTTAGTTCAGGTATAAATTTAATTCTTATCCTGTGTGCTAATTCGGATCTTATAAATCCTTTCTTATCTTCAATCTTGCTAAGAACAAGTTCTCTCTTTTCTTTTTCAAAAACTGATAAATAAATTTTTGCCAATTTAAGATCCGGACTAACTCTTACATTTGTAATTGTTATAAATCCGAGATCTACATGAGAAAGCTTATGCAGGAAAATAAGACTAATCTCTTCTTTAATAAGATGTTCAACTTTGTCGATTCTATGAGACATTTATTTTCCACTCGATCTAAAAATAATTACGCTAATGTTTTCTTTGTTTCTATAAGTTTAAATGCTTCGATAATATCGCCTACTTTTATATCATTAAAGTTTTCGATGTTCAATCCGCATTCATAACCGGCATCAACTTCTTTAACATCATCTTTGAATCTTCTTAAGTTACCAATACCGCCTTCGTGGATTACAATTCCATCACGAATCAATCTGATCTTATTATTTCTGGTAATCTTGCCGTCAAGCACATAACATCCGGCAACTGTTCCGGATTTTGGAACTTTGAAAGTATCACGAATTTCAATTGTTCCTGTTACTTCTTCAGAAATTAATGGAGATAATAATCCTTCTAATGCTGATTTAACTTCACTAATAGCATTGTAAATAACGCTGTAAAGTCTAATATCTACTTTTTGATTTTCCGCAAGTTTTCTTGCATTGATATTCGGACGAACATGGAAACCGATTATAATTGCATTTGATGCTGCAGCAAGAAGAACATCACTTTCAGAAATTCCGCCCACACCCTTGTGTATAACGCGAACAATAACTTCCTGATTGCTGAGTTTCATCAACGAATCGGAAAGTGCTTCAACAGAACCATCCACATCGCCTTTAACAATAAGTGCTAGTTCTTTAACTCCGCCAATACTAATTTGTTTAGCAAGTTCATCAAGAGTGATATGATGAATTTGTTTTTGATCTTGTTCTCTTTTTAACTGCTGTCTCTTCAAACTTATTTCGCGTGCTTCACGTTCTGATTCAAGAACAATAAAAGTATCACCTGCCTGCGGTGCGCCTTCAAACCCAAGCACAAGTACCGGTGTTGATGGAGGAGCTTCTTTTACTTTGTTTCCTCTTTCATCAAACATCGCTCTAACTTTTCCGTGATGAATTCCTGCAACAAACGGATCGCCAATTCTTAATGTTCCTTTTTGAACAAGAATTGTTGCGGTTATACCGCGTCCTTTATCTAATTCTGCTTCAACTACGGCACCACGAGTTAATCTATCCGGATTAGCTTTGAGATCTAACAAGTCAGCTTCAAGCACAATCTTTTCAAGAAGTAAATCAACATTCAATCCTGTTTTTGCAGATAGATGAACGCACTGATATTTTCCGCCCCAGTCTTCAACAAGAACATTTCTATCAGCCATTTGCTGTTTAATTTTATCAGGATTCGCACCAGGTTTATCAATTTTATTTATTGCAATAATTATCGGTACACCTGCGGCCTGCGCGTGATTTAAAGCTTCAACTGTTTGAGGCATTACCGCATCATCAGCAGCAACAACAAGAACAACAATATCTGTAAGCTGCGCACCACGTGCTCTCATTGCAGTAAACGCTTCGTGACCAGGTGTATCAAGAAAAGCTATTTGTTTTCCTTCACCTATATCAACTCTGTATGCACCGATGTGTTGAGTTATACCACCGGATTCACCTGCCACAACATTTGTTCTTCTTATATAATCGAGAAGTGATGTTTTACCGTGATCAACGTGACCCATAATTGTTACAACGGGAGGTCTTGTTTGTAAATCCTCTTCCTCATCTTCAATATCTTCAAGTACTTCGGCAGTATATTCTTTTTGAAACTCTACTTCAAAACCAAACTCATCAGCAACAAGTGTAATGTTTTCAACATCAAGTCTTTGATTAATTGAAACCATTAATCCAAGACCTATACACTTGGAAATTACATCGCCAACAGGAACTTCCATAAGATTAGCAAGTTCACTTACTGCTATAAACTCATTAACTCTAATAATGTTTTTATCTAAAGTCCTTAATTCTTCTAATCTCTCTTCTTCAGCTTCTCTTTCTCGTCTCTTCTTTTTTCTGGATGAAGCTCTGTTGGTTGTTGCTGTATCATCCATACTCAACATGGTTTTCTTTATTGCGGCTTTAACATCCTTCTCATCAATTTCAAACTTCTTAACACGTTTTCTTTTTTTAGCTACTGGTGTTTCTTCCGGAGTAACCTCTGTTGTAGTTTTCTTCTTAGTCTTCGGTCTTTTCTTTTTCTTTATAGCATCAGAAGATGATTCAGTTGTTTCAGGTTTTCCGTCCGGTGCTTTTTGTGTAACTGGAAGTCTCTTAACCTGAGGTTTTGGTTTTTTGTCTTCACCCAAATCCATTTTACCAACAACAGTTAATCCTCTTTTTTTACCTGCTTCTGTATTCTTTGGTGAAACAAATTTTTCAGGTACTGGAGGAACAACTGGTTTTTCGGGAACAACTACTTCAGGTTCTTTTTCAACAATTACTTCTGCTGCAGGCACTACTACTTCTTCAACAACGCTTATCTCTTCAACAGGCTGAACTTCTTCCTCAACAGGAACATCAGTAATTACAATTTCCTTTACTTCCTCTTCCTGAACAGGCTCTTCTTCTATCTTAAGTACTTTTTCATCTTTTTCAGTTTTATCAGCACGTTTCTTATTGAACTCTGCTATTTTCTTATAATGCTGCTCAGCCTTTTCTATATCCTTTTTAAAGTGAGCGTTAATCTCTCCAATCATTTCTTCTGTAAGAATTGATTGATGAGATTTGACCTCATGTCCTTTAGTTTTCAGAAACTCAATAAGATTTTCCGAAGAAAGATTGATCTCTGCTGCGAACTTATATAATCTAATTTTGGGCGATTTTGTTTCAGACATTTATTAGTTACCTTTTCTTAGGCTATTCCTCTTCTTCAAACTGCGATTTAATTATTTCTAAGATTTCTTCAATCTTCTCAGCATCAAACTCTTCGATCTCTTTTAGTTTTTCAGGTCCCGCAGTTAACACTTCAATAGCGGTATCATATCTGTGATTGATAAGTATCTCATAAACTTCAGCACCAAGCTCTTCTTTAATATCGATTAGCTCAATATCTTCTTCATATTCTTCAAACGGTTTTTCTTCACGTAAGATTTCAATTTCATAACCGGTTAATCTCATTGCTAATCTAATATTCACACCATTTCTGCCGACGATTAGTGAAACCTGATCGCTATCTGCGGTCACTATAGCTTTTTTCTCATCTTCATCAAGCTCTATTTTCTTAAGCTTTGCAGGAGCTAATGATTTCTGTATGAAAATTATAGGATCATCAGAATAACTAACAACATCTATATTTTCATTGTTAAGCTCGCGTACAATTGCGTGGATTCTAACGCCTTTCATACCAACGCAGGCACCAACAGCATCTATTCTTGAATCCTGAGATTCAACTGCAATCTTTGCTCTTTCACCTGGTTCACGTGCAATTGATTTTATCTCAATAATTCCGTCATAAATTTCTGGAATTTCAATTTCAAACAATCTTCTTAAAAACATATTGTCTGATCTTGAAATAACTATTACCGGTCCGCTGTTTCCTTTTCTTACTTCCTTAACGATAGCTCTTATCGTTTCTCCCTTTTTATATTTCTCAAAAGGAATTTGTTCATTACGCGGAAGTACGAGTTCATTCTTGTTATGATTAACAAGAATATCATTTTTTCTTATCTGATAAATATCACCAACAACAATTTCACCAAGCAGTTCATTGTATTCGTTGTAGATAATTTCTTTTTCAAGCTCACGTATTTTCTGATTTAAACTTTGTTTAGCAAGTACAACCAGCCTTCTTCCTAAAGATGCAAGTTCAATCTTTTCGACAAAATCTTCTCCAACTTCAAGATCGTCCTGGTTGCCTTTTTTATTTACTTCATCAATACTTATTTGTCTGTTGGGATCTTCAACAACATCTACAATTTCTCTTTCAAGAAATATCTCTATATCGCCTCTATCCATATTAACAACTACATCAAACTTAGCTTCCTCGCCGTATTTTTTCTTTACGAGCAATCCAAATATTTCCTCGAGTATGCCGCCGAGTACGTCTTTATCAATGCCTTTTTCCCTCACCATCTGTGCAAAGGATTCGACAATATCATAGTTCATTTACTTTCTCCTCTTCTAAGAAAAACTAATTATAACTTTTGCAGTTGTTATGTTTTTAAATTCAATTAAAACTTCTTTTTTATCAGAAAGAAAAGTTAACTCTTCTCTTTCTACGGATAATAACTTTCCGGTTATAGTTCTGGTCTCGTCTTCGGCTTTATAAGTAACTTCAAAATTTCTGTTGATATGCTTTGGAAATTGTTTTAGAAATTTAAGCGGTCTATCAACACCGGGAGTAGAAACATCAAGTCTGTAAGCTTGTTGAATAATATCCTGATCTTCTATAATGGAATTAATTTCGCGGCTTATCTCAGCAAGATTATCGGCATCAATGTTTTTTTCGGCATCAACAAAAACCTCAATTATCTTTTTTCTGTTGTCGCCTCTAAAACTAATATCGATCACAAAAAAGTTTAGCTTTTCTGCGATTTCATTAGAAATTCGAACTATATTTTCTTTTATTATATCCATACTAACAAAAAACGCCCTCAACGGGGCGAATCACTAGACCAAAAATAGGATTAATTATTATGACAAACAAGAAAATGTTTGGAACAGATTTTTAAGTAAATCTTTGAAATAGCGTTAAAAATCCAATGAAATCTATTTTAGAACCATCATCTTCTTTGTGGAGATGTAATTTTCTGCCTGTAAACGATAAATGTAAACTCCGCTTGCAAAACTGCTTGCATAAAAATCAACTTCATAATAACCCGGCTCTTTCTGCTCATTAACTAATGTTGTTACTTCATTACCAAGTATATCATAAACTTTTAATTCGGTCAGGGCAAGCCCCGACCCTACATTTGGGATGCTATAACGAATCTTTGTTGTTGGATTAAATGGATTTGGGTAATTCTGTTCCAACTTATATTCTGTTGGTAAAGCATATTGTAAAATAAACTGTTTGGTTAAGTAAATAGATTTATTATCAGTAATCATAAATTCAATTGTATCAGCTTCAACATTCCCGATATTGTAATCAACATCAAAAGTAAAAGCTATTTCAGTTTCTTCACCTTGAATTATATTCTCAATCATTTTTTCTGTTTGATTAAAAGTTAAGTGATTTGAGTTTTTAATTAGCTTCACTTCAAGATCAGTTGCTGATTCTGTTAATGATATGTTAGATAGCTCAAGCACAATTTGATTGTTTTTAACTCCCGGTTGAATACTGTATGAGTTTTGAGCTGATATTATTGAGGATAATAAAATTACAATTGTGATTATTTTAATTTCCATTTTACAGTTCCATTGTTTAATTGTTGTTTTCTCTGTGTATCTCCGTGTATTCTCTGTGTAAGAATTCAAATCAATTTCACGGAGAAACACAGAGTTTTTGTACCGAGAACCACTGAGTTTAATTGTACATTATACATTGTAAATTCTACATTACTTAAGGAACATTAAGTAAAAGTTCCACCAAACTGTTTACAGAAATATCCTGCTGCTTATCCAAACTAACACTTCCGTATGTTACTCTAAAACTTAAGTTTGCTGGTAATAACTCTTTTGTTGCTATACCACTTGAGTTTGTTGACCCAAGATTTCTCCAGGCACCGGAGTAATATTTTACTGCTGCATTATTTATCGGCTCATTAGTGCTTGTCTTGCTTACTTTTACAGAACAAAGAACAGTATTAAAATCCACAACTGGATTTGTACTTAAGTTTTGCTGTTTATCATTAGAAACATATTCATAAGTCATTCTAAAACTATAATTAACTGGAAGTAGTTCTTTGTACGCAACTCCATTTGATGTTGTACCAAAGCTTCTCCAAGCACCGGCATAATACTGAACTGTTCCTGCATCGATGAGACTACCTAAACTATTTTTTAATTGCACTGCTGCATTAACCGTTTGAAAAACTACTGTCGAATCTGAAGAAAGATTTTGTTGTTTGTCTATGCTGGAATATTCATAAGTCATTCTAAAGCTGTAATTGATTGGAAGTAGTTCTTTATATGCAACTCCGTTTGATGTTGTACCAAAGCTTCTCCACGCTCCAGCATAATATTGAACTGTTCCTGCATCTATGAGATTACCAAGACTATTTTTTAATTGCACTACTGCATTTATCGTTGTAAATGTGTAAGTGTTGTTTTGTGCCGGTACATTATCCACTTGCTGACTTGCATACTCATAGAAAACTCTTATGCTTACATTAGCTCTTGTTGTTATAACCGTAAATGTCCCATCTCCGTTATTTACTGCATCTTTCCAGCTTCCCTCATAATACTTTACATTGCTTGCAGGTATTTGGTTACCCAAACTGTTTTTTAGGTTAACTAGTAAGTTTGGGTTTGCTGGCGGCTCCGGCAGCCTGTCTAAAATATATTGGGCATTCCAGTAAAGAAATTTCCAGCCCTCTATTGTTACAAAACGCGCGTCTGTGTTTAGTGAGTCCTTGTAAACATTATCTACCAAATCCTGGAATGCTTTTACCTGAACCCTGCAAGCAAGAGAATCTTCATTTTGTAAGTTTGTTTTTGCTGTTGTTAAAATGTCTTTTAGTTCATTTGAAAATGCTAGATCGCTGAGCCAATTAATATTAAAACAATTATCTGCGGTTAAAATTAATAAATCGATCAACTCAGATTTAGTTTGATTGGAATCTGGAACATTTGGTATAAATTCTACAATTTCGCTTTCAACTAAGGATTTTATTATTGTGTCTTGTTCAACTGTTGAGTAGTCTTTCACAAACTGATAATTTTCTATAGTTCCAAATTGTTTAAGTAAAGAATCTGCGATAGTTCTGCGATAAGAAGATATTGGTTCAACTAATAGTCTTTCTTTCATAAGGCTTGGTAATTCAGAGTAATTAATTACAAAGAGGTACCACAATGAAGATATTCTTGCAGCATCATCAGGCTCATTTCTAAAAGAATTTACTAATATAGGAGCGGCCTCAGAAGGGTATTTTTCAGTGATAATAGCATTTGCCAAATACCTTGAAAATGAAGAACCTCGAAAATTTTGAGCATAATCAAAAATTATCTGTTTTGCCTGCTGCTGAAGATCTGGTCTATTTTCTATTATTTTTGGAAGAAGTGTTATATCGAATAAAAACTTTGATGTTTTAGCATTGTAATATTCAATGATATATTGTGCTGTAGTATACTCTCCCAATTCAATAAGTATTTTGGAACAATCATATCTGGTTTCAACAGGATCATCGCACTTGTCTGATGAGTCAATAGCAAGATGAGCTAAGTTTTGAACATGAGTTGAACCTAGCTTTTGGAGTAGTCTTAAGTATATTCCTGTACAATCTCCATTTTGAGCTTTAGGTTCTAACTTAGGAATTGCTTCTGTTATCAAATGCGATTCAACTTGCAAAATCGCTGGATAGTTTATCAGAATATTAGAACTATCTAAATTATTAATAATGATTTGCTTTTCTTCATTTGTCAGCTCTTGAGCAAAAAGGAAAGAAGAAGAAGTTAAAAGTACAATAAACAATAGTATATTTTTCATTTTGCCCTCTTTTATTTACAATTCCAAATATTTTTAAAATCAGCCATTAGGACATTAATTGTGTTCTCAACTATAGGAAATTTATTTATATACTCTTCATATGATAAAATTTTCCCATTAATTAAATAACTACCTTTTGAATGATTTTCTTTTCCGATCGATAACCTGTTTTCAAATCCAGAAAATATTATTTTGCCGTTATAAGTTTGACCGACTAATATCCTTATTAATTCCTCTTTGTAAATTATTTTTGCTTGTGTATTATCTGCTACCTGCGCACAACCTATTTGCAAAGAATCAAGTGATGGATATAAAAATGCATTTTGAAGACTATCTATCAGATTTTTGTAATCTTCGCCATGTGCTTGTTCATGGGAATAATCAACTTGCATAAAAACATAACCGTATGTAATTGCGGGTGGATAATTTCTGTGCCCTTCAAGATCAATTTTCGCTAAACATAATTTTAAAGAATCATGGTATCTATATTTAATTTCTGAAATACTACTAATAGGTTTATAACCAAATTGTATGGCATTGTTGGGGCAAGTATCTATAATTACTTTAAAATATGGAAATAAGGGCAATTTGTGACCAAACTTCCATCTATCAAAATTCAATTCATAGCAGGCGGTTATGTTTTCAATGTTAAAATATATCTCATAACTTTTATGCGTTTCTTTTGGTACAGTTTGAAAAACACCTGTACCTCGTTCAGGAATTACATCTATACAAGCATTAGTACTAAAAGTACCATCTTGAAAATTTTCATAAGTTAAATTAGGTTGCAATATTACTTCATTGCACGGATACCTATCACACCCATTCCCCATCACCAAATTGGCATTTACATAAAGGTTTTCTACAAAACTAACATTAGCACAACTAACAGGGTTATCACTTTCAGGAGTATTGTTATTACTATTTGCAAGGCTTCTGTTCTGTGGATTCATATCAATTACACCAACACGAATGTTTACACTACCGCTGTCAGCACTTGTATCTGCAATAAAGTAAAATGGTTGTGTTACACCGTAAAAATAATTTGTGTCTATTCCTTGATTCCTTAATTTCCCAAGTAAACATCCATCAAGCATTCCAAGTTCAAAGGTTTGGAGACTGTCAAAGGGAGTTGTTGTTCCGTCAGGGTTTAGTTTCATCGGGATTATTTTTGCAGTATCTCCTGCACTTACTACTGCCGGCATTATCTCAACTATAAAGGGAGTTTTTGTAATTGTTATTTCTCCAACTCCTACTAAGTGATTACCAATAATTATAAAGTCTGTATTTGTTCCGCCTTCTTCATCAACTTTATCAATAGAGTTTTTTAGTAATTGCTTTGCTGTTTTTGTTCCGTTGTTTACTCCTACTGGTCTGGTAAAGATCATCAGATCGGCCTCAACAACCAAAACTATCTTTGCCTGCTGCAGTTCTATTTGTGAATTTACTATCACTTTAAATTCGTTTGTTATTTCTGTAAATGTATCCGATGTGTCCCCGGTTTCAGCATCGAGTATTGTGCCATATTCTGAGCCTTCTGCAAGGTCAACCTTAAACCTTTGAATCTGGGAAAACTCAACAGTATCATTCACTTCATCAATCCAAAGAAGTTGCACATTTACTGTATCACCTGGAATTACTACCTTCTTATCCATTTTTACAAAAATACTTCCACCCTCAGATGGCGGAGGAATATTATTCTTCTTTACTGTAAAACTAAATTCCATTGGAATAATATCAGCATCACTGCTTGAGTGTCTTATCTTAACTGTTGAAGTTGAATCAGGCTGTTCTCCGTTAGCATAATATGTAAATGTTGTATTAAGCTTATTATAGCTTAACCCTGTAAATGAAGTTGCCGTCTCACTTGTTTCTGAGTTTTTAATACTTCCGAATTGTTGTCCTTCAATAATTTCAATGTTAAAAGTTAAGTTATCTGGCGGGCAGCCTCCGTACCCGGGATGTGAACAAGGTGAATTTGCATTCATAAACTTTGGTGTTACATCTTTTGAGTAGTAATGTAATAATGTATCTGCTTCATATTGTTGATTTACAAAACGTAAATCGGGATTTACAATAAGAGTATGCCAATCAGTATATGAATTGTCATTCAGATTTTTTATTCTGATTGTTACTGATGCTTCCGGTAGTGAGTAATTATCAAATCGTACTCTGTAAACAGTAGAGTTTTCTCTTTCAAATGTACCTGCACCTTCGTAACCAATAAAATCACCTGTGCCGGAAAGTTCTGCTCCTGTTAATCCGCTTAGTAACGTTCCAAATGTTTCGTAAGGATAAAAATTTCCTGCTGAATCGATGTATTCTACTCTTTCAAAGTAAGCATAATCTGTTCCTGAAATGATTTCAGCTTCATATAAAGTTGTTGGGTTAAAAATCAAGAACGTACCGCTCTGAAAAGGATATAACAGCTGGAATGGTTCGATTGGAAATCCTGAGCAGCTGTAAACAGATTGATAATACTGCGGTCGTGAAATACTTGGGCAAGGATCGAGAGTGGAAATTTGATAGTCAAGATTAATTGTCTGCGGATTGATCTCCACTTTTTCTTTAATTATTATTTGCGGAAAGACGCGAGATGAAAAAAGAAAGATGGCAATGCCACAGGTGTAAAACGTAAAAGCGAGAAGCGAGAAGCGAGAAGCGAGAAGCGAGAAGCGAAAACTTGCTTAAGTTGTTTTGCTTATCAAGAACTTTTTGAACCAAACTTTTACCCATAAAGTTTTCTCCACTGTAAATATTTTTTCGGAAACAGAATCCTGCAACGGATTAAAAAGATAATAAATTTCTACTGTCAACGTATGTTGTAATTCAGCCTTGGTCAATAGTTAGTTTACACTATTTTTAAAATAAAATGTGCGTTTTTGGTTCGTTTTTATTTGATAGCAGGCAAGAGTTAGCGATTAAAAATGAAATCACTGTCTCTAATCTACCCAATTGAAAATTGAACATTGAACAGTAAAAATTTAAATTAAAACAGTATCGATCAGTTATGGAATAAAAATAATCTTAGTGCATTTTCAAGAACATTCGTTTATTTTAGAATTAGTTATTAGTCTGTAATTTATTTAAGAAATTTCACCGGGTTCAATTATGAAAAAACAATTAACCATTTTTTTATTTCTTCTAATCAGCCAAACAATTTTACACGCACAAGGCAATCCTTT
>Ga0154020_10006427_pt1 | contig 13758 bp, 9 predicted proteins | sample Klosneuvirus_201_FD_109709 | JGI IMG/M metagenome (GOLD analysis project Ga0154020, IMG submission 109709) | Active sludge microbial communities from wastewater, Klosterneuburg, Austria - Klosneuvirus_20160825_MG | ecosystem: Engineered > WWTP > Aerobic digester > Activated sludge | place... | reverse complement strand
GTGCCGAATGACGGCCAGCCGTACGAGATCTGTCCCGGGATCAAAGCAAGTTTTATGGTGGCGGGCCACATTATGGGAGCTAGCCTCGTTCTCGTTGAACTTGAGAACGCCCGGCCTGACGGCAGCTCGATCAGATTTCTTTTCTCCGGCGATCTGGGGCACTATGACCAGCCGATAGTGAAGGATCCTGCTCCGCCGCCTGATTGTGACTATTTAATGTGCGAATCAACCTATGGCGATCGTTTGCATGGCGAGATAGATTCGGAAACACAGATGGCCAGAATCATCAACGAGGCAGCCAGACGCGGCGGGGCGATCCTGATACCGGCCTTCGCTGTTGGGCGGACGCAGGAAGTCCTCTACATGATCCGGGAATTGGAAGAGCAGAAACGGATCCCGGTCCTGCCAGTCATCGTCGATTCGCCGATGGCGGCCCAGGCAACGCAGGTATACAACCGCTGGCACGAGGAACACGACCGCGAATATGCCTCGATTCTTGCCCATAAACGCCATCCGCTTCGAACCGGCTCGATGAGTACGGCGTCGAGCCGCGACGAATCGAAAAAGCTTAACCAATTGCAGGGAGCCAGGATCATCATCTCGGCCTCAGGTATGCTGACCGGCGGCCGAGTGCTGCATCATGCCATGCGAGTGCTGCAAGACGAAAACGCCACGATTGTCTTTGTCGGGTATCAGGCATCTGGAACGACCGGTCGACGAGTTCAGGAAGGTGAACGCGAAGTTAAAATCATGAAACACTGGATACCGGTGCGATGCCATGTTGAAAAGGTCGAAGGTTTTTCGGCGCATGCTGATTGGAAAGCCGTGCTGCAATGGCTCAGCGGCCTTCGCAGCGAACCGAAAATGGTATTCACGACCCATGGGGAACCCGAGGCAGCCGAGGCAATGGCAGGCCATATTCGCGAGCGTTTTGCCTGGAATGTAATCGTGCCTCAGTACGGCGACGTTGTCGAACTGGTCTGATGAAATACGTCGAAACACCGCCGTCACTGCGTTTGGCCGACCTGGTCAAGTGCTTCTGGTCGCTCGAATATTCTCCTTCGGGAGCAGGGGAACCGGAGCCGGTCGTGCCGGATGGCTGTATTGAGATCATCTTTAATCTGGCAGACAGGTTTAGGCGTTACCATGCAAGCGGACTGGTGGAAACGCAGGCGGCGAGCCTGATTGCCGGGCAGATGCACCGGAGCATTTTGATCGGCCCAACGGGAAACGTCCATTTGTTTGGTATCCGTTTTAAACCGGCGGGTGCGTTTCCGTTCTTTAGATTTGGGATGAGCGATCTGGTGGATCGGGTCGAGTCGTTAAGAGCGGTTTGGGGCGGCGATATTTCCCGGATCGAGGATCAGTTGGCAAGTGCGAATAGTTTTCAGGAACGCGTCGTGATCGCCGAATCGCTTCTGGTTGAACGGCTTAGCGATAAACAGACTTTCGATCCTTGGCTCAGCAATGCCGTTGAGTTGATCTCAAATTGCTGCGGCAAATCACCGATCTCGAAAATCGCCCGGGATGTCGGTATCAGCGAACGCGGGCTGGAGCGGCGATTCCGCCAGTCGGTCGGGCTGACGCCGAAGATGTTCTCGCGGATCGTGCGTTTCCAACGTGTGCTGAAAGCGATCGAGCATTCGAAAAACCCTGCAATTATCGACACCGCGTTAGAATTTGGATACTACGACCAATCGCATCTTATCCACGATTTTCGCCAGTTTTCCGATACGACGCCCGCGGCATTTCTCGAGCGGGCTCGAGGAATAACGGACGTATTCGTGAGCGGGGATTAGGTTGTCGGATTTTTCCAATACGTTTGGTTCTGCTTTGGATACCGTGAATAGTTGAGGAACTAACCACGACGGTATTTTAAGGAAAAAGGGAACTTATGAGAAAGAGCACAGCTATTCTACTGGCAATTTTTGCGTTCGGAACTTTTGTTCATTCACAGGAGAAGCCGACGATAAGGGCTCTCGCGTTCATTTCGGGCTGTTGGGAGATCAACGATCCGGCACGTAAACGGCTAGTCACAGAACAGTGGATGTCGCCGGTCGGCAACGCAATGATGGGGATGTCGCGAACCGTTCGGAACGATAGAATGGGGGCTTTCGAGTACCTCAGGATCGTTGAGGACGAGAGCGGGATCAACTACATTTCGAAGCCCTCGCAAAATAAAGAAGAGACCGCTTTCAAGCTTGTCAAGTGGGCGGCGAACGAGGCGACTTTTGAGAATCCCGCCCACGATTTTCCCCAGCGGATCATTTACAAGCTCGCAGGCCCCGATAGACTGGCTGCGAGGATCGAGGGAACGATGAACGGCAAGGCCGGAGCGGTGGATTTTCCCATGACGCGTGCGAAGTGCGGTTAGGTCGAAGGGATCTGGCGTTTGTCGGCTATGTTTCCAAGAGATTGGTAGAGTTATTTTGCAGATAGGTCAAAGGTGTATTCGACCGAGTTTCGCCGGTTTTTTTGGCTGGATCGAGCGAGTTCCGGCTCTGACTGTGGCAACGTCTGTGACATCCGGGGCTTTTATGGCATTCGATCTGCTAATTGCGACGGCGCCAGAATACGCTTTTTGCCGATTCCTTGACTTCATTTTCGATGACAGCTGTCGAACAGCGTCATCAACTTCCGCGACCCATGACAGGGGCGGGAGGTTTGCAAGTGACCGCATTTGCAAAAGCCCGAACGTTAGCAAGGATCTCCGTGGTACAAGCCCGCGCATAAGCCAGGGCGATTCACTCAACGTTGAGTGAATCGCCCTTGCCTACGCGGGGGCTTTCGCATCGTTGGGTCCCACGTTTTACTATTTCTTCGTCGAACTCACAATAAACGCTGCCGCGTCGTCTTTTAGTTTCTTGAGCGACTTTTTCTCGATGTACATCATGTGGCCCGATTCGTAGTAGGACCAGGAAATGTTCTTCTTGAGCGAAGGGTCGAGGTTAAGGGCTGAGATGGTGTATTCGGCGGCGTAGAACGGCGTTGCCATATCGTAGTAGCCGGCACCGACGAAGATCTTCATGTACGGATTCTTGGCCATCGCGTCCTTCATCGGCATGCTAGTGTCGGCGTACTGATTGGTGACGTTGTAGTTCCACGGAGCAGTAATGCCGCCGCCGAGGATGTAGTATTCGGTGTCGGTCTTATAGCCCAATTCACTGCGGACGTACTGGTTAAACGCGGCCGTGTACGGCGGGCGAATGGCGTTCATGCTCGGGTCCGAATCGGGGCCTTCGCCGGCAGCGTCGCGGTCGATGCCCTTGAAACGGCTGTCGAGTCGGCCGGTCGTGCGGCGTTCGCTGCGGAGAAGCTCCTTGTTGAATTCGCCCAACTCGACGCGGAAGTTGTTCTGTACGACAAATTCTTTACTCAGACCCGTTAGCGAACTGAATTTTGTCGCCAGTGCGTCGCGTTCCTTATCGGTGAGCGAATCGATACGTAGCAACGCGGGCATGAATTCGTTAGCCGCGAATTGCCTCGCTTCCTGGGCGACCTGCTCGACGGACTTGCTCTGCATCGAGGACGGGAGTTTTTTGTGATACCAGGCGGTCGTCGCGTAGCTCGGCAGGATCAGGACGAGCGGCAGGTCGTTGTTATCGGCAAAGCGGATCGTCTGAAAATTCAGCACGGTCGAGACGAGCAAGATTCCGTTGAGGGCAATTCCTTTATCAAACAGGTAATTCGACAGGCCGGCCGCACGCGTTGTGCCGTAGCTTTCGCCGACGACGTAGAGCGGCGACATCCATCGTTCGTTGCGGCCGAGGTACATTCTGATAAATTCACCGACCGAATCAATATCGCCATTCACGCCGAAATACTTTGCCGCCAGATCAGGCCGTGCCGCCCGGGAATAACCCGTGCCGACCGGGTCGATAAAAACCAGATCGGTTTCGGTCAGCCATGTTTGCTGATTATCTTCCATCTCGTATGGAGCGGGCGGCAGCATTCCGTCGTCCATCATTTTGATCCGTCGTGGTCCGAGTGCCCCCAGATGCAGCCACACCGAAGCCGAGCCCGGGCCGCCGTTGAATGAGAACATCAGTGGCCGTCCGGCCGGAGCGTTGTCGAGCGTGTACGCCATATAAAAAATGCGTGCTTCGATCTCGGCGGTTTGCGCGTTCTTGAGCGGCATATAGCCGGTCGTGACGGTGTAGTCGAGCTTTCGTGTGCCGACTGTGATGGAATGTTTGGTTACCACCGGCGGCTCGTCGCGTATTGGAGCCGGCGTTGCCTGAGTCTGAGTTGTCGGTGTGGCTTGGGTCTGCTGAGTTTGCTGATTACCGGCACCGCCGCCCTGGCGATTTGGCGGCTGAGCGAATACAAGAGCGGACGAAACGATAAACAAACACAAAAGTAACGATGCTTTCATAGTTTTTTGGCGAATTGTATTGAAATTGGAATTGCGAGAAAAGGGTAACACAAAGATGTAAATACTACCCAACGGCGTTCAGGTTCATCACAAAAAGCTTTGTTAGCGGTCTTTGCGTCTTCCTTTGCGGCTTCGCGGGAAACACCATGCCAGATCCCGCAAAGCCGCAAAGCGAAGACGCAAAGCGGCAAAGTGGGAATTGAATGGGCGGCATTGAAACGTTATCGCGACGGGGTTATCATTTCTACACTTTCAATCAACAAAATTATGAGATCACACGTGAGAAAAAGAACCTCGTTCGCAGCTCTTCTGCTGCTTAGTTTTGCGTTTTCGCTTGTCGCCCAGGAATTGCCGAGAGCAAAGCCTGAGGATGTCGGGATTTCGTCCGAGCGGTTGACGCGGTTGACGCAGACGCTTGATCAATATGTGAAGGATGAGCGGCTGGCGGGCGGTGTGGCGATGGTTTTGCGGCGCGGGAAGGTGGCGTATGCTCACACTTTCGGCCAGCGAGATCGCGAGGCTAAAGCGGCGATGAAGGAAGACACGATCTTTCGCATTGCATCGCAGAGCAAGGCCCTGACGAGCGTCGGGATCATGATCCTGCAGGAAGAAGGGAAGCTGCTGATCAACGATAACCTCGGCAAATACATGCCGGAATTTGCGAACACGACAGTTGCGGTACCCAAAGAAGGCGGCGGATATGACATCGTCAAAGCCAAGCGGGCGATCACGATCCGCGATCTGCTGACGCATACGTCGGGCGTGAGCTACGGCGGCGGCCCGGCGAAGGATAAATGGGAAGCGGCGAAGATCACGGGCTGGTATTTCGCCGACCGCGATGAGCCGGTCGGTGCGACGGTTTCGCGAATGGCGGCTCTGCCGATGGACGCGCAGCCGGGCGAGAAATTTGTGTACGGCTATTCTACCGACATTCTCGGAGCTCTCATCGAAAAGGTCAGCGGCCAGCCGCTCGATCAGTTCCTGAAGAGCCGCATCATCGATCCGCTCAATATGAAGGACACTTCCTTTTACCTGCCGCCGGCAAAAGCTGACCGTCTGTCGGTCGTCTATTCGCTGGGGAACGGAACCCTCCAGCGTGCTCCGGATCCTGGGGCCGGGGTCGGGCAAGGTGCTTATCTGAACGGCCCGCGAAAGAGTTTTTCGGGTGGTGCGGGCTTGCTCTCGACGGCGAACGATTACGCCCGCTTCCTGCAAATGCTCGCCAATGGCGGAACCCTCGACGGCAAACGCATCCTCAGCCGCAAATCGGTCGATCTGATGACGGTCGATCATCTCCGCGGCATTCCGTATAATCCGGGACAGGGATTCGGGCTCGGCTTCTCGATAGTAAAAGACGTCGGAGCCTACGGCCAGCCCTCATCCGAAGGCGAATTCGGCTGGGGCGGAGCGTATCATTCGAACTATTGGGTCGATCCGAAGGAGAAAATGGTCGTGGTCTATTTCACGCAGCTAATTCCGGCGCCGGGAATCGACGATCACGCGAAACTGCGGGCGTTGATATATCAGGCGATCGTGGATTGAACGCTCAAATGATTGCGGAAGCCCGCACGAAGTAAGGGCTCCTTTGGCTGCTGATCAACTCGGTACTCCAAAGAGCCCTTACTACGTGCGGGCTTCTGCATATTCTCGCTACGCTTTCACCGCTTCCACAATACTCACCGGCGAAGGCGTCGGGATGATCTGCGTTAGCTTGAAACCGGAATTTGTAAGCAGTGTTTCGAATTCTCCCGCCGTTCGCTCAATTCCGCCGGGTGAGATGAGCATTTCGAGGTCGAGGAACTTCGACGGGTGCGGTACGTTGCCCTCGGGGACAACGGCGTCGATGATGAGGACCTTGGCGTGGTCAGGCATCGAGGTGCGGATGTTGCCGAGGATGGTTTGATTGGTGTCGTCGTACCAGTCGTGGATGATGTGTTTGAGCATGTAGATGTCGGCGACGACGGGAATTTCCGAGCGGAAATCGCCTGGGACGAACGAAACGCGGTCGCTGACGCCGTGCGACTCCATCATTTTCGGTGCCCCTTCCAAAACATGCGGCAATTCAAACAAAACGCCGTTCATCGCCGGATTTGCCTTCACAACAGCAGCCAGAAGGTGCCCGTAACCGCCGGCGATGTCCGCAACCGTCCCGGCACCCGAAAAATCATACGCCCCCAAAACTGCCGGGATCGTTACGTGCGAAAAGCCGGTCATCGCCCGGTTGAATGTGTCGCCGAGCTCGGTATTTGTGTTGAAAAGATACGAAAACACGGGCTCGCCGTGAATGGTTTCCCACGATGTTTTGCCGGTTTGGACGCTGTCGATCATCTTGGCGTAAACCTTCCAATGCTCTTCCTCGCCCATCCACAGTATCAGGTCACGCATGCTGGTCGGGATATCGGAACGCGTCAGCTCCGAGATCGGCGTATTCACAAAATGCTTGTTCTCCGTCTCCGAAAAAACGCCAACGCTCGCGAGCGTTCTCAAAACCCGATACAGCGACGGAGCGTGCGTGCCTGACTTCTCAGCCAAATATTCAACGCTCTGCGGCCCGTCCGCCAGAAGGTCGGCGATTCCGAGCTTGGTCGTCACAAAATTAGCCTGCGTAACAAATACGCCCATCGTGATCTGCATCAAAATTGCCTCGGGCGGCATTTGTTGTTCTGCTGGTGCGGTCATTTATTGGAAACTCCTTTTTGGTTTTTGCAATTATCGCAAAAGGCGCGGAAATGCAGAAGCCCGTGGTGGTGCTTCTGCCTCTGACTCTAATTGTATGTTTTGCTATCGATCCGAAAAAGTCTTATTCGGCTTCTTCCCATGCGACAAAAACCTTGGAAGTTTTGCTTTTGGTTCGACTTTGAACGTCATGGAACAACTGCTTGTCCGCAGTGCATCCGCCTTTCCCGTTGCATAAACCACGTAGGTTTCGCCCTCCTTAAAATTGTAGTCGCAGCCGCCTACCGATACTCCAGACGAAAGCAATTGTGACGGATCCGAAAAAATTACATCGTCCGTCGCGATGAAAGCAACATTGCCCATCGACATGTTCCACCATCGCTTTACTTCAAATTTTACGAGTTTCGTCTTTAGCGTAACGTTGCCGCCTTTTATTTTTAGAAGGTGTTCGGAAAAATCATCGATCACGCCTTCGCGATACTCGAATCCGATCGCCTTGCCATAAAAGACTGCTTGGTAAGTTTTGAGATCTCTCGATCGATACTCTTCAACTTTGTCAGGAGGAACGTTCCGGCACGTGCACGCAATTAAGCTAACGGTGGAACAAAGGGATATTGCTACGAGGAGAATAAATTGTTTCATGTCTTACGATCGACGGGAGCCGTTCCGGACTCAATTATCTTAAGCAACTTCTGTTGATTTCTTAGTCAAAGTCGTCCTCAATACTACTTAGTGCTCCAAAACAAAAGACTTAGGTACGAATTCTACTGAAACCAGTTCGTCGGTTTTCCCGTCGGCGTTTGGTTTGTAGACGAAAACTGCCGGGAATTCTATCGGTTTGATGCCGCAGACCAGTTGGGTGTCGCCTAGGTCGGGCGTGAAAACGTAGATGCGTAGAGCTCGGGGCGAATAGCTGACCAGTTTTCGCGTCTCGGTGCCGACGCGGAGATGATAGATGGTGCCGCCGCTCGTGCATTCGATCTTGTCCAGGAAGCCCATCTCGCGTTTTTGTCCCTCGGCGGGTTTCATCAGAGCGTTGTTTATCTCGCGTGTGGCGATGACGCTGCGGTTGGCTTCGATGGCGGTGGTTATCGGGCTGAAAGTTACGAGTTCCGGAGCCTTTTCGACCTTTGGTTCCTGATCGTAAATGATGAGCGTCGCGGTCCGCATTTCTTCGTCCGTCATGAACCGGAAATCTGCGGGGATGAATTCGATCGCGACCAGCTCGCCGCGAAACGGAGTTTTCGAATTTGGAGCCGCTTTATAGGTGACAAGAGCCGTGAACGACCCAATATCTGCCTCACAGCCGATCTGTTTTCGCATCGCCGGCGGATCGTGGGCACGCAGATAGAGGTCTGTGAAATCCTTGCTCGTGACAGTGAAAGTCTCGGTCGGCGTCTTGATCGTGTAAACGAGCGGGCGTTTGCGGCAATCGATACGCGTGACGCTGCCGCGGACGCGCTGTTCGCCGTCTTTGATTTTTCGCAGAGCTTCGTTTATCGCGCGAATGCGGATGTAGTCGTTTTGTTTAGCAAGTTCTTCTTCGGTCGGCGGACGCATGGATTCGATGCGTTTGACCGAAATTGGCGTTTCGCCGGTAGCAGCGATGCGTTCTTCGAGAGCCTTTTTTTCCGCCTCTTGCCGCATGGCAAAAGCTTTTAATTCGGCGATTTGAGTAACGAGACTGTTCGCTCTACTTTTTATGTCGGGTTCGGTGGCAGCGGCTGAGATCTTCTGAGCGAGCTGGGCAGCCTCGTCAAATTTGTTCTGCCGCGTCAGGATCTCGGCGATGCGGAGCGAATATCGCGGATCCGCGGGCTTGTATTTCAACGCCGTTTGCAGCAGCGTGATCGCGTCGTCGAGGGTTTCGTTATTGACGAATGACACGAATGCCAGCAGTTCATAGCTGTCCGCAAACGTCGGCTCGATCGCTATCGCCTTCTTCAGCGCGTTTCGCATTTTCTCAGCGGTTTCCGGTTTGATGCGGTTGACGAAGCCGTAATCGTCGCGGTCTTCGCGGCTGAGCAAGTTCGCGTAGCGGTAATAAGCGAGGTGATCTTTCGGGTCGCCGGCGATGGCTTTTTCGAGATATCCGCGTGCCTCGTCAAATTTTCGCTGCGAAAGCTTGAGCTTCCCCATCGCGGAATTTGCGATCGCGAGTTCGGGTTTTAGTTTTAGGGCCGCGAGCAGATACGGTTCGGCTTCATCAGCACGCTGGGATTGGAACAAAAGCTCGCCAAGATGGGCGTTGGTCGAGGCTGCATCCAGCGGTGAGGCCTGCATATCTGCGTCAAAGCTCAGCTTCTTTTTAAGCGTGATCTCCTGAAAGTTGTAGGAATTCCTGATGATGTAATCGCGAAGCTGGCCTTCCATTTGTTCATACGTCGATCGGAAAGCACTTTGGAACGCCGCTTTTGCGCCGCCGCCGCTTGTTACATCCTTCAAGAACGTGTCGAGAGCGGCCGAACGTCCGCTTTGGGTCAGGTAGTGTACCAGAGCCCAGGATTGAGCGTAGAACAGGTCACGCGTACGCCCGCTGGTTTGATGCAACTGATAATTCGTCAGGTTCAAGAGCTGCTCGAGCGGCATGAGGCCGCCTTTTTGCAGAAGAGCGACGTGGCCTTCCTGCGGTTGTCCGAGCTTTATTTTGACATCGCCGGTGATCTCGTAAGTTTGGTAATATTCAGCCAAACCCTCGTTGAACCACTGCGGTATCTCGCCCTTGAAATTTGTATTGATGATGAAGTGAACGTATTCGTGAAAGATGGTTCCATAGCTGTCTTTGTCACCGCCGACCGCGATCGTAATGTAATTAACATCCTCGCCCGATTGGAAATATCCCGCGATCTCATCATCGATCCGGCCGTCGGCACGCCTCGGCTTGAACGGCGTGTACGCTGCGTTGTCTTTAAAGACGACCACATTCGTCGGCACTCGCGAATCGAGGTTCGCTGATGAGAACAGCAAACGAAAAGACTCGCGGAACTGCTCGAGCTTTGTCCCGACCTTCCTGATCTCTTTTTCAGGAGCGTTGCCGATGAGGTAGAAATTTTTTGATCTGACCTGTATCCAGCCGTTCGGATCCGCTGCCGCGACGTCGGCAGTTAGATATGATCCCATGGCAAGGATGGCTAAACTGAGGAATAAAAACAGCCTCATAAACGGGATTAGATGCAGGTCTGGCTGCTAACGGAGAATTTAGCACAGAACTCCATGATTTTTAGGCATCCTTCACGACACTAAACGCTAGGTCGAGTAGAGGATCACCCGACCTTCCCTGCGAAACTGGTTCAGGTCACGGCGGATAGGAGAAGAATGTGATCAGTTTCTCCGATCAATAGAGCGGCCCACTATTCATAATCGTCATTTTCGTCAGGAAGTTCCTCGGGAAAGACAAGAACCGCTTTAACGATCTCGCGCGGGATCTTGATTGTGGCAACACCTGTAGAAACTACGTATTCGGTATCAGTTTCCAGCAGCAATAAGAACTCATTTGTTACTTCATCGTGTTCTCGTGAATCATCAATTTTGTCCTCTAAAATAATCGGGTTACGTCCCTGATAGAACCCAACGGGATCTTCAATACTCTTAAAAAGTGTGTCGGTCCCGTGAATGACAAACTTGACGTTCAGAAGTTTCCCACCAGCGGCCGAGGCAGGAATTGCAGGATAGATATTTCTTGCGACTAGGAAGCAATAGGTTATGAATAGACTGAATGCTAACAGTGAGATGCCGGCGGTTGACCAACTTGAGAATATGGATTCCGTCAAGCCAAGAAGTTTGACGCGTTTGAGCCGGTTCGAAGATAACTGGATAGCGACCGCAAGAATAAATCCCGCGATCGGGAAGTAGAGCCAGTGTATATCGGTAGTAATACGCGCATCACGAAGAAGGAACCGCAGAAAGGAACCAATAAGATATGTGCCAAGAATGATAACGAAGAGCCTTGGTAGATTTCTAAAGGCAAATCTTGGTTGGAATTGAAATTTTGGGCCAAAGAGAGTGATCGGGAGCGAAACGAGAATGCTATGGATCAGGACAGTAGAAATGAGCAGCGGCATCAGCGTCCAGAATCCGGCCATTACAAAATTGAGCCTCAACAGACTCAATCCGGAAACCCCCGAATCACTCAGGTGAATGTGTTCGACGATCATGCCGGTGACATAGCATAAGGCGACCATGCCCACGACAAGTCTGCCAATGACCTCGACCCAGTTTTTATAAACCTCGGTATGATGGGGAGCGGAAGGCTCAGCCACCTTCCGTACCCTTACTTTCCTCAGAGAATATTCTTTCATCGCTCACCCACAGCCTGGATAGACAAATCCAGGCTACTTAACGATCTCGCTTACGACTTTTCCGTTGATCACCACCCCAGTGCAGTGCGTGACCCATTCGAAAGGGTCGCCGTCGTACATTGCGATGTCGGCGTCTTTGCCTACGGCGATGGAGCCGACGCGGTTGTCGATGCCGAGAAGTTTGGCCGCGTCGATGGTGATCGAGGCGAGAGCATTGCGAAGACCGAGGCCGTTGGCGGCAGCCATTCCGGCTTCAAACAGGACGATGCGTGTTTTGGGAACGTAACCTTCGAATCCGCTCTGAAGGGCGAAGGGAACTCCCGCCGCCTTCAATTTCGAAGCCGTCTCAAGCGAAATATTCGCGCGATCGCCACCTGGCCTCGCCATTGTCGGGTGAACGATGACAGGGAAGCCCGAGGCCTTGATCTCGTCCATCACGATAGGTGCATCGGAGACGCCGTCGAGGACGATCTTGATGTTGAACTCCTTTGCGATGCGAAGCGCGGTCATTATGTCCTGAGCGGCTTCGGCGGTGACGAGCAGCGGGATCTCGCGTTTGATGACTCGGGCCATTATGAGGGATTTGAGATCCTTCGCCTTGTCGGTTTTTGCCTCGTTTTCCTGGGCCTTGATCAGTTCGGCACGCAGCATCGCTGCTTGTTTCGCACGGGTTCCCGGCGAACGTCCCGAGGCATTTGCTCCCGGCCCGAGCGTGACCGCGATCATGGCGGTTTGTACGATCGTAGCCTCATCAACGGTATTTCCGATGGTCTTAGCGATCATCGTCTGCCCCGAGGCCAATGCTCCCGGCTGATGTCCGGTATGGATCGTTGTGACGCCGTATTGGCGGACGGTTTCGATCAATCTTTCCTGTGCATTATAGGCATCGGTTGCCCGAAGTTCGGGTTGAAAAGACGCACTGCCATCAAGGGCCATCTGATCGTGGGGCTGATTGAGATAGCCGTTGAGGCCGATGACCGTGTGTGCGTCGATCAATCCAGGCGTGACGACCTTGGCTGAGACCACGCGATAATTCGCCGGAATAGTTACCGAAGCCGAGGGCCCGACCGCCGTTATCTTGCCGTCATTTATAAGCACCACGCCATTTGCGATCGGCTCGCCGGCCATCGTGTAAACCATCTCGCCCTTAACAGCCAGTTGGCCGTAGGCAGTGGGCAGAAAGCAAAAGGCTGCAAGCAGAATTAAAGCGCCGTTGCGAAGGTAATTCATCATTCTAAATTCAACATTCATCATTATTCGTTACCTCCGTCTTCGTCGCCATCATCATGGGCCATTGCATCCCCGTCGTCGCTGGCTCCTTTACCGCCGGCGGCGAAGGTTCTGTCTTCGGCACGTGAGCGGTCAAATACTTTCTTGCCATCGACCCAAGTCTGTTCGACGTGTGTATAAATGCTCAGCGGATCACCGGAAAGTATCACGAAATCGGCATCCTTTCCCGATTCCAGCGAACCGATGCGGTCCTGCATATCGAGCATTATCGCTCCGGCCATTGTCATGCCGTAGAGAGCTTTATCGCGGCTCATCCCGGCTCGAACGGCGACTCCGGCTGAACGCAGGAACCAACGCGAATCGGTGATGCCGTCATCGGTATGAAAACCGACGAGAGCTCCCGCTTTTTCGAGTGCGGCTCCGTTCTTGTAGTCGACATCGATCGTCTCGATCTTGCCGCCCGGCGAATCGATCATGATTATCGAAGAAGGAACTTTCGCCTTGGCGATCTCATCCGCGACTTTCCACGCTTCGCTGACGTGCTGCAGGACGAGCCGGAAGCCGAACTCCTTCTGCAAACGCAAAACCGTCATAATGTCATCGTGACGGTGCGTATGAAAATGCACCACGCGTTTCTGATCGAGTACTTCGACGAGAGCTTCCATGGCGAGATCGCGGGGCGGAAGTTTCGTTTTATCGCCAGCCGCCTTCGCAACTTTTTCTTTGTATTCCTGGGCTTTAATGAAGACTTCGCGGACCAGTGCGGCTGATTTCGCCCGCGTTCCCGGAAACGAGCCGCCGCCCGCACGGATCGGATTCGTGCCGTTGGCAAACTTGATACCGCCCATGTATTTGCCCGCTTTGTCGTATATCAGCAGGTCATCGATCTTCACGGCATCATCACGCAGTTTCAAATAAAGCGTCTGCCCGCTGTCGAGATGGCCGGAGCCGGGCATGATGTTGGCAACGGTAATTCCCCCCGCCTGGGCCCGCTGAATGCTGGATGCCTGCACATTCACACTATCCAGGATGCGCACATCCGGCTGTATCGGCGATGTAGAATCCGCACCAGCCGGCCCGCCAATATGGCTGTGCGTATCAACGATGCCTGGCATGATCGTCTTGCCGGCCATATCCACGATCGTCACGTCCGCCGAAAGCCTCACGGTACGAGCATCG
>Ga0154020_10006425_pt1 | contig 13759 bp, 13 predicted proteins | sample Klosneuvirus_201_FD_109709 | JGI IMG/M metagenome (GOLD analysis project Ga0154020, IMG submission 109709) | Active sludge microbial communities from wastewater, Klosterneuburg, Austria - Klosneuvirus_20160825_MG | ecosystem: Engineered > WWTP > Aerobic digester > Activated sludge | place... | reverse complement strand
TACTTCCGCCGCTGAAGACGGGGTCACATGCTGCAGTTGATCTCACGGTGGCTTGCTCCGGCTTTCATTGGCCAATTATCCGGGCCGGTGTGAGGGGGCGTGGTTTTCCGCTGTTGCGGCACAACGGATAAAGCGATTTAGGATCCCAACCCAAGAGGGAGAGGACGAGTGTTTTGGGATGGTCGGCGAGCGGCCCCTGCCGGAGGCAGGGAGCTAGTGATATCCGTTCCTACACGTTGAGGTGGAGTTTTTGGCTGCGGTTGGTGTGGTAGGGGTTCCATGACCAGTGAATCCAGTCTTTGCCTTTGGCCCGGTCTTCCATGATTAGTTGGTCATGGGGGAGATGGCTGAGGAGTTCATAGAGCCTATCCAGTCCGGCCTCATCCTTGGTTTGCAGGTCGAAGGCTACCGATTGGACAGTGAGGATGGAAAGATTGTCCTTGGTGTTCCTGAAGCCTTGGTGTTGGCTGTTAAATTCACCGCCGGCCAGTTTGTTCAGGGCCGGACAGCGGAAGCCGCAACTGACGGTAATGGATTCAGACAGGCGGTCGCGCGCGATTTCGAGAATCTGGCAAGCAGATGTCCATTCAGCCAAGGTGCTGATAAATCCCGTCGGTGTTTTTACCGTCGGGATTTTGTTTAGAGCCACCGGGAAGTTGTGTTTTTCACAGAGTCGGTGAGACTCTATTTCGGCTAAGGTAAAGTGTTCTGTCATTGCGGCGGCCATGGGATGTTCGGACTATAGCGATATTTGAGCATGAGCATGCTGAGTTTCGTTAATCGCCGCCGGATCGGATTCAAATAGCCGCCATTGTAGCCGTCAAACAAAATCTGCCGGGGGTTGGTGTCCGGTGGAATATAGATTCCCATTGCACCAGCCAAAGCTACCGGCGGAGCCTGAACCCGCATGCCAGCAGACTTGTAGATCCGTTGCCAGCTTACATAGTAGCCCAAGCTGTTGGCCTGTGCCACCCACAGGGAATCATCCTCCTCGGAATTGTAGGCCACAATCCCGAGTTCGGTGTTGGTTTCAGGATTCAATTGATCAGTAACAGTCAAAAACCACTCCCCTTGACAAGGGGCTGTTGCCGCTATCGCGAAGGCTACAAAAAGTAGTAGGGTGATGTTTTTCATGATTGCTCGGTGATTAGGGTGAAGGTTTCGTGGTGTTCGAAGTCTGCCGGGCAGGTGTCGAAGGGGTCTTGGTTGCCAAGGGGTCGGGGGATGCCCATGAAGCCATCAACTTCCCAAGCCGCGAGCAGGGCCTTGTGGGCCAGCGTGCTGCAGACCTCCTTGCAGCCGGGGAGTTGGAGGCGGGTGCCGAGCCAGTGCCGGAGGACTTTGGGAATCCACTTTTGTTCGGCTGTGGCAATGCCGAGCAGTTGGAGGGTGTCATACTTCTGTCCGATGTGCAAACGAGCCGTGTGGGCCAAAGCAGCCCGTGCCGATTGCGAAAATCCGGGGGAGTAGCGGTAGAGCCTGACCTTTTGTGATTTGCCGACGGGGTCATAGATTTCCACAACCCGGGGGACGGTAGCCGAAACCCATGTTCCCATGAGTCCCCGATGGCTGACTTTGATTTGAATGTGTGTGCCGTCGGTCTTGGGGCTGTCCGGATAGAGTGCCCGCTGGTGTTTGCGGATGCCGGAGTAGGCCAGATTGAGCAACTGCCCGGAAATTCCGGAGAGTTGGGTGCCGTCTCCGTAGGTGACTAAGATAGAGCCGATGGGACAGGAAGAGAGGTGGGTGGTAAGGTTCATCGGGAGGGGGTGTTACGATGCGGGGGGCGTTTTTTGTTCGTCACCGTGCTGTTGGAAGAAGTATTGGACAGCCATGCCGAAGGCAATGGTGAGCGACGAAGTGACATCCGTGGGAAGTTGGAGCCACTTGCTGAAGGCCAAGACGGAGAGGATTGAGAGGGCCAAAACGAGTCGGCGCCATGAATAATTTTTTGTCAGCACTGCGTGTTACGCAGCTTTTGCGCTGCGCCTCCGCTTAAAATTGTGGGGGTTGCTTGACGCGGGCGGCACGCCTGCCGCCCCTACACAGGTTTCTAATCTTCGAGGGTGTTGAACCAGTCTTCAAAGCTTGTGAATACGGGGATATTTTGGGTCATGCAGTGGGCTGTCAGGGTGTTGAATTCTTCGAGACCGTCGAAGATGATGATGCCGCCGTCACAGAGTCCGGCCAAATTCTCGTAGCTGTGTTCCCATTGTGGAGGTTTGCGGTGGACAAAATGATCATGGAAGTGAATCAGGTCCAGATTGATGACCTCATGCCCGAGTTTGTAGATTCGTTGGGCAATTTTGATGGATTCCCCGAGGTTGTGGGGATGGCTTAATACAGCGACGGTCTGCATGGGGGGGGGGATTTTGTAGGCGGGTCAAGACCCGCCACTACGATGCGCGGGGGACTAATTGTTGAAGGCTTCGATGGTGGGGTAATAGACGTAGGCGGTGTCATTGGTGTTGTTGTCACTGTCCACGATGGTCATGGTGGCATAGTATTGTCCGTCAGCCAAGCTGGAGCAATCGAGTTCGAGGACGGCATCGACGGCGGAGGTGGTGAGAAAGACTTGTGAGACAGAGAGTGACGAGCAGACGAGCGAGACGGTGCATTTGTCGCCGGCGGCCTGACTGTGCCGACCTTGACAGCTTAAGCGGAGTCCGTCCCAGAGCGAGGTTTTTTTGAACGCGACGATGATGTTGGTACTGGCGGCGGTGGCCACATTGTAGAAATCAGACAGGGTGACACTGGATGCCTGTGCATGGTTTTCGTGAACCCAGAGTGGTTTCACGAGTCCGCTGTTGCCGGTTTGGGATTTGAGGTTGTCAATTTCATTAGCCAGAGTTCCGACTGCGGCGACGACATCGGATCCGCCGACGAGGGGGACGTTGATGTCAATGGCATCATCATCTCCGGTGACTAAGACTTGGTTGGAACCCCATGCCAAAGCCGTTGGACTGGTGTGATCGAATCCAACAATGATGAAGTAGTAGCTGTGAATGGTCAAAAATGTCGTGGCTGTGGCCGTGCGGTCAGGGAGTCCCATGCGGGACATGTTGGATCTAATTTGGGAGAGAGTGGCTGAGCTTAGTGCGGCTGCTCCGGATTGACTGTAGCCTGCCAGAGCAGAGCTGCTGTAGTAGATTTCGTAGTGTTCGACAGAGTCCTGGACACCTGCCGGATCGAAGTTCCAGTTTAGATTGATGGAACCGCCGCCGCCATCCCCGGACAAAGTCAGGGTGTCATTGGCGGTGAAGGTTCCGGTGCCCATGAGATCATCGACATCATCACGGAGGGCCATGATGGTATTGATGCCGGAGTCCCAGACCCAGCCTGCTCCGGCCAGAGAGTCACGGGAAGCCCGTGTGACGGCAGAGTTGGTGGTACTGGAATTCAGGATGCCGGTGATGGCGATGTCCCCGGCGGCAGAGGTTTGCAGGTCGATAGAAGCTGCTTGTAGTTGCAGGATGTGTCCGGAGGTGCTGACGGAACCAGTGTCTGTGGCTGAGATTTGCATGGTGGTGGTGCTGTTGTCAATCAGCAATTCCACATTGGTCGTGCCGGAAGCCGGTCTGATTTCGAGTGCGCCGCGCATGATGTCATCGGCATTGTTGCGGACGAAGATGTCTTCGACATGGTCTCCGTCGATTGCTTTGCCGGTGAGGTAGAATTGTTCAACGACGATATTACCGGAGCCATCTTCAATGCGGTAGTATTCGGGAAGGAAGGTGCCGTCATCGAGCGAGACCTGATAGATTTGGTCGGTGGCATTCCATGTCAGGGTATAGACATCGGTGACATCGGCAAAGACTTTGCCGGTCTTGATGAGCTTGACCGTGCTGGCGGAAGCGGTGTCAGCATACCAAGAGAAGTAAAACGTGGCGGCTTGTGAGGGGGTTGTGGTGAAACAGAGGATGCAGAGGATCGCAATCAGCAGACCCCCCTTAATCCCCCCGTGAACGGAGGGAGACCGGAAGCGGAAAATGTTTTTCATGTGTGGGGTGGGGATTGGAGAGGGGATGTCGGCGGGTCAAGACCCGCCACTACGAATGCGCGGGGCGGGTGCGGATGGCTGAGGTTTGGAGGGGGATGTTGGATTGGACTTCTACGGCTGAGAAGCTTAGTTCTAAGCTGTGGCCGATGTATTTATCGGCCAAGTAGCCAAGGTCGAAGCGGGTGCCGGGGGTGGGAACCACTTGCCATTCGATGGTCAAGGTGGCATCGTTGTGGGGCCGCATGTAGATCTCAAATTTGGCCATGTGGTAGTTCCACAGTTTGCCCCATTTGATGGCCTCGGCAGCAGTTAGGAAGCCGTAGGAGAAGGTGACTTTGGGCCGGACGACGAACTCATTGAACAGGCGGTTGCCTTTGGTGACTCCGGAGTCAATGGTTTCGGGGAGATACTCAATTTTTGGGGGTGGTCCGGGAGCATAGTCGAATTCGAGCAGTTCTTCTTGAGTTTTAGAGTCCGCCTGTGGGGTAAGCACGCGCGCGAGGGGAGCGGCAATGCCCCAGAGGACATTGGCAGCGGCGAGGGATGTGGGGGGGACGAGTGGGGAGGCCACGGTTTGTTAAACCGTCCTTTCGCTGTGCGGTGCTGACAATTGGGGGTGAAGAGAAACAGAATCGGGTGAGCAACAAGGTCCTACGCGGCGCGGCGCCGCATCAGGATGACAAGGCAAAAGGCATCAGGATGACCATCAAATCGATAGAACTTGCTCGGTGCGGATGAGGAGGGTGTTTTCGTCTTGGATGTCGATGGACTTGACGAGGGCGGGGTTGCCGATGTTGGGTTCTCCGGTGAGGTGGATTTCATCGGTGAGATTGACTTCGGGTAGGTCGGAGCGGGTGACGGCAATGTTTCCGCCGGTGGTGCTGATGGGAAGGACATTGTCCTCATACCAGTTTTTGAGAGCCTGACGGGCATTGTTGGGAAGGACGATGCCATTGCCGATGGTGGGTGCAGATTCTTTCTCGAAGCTGCGGGCAATGGTTTCAAAGGGTCTGCGGAGGCTTTGGCTGTCAATGGTTCGGCGGGTACCGGGAGCTTGACGGGAGAGGAATTTGAACCTGCGGCCGGGGGTGATGAACCATCTGCTGAAGGTGACTTTGGCCAGATCGGAGATTAGGGCTGAGAGTTTGACATTTTCAGCATCGACGGCAACGCGGTCAAAGAGTGCTCCGCTGACGGTCAAGCCCCCGTTGGCCGAGCGGTAGATACGGCCATTGACGGTGGTGGTAAATTGGGGTTCAAATTCGGGGGGGAGTGGGTCGTAGGGGGTGGCCTGCTGACGGACGAAAGCTGAACCGTTGGAGCCGATGGTGGCTGAACGGTTGATGACTAAGCTGTCGGGGTTGTCAGTGTATTCTCCGAGTTCTTCAACGATGTTGCCACCGAAGGGTCCGGTGATGTTCAGATTTGAGAGGGTGACGATGAAGGCTACTAAGTCAAACCGCAGATGCCGGTTGTCAATTTCCCCGAGCATGGCCCCAAGCTGGTAGCGCATGGTGTAGATAGCGGCAAAGGTTGAGCCTAAAGTGACCGTGGAGGTGCGGGCAAAGCGAAAGTTTCTGCCGAAGGTGGGCCAACAGTAGCTGGGACTGAGGTTATCGACGGAGACATTGTCGGCAATGGGGGTGAGTTCGGTTTCATTGTCGATGCTGTAAAGGCTGAATCTGTTTTTGCCAATTTGCCGGAGTGGGTCAAGCAGTAGTTGTTCATCTTTCCAGTTGACCAAAACCAAGACCCGTTCTTGAACGAAGGTTGTGGCCGGATAGTATTGGAGGTCGATGTTGTCAACATCCTGTTGCCGTTCGATGATCTCAATCTGCTGTTGAATTTGGGGGCTGATGAGGATGCAGTCTTGGTCGGGGTCAAATTGGAGCGGGAAGCGGGCCGTCTGATTGAATTGGGTAATCAGATATTGGAGGATGCTTTGAACGGACTGCCGCCGCATGGGGAGAGCCGGATTTTGGTTGCGGAGATAGGCTCCATCGTCGTGGACGATGCCGCCTTGGTCTTCCCAGTCTTCGGGGGGTTTGGTAAAATCGGGCCGGTAGTGGGGCTTAAATTGGCCTGTCCAGCGGATGTCCCCCTCATCGGTGTCTTCATTGATTTGGGGGTAGGGGTATTCTACTGTCCCAAGGCTGACTCCGGCTGTGTGAAAGTGGTAGATCCGTTCGGCAAATTTGGCCCGGTAGAGTTCATCTTCCAAGGCCTCTTTGGCAGAGGGGGTGTAGAAGACTTCGGTATCTTCCTGGACAATTTCATTGCGGTCGAAATCACCGCCGGAGCCACCGGCTTGGTCGAAGCGTGCCCAGTTATCGGCTGTGCCTTTGTAGCGGTAGAACTTGGAGAAGTCATAGACAACGACCCCATTTTCATCGAGGGTCCAATCGGGCAGTCCGGCAAAGACGGTATTTAAGAGACTGCCGTGTTGGAGGACCCGGAAGGTGAGCCTGTGGGTAATTTCATCGCGGCGGATTTCAGCGGGGTCGATGGTGCCTGACCAAAGTGCTCCGGTGAGGCTGCCGTGGTCTGCCGGGGGGCCGGAAAAGACGGCAATTTCGTCCCCGCCGGAAAGGCTGTAGGTTTGGCGGTCTTCTTTGAGAGTCAGTTGAATCTGACCGGCGCGGAATTCATTCAGGGCTTCCTCGTCGGCAATACGGAATTGTCTCGGCCACTCGATGAGGTCGATATTCAGGTCAGTCCATTTGTCGGTGGGGTTAGCCCGATGGGCAAAATGGAGACGGGAGGAGTGGAGGGAGCTTAAAGACACTGCGTGTTTTTATGGGAGTTGCAGAATTGTTGCCGCGGCTATTGACAAAAGCACAATCCTTGCTTATCTTGGATTCGTGCTGTCAACACAGTGCCTTCGGGCATTCGAGGTGGTTTCCAATTAGGGGGCCACTTTTTTTTCGCTTGCGTTCGGGGTGATTTTCCGTTATCTTGAGCTTAACACAGCGTCCTGTTCGATTTTAGAGCTTTTCATCGGAAGACGGGGAAAAGGAGAGAATCAGAACTTGGAAGAGTGGCCGAATGGTAAGGCACTGTGTTGACAGCACAAGGTTGGGTTAGAAGCCTAAGCAGGTTCGATTCCTGTCTCTTCCGCCTTGGCACCCGCCGGATTTATCTGGCGGGTTTTTTATTGGGGTTAGGATGCCAGGTTGGAGCGGTCGCGTTGTTGGTTGCCGGTGTGGACTAAGGCTGCGAGTTGTTCGGGGGTGGCGAGGATTTGAACGTTAACCAGCGTGCCGCTGGACTGGTTGTTTTGAGAAGATGCGGCAGGTGACGTTGCGGGTGCAAATCCACCACGGTAGTTTAGTCCGGAGAGGTCGGGGAGACCACCGGTCAGGTTGGGTCCGGAGCTTTGTCCACCGAGAATTCCGCCACCGCCTAAGAAGCCACCACCGACGGCACCACCTGCAACACCACCGAAGGGGATTAGGCTGGTAAAGAGCCGCAGGATGAGTGCTTGCGCGGCATAGCGGGCGGCTGTTCTGAGGATATTTTTGATAAATTCCTCGAAGCGGAGTTCTCCGGAGGTGAAAAAGTCATCGATCAGTTGCAGAGCGGGGTTGCCGAAGATGGTGGTATAGAGTTCGAGTTGTTTTTGATACTCGGCCATCAGGAATTGGGTGTATTCAGACTCGATAGCGCGTTTTTGTTGTGACAGAACGAGAATCTGATCAAGGGTGAGCTTTTCATTCTGGATGGCAAAGTCAATGGTCTGCCGTGCCATTTGAAATTTTTCTTCCTGAGTCAAATACTCATTCTGAAGGATTTCTTCGGTTGTGCCGCGGTACATGTTATAGATGGCCGCTTGTGCTTCGGCTGCATTGGCCTTGTCTTGCTGGTAGATGAGGGCAGAATCCTGCATCCAACTGATTTTGGCTTGGAAGTCGGACTCGAGGAAGGCCTCATTGTCGGTTTTTTGCCGGTCGAGGATGGTTTTCAGGTCGGCATAGGTAGCTTGACCGAGCGAAATTTGGGCTTTGACAATTTCCCGTTCTTGGAAGAGCTTGTCCCGTTTGGCTTGGAGTGCGGCGGCGGCAGCGGCCTCGGCCTCTTTGTTGGCTTTGGCTTGGGCCTCAGTTTGGGCGGCAATTTCTTCGGGATTTAGGAAGGGGTCAAAATTGCGGGTATTTTTGTTCTCGATCGGCTTGGTGCGGAGGGCAATCATCGCCTCTACTGTCTCGGCTGCTTTTCTTAGATCCTCTGTATAGTTGTTTAAGTTGGGATCTGCTGCAGCCTCGTTTATCATCAGAAATAGATTCTCAAAATCTTGGAGTTCCGCCGCTCCTCGTGGGATTTTCTCGCGGAGTTCCGAAATCATGTTCAGGATGTTGTCGATTTTTTTGGGATCGTCGACGCTCATGCCTTGAAACAGCCCATCCAAGCTTGCCGAGAGGTTGTTTAGAATACTCCCCTCTGATTTTGCCTCTTCTTCTGAAAGCAATCGCGACATTGTTTCGAGTGCAGGGAGGATAAATTGCCGCACAGACTGGCCGATTTTGATGCTGGCATTGGTCCAGCGGGTCTCAAATTGAGCGACGGCATCGGAGGAGTCATCGAGGTTGTCGGAGAGCGTTGTAACGGCTTTACTCATCTCTGCCATGATGCCAGAGACAGTCGTTGCAGTGAATCCGAGGTCGTTTAACACGCCTGCTGTTCGACCAACACCTGCTTCTGTGCGCGAAAGTGCCCGGGTTACTTTTGTGAATGCGCCTTCAATCGTGTCACGAGCTTGGTCGGCTTGGAGTTCAGCCCATTGCAGGCCAAGTTCAACCTGAGAAAACGAAAGCCCCTTCCGGAAGGCCTCATTGGCAAGCTGGAGGAGCTTTAGATCATCAAGCTGGTTCTTGGAAGCTTGCCGGAGCCGTGCGCTGCCGGCTTCGACATCCTCGACATATTTGCCGAAGACGACGCGGGCATTCTCGAAGGATTCTCCCAGTTTAGCCAGATTAAGAGCCGTTTGGACGGTCAAGTAGGTGCCCACAGTTCGGACAAGGCTATTGACCGAGCTTGATAAACCTGCCACCCGATTGTCCACAGAGCCGAACTGTTGTTCGGCCTGCTTCATTTTGGACAGCAAGTCGGCATTGTCGGCCGTGAATTTGATATTGGCAGTTGGGGCAGGCATGGGGAGGGAGGGGGTGAGCGGAAGTGTCGATGTTGTTCGGGGCGGGCGGATTGCCATCCGCCCCTACAACGCGGCGTGCATCAGGATGACAATCACAGAAGGGCAGAAGGGTAGGCGGGTCAAGACCCGCCACTACGGCGCGCGGCGGACGCGCGCGGTTACAAGGCGGATTTTAGGGGTTCGGAGTAGGTGAAGGTTACTTCGATTAAGCTGCCGTCGAATTGGTCGGCATGGTCTTCACGGATGGAGACGGGGGGGATGTAGGGTTGTCCGGTGATGTGGGACCAGTCTTTGATGCCGGCAATGCCGTTCATGTTTTCGAAGTGGTTGTTGGCCAGCAGGAGATTGATTAAACGGTTGACGGTGTAGATGGCCGATTCGGAGCCGGGACCGGCTGTGGGAGCCTCGGTGGAGCGAAGTTTCAGGATGTGGAAGTGGAGGGTGATAGAACCTTCGGGATTGGAGACTCCGCCACTGCCCCCGACGACTTCAATTTGGATTTCGCGGGTGGAAGTCATTTCGGGCAGGATTCTGCCGACGGCAGTTTCGATGCCTAAAATATCCTTGAAGAGGACACAGATGGCCGCAAAGTTGTGAGCCAGATAGAGTTCGGCCGTGGAGCCGTCCCCGACGACGGTGTAGGTTTGGGGTGCGGTGCCGGGCCGACCGGAGAAGATATAGGGAGTAGCCACGGTTTGTCAAACCGTCCTTTCGCTGTGCATGATTCTGGGGATTTGTGGGGGGACTTGAGGCGGGGATTTAGCGTTAGCGCAAGACGGGCATAACATGCCCTTATCTGCGGGCCTTGAGGACGGCGACATCGGTTTTGACATCAGTGAGGGCGGGCATGACGGTGTCCCGAAGGTAGAGTTGTCCCTCTTTGACTTCTTTTAAGACATTGGCCAATTCGGCGCGGAGTTCATCGCGGTCTTTTTCGACGGCGGATTTGTCTTCACGGATTTGGGCCACGGCAGATTCGACTTTGACGAGCCGTTCGATAAGGTTGGTGTTGACGGCATAGGATCCGCCGCCGCCGCCGACAAGGGCCATGACAGCCGCGATGACAATAGTTTGGAGTTGGTTTTTGGTTTTGTCCGTCACTGCTTGTTAAGCAGGTCTTGCGCTTCGCTGATGGCAGGGGATCATCGAAGCGGGGCCTGTCCTCTGGTTTGGGTGGTTCGGAGGGTAGGCGGGTCAAGACCCGCCACTACGATGTATGTGCGTTACTGATTAAAGGGTTTGGTGCCGAAGGGGAGTTGGTTGTAGGGGTTGGAGTTGAACCAGTCTAATTCATCATCGGGTTCGACCTCTGTCCAATAGACCATGCAGTAGGGGTCGGCTCCGGCATTTTCGAGCGCATAGAAGCTGACTTTGGAATTGTAATCGGCAGAGGGTGCAGGCTGAGTGTTGCTTTGGTCATGGCAGCTTACAATGCAGAAGCCTAATGCAAGCGGGGATCCGCCGAGCGCAATCATGCACTCGATTTCGTCTAAGATGGTGCGGTCGGTGATGGTGAACGTGACAACTGTTGGGCCTGTGCCGATGGTAGAGCCTTGCACGCTGTCCACAAGCACCCATGTGGTGGTAAGGGCGGGGGACCAAATATCATTGAAGTCCAGCACTCCGTATGTTTTCCCCGCGCTGTAATTATTGGCGTTCACGATGCAGGAGTCGTGGGCATAGAGGTAGAACCAACCTGAACAGCCGCCATTATCTACAAAGCGAACTCCGGTCAGGGGGATTTCAAGTGAATCAAACCGGACGGAGTTGCCTGCGGTGATGTCATTGATGCTGTCAATGTAGCTGGCTGAGTTGATAGTGTCCGACCATAAGTAGGCTCGGCCCACTTTGAAGGTGTCGGTAGCGAGGTCGCTGCACCATGAATAGACTGCGAGTGTGTCTCCGCTTGGGGATGAGACATTTGAAGATGCGCCGCCTCGTGCTCCGGCCCATGTTGCCACGTTTGTTTTCGCGCCGTAGCCGTCCGTTTGGATGGGGATGCGGAAGGAGTGCGGGATGTCGGCGTGCGCCTGCTTGTTAAGCAGGAGTGTTGCCGCTAGCGCGAATGCGATTAGGAGGGTGTATTTCATGGGAGGGATTGCGGAGGGGTTCTTCACTTCGTTCAGAATGACGACACGATGGGGATTGTCGGCAAGAGAAATTGGTAGCGGGGGTGCTTGGACGAGATCCTTCCAGGATGACAAGGCAAGGAAATCGAGGTTAGGGGGCGATGTACTGACTGGTGTGGTGGATGTTTTCGGTGTCCACGATGGTGATCAGGACTTTGGCGAGGGCTGTGGAATTCCATCTGCTGCCGATGGTTCTGGTGACAGTTCCGCCGGGGCTGGTATCGACTCGTGTGATGGTGGTGTCACCGGATTCGGTGATGCAGGTGAAGAGCACAGAATCGGCATCATCGGGAGCAATGAAGTTGCAGGAGATATATTCCGAGCAGGTGCCTTGGAAGGGCCACGGGGGGTCTGGGAGGTTGGCGGGGGCCAGAGCTTGCCGGAAGTAGCCGATGGCAGGACCGAGGGGGACTTGGCCGAGCATGGTTTTGGGGAGGGAGCCGGAGACTAATTGAGCAAAATCGAGATGGGGGACATGCAGACCGGTGACGATGGATTTGGTCTTGATTAAGTTGGCACTGGTGGGTTCAAACTTGTGACCGACAGCATAGGTGAAGCCTTGGTGGATAGCTTCGAAAAGTTGGGGCTGTTCGAGCGCGCCGCTGGGGACTAAAGAACGGTCGCGGATGGTGCTCATGTCAAAACTTACACAGCCCCACGTCATGGCTCCGGGGACGATGGGGAACCCGATTTTGCTGTACCAATCCTCGGATAGTTCGGGACAGGGGTAGTTTTTACTTGCGGCGGAGAAATAGACGGCCACGGAATCGCCGCTGGGAATGGTGACATGGCCGGGCCAGCCGACAAAGACGGTGTCACTTCCCTTGATGGAGCTGGAATCGTCGTCTTGGAGGACACGGCTGGGGAACATGATTTGGAGGGAGTCGGCAAAGCCGGTGATGAGTCGGTAGGGTGCCCGCCATGTGTAGGCTGAGTCAATATCTTCATCGGAATCGGTGGAGGATTCATCCATGACGGCCCAGACATCGGAGCGGGCAGAGCCGCTGGCTTGGATGATTCGGTGTCTGGAACGGGAGATCATGTTGACCACATCTTCGACGGTGTTGCCATCGAGATAGGTGGGACAGAGGATCCACATTTTGGTGGAATCGCGCGGGGGGTTTCCGGCTACTCCGATATGAATCCAGAGGGTATTGGGGATAAACTCCCAATTTCCGGTGGCTTGGACTTGGGTGTAGTAGGGGTTGTCGGAATTTAGGTAGGTCTTGCGGCTGTCGAAGTAGCCATTTTGACTTGCTCCGGGAGCAGCCCATGTCCAAAACCAAGCGGCAGAACTTCTGTAGTAGGTAGAATCGAGATAGATGCCTTCGTCAGCAGGGCCGGTGAACGAACTGTTATTGCGTGTGCCGACGGGACAGCCCATGATAAATTCGACTCTGGTGACATGCCCCCAACGGTTAGCCGAATCGGCATCAAACCAAGCCATTGCAGCTTGGAAGAAGTAGTCATAGCCGACAGGTAGATCAACACCCGGGGTGTCTCCGTAGGGGCTGGTGTCGAGTCCCTCGTGGATGTAGTCAATGTGAACACACTGGGCAAAACCGGCCGTGCTGTAGCCGGTGCTGGTTTCAATGCCGACGAGGTTCAGGGTTTGGCCACGAACGGCGCGGAGGGTGTCAATGACTCGGAAGTGATCCGCAATGCCGTCATTGTCGGTGTCGAGGGTGGAATTGACATTGTAGAAGCTGACACAGGAGCCGGGAGTAGGTTCAGGAAAATCATTCGCCCCCAGCGTGGACGCTGGACCCAGTGCCGCTAGCGCGTAGGCTACGAAGATGTGGGTGAGTTTTAGCGGGAATTTCACGGGGTGTTTTGCGGATTCCGGCGGGGCGGGGACGCCGCCGCTCGGCGGACGATTTGTCGATCTTTTACATTTTCGGCGAGCGGCCCCTGCCGGAGGCAGGGAGCCAGTGAGCGTGTTGGGTTACGGTTTGCCGACTTTTTCGAGCAGGGTTAGGGTGCAGGAGTCGGAGACGGTGACACGCCAGCGATGTTCATCGTGCAGGTAGACTCCGCAGCTAATCAATCTGCTGGAATCTTCGGGGACGATGTGGAAGGGTTCATTGAAGACGACGGTGGTGCTGGGGTAGCCTAAGAAGGCCATGGAATCGACCCGCATGGTGTCGGCAGAGAATTCAGCCCAATCCTCGAGACCATAGTAGCATTCGACCCGGAGGGTGCAGGGATCATCGAATCCCAAGGTGCTGTCCATGACCGCATACAAACTCCAGTAGCTGGGTGTATTTTTGTAGCTACCGATTTTGATCCACGCGGAATCGGCAGAAGCCCGGCCATCGGGAAAGTAATAGACGGTGCCGGGGATGAGTGTTTTTTGGACAGCATGGACATACTTGCCATCCTCGGCCAGCGCGGGCGCTGGACCCAGTGCCGCTAGCGCGAGGGCAAAAATGATCAGGGTGGTGAAGAGGATGTTTTTCATGGGTGGGGGTAGGGTGGGGG
>Ga0154020_10006424_pt1 | contig 13760 bp, 13 predicted proteins | sample Klosneuvirus_201_FD_109709 | JGI IMG/M metagenome (GOLD analysis project Ga0154020, IMG submission 109709) | Active sludge microbial communities from wastewater, Klosterneuburg, Austria - Klosneuvirus_20160825_MG | ecosystem: Engineered > WWTP > Aerobic digester > Activated sludge | place... | reverse complement strand
GCCGCACCACCGTGAGCACGGCCGATGATTACACCTGGTTGGGACAGCTCACGCTGCTGGTGCTGATTCAACTGGGCGGCATCGGCTACATGGTGGTTTCTTCGTTCGTGATTCTGGCGCGGCGCCAGAACCTTGGGCTCTCGCGCGAGAACGTGCTCAAGGCGCAGTTCTCTCTGCCGGCGGATTTCAACATTCACCAGTTCGTGCGGCACGTTTGCATCTTCACGCTCTTGATCGAGGCACTGGGCGCGCTCGTGCTCTTCTTTGAATTCCGCGCCGCGGGCGTGGAGAACGCGCTCTGGCAGGCGGTGTTTCACAGCATCAGCGCGTTTTGCACAGCGGGTTTCTCGCTGTTCAACGACAGCATGATGGGTTTCTCGGGCAACACCGCGGTCTGCGTCACCATCATGCTGCTCAGTTACCTCGGCGGCATTGGTTTCATTGTGCTGGCCGACCTGTGGCTGTGCCTGCGCGTACGTGGACGCCGAATCACGTTTACAAGCCGCGTCATTCTGGCCATGACGATGCTCGTTTTTGCACTGGGCACGGGCCTGCTGTTCGCCTTTGACCCGCTGATTGCCGAATTGCCCACGGGCGAGCGCCTGCTGGCAGCGGCGTTTGCGCTCAGCCAGGCATCATCGACGGCGGGTTTCAACTCCGTGGACATCGGCAAGCTCGGTGAAGGTGCATTGCTGGTGCTGACCACGGCCATGATCGTCGGCGCTTCGCCTTCGGGCACAGGCGGCGGCGTGAAGACCACGACCGTTTCCGCGCTGCTGGCCACGGCCTGGAGCACGTTGCGCGGCCAGGCGCGCGTGACGTTGCTGGGCCACGAGATCCCCGTTGAGCGCCTGCACACCGCGTTCACGAACGCGACGCTGTACCTGATCACGCTGGCGCTGGGCGTGTATTGCCTGTCGTTCCTTGATGATCACAGCCTGCTGGCGCAGAGCTTTGAGTGCGCCTCGGCGCTGGGCACGGTGGGCTTGAGCATGGGCATCACGGGCTCGCTGCGCACGGGCGCCAAGCTGGTGCTTATTGCGCTCATGTTCGTGGGCCGCGTCGGCCCACTCACGGCGGGCCTGGCGTTCCTCAAGCGGCGCACCAGCGCCGATGACGCGCAACTCTCGAAAGCAGATTTGAGCGTGTAGCCATGCTGCGCGTTGTCGCGCGCCGTGCTAGATTCTGCGCCATGCCGATTTCCTGGGGCAAAACCAAAGTCTATCGCAACGCGCTTGAGCGGCTTTTGGGCCGCTCAATCGTGGAGCTTTCGGAGAAGGACCCGGGCTTCTTGAGTGAGGTCGCGCGGCGGCGCAACATTTCACTCGCACTATTTGATATCGAGGGCTTTACCGACCTCACCAATTACGCCTCGCCCGAGGCCGTTGTCGAGTTGCTCAACGCCTACTTCGGCGGCATCACGCGCGTGGTGGTCGAAAACAAGGGCATGGTCGATGCCTTCTTTAATGAAGCCGTTTTCTGCATCTTCGGGGCACCCATTGATGAACGGGAGCACCCGACGCTGGCCTGCAAGGCGGCGCTCGCGGGCTTGCGCGAGACCGTAAAACTCGCGGCTGAATGGCACGTCAGGGGCTTTGCGAAAATCAAGGCCAGCATCGGCATTGCCACGGGCCAGTGCATCGTGGGCAATTTCGGCAGCGAGGAACGCACGATCTATACCGCCATTGGCGACCTCGTGAATTACACCGAGCAGTTGCGCGCGGCTACGCGTCTTTACGGCGCACCGATCATTGTTTCGCAGGAGACAGCGCAAGCCGCGCGTGGGCGCATGCTCGTGCGCGAGCTGGATATCATGCGCGGGCCGGGCGAAAAGAAACACGCGCCGATTTTTGAGTTGCTCGGCCCGCTTGATCAGGCATCGCCCACGATGCGCGAGGCAGTCGGCGTGTTCGAGAAGGGGCTGGAGCTTTACCGCAAGCGCGAATGGGAGCAGGCGATCAGCTATTTTGGCGACGTCTCGCGCCTGGTCGGCGACGACGGGCCCTCGCGGCTGTTCATCCGCCGCAGCGAACACTACCTGCGCCACGCGCCGCCGCCGCACTGGGACGGCGTTCACTCGCCCAGCATGCGCATGCCTGAATCGCAATTAACCCTCCAACGGCTCCCATCCCCGAGAACTGGCGCGGCGCGCTGCTTGGCGCGAAGCTGTTTCTTGATGGCATGAAAATGGTGGCGCCGGGCGGCGGGCTGTTTCGTTACGCGCTGGCACCCGCATTGGTCAGTCTTGTGGTGCTCGCGGCGCTGGGAGTGCTGGCGTGGGTCGTGGTGCAATACTGGCTTTCGGGCTGGATTGAAGAGCGCGGCTGGTGGCAGGGCCTGGCCTGGCTGGGCGGCGTGATTGCGTTTGCGGTCGCGCTGTTTTTGGCCTGGTTCCTGTTCTTCCCCGTAATGAACCTGTTTGCGCCGATGTTTCTCGATCCGATCTGTATGGAAGTCTACCGCAGGAAGACAGGCCGCGAGTTGCAGGGCAGGTTGGGAGCTTCGGGGTTTCTCAAACGGCAGTGGTTTGCCGCCGTGCAATCGGCCAAGATTTTCGCCACCACGGCCTGCGTGGAGTTGCCGCTGGCTTTGTTTGCGCTGTTCACGACCGTGGGCTCGATTATCGCGTTCCCGGTCAATGGCTGGCTGGGCGGCGCTGATTTGCTTGACAACCCCTTGGCGCTCAAACACCTGAAATTCCGCGAGCGCCTGAACTTCTGTTGGCGCTACCGCTGGGCGGTCGTCGGCCTTGGCGCGGCATCTGGGCTGGCCATGCTGGTGCCGGTGTTGAATCTGCTGGTCATCGCAGGTGGCACGGCCGGTGCCACTCTGCTGGTGGTGCAAGCGGAACATGCAATCCCCGCTGAACCTGCTATCATCTCACCCGTTGGTAAGTTGGCGTAATCGGGGGCTTTGTACGCAGCGCTGGGCAGGACAATCTCCATGAGTGAGCGCAAGCTCGTCGCGATAGCCGCGCTTTTGGGCGTGTTCGTATTCGTCGGCGCGTCGCTGTTTCAAAGTGCGCAGGCCCAATCCAAGGGCAAACAAGCGCAACCTACACCTGAAGAAAACCGCGCCGAACTCGAGAAGAAATACGCCGAGACAGAGAAGCTCGTTTCCGCAGGCAGCACGGAGAAGAGGCCCGGCATCGCCGCCTGGAGTGAAATCCAGGGTTCGGCGGAAACCCTGACGTGGCCTGCGAAGTACTACCTGCCGTGGCCCGCGGGCGAATCGCGCAAGGTTTACCAGAGCTGGAACGGCAACAAGATTGGCCCGCCGCAGGCCACGCACATGAAAGCCCAGAACTACTACGCATGGGACTTCAATATCGTGCGCGGCCAGTACATCTGTGCTGCGCGTGACGGCACGGTCACGCAAGCCTGGGATCAGGAGCCCGCCGGCAAAGAAAACGACAACTGCCTCAAGATCAAGCATTGCGACGGCGAGGAGAGCGTATACGCGCACATTGGCAGCAATACGTCGCTCGTGAAAATCGGCGACAAAGTTCTGTGCGGCCAGAAGATCTGCCAGGGCAGCAACGAAAGCCAGCACCTGCACTTCGTAATCTGGAAGGGCATGGTCGATTATCCCTGCCGCTTCATTGATTACCCGGCGACCAACGGCGTGCCGCAGTACGGTGCCTCACCTACCAGCGGCAACAAGGGCACGCCGCAGGAAGTGATCGACCAGATCAAGGCCGATCACGCCAAAGGCGAAGCGGCGTTTACCGCTGGCAAGTTCGACGAAGCGTTGCGTTGCTATCGCGCCGCCACCGTGCGCGAGGTTCTCATCGACGAATATGAAAAGTCGCTCGCGCGCATCGACGAATGCAGAGCCGAGATCGACAAGGAGATCACCGCCGGCATTGAAGAAGCCCGCAAAGGCGATTTCGCCGGCGCCGACAAACGCTTCAAATCGCTCAAGAAAAAATTCGGCGACAAAGAAGCGCAGGATCGAATCGAAGCCGCTCTGAGCGAACTCAAGGCCGACCCCAAGTTCAAGGAATGGGTCGCGCAGCAGATGGCGCAGCGGCAGATGATTGAAGCCAAGGCCGCCGAAGAGAAGGAAGACTGGGACAAGGCGCTCAAGATCTACCGCGAGGTGATCAAGGCCTTCAAGAAGGACACGCAGGAGTACAAAGACCTCAAGAAGAAGATCCAGGAAATTGAGATCAAGAAGGGCTTAGGCGACGGGTAATTCCAGCACTCGCCACAGATACCACGACGCATAAGAACGATACGGCGCCCACTTCTTGCCCTCGCGCGCGAGCATCTCCGGCGAGGGCAGCTTGCGTTTGCTAAACGCCAGCTTGAAGCCCTTCTGGATGCCCAGATCGTTCACCGGCAGCACATCGGGCCGACCGAGCCGGAACATCAGAATCATCTCTGCCGTCCAGCGCCCGATGCCGCGCACGGCTGTCAGGCGCTCGATGATCTCTTCGTCAGGCATCGCGTGCAGCTCATCGTGGTGCGGCAATTCTCCCGCAAGCGTCTTGGCCGCGAGATCACGAATGGCCGCAAGCTTCGGGCGCGAGAGGCCGCATGCGCGGATTTGTTCATCGCTCAACTTCGCCACAAGCGAGGCTTCCAGCGGGTCACCCGCCAGTTTCATGAAGCGGCCAAAGATGGTTTCAGCTGCCTTGCCCGATAGTTGTTGGTACGAGATTGCCTGGCACAGCGCATGAAACAGGTTCGGCATCGGCCGCTGTTTGCCCGTGTACGGGCCGACGCGCTTGATGACTTTCGCCAGCGCGGGATCAACCTTGCGTAGATGTCTGATCGCTTTGGTGTGGCTCATGCACTCCCCTGCCCCCGCGCTACCGTGCAGGGCTCACTACGCTTTCCTCAATGCCGAACTGCAGCCGATACAGCCGGCTGTAGCGCCCGCCCTGTGCCAGCAGTTCTTCGTGCGTGCCGCGCTCGGCGATCTCGCCTTTGTGGAGCACGAGAATCTGGTCGCTGGCCGTGACGGTGCTCAGGCGGTGCGCGACCACGATCGCGCTGCGGCCCTGCATGAGTTTGGCGAGCGCATCTTGAATCAGGGCTTCGGTTTCGCTGTCGATGTTGCTCGTCGCTTCATCGAGCAGGAGAATCTTTGGCTCGTAGGCCAGTGCGCGCGCGAAGGCTAACAACTGCCTCTGGCCCGCGCTGAACGTGATGCCGCGCTCGGCGACTTCGGCGTCGATGCCTTTGTCGAGCGAGCGAATGAACCCGCCGGCGTGCACGACTTCGGCCGCGCGTTCAACTCTTTCGCGCGAGATGCCTTCGTTGCCCAGGCGAATGTTGTCGAGCACGTTGCCCGCGAAAAGGAACACGTCTTGCAGCACAAGCGCGAAGGCGGCTCGCAGGTGCGCAACCTGCATTTCGCGCACATCCACGCCGTCAAGCAGCACGCTTCCCTTTTGAACGTCGTAGAAACGCATCACCAGCGAGATGATCGTGCTCTTGCCGCTGCCGGTAGCGCCGACGAGCGCCAGCGAAGTTCCCGCAGGCACTTTGAAGCTCACGTCGCGCAGCACCCAGTTGTCGTCGCTGTAGGAGAACCACACATTGCGAAATTCGATCTCGCCTTTGATCTCGGGCGTCTTGGGCGCGGCCGGTTCGACGATGTCGATTTTGGAATCCAGAATCTTGAACAGGCGCTCGGCGCTGGCCATGGCGCTTTGCAGCACGTTGTACTTCTCGCTCATTTCGCGGATCGGGTTGAACATCAATTGTGTGTACGAGAAGAAGGCAAAGAAGCTGCCAAAGCTGAGCGTGTCATCAAGAATCTGGCGCGAGCCGTACCACACCAGCGCCGAGAGCGCGAGCGTGGTCGCAATTTCCACGGCGGGAAAGAACATCGCGAAGTTGAACACCGTGCGATAGGTGGCCTCGCGATATTCGGCGCTGCGCTGGTCAAAGCGTTTGGCCTGGCGCTTTTCCGTGCCGAAGATGCGCGTAACGCGCCAACCCTGGATCGTCTCATTGAGAAAGGAATTCACGGCGGCGAGCTTCAGGCGCATGTCGCGAAAAGAATTGCGCGCGCGGTTCTTGAACGCCCAGGAAATCGCGCCCATCAGCAGCATCGCGCCCAGCACAATCACCGTCAAACCGGGCGAGATGAAGAACATCATCGCCAAAGCACCCAGCACGATGATCATGTCGCCCACAAGCTGCACCAGCCCCGAGGCGAATACTTCGCCCACGGCCTCCACGTCGCTGGTCACGCGCGTGACCAGCCGGCCCACGGGGTTGCGGTCAAAGAAGCGCAGCGATTGTTTCTGGATATGCGCGTAAACATCGCGCCGCAGATCGAACACGGCCTTGGCGCCCAGCGTCTGGAACAAGTAACTGTTGCCGAACTGAGCCACAAACTGCAGTACCACCAGCACGAAATAGCCAAGTGCCAAAAGGCCCAGCGCCTCCATCGCGGCTTCGGAAGCCCCATTTTTGGCCAGTTCCGTGAAAGGGCCATTGATGATTTCGCGAATAAGCAGCGGCAGCATCAGCCCCATGCCGCCGGCGCCCAGCATGCAGGCTGCTCCCAGGGCCACGGTGGATGTGTGGCGGCGGGCGTAGGGCAACAGGCGCTTGATCAGCCGGGTGTCGTAGGCCTTGCCAAGGACTTCTTCCTCATGGATGTTTTCAGCCAAACCGCGCTTTCAGGCTCGTTAGATGTCGAACGGGCGAGTCTAGACGTTCATTCCGCGAGCGCAACGGCTGCACCCGCATCAATCGCCCCTATCGCGCTGCAGCCAAGTTATACTCGAATACGGAGGGCCGCACCCGAGATGGCCGAAGCTGCTGACATCACCCGTGCTTCCGCGCTGACCGCGATGCAAAGCCTGTTTTCCGGCTTCGAGTCGCGGCTCGTTCGCCAGCGGATGCTGCCGCACCCGATCGATGGCTCGCTCTACGATTTCGACCCCAATCGCGTTTCGCGCCGCTCGCATGTGCATGGCGATCTTTCGCCGGCCGGAATCGGCGCGTTTGCGCGCCGCGAGGCCCTGGGCCTGCTGCACAAGCCGCTGCTCGGCGCGACAACGTTGAAAGTCTGCGTCGTGCTCGATTTCGCCTGGGCACCCATAGAACGCGACCGCTTTACGCCGCAAACGCTTGAACAATGCGCCACCTGGTCGCTGTGCTCGATGCGCCCGGACATCTACTTCATCCTTGGCGTGGCAGGCCTCGCGCGTGACGCGCAACTCGGTCCCAGCGACGAAGCCCTGCGCGCACTTACCGGCGGCCCCAACTGGCGCGCCGCCTATATCGAATTCTTGAATCCCGGCTGGCGCGTGCGCTGCCCGCGCGATGGCGTGCTCATGCCCGCGCTGTTCGAAAACCTGTTCGACCCCGAGCCGATGGAGCAAAAAGCGGCGAGAATCGATGCAGCCCTCAACGCTGCTACAGAGTTGCGAGAGCCGGGCGGGTTCCTGCTGCTGGAAGAACTGGCGCGGCGCGCGGCGGTAAGCGGCGAGCTGGTCACGGATCGCGCAATGCTGTTTGCTGGAAGAACTCCGGGATTAGACGTGAAGGACGTAGAGGGAAATCTCATTATCCAACGGAACAGGTTTACGAGTGTCGGGGCATAAGGCTGTTCCGAAACACGAAACACGACCCATGGGGCTAGGCGATTTCTTTAAACGCATGTTCGGCCGCGGCGGTGACCCCGACGCAGAGGCGCCCGTGGACAAAGTGGCCATGCGCGAAGAGCTTGACCGCTACGACGAGCTGATCACGCGCAACGAGGTCGAACTGCGCAAAGTCATGCAGGAATTGCAGCGCCTTGAGTCGCACGAGAAGGACCAGGCCGATAAACTCAAGGCGGGAAAGATTGGCGACCAGGAGAAAGAAGTCGTGTTGCTCAGCATCAAGCGCAACCGCACACGCATTGAATCGCTCAAGCATCGCATCCACGTTTACAACAAGAACATCGAAGTGCTGCAAAGCATGGTCGATAAGCACCAGACCATCGCGGCCATGAATCTGCGCGGCATCGAGAGCCAGATGGTCGAGCGCCTTGCGATGGATTTCGACGAGCGCAAAGACAAGTACATGGAATCCATCGAGACCGCCAACTCGATGAAGAACACCGACACGGGCATCCTGAGCTTGTCCGAGAAGGAAGACCTCAAGAAGCTCGAGCGCGAGTTGATGGGCACCAAGCCCGCAGAGGAAACCGTCAGAGCGCCGAGCGTAAGCGAGCGGGTCCCCAAAGAGAAAGCCGCCCCCGCAAAAGTCATGAGCGAAGCCGAGATGGAAGCGGAGATGGCCAAGCTCGAATCAGAAATGGCGCAGCGCGAGAAGGATCTGCGCGCCGCGGAAGTGAAAGAGAAGCCGCAAACGGAGTAAAGCAGGTATCGGGTATCAGGTTCCGGGTATCAGGTAAAGCAATCAACCCTGATTCCTGAAACCCGATACCCGACACCTGATACCTTAGGAACAATCAGGCAAAGCGGACGGTGCACATGGGATTCTTCCAACTGTTGTTCGGACAGAAAATCGACTCGCGCCTGCTGAAAGTAAAGCTGCGCGAAGTCGAGCGTGAACGCCGCAAATATTTCATGGAGGTGCGCAAGCTCTCCACACGCCAGAGCGGCATCATCGACCAGATCAAGAACGCCCGCAAAGAGGGCAACCAGATCGAAGTCGATTACCTCTGGGAAGAACTCAAGGACCTCAAGCACGACTTCGCCTTTAACAAGCGCGCCGCCAAAATCGCCAACCTTGAAGGCATAGCGCTCAAGAAATACACGCGCGGCCTTGAACGCCTCGAAAAGCGCAAAGACAAAAACAGCATCCAGAAGCTGATCACGCGTATTCGCAACAGCGGCCTGGATTCAAAGCTCGCGCTCGCTCAAATCGACGAAGAGGGCTACATCGACGAGTTGAATGCCACGCTCGATTCACTGGGGCTCGAGGTCGAGGAAGCTTTGATGGACGACGATCCCGAGAAAAAGCAGTTCCTCGAGGAAATCGACAGCATCGTCGAAGCCGAAAGTTCCGGCAGCTTCGACGAAGCCCTCAAGAGCGAACAGGAACTCAAGCGCAAGCTGGAAACGGACGAGAAAGCAGTGTAGCTCGGGTTCCGTGGCTCGTGGTTCGTGGTCCGAAACGGCCCGTACGAACCACGGAACACGGAACACGGAACACGAACTATGGCTAAAGCGCCTCAACAATCGAACACGCAACTCGGCATCAGCGAGCAAACCGCCCGCGAGTTCAAGCGTATCGCCGAGCAGGAAGAAAAAGCCGGCACCGAAAGCTGGAACGACGGCGAATACGACGGCGCGGCAGACCACTTCGAGCGCGCCGCCAACACCCTGCGCAAGTACGCGGTCCATGTTCAGGCACCCAGCCAGGCCCAGGTCATCAAGCGTAAGGCCGCAAAACTGCTCGACCTTTGCCAGCAACTGCGCGCACTGACCGTCGATGGCCACCCCGACGAAAGCAAAGCCAACCGCCTGCGCACGGAAAGCCAAAGCGAACTCGCCGTCATCAACGCCGACATCGAGGCCGCCACGCCGCGCGATTCCGGCGAATCGGCCAGGCGCAAAGCTCCGGACAACTCAAGCGCGTTGCTTGAAATGTCCGTCAATGTGGCCAAGCCGCCAGATGCCGAAAGTTCCAAGACCGTCGAAGTGCCGCCCCGCGTTGAAAGTGCGGCCACGAAACTTGACGAGAATTCCAAGACGCCCAGCCAGCCTCACCTGCGCCTGCTTTCAGGAGAGGCCAAAGCGCCCGAGAAGCCGCGCTCGGAAGTGTTGCACCTTGAGTTCAGTGACGCTCCTGCGGTTGACATGGCAAACCTGGCGCAGCCCGCACCTGATCTCAGCGAAGCCAAAACCGCACCCAGCCTGCGCCGCATTGAAGAAGGCGCCTTCAAAGCCGAGCGCGTCGTGCAGCTCGCGGCGGCGCTGGGCAAATGCGATTTCTTTCTGCTCGCCACGGCATTCGACGCCATCGCCGACGACCTGAGCGCGGCTACGACGCACGACCCGCAGCGCGAAATCGAACAGATGCTCTCTAGTGTGTTCGCGCGCGAAATCGCGGCCGTGCTGCGCAAAGCGCCCGAGCAGCAAACACAGGGCGCCATGGAGCTTGAGCGCAAAGCCTACGCCGAAGGCAACTTCAAGGGCGCAGCCGAGCATTTTAAGAAGGCAGCCATGGAACTATTGGCCGCCGCAGGCGAAGGCAAGAGCGAGGACGATGTCGCAGCAAGCGAGCTGCGCGCCAGCAAGTTGCTCACGTTCAGCAGCCGGCTGCGCAAGACGCAGGGTGGCACGCCATGAGCCTCGACCTCGGACCCAAACTGAAATCCGCCTGCGACGATTCGCTGCACAAGGCCAAGATGGCCTGGAAAGCCGGCGACTCCGAGCAGGCTGCCCAGCATTTTGACGCCGCCGCAAAGCTCATGCTCAAGTGGGCTGAGCACGCGACCTCGCGCTCGCAGGAATATTCGCGCAAGCGCAAAGCCATCGAATACCGCGAGTTTGCCGGCCGCCTGCGCGAGCTGCACAACGAGCAAGCCTCAGGCGCCAAGCTGCCCGCGCCGCCCAGCTCCGATGAAGATGTCGACGCCAAGCAAACCGAAAGCGTGGGCAACAAGAGCGAGCTGAGCAACGCCGTCAACTCGCTGATTCACGTTTCGCCCGTGACGTGGGACGACATCGGCGGCCTTGAACAAACCAAGCGCGACATCAAATACACGCTGGGTCTTTCGCTGGCCACGCCGCCCAAGGGCGTCAAGATTGCCACGTTCCGCAACATCATGTTCTACGGCCCGCCGGGCACGGGCAAAACGCTGATCGCCGCGGCCACCAGCAACGCGCTGAAAGTGACCAGCGATGGCCAGGCGCTGTTTTTCAACGTCAAGGTCAGTGGCGTGATGAGCAAGTATTTCGGCGAAAGCTCCAAGATCATCTCCGAAATCTACGGTACGGCCCGCGACAACAGCCCGAGCGTTGTCTTTCTTGATGAGTTCGAATCGCTCACGGCCTCGCGCGGCTCCGACGAACAAAGCGGCGCCGAGCGCAGAATCCTGAGCACGATCCTGAGCGAACTCGATGGCCTGACGGAAAAAGGCCGCACCGACATTTTCGTGCTCACCATCGCGGCCACGAACCGCCCGTGGGAAATCGATAACGCGGTGCTCTCGCGCTTTGAAAAGCAGATTCTCATTCCGCTCCCCGACCCGATCACGCGCGAGGCCATCCTGCGCATCCAAACCGAAAAGCGCGGCTTCGTGGTCGATTGCGACATGGCGGAGCTTGTGAAGCTCACGGACGGCTACTCTGGCCGCGAGATCGAACGCATCGTCAAGCAGGTGACAAGCACGATGATTTCCGAGCTCAACGCCGATTTGCCGGACATCATCGACAAGGGGCTGGCCCAGGCCAAGAACTATCAGGTGAAAGTGCGCTCGCTGACGCTGCGCGACTTCCAGGTCGCCGCCGAAGGCATCCGCCCGGTCACGTCGCCCGAAGAAGCCGCGCGCTATCTCGATTGGCGGCAGGATCAGGACTAGGCGATTTTGGATTTCCGATTTTGGATTTTTGATTGATTGCGACGATAGCTGACTATGGCCCGATTCTCGCTCATCTTTTCACTGTTCCTGCTGGCGCAGTTGGGGATTTGTTTCGCGCCCAGGAGCGTCTTTGACCGCGTTTGCGCAATCTGGGAAGTCCCGCTCTCCTTTGCAGGTGAGCTTGGCTCGTTTGGAAACGCGCCCTTGGGTTTGATGTTGTTGTTCGCGACGATGGCCGCTTATGCGCTCGTCGGGGCGCTCGGAATCTGGTCGATCGTGCGGATATATGAGTTGTCTCGCAATCGAAGGCGTCGCGGCGCTGGTCACGCCCAATCGACATTCGTCAATCGACAATCGACAATGACCGCATGGTAGACCATGAACGCCAACTGATTCGTCTCGCGAAAAAGCACCTCACGCGCTGTCCCTATTGCGCCAAGGGCTACAGCGAGATCCCCCACCCCAAGCTCAAGCAATTCCGTTGCCTGGGCTGCTCGGCGTACATTTCAAGCGAGATGATGGTCGAGGACCTCGACGACGAAGTCTTCGATCGCGACACCCAGAACGTCTGTTCCAGTTGCGGCTATCACTGGCCCGAAGACCTGCTGCCGCCCGCGAAATGCCCCGGCTGCGCGCAGGAGAACGCGCTCGCTGACTTGATCACCGAGCGCGACTTCGCCGCCCACCACGCCAATTTCACCGTGGCCGGGCCGATTCCAAACCAGACCGGCAGCAACGCGCGCGGCTGCATGCTGATTACCGCCGTGCTGATCCTCTTGCTGATGTTCCAGGGCTTAATATTCAAAGGATGTTTGGGTTGAGCCACCAATGAACACCAATTCACACCAAAACTCGGCGAGGGACGGCGAACTTCTATTCAAGGAAGAGGCCTTTGCGATCGTTGGCGCGGCTATGGAGGTCTACAACGAACTGGGATTTGGGTTTCTCGAGTCCGTTTACCAGGAAGGCATGGAACGAGAATCCAGACTTCGATCCATTCCTTTTGAGTCGCAGAAGGTTTTGCGCATCAAGTACAAGGGCGAGTGGTTGGACAAGCACTTCATCGCTGACCTCGTTTGCTTCGGCAAGATCATCGTTGAACTAAAATGCGTTCCGAAGATCAGCGATGTTGAAATAGCACAGGCCCTCAACTACCTCAAAGCAACCGGATTGAGCCTTTGCCTAATAATCAATTTCGGGAACCCGGCTAAGCTGGAGTTCAAACGGGTGATACGCTAGTTGGTGAAGATTCGTGCGATTCGTGGCTCTTGAGGACGTACCCATGGGAATTTTCAAATCCAAAGAAGAACGTCGCATGCAACGCGACATGGAAATCAAGAAGGGCATCCAGCGCATCAAGCGCCAGCTCACTGACCTTGGTCGCAACGAGGAAGAGTGGCTCGAAAAGGCGCGGCGCGCGCAGCGCATGGGTGCCAACGACCAGCTCGCGTTCATACGCAAATCGCTCAAGGCCACTGCCACACAGCGCCGCGCCATTGAACGGCAGCTTTTGACCATCGAAGCCGCGTTCCAGATGAAGAACCAGGCCGAGAGCTACGCCACGTTTGCCGAAAGTATGGGCATCGTGAGCCGCAGCATCAATGACGTGTACAAGGCCACGGACCTCGAGAAGACGCAGCGCAACTTCGAGCACGCCATGGCGCAGGCCGAAACCATGAGCCAGCGCATGGACTTGTTTTTAGACATGAGTAAGGACACGCTCTTCTCAGGTGAAACGGCCAGCGGCGAAGAACTGGTAAGCGACGCCGAGATCGACCAGATGATCGGCATCTCGACGACCGAGCGCAAAAAGAAAACGCGCGAGGAACTCGACCGCGAAATCGCCAAGGAACTGGGTGAAGCGCAGGACGAAGAGAAGGCGAAATAAAGCCTTACTGCCACGACAGCTGCAACGGCGCTTTATCCACAGATGACGCAGATTTACACAGATGGGATTGAGCCATCTGCGTGAATCTGCGTCATCTGTGGACGGCCTTTGCAGTTGCCGTGGTTTTGTCTTTTGAATTTAAGGCCGTTCTTGGCGGCCTTTGCGGCCGTGGCGCGAGGCTAAGCATTTGAGTATTTGGCTACCAGCGCTTTGAAGTGCTTGCCGCGCTCTTCGAAGTTGGCGAATTTTTTTCCCGGTGCGTATTCGTAAAAGCTCGTGCTCGCTGGCGACATGAGCAGAATGTCGCCAGGCGCAAGCGCCATGAACGCGCGCTCGCAGGCTTCATCGAACGTGGCGCACTCAT
>Ga0154020_10006423_pt1 | contig 13760 bp, 15 predicted proteins | sample Klosneuvirus_201_FD_109709 | JGI IMG/M metagenome (GOLD analysis project Ga0154020, IMG submission 109709) | Active sludge microbial communities from wastewater, Klosterneuburg, Austria - Klosneuvirus_20160825_MG | ecosystem: Engineered > WWTP > Aerobic digester > Activated sludge | place... | reverse complement strand
TGACCGAGGCGGTGGGCGTCGTGCGGCAGATGTGCACGGCGATGGCGGCGGCGCACGCCAAGGGGATCGTCCACCGCGATCTCAAGCCCGACAACACGTTCCTCTGCGCCCCGGGGATCAAGACGCCGCGCGGCGAGGGCGGCGCGCCCTTCGTGAAGGTGCTGGATTTCGGGATCTCGCGGTTCGCCGAGGCAGAGGCGGGCCCCTCTGCGCGCACGAGCGAGGGGCTCGTGCTCGGCACGCCGTTCTACATGCCGCCCGAGCAGGCGCAGGGCGTCACCGATCTCGACGCGCGCGCCGACGTCTACGCCCTCGGGGTCATCCTCTACGAGGCGCTCGCGGGGCGGCGGCCGTTCGAGGCGAGCTCGATGGCGCACCTCGTCGTCCTGATCCACGAAGGCAAGGCGCCCCCGCTCCCGAGCCTGCGCCCCGAGGTGCCGATCGCGCTCGGCGACGTGATCGCCCACGCGATGGCGGCGGATCGGAACCAGCGATGCCCGGACGCGCGCTCGCTCGGGGAGGCGCTCGAGCGCTTCGTCTCGTTCGCCGCCGAGGCCCTCGACAAGACCCAGCTCGCCCCGGTCGAGCCCTCGGTCGCCGAGACCGAACGCACGGTGGTGGGCAGCGCGACCCTCGAGCCGCGCTCGGCCACGCTCGGTGACGTCGCGCCCGCGAACCCCTCTCGCGGGCCGTGGCTCGCGGGCGCCGCGGCGGTGATCGCCGTCGGACTCGCGCTGCGGATATGGTCGGGCGCGGGCGGTGCACCCGGTCACTCGGTTTCGGCACCGACCCCGCCACCTTCGCCGAGCGTCTCCGGCGTCTCGAGCTCCCTCCCCGCCGTCAGCGTCGTCACGAGCGCACCCAGCGCACCCAGCGCCTCGAGCGCATCGAGCGTCGCGAGCCCGCCGATCGTGCCTTCCGCGAGCGCTCCGAGCGTCCCCGTCGTGGTGCCCGGGAGCGCCGTGGCGAGTCCGCCGAAGGTCGTCCCGAGCAGCTCCGGCAAGCCGGCGTCGAGCGGCTCGAGCAAGTCCCAGCAGGCCGGCCTGAGCCCCGACCTATGAAGCGTCGCTCCACCCTCCTCGCGCTCCTTCTCGCCACGCTCGTGGCCAATCACGCGCTCGCCTACCCGGGAGCGCCCAAGGGTCCGGTCACCGACGAGGCGCGCGCGGAGGCCAAGAGCCGGGTCAAGAGGGCGCTCGGCCTCTTCGATCAAGGCGACAACGCCGGGGCCCTCGCCGAGCTGCGCAAGGCCTACGAGCTGACCGGCAGTCCCCTGGTCCTCTACAACATCGGCCTCGTCCTCGACGCCAAGGGCGACTACCCCGAAGCCGACGCCGCGCTCACCGAGGTGCTCGCGCTCACGCCCGATCCGCTCAAGCCCGAGGCGCGCAAGCGAGCCGTCGAGGCGCAGGCCCACGCTCACGCCAACGTGGGCACGATCGAGCTCGCAGCACAGCTCGAGGCGCCCGCGGGCACCACCGACGATCCGTTGACCGGCGCCCAGATCGAGCTCGACGGCGTGGAGGTCGGGCGCTGGCCGCTCGCCGCACCGATGAAGGTGTCGGTGGGCGAGCACACGGTGGGCCTCGTGGTCGCGGGGTACGCGCCCGCGCGCAAGAAGGTGCTCGTGGCGAGCGGGACGACCGTGAAGGCCGGCCTGTCGCTGGTCGCGATGGCGAGCAAGGCGGCGCAGCTCACGGTGAAGTGCAACGTGCCCAAGGCCGAGGTGCTGGTCGATGGGGAGCCGATCGGTCGCACGCCGTTCGTGGCCTCGGTGTCGGTCGCGCCCGGCAAGCACGTGATCGAGGCCAAGCGCCCGGGGTACAGCGCCGGCTCCACGGTCGTGACCCTCGCGCCCGGCGGCACCGGCGCGGTCGACCTCGACGTGCGCGAGGACGCGGTGGCGACGGAGGCGCTCGGCGCAAAGATCAAGCTGGAGGTCAGCGAGGTGGGCGCGACGGTGACGATCGACGGGGCGCCGCGGGTCGTCGGTTCGCCTATCGCGTTGCCTCCCGGGCTGCACCGGCTCCACGTCGAGCGCGCCGGGTTCTTCGCGGTCGACCGGGACCTCGACGTGAAGGCCGGCGTGACCACCACGATCCGGGTGAATCTGCCCGCGACCCCCGAGACCGAGCAGGCCCACGACGCCACGATCAAGACCCACCGCACCTGGGGCCTCGTGGGCGCGGGCGTCGGCGGGGCGCTGCTCGCGGGGAGCGGGGTGTGGCTCGGCGTGCTGCTCGGTCAGCGCAGCGACATCAACGCGCGCGCGCTCGCGTTCAACGGCCGGCTGGGAAGCAAGGACTGTTCGACGCTGCCGGCGGGCGAGGTGCCGGCCTGCGTCGCCGAGAAGGACCAGATCGACTCCGACCAGGCCAGCAACAGGACCAAGCGCACCTTCGCCGTGGTGGGACTGGTCGTCGGAGCGGTGGGCCTCGGCCTGGGCATCTACTCGTTCGCGACCGCGCCAGACCCGAACAAATACAAGACGGTGCGCCGCGACGAAGACGACCTCGCACGGCTGTCGGTGGTCGTCGTGCCGGGCTACGCGGGCCTGTCGATCGCCGGGCGCTTCTAGCTCACGTCGGTGGCGGAACTTCGATAGCCTCGCTGCCGTGATCGACCCCGCCCTCTGCCTCGTGCGGCCTGCCGCGACCTCGGCCGAAGACGTCGTGCGGGCGCTCGCGCGGTTGCTGCACGGCCGCGGGCACGTGCGGGACTCGTTCGAGCGCGCCGCCCTCGCGCGCGAGAAGCGGTCGCCCACGGGCCTTCCTTTTCCGGGGATCGCCGTCGCCCTGCCGCACGCCGAGCCCGAACACGTGGTCTCGCCGGCGATCGCCATCGCCACGCTCGCGACGCCCGTCGTGTTCCGCGAGATGGGCCGTCCGGCGGTGAAGCTCTCGGTCTCGCTGGTGGTCATGCCGGCGTTCTCCGCGAAGGAGCAGGCCGGCGCGGGTCTCTCGGCCCTGATCGAGCGGCTGCAGGACGAGGCGCTCCGGGCGCGCCTCGTCGCCGCGGAGGACGCCGCGAGCCTCGCCGCGGCGCTGGAGGTCTGAGCCATGCTCGAGCAAGCCGTCCGCTACATCCTCGACCTGGGCGCCCCGGTGATGATGCCGCTCATCATCACGCTGCTCGGCCTCGGGCTCGGGCAGGGGCTCGCCAAGTCGTTCCGCGCCGGGCTCACCGTCGGCGTGGGCTTCATCGCGATCGGGCTCGTCGTCGGGCTGCTCGTGCAGGTGGTCGGTCCGAAGGCCATGGCGTTCGCCAACGTGCTCGGCCTCAAGCTCGACGTGCTCGACGTCGGCTGGCCCATGGGCGCGGCCGTGTCGTTCGCCTCGCCGATCGCGGCGGCGCTCATCCCCGCCGTGCTCGTGCTCAACGTGGTGCTGGTGGTCACCAAGGTGACCCGGACCGTCGACGTCGACCTGTGGAACTACTGGCACTTCATCTACACGGGCGCCGTCGTGCACGCGGCCACCGGCTCGTTCGCCCTCGGCGTGGTCGCGGCGCTCGTCACCGCGGTGGTCATCTTCAAGCTCGCCGACTGGACGGCGCCGGCGGTCGAGCACCACTTCGGGCTGCCCGGGATCTCGTTGCCGCACACCGAGACCATCAACTGGGCGCCGCTCATGTTCGCGCTCGAGAAGATCGAGCGCCGCATCCCCTGGCTCGGGGAGGTGAAGGCCGACCCGGCGGCCATCCGCAAGCGCCTCGGGGTGCTCGGCGAGCCGATCCTCATGGGCGCGATCCTCGGGTGCCTGATCGGCGCCCTCGGCGGCGTGCAGCTCTGGAAGGCGCACGAGTACGGCAAGTGGCTCAAGGAGGTGCTGCGGCTCGCGGTCACCATGTCGGCCGTGCTGGTCGTGTTGCCCAAGGTGGTGGCCATCCTCATGGAGGGCCTCATCCCCATCTCGGAGGGCGCGCGCGAGTTCCTGCAGAAGCGGTTTCCGGGGCGCGACGTGCTCATCGGCCTCGACGCCGCGGTCGTCATCGGTCACCCGGCCAACATGGCGATCGCGCTGCTCTGCGTGCCGATCGCGCTCTTGCTCGCGGTGGTGCTCCCCGGCAACCGCATGCTCCCGTTCGGCGACCTCGCCGCGCTGCCGTTCTACATCCTCTGGGGCGTGGCGGCGTCGCGCGGCAACATGATCCGTGGCCTGATCAACTCCATCGTGATCATCGCCCTGATCCTCTGGATCGGCACCAGCCTCGGCCCGCTCACCACCGAGCTCGCGCGCAAGGCTGGCTGGGCGCCCGAGGGGATCGCGGGAGCGCAGGGGTACACGCAGTGGTCGGGCGTCGCGCTCGGGAGCCACGTCGTGCCGTGGATCGTCCTGCAGCTGTTCCGCAAGCAGACCATGCTGGTCGGCATCGCGTCGGCGCTCGGCTTCGGCCTCGTCTGGTTCTGGGTGCGCAACGAGGTGCGCGAGCAGTACGCCGAGGAGATCGCGGCGGCGGCGAAGGCCCGTGAGGAGAGCGCCGAGGAGCCCTCCGAGTGAAGCTGCTGCTCCCCGACGCCCTGCACGCGCGCCCCGCCGACCTGCTCGTGCGCCGCGCCGCGGAGCTGCCTGCGAGGGTCGTGGTCCACTGCCGTGGCAAGCGGGCCGACGCGCGCAAGATCCTCGAGGTGCTCGCCCTCGGGGCCCAGAAGGGCGAGTCGGTCGAGCTCGAGTCCGACGACCCGGAGTCCCTCGCTGCGATCGCTGCGCTGATCACCCAGGAGTTCGACCCCGACCTGGTCCCCGCGCGCGCGGCGAGCGTCGTCGAGGGGATCGCGATCGGTCACGCCGTCGTGCTGGTGGACGACGACGACGGCGCCGGCGCTGGCACGGTCGCCGAGGAGCGGGCCCGCGTGGTCGCGGCCTTCGCGTGCACCCGGAGCGACGTCTCGGCGCTGCTCGCCAGGCTGCCCGCCGCGGAGGCCGCGCTGTTCGCGCCCGAGCTCACCATCCTCGAGGCGCTCGAGGGGGCGGTGCTCGCGCGCGTCGAGGGCGGCGAGCGCGCCACGGACGCGGTGCGCGGCGAGGCCTCGGGAGGACCGACCGACCTCGTCGACGACGCCCGCCAACGCCTGCTCGACGCGATCCGCGGCACGGTGGGCGCGCGGGAGCGCCGGCTCGCGGAGACGGCGCAGCCGACGGTGCTCGTCGTCGAGGGCGTGACGCCTTCGCTGGTCGCCGTGCTGCCGGCCCACGTGGTCGGCGTGATCGCGTTGACCGAGGACGAGGCGGCGGGGACCAGCCACGCCGCGATCCTCGCGCGGGGCAGGGGCCTCCCGCTCGCGTACGTCGCTCCCCACGTCGCGGCGGGCATCGAGGACGGAGCGGCGCTGATCCTCGACACGACGACGGCCCCGGCCCGGATCTGGAGCGGGCCTTCGGAGACCACGCTCGCCGACGCGACGCGCCGGAGGGACGCCCTCGCCGCGGACGCCCGCGTGGCGGAGGCGCAGGCCTCGACGCCGCTCGCCCTCGTGGCGGTGCGCGTGAACGTCGGCTCCACGCGCGACCACGTGCCAGCGGGGGCCGAGGGCATCGGGCTCCTGCGCACCGAGCTCGTGTTCGCCGACCGAGAACGACCGCCGAGCGAGGACGAGCAGGCCGAGGCCTACGGCGTCGTCGCCGCCAAGACCACCGGCCCCGTCGTGATCCGGCTCTTCGACGCCGGCGGGGACAAGCCGCTCGCCTTCCTGCCGGGCGAAGCGCGGGGGATCGCGCTCCTGCGTGCGCACCCGGGCGTGCTCGCGGCACAGCTGCGGGCCATCGCGCGCGTCGATCGAGGCGCGGTGCTGATCCCGCTCGTGCGGGGCCGCGAAGACGTCGACGCCGTGCGCGCCCTCGCGCCGTCGGGCCTCGCGATCGGCGCCATGGTGGAGACCCCCGAGGCCGCGGGCGACATCGACGCCCTCGCCGCCGCCGCCGACTTCGTGTGCATCGGCACCAACGACCTCTCCTGCGAGACCCTCGGCATCGCGCGCGCCGCCGGGCCCGACGCGCTCGACCCCCGCGTCCTCGCGCACGTGCGTCGCACCGTCGAGGGGGCGCACGCCCGCGGCCGCAAGGTCACCGTGTGCGGCGAGATCGCCGGCGATCCACGCGGCGCGCGCGTCCTCGTCGGGCTCGGCGTGGACGCGCTCTCGGTCGCGCCCGCGCGCTTCGCCCCGCTCAAGCTCGCCCTCGCGGGCGTCACCCTGGAACACTGCCGAACGAGCAGCCGGAGCCACCTGCCATGAAGAAGATCCTCGTCGCCTGCGGGACCGCCATCGCGACCTCCACCGTCGTCGCCAAGAAGCTCGAGGAGCTGCTCGGCAAGCGCGGCATCGCCGTGAAGATCGACCAGTGCAAGGCGTCGGAGGTGGAATCCAAGGTCAAGAACTACGACCTCGTGGTCTCGACCACCGAGGTCGGCGACACCCACGGCAAGCCGCTCGTGCGCACCGTGTCGTTCCTCACCGGGATCGGCGTCGACGCGGACGTTGCGAAGATCGCCAAGCTGCTCGGCGGATGACCTGCGCCTACCCGAGGGCCCGCGAGCTCGCCGCCCGGGCGACCGACCTCTTGCTGGTCCTCGTCGTCGTGGCGGTGCTCGTGCTGCGGCTCCGTGGCCCGCTCGGGGTGGCGCTCGCCACGGGCATCCCTTGCGTGCTCGCATGGGGCGCCTTGACGCTGCACTTTCCGCGGCGGGTCGAGCTCGACGAGGAGGGGATCTCGTTCTCCGGCTACGGCCACACCCACCGCTACTCGTGGCGCGAGGTGACGGTCGTGACGGTGCGCCGGTTCCTCGTCGGGGATCGCGTCCTCGTGCGACTCGCGCCTTCGCCCGCGTGGCGTGGGCGCTATTGGCTGCTCGACGCGATGGAGGGCTACCCCGAACTCCTCGCCGCGCTCGACGCACGCGCCAGGCGCTGACGAAGCGTCTCGTCTACGTCCGAGGCTTCAAGAGCTCGGCCATGGTTCGTTCATCGCTTCGCACGGGAGGTGTCCATGGACCGAGCCCAGCGAGGATGGATGGTGGCGATCGTGAGCGTCGCGCTGTCGTGGAGCGCGTCGAGCGCGGCGCAGGGTGGCGCCCCGATCAAGGACGTTCCCCCGACGACCACGCCACCGTCCGAGGTCGGCGTCCAGGTCGAGACGTTGCTCGCGACGACATACGTGTTCCGCGGCGTGCCGCAGTACAGCGGTCGTTCGATCGCGAGCAGCCAATCGACCGCTTCCCTGACCGTCAAGAAGCTCGGGCCCGGAGACCTCGCGCTGACCGCCTGGAACGCGACCGCGCTCGCCCCCTCCGCGGCGCAACCGACCACCTCGCTCGAGGTCGACCTGACGGCCGCCTACTCGGTGGTCGTCGCGCCGAGCCTGACGGCATCGGCCGGCTACATCGCCTACCTCTACCCGCGAGCCACCCCCCGGGATGGCGCGCACGAGGTGTTCGGGCAGCTCGTCTTCGACGGTGTGGTCTCGCCGGGGGTCGCGGTGTTCGCCGAGGTCGTGCGGCAGCGCGGCGCGTACGCGACCGCGTTCGTCGGCAAGAAGATCGAGAGTGGCTCACTCGCGTGGACGCCCCAGATCTCGATCGGCGTCGTCGGCTACGAGGGGATTCGCACCCACGTGAACGACGTCACGGCCTCGCTGGGCGCGCAGTACGCGTTGAGCCGCGCGTTCTACGTCGCGCTGCGGGCTGGCTACTCGTACCTGCCGAAGCCCGCCGAGTTCATGCCCGATGGCAACGGCGCGGCGAGCGCCCGCTCGGTGCCCGTCGGGGCGGTGGCGCTCGGCCTCTCGCTCTAGTCACCGTTCGCACAGGCCCTGAGTGGCGGCCCGCCTGTGGCGTTCTGGCGGGCGAGGCGATTTTGTCGGCGCAGGACGTCAAGATTCCCTGCGATGGACCCCACGATGCTGCGGCCCGGTTCGTGCTGTGGTGACCGGCATGACCCAGCCCATCGTCGACAACGTCCGCCACAATGCCCACGACGCGTGGGCCGCCACCGAAGACCTCCGCGCCGGCGCGAAGGCGTCGTTCCTGGACCGTCTCGAGCAGGTCGCGCGCCTCGCCCGGGTGGTACGCGCGTTCGGGTTCGACGACCTCCTCATGCGCGTGGGCCTGCAGCGCAGGCAGAGCCCGCTCGTCGCGGTGGGCGCGTTCTCCCTCGGGGCGCTGTTCGGTGCCGGGCTCACCCTCGCCGTGACCCCGGTGGGCTTCGACGTCCGCGCCGCGCTGGCGAAGCGGTTCGGAAAGACGCCGAAGGCCGAGACCTCGGCCCGCGTCGATCCCGTGACCGTCGACGAGCGTCCGAACAACGGCGCCGGCGACATCGCTCGCGGACCCGCGTCTTGACCACCCGTTCTTAGATCGGAGCACGTCATGGGAATCCTGCTGTTCATCGTCTTCGGTCTCGTCGTCGGTCTGCTCGCGCGCATGGTCATGCCCGGAGACCAGAGCATGGGGGTCGTGATGACGGCGCTGCTCGGCATCGTCGGCTCGTTCGTGGGCGGCTTCCTGGCCTCCCTCGTCAGCCACCACGACGTGAACGCGTTCCACACCACCGGGCTCATCGGCAGCGTCATCGGCGCCGTGCTGCTGCTCGCCGTCGGCGGCTTCCTCTCCAACCGACGCACGTTCGCCTAGTCGCGCGCGCGCACGGCCCGGCCGAAGCGCTCGCGCAGGAGCGGCGCGATCCCCGGGTCGGAGGGCTTGCCCACGTCGAGCGCCACCGGCTGCAGGTGCGGGGACGCGACGAGCGCGCGGTACCCCGGCAGGCCCAGCTTGCGGTTGTTGGCGAGGCGCAGGTGGGTGACCTGCGCCAGGCCCTCCCACTGCGCGAGCACCTCGAGCGCCGCGTCGGTGAGCTTGTTGCTCGAGAGATCGAGGGTCACGAGGCGGTGCAGGTCGGAGTCGACCAGCGCGGCCACGGCCTGGTCGGAGAGCGAGCAGCCGTTCGCTCGCAGCTCCACGACGCTGTGTACCGGCTCGCTCGCGAGCACCTCGACGAAGCCGTCGTCGCCGAGCGAGGTGGTGCCGAGATCGAGGTGCGTGAGGGCCTCGGCGGTCGCGAACAGCGGGCCCCTGTGCTTCACCAGCTCCTTCGCGCTCGACAGATCGAGCGTGCGTAGGCTCTTCGAGGGCCGCGGGAAGAGAGCCGCGAGGTCGGCGGACGTGCTGCTCTGCGGGAGGGTCAGCGCCTCGAGCTGCGCGAGCACCGGCCAGCCGGCGAGCGCCTCGAAGTGACCACCGAGCGCGACGTTCCCGGCCAGCGACAGCCGACGGAGCCGGTGGAGCGGCGACGCGCGCAGGGCCGCGAGCGTGGACACGTCGGCGATCCGACACTGGCTGACGTCGAGCTCGATGAGTTCGCGCAGGGGCCCGGCGGCGAAGAGCGTCTGCGCGCCTTCGTCGCCGATCTGGGTCCCGTGCAGCACGAGCCGCTCGAGCTGGCCATCGCGCAGCGGGGGCGGCGGGGTCCAGTCGTCGAAGGTCGTCGCGAGGTCGGTGTCGAGGTTCGCGAGCAGGCGACACCCCGTCGGACCGAGGTCGCACTTCGAGAGGTCGAGCTCACGGAGCGTGGAGAGCCCCCACCGCAGCACGGCGCCGACCGAGTTCACGAAGAACCAGCCACTGGGGCTCACCTTCAGCGTGCGAAAGGCCTGCGGCTGTCGCAGCGCGTGGTACGCGGCGGGCAACGATTCTCCGACCAGGAGCTCGACGCCCTGGATCGGTTCTCGGGCGCGCAGCCATTCCCATTCGCGCGCGAGGGCCTCGGGCGGGAGGGCGATGCGGTGCAGGAAGCCGTGACGGAACACGGCGTTCTGCTGCTCGTCGAGCGCGATCCGCGGTGCCTCGCGGGGCGTCACGCCCTCGCGGGCGAAGAACTCGTCCAGCCAGCGCGGCGGGTGCTGTGCCTCGAGGCGACGGGTGCTCGCGAGCAGCTCGGGGTAGTTCGGTTCGAGCCCCCCCATGGCCTCGAGCTCACAGTGCTGGGCGATGAAGGTGCCGCGCGCGTCTCCCCGATCGAGGAGCCAGTCGGCGTAGACCCGACGGGCGTCGACGTCGTCGGGGGCTTCACAGACGCGGGCGAGGAGCTGGTCTCCGGTGCTCATGCCGGATCAGTGTCTCGTGGTGAGACGTGGATGCACAGGCGCTTCGTGCCGACGAAGCCGCCCGCCAGCCGAAACTTTGCGTTACAGTGACGCGGTGTCCACGGTGTCCCCCGAGGAGGTCTTCCTCCCCCACGAACAGTCGGCGAGGGACACGCCGATCGCCACGCAGGTGCGGGGCACGGTGCTGCTCGGTTCGCTCCGCGGTCTGCGGGCGCGGGGCCTCGGCGAGCGCTACCTGTCGCTGGTCGACCCCCAGCACCGGGACACCCTCGTCGCGCTCACCGCCGCGACCTGGCTGCCGATCGAGGTCGCCCTCGCGCACTACGAGGCGTGCGAGGCGCTGGCGCTCGATCGCTCGACCATCGAGTCCATCGGCGCCGAGTCGGGGCTGTTCGTGAACCAGACCGTGCAGAGCGTCGTCGCCCGGGTCTCGCGCGAGGTGGGCGTCACGCCGTGGTTCGCGCTCGGGAACGCGCACAAGTTCCGCGCGCGCACCTGGGTCGGATCGAGCGTGGCCATCTACAAGCTCGGCCCCAAGGACGCGCGGTTCGAGTGGATCCAGTTCCCCATCGCGCGCATTCCCTACGTGCGCGTCGCGTTCGGGGCGTTCGCGGGCGCGATCGCCGGGCTGTTCGCGCGCACGATGGTGGTGCGCGACCTCGAGCCCGGGTCGCGCAAGCCTTCGCTCTCCTATCGGCTCTCGTGGGTCTGAGCGGACCAGCCGTCGCGGACCAGCGTGGCCGCGAGCTGGTCGAGGGCAGGGTCGAGGGTCGCCGGCCCGACCTCTGGCCCTCGTCCACCGAGGGCGGTCAGGAGGTAGCGCTGGCCACCGGCCTCGAAGATCCGGTGCAGGATGCTTCGACCCTCACGATCCTGGACCAAGATGGAGAGGGGCGGCGAGGCGCCGGTGCTCGCCACGCGATCGGCGATGGTCAGCAGCAGCGACCAGATGCCCGCGAGCAGCTCCGGCTCCGTCGCGCTGGCGCTGGTCGCCACGGGAAGCCCTGCCTCGTCGCTGATGACCACCGCCTCGAAGCCGCCCGCTTCGGCGATGGCCTGCACGAGGGCGGGGAGCTCGTCGCGCGTGCCGCGCCCTCGCGGCAAGCTGGCGAGCGCTCGCTGGCGGCGCTCGTGCTCCACGAGCTCGGTGGCGCGCTTCGTCACCGAGCGTCCGCGCGTGCTCGTGACCAGATCGGCGGTGAACGCGGCGGCCGCCCTCCCGCGATTCAGGGCGGCCTCGACGGCGGCGCGGATCATCGACTGCCGTAGAACTCGTCGACGAAGTCCAGGCCGCACTGGAAGCTCTCGGCCCAGCGCAGGAACTGCTCGACCAGCGCCTTGCCCTTGAACACGCACCCGTGTTGCGGCGCGATCGTCTCGATGTCGAGCTGGCTCACGGCCCGGACCCACGCGCGCATCGCCGCGTTGCCCGCCATGTAGCGACGGTGGAAGCCGTCCATGTAGGCGCGGTGCGCCTCGAAGTCGGTCACCTCCCAGCCCGGAGCGCCGATCGAGGCGCCGAGGTCGCCGCTGTAGAGGATCTTGCTGATGGGATCGTAGACGTGGAAATTGCCCGGGGAGTGGAGGTAGTGGGCGGGGACGATCTGGAGCGGACAGCCGTCGAGGTCGATGGTCATGCCGTGATCGGGGATCGGCAGGAGCCGCGTCTCGACCAGCCGATCGAGGCCGAAGTGCGGCACGAAGCGGGTCCAGAGCGCAGAGCAATACGCGACGGCGTCGGTGGTCATGAGCCAGCCGTTGGTGGCCGCGACGATGTCGGGATCCTGGTGCGAGAGGAACAGGTACTGGAGCTTGGCCCCGCGGAGCTGCTGCATCGTCGCCGAGAGGACGCGCGAGTAGACCTTGTGGCCGCCCGGGTCGAGCAGCATGCCGGCCTTGCCGTGCACGATGAGGTGCTGGTTCGCCTGGACCGCCAGGCCGCCCTTGGTGAAGTCCTCGAGGAGGACGTTCTTGTGGCCTTCGGCGTCGAAGAGCGACAGGGTCTCGTTGTTGGACATGGTGGCTCCTTCACAGGACCTTGCGGAGGTCTTCGATCGCGCGGCGCATGTCGAGGAACAGCAGGCCGAGCTTGGCCTGCTTGCTCGCCAGGCCGAGGAGGAGCGTGCCGTGCCCGGAGCTCATCATGGCGGCGTAGCCCTCGGTCCCGCGCACGAGGACCTCCTGGACGTCGCCGCGCTCGAGCTCGGTCGCCGCGCGCGTGCCGAGGCTCGAGAGGGTGGCGCTCATGCCGGCGATGCGAGACTCGTCGACGTGCTGGGGGAGCACGCTCGCGATCATGAGGCCGTCCTCGGAGATGAGCGCGCACGCCTCCACGTCGGGCGAAGAGCTCTGCAGGGCGCGCAGGATGCGATTCAGGTCGTCGACTCGAGACATCGAACCTCCATTCGGGAAGAGCCTGCGCGAGCGCGCACGGGCGGCGTACTCAGGAACTTAGCTTCTTGCGCGCGACCGCGACGTTGATACTGAGCGATTTGTTGCTCGGCTCGAGCGCGAGCGCGCGCTCCCAGGCGGCGAGCGCTCCTGCCCAGTCACCTCGGCGTGAGCAGTCGAGTCCCTCGTCGAACAGGGCGGCGACGCTCACGGGTGCCTCGGGGGGCTTCTCCGGCTCGTTCTCCGAGGGCTCGGAGCCGTGCTGCAAGCGGTGGCGCAACGCGGACACGCGGTCTCGCGTCGCGGCGACGGTCTCCTCGTGGTGGGCGTCGATCTCGGCCTGCAGCGCGACGCGGGGCACGTCGTCCGCGGGCCGCTTCGACTTGGCGACCACTTCGCCTCCGGCCAGCACCACGCTGACGATCGTCGGGCGCTCGTCCCCGAGCAGCTGCGTCTCGATCTGGAGGGGCCTTCCCTTCACCACCACCGAGGTGACGCGGCCCGCGGGGCTCGAGGCCGGTCCTGCGCCGAGCTCGTCGAAGGCGATGGCCTCGGTGCGGAGCTCGAAGGTGCCGCTGTCGAGCGTGCAGAGGCGGTCGATCCACTGGGCGCCGAGCTCGGGGTCGACCGCCCCGCCCCGCACCGGCAGGGTCACGTGCACGTCGGCGCTCCGGACGCTGATGACGCCGGTGAAATGCTTGGACTCGCAGAAGGCCACCAGATCGAGGAAGCTCGTCTGCGTGAGGTTGCCGCGGAACTTGCCCTCCGCGCGGTCCCGGCGGCGGACAGCGGCCCGGAGGCGCGTGCGGAGGACCTCTGGCTGGACGGGCTTGGTGATGAAGTCGTCGGCGCCCGCTTCGAACCCCTCGCTGGCGGTCTCCGGGTCGGAGAGCGACGAGAGGAAGATGAACGGTGTCCGCCGCTCCTTGAACCTGGCGTCGTACCTCCTCCGGAACTCGAACCCGCCGACGCCGGGCATCACCACGTCCGACACGATGACGTCGGGGGTGAGCGCGGCGAGCCCGTCGAGCGCCGCCGCGGCCGAGCCGAACGCGGCCACCACGTGCTCCTTGCCCAGGGAGGCCACGAGCCACTCGAGCATGACGGGATCGTCGTCGACGACGGCAACGGAGAGTCGGGTCTTCATGGGCTGGTCCTCACGGCGAGCCATCGATCGTTGCTCCCTCCGTGCTCCGGGCGTGCGGCTCGGATGATCGAGGCGAGCTCGACCTCCATCACGGGGCGGACGAACACGGCATCCAGGTCGGGGCGGCG
>Ga0154020_10006422_pt1 | contig 13763 bp, 12 predicted proteins | sample Klosneuvirus_201_FD_109709 | JGI IMG/M metagenome (GOLD analysis project Ga0154020, IMG submission 109709) | Active sludge microbial communities from wastewater, Klosterneuburg, Austria - Klosneuvirus_20160825_MG | ecosystem: Engineered > WWTP > Aerobic digester > Activated sludge | place... | reverse complement strand
GGGCAAAACGCCAACGTGTGTTTTGGCCCGCTTCCCGGTTCGGCCGGCAGCACCTGCACCCCCCGCGCGGCCACCATTGGAACCTGTGACCCCCAGACCGCGCTGTGCGTGGAGGGCAACGCCGTGGGGCCGGTACCCAACAACTGCGTTGCTGCCGGTGGCACCAACCAGCCGTGCCGCGCCAACTCCACCTGCTCGCCGGGAAACACCTGCATACGCAATGCGGGTGAAGCCGCCACCTGCCGCAAGAACTGCAGCACCACCCCCGCCGCCTGTGCCGAATGTGGCGACGGATTTGATTGTGTCCCCATTGTGGACGCTCCAGTGGGCAGCGGCGCGTGTGTCCCCGCCGCCAATGAGCTTGGGGTCTGTGGTGGCCCCGGCCAGCTGTGCGCCGGTTGCCTGGTGTGTGGTGGCGTGGTGGGCACGCCCAACAGCAATGCCTGCCGCCGTCCCTGTTTTGCGGATATTGACGCAGGCCCCGCCAACGTGGACAGCGGCGCAATCATCCCCGCCGTGCCGCCCGCCTACTGCAACCAGCCCGCGGGGTCCCTGCAAATCCTCACCAACTGCTGTCCCTTGGGTGAGGTCTGTTACCGCTTCACCGAGGCGGACGGTGGCGCCAGCCAGTTTGCCGCCTGTTATCCCCGGTGACGTCATCAACAACGCCCGCGTTGGGAGGTGGTGACGGTCCATGAACGCGGCGCTTCCCATGGCGGTGGAACTCCGCCAGGTCTTTGATGAAGCCCGGGACATTGCCGAGCGCGTCCGCCAGCCCGTCTCCACCGCCCACGTCCTGCTGGCGCTGTTCACGCTCCCCAACCACGCCCAGATGTTGCTGGCGGACCGCAGAATCACCGAGGACAACATCCTGGCGGTGATTCGCCGCGCGGATGAGGAACCACCCCAGAGCGTCAAGGAACTCAAGGACAAGGCCGAAGGACTGGCGGTGAGCGCCAACAGCCGCGAATCCAACTGCCTCCACCTCTTGCTGGCCATGACGCGGGTGCGGGGTTGCCTGGCGCACGCGCTGCTCACCCGCTCCGGGCAGGACCTCACCGAGCTGCGCACCCAGGCCATGGGATACCTCACCGGCCGGATGCCCCGCCGCTACGCCAACTTCAAGGACCAGAAGGACGGCCCCAAGCCGGCGGTGGACCGCAATCCTCCGCCGCCACCGGCCCCACCGTCACAGCTGTTGCCGCCCCCGCCGCTGCCCGCTGGCTTGCGCGTACGGCCCGGCTCCCTGCCCATGCGCAGTGAGACCGGCGCGCCGTCCATGATGCCCCAGGACCGGTCACGCGTGCTCACCCAGGAGAGCGAACTTCCGTCGCTGGCGCCCATGCCGCCGCCTCCGCCCACCATGCCGCCGGACAAGGGGCCCCACGTGGTGGCGTTGGACAAGTTGGTGCCGCTGGACAAGGCCGCGCCCGCCACGGTCAAGGGTGGCCTGGACCCCAAGGCGTTCCCGTTGTTGACGTCACTGGCCAAAAACCTCACGCAACAGGCCCGGGAGAGCCACCTGGACCACGTGGTGGGCCGCATGCCGGAGCTGGAGCGCATGCTGGACGTGCTGGGGAAACGCCGCAGCAACAACCCGCTGCTGGTGGGTGAGCCCGGCGTGGGAAAGACCGCGCTGGTGGAAGGCCTGGCGCGCCGCATGGTGGCCCAGCAGGGCATCCCCGGGTCCCTCAAGGACACCGAGCTGCTGGAACTGGACATGGGCGCGCTGGTGGCTGGCACCGCGCTGCGGGGCAGTTTCAGCGAGCGCATGTTGGGGCTCAAGGAGGAGCTGCGGCGCAGCGGCGGCAAAGTCATTGTGTTCATGGATGAGATTCACACCGTGGTGGGTGCGGGTGCCTCCGGGGAAGGGTCTCTGGACGCGGCAAATGAGCTGAAAAGTGCGCTGGCCCGCGGGGAATTCCCGTGTATTGGCGCCACCACCCCGGCCGAATATGCCAAACACATTGAAAAGGATCCCGCGCTGGCCCGGCGTTTTGTCGTCATCAACCTCACCGCCCCCACCGTGGATGAGGCGCGTGCGGTGCTGGAAGGCGTGGCGCCGGTGTACGCCGGGCACCACGGGGTGACGTATGACGCCACCGCGCTGTTTGCGTGTGTGCAGCTGTCAGACCGTTTCATCCTGGACCGCAGCCTGCCGGGCAAAGCCATTGACGTGCTGGACCTGGCCGGGTCCCGCGCACGGCGCATGGGGAAGACGCGGGTGGAACGCGCGGATGTGGCCCACGTCATTGCCGAGGTGGCCGCGGTCCCGCTGGACCGCCTGCTGGAAGATGACCAGGTTCGGCTGCTGCATATGGAGGAATTCCTGGCGGACCGCATTGTGGGCCACCGGGATGTGCTGCGCGTCCTGGGCGAATCCATACGGCGGGCCTATGCCGGATTTGGTGGGCGCCGTCCCATGGGCAGCTTCCTGTTTTTGGGCCCCACCGGCGTGGGAAAGACGGAAACCGTCAAGGCCCTGGCCGAGTTTCTTTTTGGTTCCAAAGACGCGCTGTTGCGCCTGGACATGAGTGAATACGGCGAGAGCCACGCGGTGAGCCGCCTGGTGGGCGCACCGCCGGGCTACGTGGGCCATGATGACGGCGGGCAACTGACAGACGCAGTACGCCGCCGGCCGTATACGTTGATTCTTTTGGATGAAGTGGAAAAGGCGCACCCGGACGTGCTGCTCACCATGCTGCAGGTGCTGGATGAAGGACGCCTGACGGACAGCAAGGGGCGCACGGTGAACTTCCGCAACACCGTGGTGGTCATGACCAGCAACCTGGGCGCCGAACGTTTTGATGGCGGCCAGAACCGCGCCATGGGCTTCTCCACCGGCGGGGAGGCCGGTGACGCCGATGAACGGGCCGCCGCGGCGGTGCTGGAGGTGGCGCGCAAGGCCGTCCCGCCGGAACTGTGGGGCCGCATTGACGAGCGCCTGGTGTTCAAGCCGCTCAAACGCGCGGATGTGGAAGCCATTGCGCGTGCATTGCTTGCGGAGAGTGCGCTGCGCCTCAAGACAGACCGCAACGTGGTGTTTGTGGCCGGGGATGACGTGGTGCGCTTTCTCATGGAGCACGGTGGGTACAATGCAACGCTGGGCGCGCGTCCCATGCGCCAGGCCATCCAGAAACACGTGGAATCCCTGGTGGCAGACGCCATCCTGGCCGGGCGCTTTGGGGACGGAGACCAGATTGTGGTGAAAGTGGAGGATGGCGCGTTGAGCGCACGCCACGGCGGCGCCGAAGGCGATACGCTGCCACCATGACCAGCAACCCCGTGGAACCCCAGGACGTGTTCATCGTCGGTGCGGGACGTGCGGGCCTGGCCATGGCCAAGTCCCTGTTGCGCACCCGCCACCGCATCCTGGGGACGTGGAACCGCTCGGCGGCGGCGTCTGCCCGGGTGCGCGCGGTGACCCAGGCGCCAGCGTTCCATGGACGCATTCCGCAGGCGGCGTCCACCGCATCCCTCATCCTGTTGTGCGTGTCAGATGATGCGCTCCCCGCCGTGGTGGCGTCATTGGTGGAAGAAGGTGTGGTGGGCAGGGACATGGTGGTGGCCCACCTGGCCGGCGCGCTGGACAGCACGCTGCTCAAGGATGTGGCGGCCCTGGGGGCGCACGTGGGGTCCCTCCATCCCGTGGCCAGCTTTGCCGAAGAGGCCGTCCTGCAAGTGGGAACGTATTTTGCCGTGGAGGGCTCTCCCCCAGCGTTGGCGGTGTTGCGGGCCATTGTGGAAGACGTGGGGGGCAGTGCCCTCACCGTGGAGCCGGGTCAGAAGCCGCGCTACCACGCCGCATTGGTGGTGGCCTCCAACTACATGGTCACCCTGGCGCACATGGCCACCCGCATGTTGGAACAGGCGGGACTGCCACCGGACGGCGCCGCAACCATCCTGGGACACCTGGTGGAGGGTACCGCGCGCAACCTGAGGCGCGTGGGGCCAGTGGGTGCGTTGACCGGGCCCATCACCCGCGGGGACGTCAACACCGTGGCCGTCCACCTGGCCGCCCTGGCGGACAATCCGCAGCAGCGCGCACTGTACGCCTCCCTGGGCATCAAGACCGTGGCCCTGGCGCGGGAACAAGGCCTGTCCGAGGAGCACGCGGTGGCCCTGCTCAAACTCCTCAAGGCCGCCCAGTGACGTCACGCGGGTGCGTGTGGCCACACCCGGTGGTTGTGTGGCACGCTGTGGGCCAAGATGCCTCCTGTCCGAGCACCGTTGCAGCCGGTCCACATCCTGGGCGCCACGTTCAATGACCCTGCTCTGGTCAGCGTCCTGATGGACGCCGGCAAACAGGACGCGCGGGACATCACGGTGGTGCATGGATTCCGCTCAGGCATCCGGGATTTGTCCGGACTGGAAGCGTGCGCCAACCTGGAAGAGGCAGACCTGCACCAGAATGAAATCTCTGACGTCACCGCACTGGTTGGGATGGAACACCTCAAGGTCCTCCACCTGGGCATCAACCTGCTCACCAGTGCGCAGCCGTTTGCGTCCATGCCGGCGTTGGAACACCTCACGCTGTTCCAGAATGACATTGAGGACATCACCCCGCTGGCCCAGCTGCGGCATTTGAAGGCACTGCACCTGCGCTACAACCTGCTGGAGGACATCTATCCCCTGGGACAGCTCACCACGCTGCAGGAACTGAGCTTTGGGAACAATGCCGTCAAGGATATCTCGGCGGTGGAGCGTTTGACGGGGCTGGAACTGCTCAACGGGTATTTCAACTTCATTGAGGACCTCACGCCCATCATGGCGCTGCAGGACCTCAAGTGGCTCTACCTGGGCTACAACAAAATCACGGATATTGAACCGTTGTTTGAGCTGGAGAACCTCCTGGAGGTCCATCTGGAGGGCAATGAGGGCATCCCGCCCGGGGATGAAGCAGAGCTTCAGCGTTTTCTTGCAGACCGCCGGGCCACCCGCCCGCTGCGGGCGCCGCCGTTGGAAGCGGATGCGCCGCTGGACGAGGCGGAGGATTTCATCCAGGGGCCGGGGGATGTCCCGGACCGGGTGAAGCGCCAGCGTGCCGCGCGGGCCGCCCGCAAACGCTGAGCGGATGTGTCAGCGCAACAGGCAGCAAGAACGCACGTAGAGCCGGCCTCTGTGCCGGCTAAACATTTTATTCCGTCTGCTTCCCTCCAACACATGGCCCCCTGGCTTGCGCCCCAGCCATGCCGTGCGCTCAATCCGCCGCACCGCCGCGGTCTCCCGCGGCGCCGGGCCGCGCGGGGTTTCCCGGTTTCTCCTCCCCCGCAATACGCCCGGCAATTTCATACGGAATATCCAGGTCCCCAAAAAACGCGCGCAGCGTGATGACGCCGGTGGTGCGGGTGTTGATGGCGCCCTTTCCCATGGCACCCTTGAATCCACCCAGCGCGGCGCTCCAGGACACCTTGACGGGGAACTCCAGCTGCATGGTGCCGCCGGCGGGCACCACAAACTCTTTTTCGTACACACCGCTTCCGGCCTTTTCCCCTTCCACCGTGAGGTCATAGGTGATCTTCACGGTGCGCACGTCCCAGAAGTTGGGGTTCCCCACGTTGAGGTGGGCCACCATTTCCGTGCCTGAAAATCCCAGGCTGCCCATCCTCAGGCCGGTGAGTTCCAACACCGGGGGGCGGTAGAGCAGGGTGCATGCGGTGAGCGGGAGCAACAACAGACAGAGCAACAGGACGCGGCGCATGGACGGGTCATTAGCGCACCACGCTGCACGTCCTCAACGGCCCTTGGCCAGGTAGGCCTCAACGTCGGCGGCGGTGGCCGCAACCTGCTCATCCAGGGCGCGCTTGAACGCCTTGTGCTCCTTCAGTTCCTTCTCCAGCGCCAGCACATTGTCCGCCAGCGCGGGGGTGGCCCGGTCAGACTGGAGCAGCTGGTGGGTGAGCTCTTCCGCCTGGAGGTCCAGGTCTTCACGCATGGCGTCCAGCTCGTTGAGCCGGCGTTGCAGGCCAATGAGCCTTGCCAGCGCGGTCTGCTGCAGTTGTTCCGGGATGCGCACCGCCACCACGGTGTGGCGCGTCTCATTGCCCGCGTCGTCCTCGGCCACCAGCTCCAGCGTGTTGCGTCCGTCCTTGAGCGCGGCGTCCACAATGAACTCCCCGCGGTCGGTGGGGGAAAGTTTGCGGCCGTTGAGCGTGAGCGTGATGCCGGGCTCGGTGGCGCCCTGGATGGTGACCATGGCGTTGACGGTGAACACCTGGGAGGCGGGCGTGGCCACGCGCAACAGGGGCGCCTCGTCGTCCAGTTCAACCTTGAAGCGCCGGACCTCACTCCACACCGGCACCCAGCCGCGTTTGGCGGAATATTGCGCCAGCCGCGAGTAATACGTCCCCAACGGGACCTTCACCCGGTAGTGGCGCGTCTTGGTGAGCGTCTGGTCGGCCACAATTTTGGTGAATCCCTCGTCAGACGCCACCTGGACGCGGCTGCGCCAGGCCTTTCCCTCCCAGCGGAACGGCACCATCGCCGTTCCCTCGGCGCTGCGGCAGGTGAACACCTGGTCGGTCACCGGTTCGGTGGGCTTGTAGATGATCACGCCACGGCGGGGCTTTTCCGCCACCGGTTTGGGCGTGGCGGCGCGCACCGGGGTGAGGTTGAGCAGCCGCGCCGAAGAGAACGGGCTGTCTTTTCCATCCGCCCCGGTCACGCTCACCCGCCAGTAATAGAGACGCGGGGGCAATGCGTCGGTGGGGATTTCCACAAACGTGCGCTCGGCGCGTTGGTCCACCGTCACCGGGTTGAACAGCAGCGTCTTGCCCACCTGCAACCGGTAGCCCTTGGCGCCGTCAATGGTGGACCAGTGGAACACAATACGCCCGGCAAGCACTTCCACATCGCCAGGTTCGGGCGTGAGTTGTTCGGCCCAGGGGGCTTCCTCCTGCGCATGGGAGATGCCCAGGCCAAAGATGCCCAGACACGTTGCCAGCACCAGACGTTGCAACCGCCGCCCCATGGGGACCTTCCTCCCACGTCACGCGGGGGTTCCACAATGATGCTGGCCACCCACATTTCTGGGCCAACGGTCGGTCTTTGGGGGCCAACGGTCTGCGCCGCGGCGCTGCGCATGCCACGTTGTTGGGCATGGTTGCTCTCCTGTTGTGTTGCGCCCTGGCCAGTGGTGTCCCCAGCCCCGCGTTGACCCTGGCGGATGAAATGACCGCGCAGGGCGGCAAAGGTGACGCCGGAGGCTGGGGCATGGCCCTCTATGCCCGCGCGTTCACCGCCTATGCGCTCACCAATGACGTCCTGGACGGCACGGTGACGGCGGAGGATGCCGCGCCAAGGCTGGACGCGTTGGTGGATGGTGCGCTGCATTCACGCGTGATGCGGCATTTTCAACTGCCGGGCGTGGTGGTTGCCCAAGGGACCATCATGTCCCAAAGCGTGGCGCATCTGGGACATGTGGCGCTCATGCTCACCGGGAAGAGCCTGTGGGCGCCGCTGACGCCGCGGCAACAGACCATCCTGGACGGCATCACCCGTGCCCTGGCGCACGCCATCACCGCATCACCCAACCACCTGCTGCCCACCTACGGCATGCGCGTGTGGCCGGCAGATAACGAAGTGGCCCTGGCCGCATTGGCCCTGCAAGGGCACCCCGCCGCGGCGTTGGTGACGGCGTCATTGGATGCGTTGGAGGGCGCGGGACTCCCGCCCAGTGAGCTCAAGCCGCGCACGCTCAATGCCAAGGACGTTCCGCGGGGATGTGCGTTGTCCTGGAGCGTGGGATTGCGCGCGTTGCATGCGCCGCAACACGCCAGGGTTTTGTACGTGAAATACCGGGACGCTTATTGGACGGGATTGGGCCCGGTGGTGGGTTTCCGGGAATGGCCGCGCGGCGTGGACCGCCCGTCTGACGTTGACAGTGGGCCCATCATCCTTGGGATTGGGGTGGCCGCCAGCGGCATTGGCCTGGGTGCGGCGCGTGCGGTGGGAGAGACCGGGGATGCGGAGAAGCTCTCCCGCAGCGCGTCCCTTGCCGGGTTGGGCTTTGTGGAGGACCAGCGCGGGAAGGGCTGGTTGATGCGCGGAATGGCGGCGTGGGCCCGCAATGCGCGGGTGTGGCGCCGTTGAGTTTGTGCCCGGCTCTGGCAGGATGTGAGGCGTCAATTGTTCTGCGAGGTGAGCGCGTGGCAGCCATCCAAGACGGCCTGGTGACGGTGGAGTTTGCCCCTGAGGAGTGGATTGTGGTGCGCTACTGTTATGCGTGTTCTGGGCATTCGGGCGCAGGCAGCGCGCTGGTGATGGGCGGAGAGATGTCCGCCGAGGGGTTTGCGCAGACCCAATCCATGCTCCACCGGTTTCAGAACGGGGCCGCCCTGCGGTCTCTCAACGCCAACATTGGGGATGGGCCAGCTGCTGGCGTGCTGCTTCTGGACTTGATTCGAAAGAAGTGGAAGCTGCCGCACGTGAAAAACTTTGATGCCGGGCCGGTGCTTTTTGTTGGGACCAAACGCTTGGGGAAGGTTGCGGACTTCCCGGCAGAGGCGGCGGCCGTGCCACGGGTGCAGGACATTCCAACCGTGGCGGCGGCGCTGGTCAAGCTGCAAAATGTGTTTGGCGCGAATGCTGCGCCGCACGCCGTGGTGGTGACGTTATAACGTCCAGCCTCACGCGGCGTGGAGGGCTTTGCGCACAGCGAGTGGGAGGTCCAGCGCAACAAAGTAGCTTGATGGATAAAGGTGGTCTTCACCGGACTCGTCAATGACGCGTACCTGACCATGACGTGCGGCCGTTGGGTCCGGAAGGAGTTGGTAGAGTTTCCGGACCTCAAGGGAGGCGGGGTAACCATCATTCTTCACGCACACCGCAACGCGCCGAATGGCTCTGGTCGAGGCCTTCTTCAGCTTGACCTTGAATTCAACGCGGCCGACGCCGGTCGCCTCGTACCAGTGAATCTCTGCCAAGAGTACCGTCCCGTCCTCAAGTTGTATACGCGCCCGACCTTTTCGTTTGCGCCACCGCCCCGGCCCGTAGATCCTGCGCAGCCTGGGGAGCTCGCGAATTGAGGACGTTTAGGCGATGGTCTCCACGTCACGAATCAACCCCAGGACCTTGAACTGCATGGTCCTTGGTATGACCGTGCTGCTCTGCTCCCGTCCACGCGCGAGGGCTCAGTGACCCAGCTTCAGAGCGTCGCCACCAGTGCTGCCAGACCGTCCTCCAGCGTCGTGAATTCCATGCCCAGCTCCGTGCGGGCGCGCGTGGCGTCCGGGATGGCGTTCCATTGGAGAAAATGCAGCTGCCCGGCGGGAATGAGCGGCGGCTTCCCGGTGAGGCGCGCCAATGCCTCGGTGGCGGCGGAAACAACCTTGGCCACCCCCAGCGGAACCACCGGCGGAACGCGTTTCTTCCCCAGCGCCTTGCACGCGGCGGCTGCCAGCGCCTGCAACGTCAGGAAACGTTCACTCACAATAAACCGGGCGCCCTTGGGGGCCTTTGCCGCGGCGCGCACGTGCGCTTCACCTACGTCGCGTCCATACACAACCGGCACACCGCCGGGCAGCAGCGAGGGAACCTTGTTGGCCTTGAGGTCCTTCACAAAGTCATTGAGCCCGCGGGATTGTGCCGGCCCAGGGCCGTACACGCCGGAAGGGTGGAGGAACACCGCGTCCAATCCACCTTCCAAGGCCTGCACCACCACGCGGTCGGCGTCCTGTTTGGAGCGTTCGTAGGCGGTCCCCTTGGGCGTTTGTGCCAGCACGCTCTCATCAAACAGCTGGTGCGCGCGCCCTTCAAAGACGTCAATGGTGCTGGTGTAGATGAGCCGCTTCACGCCCGACCCCTGACACGCCGTGACGACGTTGCGGGTCCCACCCACGTTGACGCGGTCAAAGGTGCTGGGGTCTTTGAGCCATTGTTCGGGATGGCCCGCGGCGTGGAACACCTGGTCCATGCCCTTGCACGCGGCCAACACGCTGGCGGGGTCTGTGACGTCACCGGGGAACAGCTCACACGTGTCTCCCAGGATGCCGCGCGCCTTTTCCGGGGAACGCACCAGCACCCGCGGGCGTTCACCCGCGCGGCGCAGGGCCTCAACAATGTGGAAGCCAACAAGTCCGGTGGCACCGGTGACCAATGCGCTCATGGAGAGACTGTGGACATGACGGGGGAGGGCGGGCAACCCGTGCTTCGAGCTGGAGCCCCCAGCCCAATGGGGTGGCGCATGCCTCCGCGAGTGTGAACCCAGCCCTCGCAAGGGCCAGGGCCCCAGCAGTGCCTCGGCGCGGGAGGCCTCCTGTTCCAATGCGTCCGGGGCCTTTGCTTCGCCGCACGGTGGCCTTGTCGGGGCACTTTCCCATTGGAACCAGGGTGTTGCAGGTGCGGCACCGAGGTTGGGGTTCTCCCTTGTGAAGCGGTGGGGGCATCGCGTATTTGGGGGCACAATTGTGGTGTTCCACAGGGGCCTTGTGGCCCGCACCGGACGTCAAGATTCCATTGAAATGGGTTGGGGAGGGAAACATGCGGCAGTCATTGGTGGCATTGTTGGGCCTGTTGGCCGTGGTTTCCCTGCACGCGGGTTGCAGCGGGTGCTTCCGGACGTCCTGCAGCACCAATGAGGACTGCGGGGACGGTTACATCTGTGACGGGGACGTGTGCCGCGCGGGAGACACGTCAACCTCCAGTGGGTCCACGTCGTCGTCGTCATCCGGCAACGTGACCAGCCAGGCGGGTTCCAGCGGGTCCAGCGCCATCAACAGCTCCAGCCGCGTTTCCAGCAGTGGCTCCTCCTCAAGGGCATCGTCGGTGGGGTCCTCATCCGGCGTGGTGACGTCTTCATCTGCGGCCATGTCTTCTTCGCGGCCACCACTGCGGTGCCCGGGAGATTGCGCGGGAGACGCGGGCATGGGCACCTGGGCGTGTTCATCCGGTGGCATGGCGCTCACCGCGTGTACGCCGTCCTGTGCGCCGGGCTATGGCAACTGCAACGGAGGCGGGTGCTTCACGGACCTCAACGCTGACCCCACCAATTGTGGTGGGTGTGGCCTTGGTCTTGGGACGGACGGTGGCGCCAACACGTGCAACAACGGCGCCCCGGCATGCTTGCACAACACGCTGGTGAGCGTGTGCGCGGGCGCGCAGCCCTTCTGCAAACCAAATGAAGGCTGCGTGCGGTGCGGCGAGGATTCTCAGTGCGCCGCCAATGAAGTGTGCTGTGGGAACAACTGTGTCCCCATGGACGGCGCGGCGTGCGGGTGTGACGTGGACAACCCGTTGCTCGGTAGGGCGTGCAGCGCGGCGGACGGTGGTGGGCAATGCATTGTGGTGTCCTCGGGCCGGCCCGCGGTGACCGCGGCGGACTACCACGGGGCGGATTGTGGCTGTGATTTTATGTCCGTGCTTCCGGTGGCCGTGAACATCTGCAACGCGGTGTCCGGGTTTTTGGGGCTGTGCGGCCCGCCCACGGTGACTGGGAATGTGGGCATTTGTATTGCGCAAAATGATGCGCCCCGGAACGGCCTTGTGGCAGCGGAGGACTGCGGCGCGCGTGGGAACACGTGTGACCCGCTCAAGGGCGGGTTGACCTGCGTGGTGCAGGACGGCGGCGTGGGGCGGTGCGCGTGTGACGGCGTCGCTGACTTTGCGTCTTGCGCCGTGCCCGCTCGTGACGACGGAGGGTTTGCGCACGTTGTTGCGTCCCAGTGCAACTCGGGTCTCCGCGTCTGCCAGTGCACGACTACCGGAGGAGTCCCAATCGCTGCGTGCAACGACGCAACACCGGACTGCTGCGAGAACAGCGGTTGTTTCAACTTGCGCGGTGATGAACAAAACTGCGGCGCGTGCGGCGCCACTTGTGGGGATGCTACGAGCCCCGCGTGCCTTCGAATGTTCCCAGACGCCGGCTGGGACATCTTCACGTGCACCTGCGACGTCCAGACCGATTGTAACAGCAAACCGAACGTGAACACCTGCTTGGGTGGGACGGTCTGCGCCTGCGGCACGTACATTCACCCGGTGCTTGGTCAAACAGCGTGCCCGGTTGGCACCTATTGTTGTTCTGCTACGGATGTTGGCTGCTGTGACAAGCCCTGCGGCACCGCCAACAACGTCTGCCGCACCACGCCGTAGCGGCGCACCTCGCTCTTGACGTCAAGGGGCCCATCCCACAACCTGGTCGTGTGCCCCGGTTGCCTTCAGGCTTGTATGACACGCCAATCACGCAGGAGTTGCGTGAACGCCTCAACACCTTAACCGCCACCGAATCCCAAGAATCCCCGCTGAACGCGGATGACGCGCCGCTGTTGCTGGCGCGGTTGGTCCATGACCGCACGGTCCACGCTTTGCGGGCCGTTCCCAAGGGTGACCAACGCGTTGCCGCACAGGTGGCACTCACCAACCAACTCATGGCGCTTCTGGCCAGCGCGCCGGACAGCGGTGCACTTGCAGCGGACGCCGTGGAGCCACCCGGCCGCCGATTGTTGGAGGTCTCGGACCCACCTCAAGCGCGCCTCGGTGCGTCGCTCGGGATGGTTCGCCCCAAGGTGCCGCTGTGGACCTCTGAGGTCCTTATGAACGGCCACAAGGACCTCGCGCTGGGCCCGGAGGTTACGAGGGAGTTGGCCAGTGCAGACCGCGTGGACCTGCTTTGTTCGTTCCTCAAGTGGTCCGGCTTCCGCCTCCTCCGTGACGCATTGCGCGGCTTTTTTGCGCGGCGCCCTGGGGCGCTGCGCATCATCACCACCACGTACATGGGCGCCACCGAACGCCGCGCACTCGACGCATTGGCTGACCTGGGTGCGCAAATACGCGTGTCCTATGACCTGGATTCCACAAGGCTCCATGCCAAGGCGTGGCTGTTCCATCGGGCATCTGGCCTCACCACCGGAATCATCGGCTCCTCCAACCTCTCCGCCGCGGCCATGCTGGATGGGCTTGAATGGAACGTCCGGCTGTCGTCGGTGGATAACCCGCAGCTGCTCAACAAGTTTGGCTGGACCTTTGAGCAATATTGGGCCGCAAGAGATTTTGAAGCATATGAACCCGCGCGTTTTGATGAAGCCGTCCGCCGCACCGTACGCCCCGGGAATCCGTTGTTGCGTTTTGTGGACGTGCAACCCCGGCCCCACCAACAGGAAATGTTGGATGCCCTTGAGGTGGAACGCAGCCGTGGCCACACCCGCAACCTGTTGGTGGCAGCCACGGGGACAGGGAAAACTGTGGTGGCCGCCCTGGACTACCGCCGCCTGTGCACGCGCGGGCAGCCGCCCCCAAGCCTGCTTTTTGTGGCGCACCGTCGGGAAATCCTCACCCAGGCGCGGGATACCTACCGCGCCGTCATGAGAGACGCGGCATTTGGGGAACTTCTGGTGGGAGATGACCGGCCAGCAGCAGGCACGCACGTGTTTGCCTCCATCCAGGCGCTCGCTGAAGGAGACCGCATCCATGGCCTGAGAAATGACGCATATGAAGTTGTGGTGGTGGATGAGTTCCACCATGCGGCCGCGCCAACCTATGACAAACTGTTGAGCCACCTCCAGCCGCGCGTTCTGCTTGGCCTCACCGCAACACCCGAGCGCAGCGACGGAAAAAACATCCTGGACTGGTTTGACGGGCGCGTTGCGGGTGAACTCCGGCTTTGGAAGGCGCTGGATGATGGTTTGTTGTCGCCGTTTCAATATTTTGGGCTCTCCTAATAGTTGTGTGGTTGTCGACGGAGCGCTCATTGCAGGACCTCCGCGGCGCGCTTTCCGAAGACTGGGTACCGGTGCACCGGTTCAAGATGCAGGCCTGAGCAGCAGAGGAAT
>Ga0154020_10006421_pt1 | contig 13764 bp, 14 predicted proteins | sample Klosneuvirus_201_FD_109709 | JGI IMG/M metagenome (GOLD analysis project Ga0154020, IMG submission 109709) | Active sludge microbial communities from wastewater, Klosterneuburg, Austria - Klosneuvirus_20160825_MG | ecosystem: Engineered > WWTP > Aerobic digester > Activated sludge | place... | reverse complement strand
GGGCTGAACGTCAAGTTCGCGCCCGCGGACGCCTGGGACAAGCTGATCGTCCTGTCGCCGCAGCCCGCGGCCCGCGTGCGCACCGAGGTCGAAACCAAGGCGATCACGATGAAAGATGCGGTGATCGTCCCCAACCGGACCAAGGGCTCGGGCCGGACGATCAGCGGCAGCTTCGACGCCGAGGCGCTGGGGGGCGGCGATCCGTCGACCTGGGGCTATCAGGTGGTGATGCAGTCGAACGAGGGCTTCCCGGATTCGGCCGACGTTCTCACCCGGCGGGTCAACGAGTACGAGGGCCAGCATCGCTTCGGCGGCGGCAACGACGCCATGTGCGACCCGCACGCAATGGACCTTCTGGCCGGCGCTGGCGCCGGCGCAGCGGACGAGATCGAGGCGCAGAAGGCGATGCTCAAGAGCGAGTGCAACCCGGACGGCAGCTCGAAGCAGATGGCAGTTCTGACCATGGTTCGCAAGTAGTGGGCCGACGCTCCTTTGACGTGACTCGGGAGGATGAGATGAGACGAACGACGATCAGTGTCTTCGTGGTGACCTGCCTGGTGGCGCTCGCGCTGCCCGCCGGCGCTGCGGCGCAGGACTTTAAGCTCAACATCGGCGGCACCACCTACACCAAGTGGCTGTGGGGCACCCAGCGCAACGACGGGTCGCTCTACAACTTCACCACCGTGCCCGGCGAGGGCTACGGTGACAACGGCCAGGGCTCCGAGGTCGAGCTGCTGCTCTCGGCCCGGCTGTCCAAGGAGGTCAACGTCGCCGCCCGCATCCACAGCCGGTTCAGCCAGAACCAGTGGACCAACTTCGGTGGCTTCGGCGGCAGCCTCGACCCCGACAACGACGGCACGCCGGGACCCTGCGTAGGCGGCGACTGCGGCGAATTCGACTCACGCTCGAACCAGTACGTCAAGCTGCGCGGGGTGACGGTGACGCTCACTCCTGGCTACACCTGGCTCAACTCGGCGACCATCGGCGCCAGCGACTGGGGCATGTTCGACCCGTTCGTGATCGGCAAAATCCGCTACATCGACCGCGACAACGGCTCCGGCCTGCTATTCCAGGGCTCGGGCTTCGACCGCAAGTGGACCTGGGACGTGGCGCGCATCTCACTGCCCCGGCTCTGGGCCGGCCCGAACTATTCGACCGGCAACTACAATGTCCAGGACGCCGCTTACGGTTTCCAGACCAAGATCGCGCCAAGCTCGGCCTTCGACTTCGGCCTGATCTACGAGTGGGTCAACGACGTCGAGGTCGACGCCCGCGACCTGAATCTGGACAACGGCCGCGACCTGCGCGACCGGTTCCAGAACACAGTGCTCGGCGCCAAGTTCAACCTGCACCTGTTCGACTCGAAAATCGACGTGCGCGCGCACTACTACAGCTCCGACGCCGAGTCGTTCGCGGCGGCGGGCGCCCCGGCTGCGTTCTTCGGCATCTCCGGCTTCTCGCCGGTGCCGGCGGGCAAGCTTTCCGACGACACCTGGAAGCTCGACGTCGACCTCAACGATCCCTTCGGCGTCGGTCTGTCGTTCAATGTCGAGGCCTTCGACATCGGCGCAGAGTACGTTTCGATGATGGCGGCCCGCCGCGAGTCCGACGTCCTCCTGACCGAGGGTAGCGACGGTGCTTATGCCTTCCCGGGGCCCGACAACGCCCGGTTCGGCGTGTTCGGCGGCAACGAGACGTCGATCGGCTTCGGCGGCTGGCAGGGCAACGCGATGCAGGTGGCGACCATCAACGTCGACAACGAGTTCACCGACTTCGACGAGCCGATGGCGGAGAGCGTGATCGGCTGGAAGGGCATCACGGTCGTGCCGACCTTCTCGACGGGCGCGCTCGAGCTCGCTGCCGAGGTATCGGTCATCGACTACAACACCAACTGGCAGGCCTGGGGCAAGCCGAATCGGGCGATCCTCGACTCGGTCTACCCGAACGCCGATTCAGATGCCGGCATCAACTCCAACCGTAACGCCTATGCGCCGTTCCAGGACAAGTCGACGACGATCGGCGCTATCAAGTTCAAGTACGTGGTCGACGTCGGCAAGGGCATCGAGTTCTTCGGCAAGTACAAGCTCATCGACGAGACCGACAAACGGATGAACGACGCCAGCTACTTGCCCTACCTGCCCGGAGATTGCCCGGGTGGTGGGAGCGCGTGCGCCAACCAGACGCGCGCCTACAACGGCGCCGGCAACTCAACGGCCGACCTGTATGGCAATCCGCCGGTGATCACCGTCAACGGTGTCACCGGTTACAAGTGGAAGCCGTTCGACAGCCTGTCCGACGACGACAAGGATCTGAGCTACACGCTGATCCAGCTCGGCGCCGGCTACCAGCTCACGGACGACCTCTACGGGACGCTGGCATACGAGCGGTACGACGTCGACCTGAAGGACGGCAACACGGCGTTCCAGGCCTACCAGCTGCACGAGATGGCGGCGGGCCAACACAAGAAGGACAAGATCATCCTGACCGCCAAGTACATCCTGGCGGGCGCGGAAATCGGCTTCAACTACGAGTACAACACCGGCAGCTTCGACCCCGACTTCGGCTCCGGCTTCGTCGTCCAGTACGCAACGGCGGACGATTCCAGAAACGTCGGCGTCCGCGAGGGCTCGCCCGGCTTCAGCGGTCGTTTCGGCGGCTGGAACAGCCTCGAGACGCGGGACTTCAGCGAGCAGCGCTTGAAGACGTACCTGAAGGTGCAGTTCTGATGTCTCGGAGCGGCGGGACCGTGAGGATGCGGCGCGGGTGGGGAGCTGGCCGGCGGATGCTCGTCGGCGGCCTCGCGCTCGCCGCTCTGATGACGGCGGGGGCGGGACGGGCCGCAGCCGGGAAGATCCTGTTCCAGATCGACGATCCGAAACAGGACGACCTCGGCGACGGCACGCTCCGCTATCCGCTCAACTACTACGGATTGGCGCCGGGCGACCTGGACCTGGTGTCGCTCTCCGCCCGGCGGGTGGGCGGCGGCACCGAATTCCAGGCCACCTTCGGCGCGCCGGTCAGGTCACCGTCGACGCAGGTCATCGACCTCGGCGGCGGGCAGATGAAGGACCTTGCCCGCTTCGGCTTCTACGGCATCAACCTCGACATCTACGTCGACGTCGACCGGGTCGCCGGGTCGGGTGGAGTCAAGACGCTGCCGGGCAGAAAGTCCGTGATCCGGCCGGACTTCGCTTGGGAGAAGGCGATCGTGCTCACTCCCCGCCCGTACGAAGCCAAGAGCGAGCTCAAGCGCGCGCTGCTGCGCGAGCTCAAGCGCGAGCTGGCCGGGAAGCAGGGGGTTGGCGAGCACCAGGCGGACGAGCTCAGGGCGACGCTGCCGAACGAGATGGAACAACGGGTCTTCTTTCCGACCCGCATCCGGATCTCGGGGCGGAAGGTTTCGTTCTTCATCCCCGACGACTTCCTCGGCGGACCGGCGAAGCCGGACTGGGCCTACGTCGTCTTCACCACCGGAGCCGACGTCGATCAGCGCTTCACCGCGCTCGGCGACCTGAGCTTCGGCGGCCCGGAGGACGGTCTGTTCGTGCTCCCAGCGAAGCCGGGCGGGGCGGTTGACCGCTTCGGCGGGAGCCGCGACGACGACTTCGGCCAACCGCCGATCGTCGACCTGGTGGTGCCCGCGAGCACCACCCAAGAGCTCGTGCTGTCCGACTACGCGCGCGACGGCAGTCGGCCGGTCGAGCTGCTTGGCGTGGTGCCGGCCGAAGTCAAGAACTGAGCTTCACTCGAGCGCGAAGACGGCGCTCGCATAGGGCGGCAGGGAGACCTCCAAGCCGCGCTCGCTTCGGCGTGCGCGGCCTTCGCCGTCGAGGAAGACCGGCACGCCGCCGAGCGCGATCGCGGCTTCGGCGGGGGCGGCGCTGAAGTTGTGGGCGACTAGCAGCCGGTGGGCTCCCGACCCGCGCTCGAACAAGAGCAGCGGCGAGCTCGCTTGCGGGCTGCTCAGCAGGTGCAGCCCGCCTTGTGCGAGCACCGGCAGCCGCTGGCGCAGCCGTATCCAGCGACGGTAATGGGCGAGCAGGGAGTCACCGTCGCCGGTCTCCACGCCGACGTTGGCGCGATCGCGATGCGGGGCCGCCTCGAACCAGGGGGTCCCCGAGGTGAAGCCGGAAGCGGCGTCCCAAGGCATCGGCGTGCGCTTGTAGCGGTCGTCGCTGCCAGGGCCGTTTTCGAGCCCGACCTCCTCCCCGTAATAGAGAAAAGGCGCTCCCGGCAGGGTGAGCAGCGCCGCGGCGGCGACCCGCAACTTGCCGGCGTCGCCGCCGACCTGGGTAGCGGTTCGGAACATGTCGTGATTGGTGAGAAACGGCGCGTCGATCACCCCGGGCGGGTAGACCTCGGCCATCTCGGAGAGAACTTTCGCGACCGGCGCCGCGTCGCCGGTCGCCGCGGCCAGGACGAGAGCGGCGGCGAGCGGGAAGTTGAAGTTCATGGGTAGCTCATCTCCGCCCGCGACCGCCGCGGTTGAGCCGTAGTAGGAGACGATGGCGGCGGTTTCGGTCCAGTTCTCGCCGACCAGCACCGCTTCCGGCCGGACGGAGCGGACATAAGCGCCCAGCTCGCGCAGGAAGGCATGCGTATCGGGCTGGTCGTTCTGCAGCGGTCCGGGGCCCCCGGCGAACAGGTGGCGGGTGGCGTCGAGGCGGAAGCCGTCGACGCCGCGATCGAGCCAGAGCTTGGCGATCCGTTTCATTTCGGCGCGCACCGCCGGCTCGGCGAAGTTGAGATCCGGCATGCCACCCCAGAAGATGCCGTAGTAGAAAGCGCCGTTCTTCTCGTGCCAAGTCGGATTGGCGCCGCCCCACGGCTGCGTCCAACCCGGGTCGTCGCCGCGCCAGACGTACCACTTGCGGTGCGGCGCGCTCGGCCCGCGCGCCGAATCGACGAACCAGGGGTGCTGATCGCTCGAGTGATTCATGACGAGGTCGAGGATGACCCGGATACTGCGCCGGTGCGCTGCGGCGAGGAAGCGCTCAAAGTCGGCGAGCGTACCGTAGTCGGGCTCGATGCCCTCGTAGTCGGTGACGTCGTAGCCGTGGTAGCTGGGCGAGGCAAAGACGGGCATCAGCCAGAGCGCGTCGACGCCGAGGTCCGAGGTGGTGACCGGGTCGCCATCGTTCAGGTAGTCGAGCTTCGCAGTCAGGCCCTGGAAGTCGCCGATGCCGTCGCCGTTCGAGTCGGCAAAGCTGCGCACGAAGACCTCGTAGAAGACCGCGCCGCGCGCCCAGTCGTGTCGCCAGCCGGGGACGGCGGCTGCATCCTCGGCGGGCGGAGGAGGAGCGGCGAGGAGGGTGAAAGGAACGGACAGCAGAGCGAGAGTCACGGCGAAGTGGGAGCGACGCATGGTAACGGGTATTCTACGGCCGTGGCCGAGTTCGATGCGGCGCGCCGGGCGGCACTGATGAGCGATCTGATCCGCCCCATGCTCGGACGGCCGGTGGACCTGATCTCATTCGCCGACGTGCGCGAGCATCTCGGCCTGGCCAGCTTCGTCGACCGCGGCATCCGCGAAGTGAAGCTCGAGCGGATCGTCGGCTCGCTCGAGCGCTCGCGCGACTTCAACCGTGCCTTCCTGCCCCGCGAGGAGTCGCTGCGCGAGCGCTGGGAGGACGTCCTGCGTCTGGCCGAGGGCCCGAAGGGTTTCCCGCCGATCGACCTCTACCAGGTCGGCGACCTCTATTTCGTCGTCGATGGCCACCACCGCGTCTCGGTGGCGCGCTCGATGGGCGGCGCGACCATCGAAGCGCGCGTCCGCGAGTTCACGACTCCGGTCCAGCTCGGACCCGAAACCGATCTCGCGGATCTCGCCCGCGTCCTGCGCCAGCGCGGCCGCGACGAATTCCTCGCCGCGACCGGGATCGAGCCGGAGTTCGCGGACGAGCTCACGGCCTCGGACGTCGACGCCTATTCCCGCCTGCTCGAGCACATCGAGGTCCACCGCTATTTTCTCGGGCTCGAGGACAAGCGGGATGTCACTTGGTCGGAAGCGGTTGCCTCTTGGCGCTGGTCGGTCTATCGGCCGATGATCGAGGCGATCCGCGCTTGCGGCGTGCTCGGGGACTTCCCGGGTCACACCGAGACCGACCTCTACCTGTTCACCATGGACCATCTCCACGCGCTGCGCGAGCAGTTCGGACCCGGAGTGTCGCCGGAACGCGGTGTCGAGGAGCTCGAACGCCGCACGCCGCAGCACCGCCGGCGTCGGCGCGCGTCCCGGCGCGGTGGGCGGCCGGGGAAACCTGAGCCCGACGGGGGAGCCTGAGCCTGGAAGGCAAGCTCTCGCCCGCCACCCTTGGCGGCAGAGCGGACTCCCGGCGCGCCAGCGAATCGGGTTTTCGATTCGCTTCGGACGGGCTCAAGGCGAGGAGACCGGCGAAGCCTCCGCGAAGAGGAAGACGAGGAGATCGGCTGAGGTCTGGCGCCAGTGGCCCCAGGAGTGGCCGTCCGGGATCTCGAGTTGCTTCACTCGGGTGCCCTTGGCGGCGAGCGCCGCGGCGAGCTCCCGCGCGTCGGCGAGCATCCCGCCCTCGTAGAGGCCGCAGTCGACCACCGCTCGCGCCGGGCCTCGGGGAGCGGCGCGCAGCCGGTCGAGCAAGCCGGGGGCGTGACGGAGCGCCGGGCTCTGGATGCCGGCCAACCCGAACACGTCCCCGTGGGTGACGACCATGAAGGTCGCGTGCAGACCGCCGAGCGACGTGCCCAAGATGGCGCGGTGCTCGGGGCTGGCGAGCGTCGGGTGGGCGCTGTCGATCGCCGGCACCAGTTCGTCGACGAGGAAGTCGCAGAAGGCGCAGCCGCCGTCCACCGCCGGGACGAGCTCCCGCTCGCGCCGGTTGACGCCGGCGGCGCGGTTCCAGGGATCGACGAAGACCGCGAAGATCGGCGGCAGCTTGCGATCGGCGATCAGGTTGTCGAGCGTGACGACCAGCGCGCCCATTTCGTCGCGCCAGTAGTCCGAGCCGTCGGTGACGTAGAGGACCGGCAGGCGCTTGCCGGCTGCCGGATCGAAGCCGGTGGGGGTGTAAAGGCGTACGTCGACGCGGTAGCCGAGTCGAGCGCTCGCCAAGGGAATCTCCTCCACTCTCCCCCGCGCCACCTCGGTTCGCCGCACGGTGTGGGCCGGGGCTCGCCAGCCCGGCATCCGGATCTCGGAGTTGGGGCCGTATCCGCCGACCTGCTGGTGGGGGTTCGCCGGGTCGACGAGCCAGGTTTCGCCGTCCACCACGATTTTGTAGTCGGCGCGCGAAGCAGGCAGCAGTTCGTGGCGCCAGGTCCAGATGTCGGTCGAGCCGACTCGCTGGCCCCGGCTCTCGTCGCTGGGGCCCCAGCCGACGAGGTCCCCTCGCCACTCGACCGTCCGGGCGGCGCCGCGCCAGAAAAAGACCGCGGTTGTGTCGAAGACGAGCGGCAGGTCGCCGGAGGCTCGCACCCTCCGCCAGAAACTCTCGCCCTCGTCCGCACCGGCCATCAGCCGGGCGAGGGCGGAGTCGAGATCGGAGCAGGAGGCGAATGGCGCCGCGCCAGGCCCGCCGCGGAGGGCTACGGCGCAGGCGGGACTCGACCACGCGAGGGCGACGACGACGGCCGCAGAGAACGTACCTCTCATGCGCGGATGCTAATCGAAGCGAAGTCGTCGAGCATGCCGATGCTGCGCAAGCTGGCGCTCAGGACTCCGGGATGACGTCGCCTGCCGGCAGTCCCCAGGGCCAGGTGAGGCCGCCGGTGGCGGCGAGCCAGTCGACCACCCGGTCGGCGGCGGCGGCCGGGTTGTCGTCCGAGACGTCGAGCTCGAAGACCGGCAGGCGCGACGCAGCGGCGAGCGCGCGAAGGCGCTCCTGCTCGACGCGAAACGGGGTGAGGTCGTCGTACTGCGACGGGTTGCCGGAGACCTGGAGCCGGCGCTCGCGCGCCGCAGCGAAGGTTTCGGACCGGCGCGTGCAGAGCACGATCCGGAACCCGAGCGGTCGCAGTCGCGCTTCGAGCCAGGCGAAGTCGGGCGCCGGCCGACCGGCGCCGATCTGGAGCGAGGCGGTCGACAGGTGGAAGCGATCGACGATCCAAGTGTAGAACGGCAGCAGCTCGAACAGCCGCGCCCAGGTGCGGTAGGTCTCGAGGGCGCGCGCCTCCTGCTCGGGCTCGTAGGAGAGGAGACCGCGGCCCCAGGGCACGTTGGAGAACCCGCACCACTCCCCCGACACCAGCGGCGACGGGTATTCGTACTTGCGCGGTCCGACGAAACGCGAATGACGGTTGAGCGCCAGCGCGAGCTCGGTCTTGCCGGTCAACCGGGTGCCCTCGAGCACGACTTTCGGGGTCAGCTTCATGCACGTATCCTGGCACCGTCGCCGGTAGCGGGCTCGGGAATCGGGATCTCGTATCCCCATCCCGATTCAGCAGCCGCCCGAACCTCTCAAGGCCAGCCCTCGACCTGGCTGCGCGCCGGGACGCCGCCCGCGTACACGACCGGGCCGGCTGTCGCCGGTGATCTATTCGGTCGTCTTGCCGTCGAAGTGCTCGCTGTCGGCCTCAGCGTCCTGGCGCGTGCGATGGATGACGCCGTCGCGATGGTTCGGCGGCGAATATAGGGTATAGAGCTTCAGCGGCGCCGTCCCAGTGTTGATGATGTTGTGCTTCGCTCCGGCCGGGACGACGATCGCGAAGCCCGCCTGAAGGGCCGTTCGGACGCCATCGAGGACGGCCTCGCCCGTACCTTCCTCCACGCGAAAGAACTGGTCGAGCTTGTGAACTTCCGCGCCGATTTCTTCCCCGGCCTTGAGTGCCATGAGGACGAGTTGGCTGTGCTTCGCGGTGTAGAGCACGCGGCGAAAGTCGGTATTCTTGACGGCGAGATCCTCGATATTTTCTACGAATCCGTGCATGCGATCTTTTCCTCTCGAAGAGTCATGGCGGTGGCCGGAGCTCATGCCGCGACACGCGACGACGAACGGCTTCCTCGGCTCTCCCACGGTAGTTCTTCGACGCCTCGGCGGAACAGCGTAATTCCCACCAGGGAGAGGGAGCTCTCCTAGGTAGAACCTACCCATCGCTTCGCCCGGCGAGGCTTCGGCCGGCTACAGGAGTCAGAACCAACTTTCGACCTTGCTGCGCGGTGGCACTCCTCCAGCGTGCACGACTTGCCCGTCGAGCACGACGCCAGGGGTGGACAAGACGTTGAAGGTCATGATCTCGCGGATGTCTTCGACTTTCTCGAGGGAGATATCGATGCCCTTCCCGCGGGCGACCTCCTCGATGAGCCTGACCGTGGCCTTGCAGTTGGCGCAGCCGATGCCGAGCACCTTGATCTCTTTCATGGTGAGTCTCTCCATCCAGGAAATGCGTTGCGCTTCACAGAACCGCGTTGAACAGGTAGCCGACGATCAGGATGCCGGTGGCGACAACGGCGACGAAGGTGGCGATCAGGCGCCACTGGAGGACTTTGCGCAGGATGACCAGCTCGGGCAGCGAGAGGGCGATCACGCTCATCATGAAGGCAAGGACGGTGCCGAGCGCCGCCCCTTTGGCGAGCAGCGCCTGGACGACCGGGATCACACCGGCGGCGTTGGAGTACATCGGCACCCCGATCAGCACGGCGAGGGGCACCGACCACCAGGCCGACTTGCCCGTGAAGCTCGCCATGAAGTTCTCCGGCACCCAGCCGTGGATGGCGGCGCCGATGGCGATACCGGCCAGGATATAGGGCCAGACTCTGCCGACGATCTCGCGTACGCTGGCGAACCCAGCTTCGATCCGCTCGGCCAGGGTGAGGTTGCTCAGACCTGCGGAAGCCTGCACACGCGGCATGTCGCGCACCCAGTCCTCCAGGTACGCCTCCATCTTCAGCCGGCCGATCACCCATCCGGCGAGAATCGCGACCGCCAGGCCGAGACCGAGGTAGAGAGTCGCAACCTTCCAGCCGAACATGCCGAAGAGCAGGACCAGCGCCACCTCGTTGACCATCGGGGCCGAGATCAGGAAGGAGAACGTGACTCCGAGCGGCACACCCGCCTGGACGAAGCCGATGAACAGCGGCACGGCCGAGCAGGAGCAGAAGGGCGTGACGATGCCCAGCCCTGCGGCCATCGCGTTGGCGACCCCTTCGGTACGGCCGGCGAGTAGCGCGCGGGTCCGTTCCGGCGTGAACCAGGAATTGATCATCCCCATCACGAACACGACGCCGGTGAGGAGCAGGAGGACCTTGGGGGTGTCGTAGAAGAAGAACTGCAAAGCGCCGCCGAGGTGGCTGGCGCGATCTACGGGCAGTGCCGCCACCAGGGCCTCCGAGGCCGGGATCAGGGACCGATACAGCGCGAACCACCCTGCGGCCGCGAGCAGCAGGAAGGTTCGCGGATGCCGGCCCGGCAGGCGCAGAGCGATGGTGGTCATGGTGCGAGCCCGGCGCCGCTCTCTAGGCCGCCGTAGAAGCGCCGCTGGAAGTAGAGACTGACGTGCACCAGGCCGATCAGCACGGGCACCTCGACCAGCGGTCCGACCACGGTCGCGAAGGCGACCGGCGATGAGATGCCGAACACCGCGATGGCCACCGCGATCGCCAGCTCGAAGTTGTTGCCCGAGGCGGTGAACGCCAGCGTCGCGGCGCGTGCGTAGTCGGCCCCGGCTCTCCAGGCCATGAAGAAGCTGGCCAGGAACATGATCGCGAAATAGGTCGAGAGCGGAATGGCGATCCACAGCACGTCCAGGGGCTGGCGGAGGATCCGCTCGCCCTGGGTCGAGAACATCACCACAATGGTGAACAGCAGCGCCACGAGGGTGAGGGGGGAGATCCTGGGAACGAACTCGCGGTCGTACCAAGCGGCACCCTTCAGCGGCACGAGGACGAGGCGGCTCACGATCCCGGCCGCGAACGGAATGCCGAGATAGATCATGACGCTGGCGAAGATCTCGCCGATGGACACCTCGACGACGGCGCCTTCCATTCCGAACAGCGGCGGCAGCACGGTGATGAACACCCAGGCGTAGAGGCCGAAAGTGAGGATCTGGAAGACGCTGTTCAGCGCGACCAGGCCGGCGGCGTACTCGCTGTTGCCCCTGGCGAGTTGATTCCACACCAGCACCATGGCGATGCAGCGCGCGATGCCCACCAGGATCAGGCCGACCATATAGGGGCCCCACCGCGCGCTCGGACCGAAGAGCGCCGGCGCGACGAAGCCGAAGAAACCGATCGCCAGGGTGAACATCAGGATCGGACCGACGATCCAGTTCTGCAGCAGCGACAGGCCGAGGATCTTTCGATCGGCGAAGACCTTGGGCATCAGCTCGTACTTCACCTTTGCCAGCGGCGGATACATCATCAGGATCAGGCCCAACGCGATCAGCAGGTTCGTCTGCTCGCCGACCGTCACCGCAGCATTGAAGCGCTGCACTCCGGACTGGAACAGGTACCCCAGGCCGACGCCGGCGGCCATGGCGAGGAAGATCCAGACAGTCAGGTAGCGGTCGAGCAGTGACAGCTTCCCAAAGACGCTCGGCTGCGCGCGGCCGGCCGGGCTCCGGTCGCTCACGACGGCTCCCCGGGGCGCGCCAGGAGCCCCTCCTCGCCCAGCCACTCCCCGATGCGGCGCCGGAGCTCGTCGCGGACCGTCCGGAAACGCTCCAGGCTGGCCTCTCCATCCTCGGAATGCCCGGCGGGATCGGGCAGCGGCCAGTGCAGCCGGCGCGCTGTCCCGAGGTAGACCGGGCATACCTCCTCCGCGCAGAGGGTGATCACAGTGTCGACGCCTTCCCGGTCGATCTCGTCCACCGACTTCGAGCGCTGCGCGGACGCGTCGATGCCGATCTCGGCCAGGGCCTGGATGGCGAGCGGGTGGATCCGCGAGGGCGCCGAGCCCGCGCTCCGGACAGCCGTACGGCCCCCGGCGAGCGCGCGGGCGATGCCCTCCGCCATCTGGCTGCGCGCCGAGTTGGCGACGCAGAGGAAGAGAACGCCGCGGGTCACGACGCGGCCGCCTTGCGGACGTCGATCGCCGCTATGCCGAGCTCGGCCGCGCAGATCGTCGCGACCGGGATTTGGCGCAGCCGGGCGACGACCATGCGATCCGCGCAGGCGACCGCGCCCTGCGCGAACAGGTCGAGGAGTGGTGGCAGGAGCGTCGCGGCAGCTCCGTCCTCCCGCAACCGATAGAAGACCAGCTTGCTTTCCTTCCGGTCGGCCAGCAGCCCGCCTCGGGAGAGTACTGAGAGGTGCTGCGACACGGTTGAGGGCGCGAGCGCGAGGACTGCCGTCATCTGACAGACACAGAGCTCACCGTCGGCCAGCATGGCGAGAATTCGCAGTCGGGCAGGGTGGGCGAGGCCCTTGGCGGTCTCCACGACCTCGTCGATCTGGGCAGATTCGTCGATTCGTCGATTCGTCATGTCACGAAGTATAGTTGCTACTGACGGTCTGGAACCCCCCGAATGGGTAGCGGCGGAATCCCGCTCAGAAAAGAGTCGGCGTTTCCCGCTTGACGGACGCTTGTCGGAGATGGTACTTTTCCTCTCCCCCCGCTGTAGTCCCCAGGACCAGTCGGGCAGTGCGAGTCAGTGAGCAAGGCCGGGCTGTGTCCCGGCCGGAGGCGCGGCTCGGATTCGAGGATGGAAGACTTCAGGAGTCTGTTCGCATGCCGACGATTCATCAGCTGGTCCGCGAGGGTCGCCAGCGCGTCATCAGCAAGACCAAGAGTCCGGCTCTTCAGCAGGCGCCGCAGCGCCGGGGAGTCTGCGTTCGTGTCTACACCCAGACCCCCAAGAAGCCGAATTCGGCTTTGCGGAAGGTCGCGCGGGTGCGCCTCACCAACGGAATCGAAGTCACCACCTACATTCCGGGTGTCGGCCACAACCTGCAGGAGCACTCCATTGTGCTGATCCGTGGCGGTCGCGTGAAGGACCTCCCTGGTGTGCGCTATCACGTCATCCGCGGCACGCTGGACTCCGTGGGTGTACAGAACCGCCGGCAGGGGCGCTCGAAGTACGGCGCCAAGCGGCCGAAGTCGTAACGGAGTCGATCGATGCCCAGGAGACGGGAAGTACCGAAGCGTGACGTTCTGCCGGACCCGATCTACGGTTCGCAGCTGGTGACCAAGTTCGTCAATGTCGTGATGCGCCAGGGCAAGAAGACGGTCGCCGAGCGCATTCTGTACGATGCCCTCGAGACGGTGAAAGAGAAGACCTCCGACGATCCGGTCAAGGTCTTCAAGCGCGCGATCGAGAACGTCAAGCCGGCAGTGGAAGTGAAGTCGCGGCGCGTCGGCGGTTCGACCTATCAGGTGCCGGTCGAAGTCAACCCGAGCCGCAAGCTGGCCCTCTCGATTCGCTGGCTGATCCAGAGCGCGACCAAGCGGGGCGAGAAGACGATGAAGGCCAAGCTCGCAGGCGAGCTGCTGGACGCCGCCGAGAACCGTGGCGGAGCGATCAAGAAGAAGGAAGACACCCACCGGATGGCCGAGGCCAACAAGGCCTTCGCGCACTATCGCTGGTAGGCGTCTGGAACGAGACTGGTTGCCGGCCGATCACCGATCACGGCCGGCGGTAAGACGAAGCTGAAGCGGCGCGGAGCTCCCTCAAGCTCCATATATGCCGCTTACGATAGACGAGAGAGCGAGCGTTCCTTCGGGGCGCAAGGAATATGGCGAGACAAGCACCCCTGTCGATGACTCGCAATATCGGCATCATGGCTCACATTGATGCTGGTAAGACCACGACCACCGAGCGGATCCTGTTCTACACCGGGGTCAACTACAAGATCGG
>Ga0154020_10006419_pt1 | contig 13765 bp, 11 predicted proteins | sample Klosneuvirus_201_FD_109709 | JGI IMG/M metagenome (GOLD analysis project Ga0154020, IMG submission 109709) | Active sludge microbial communities from wastewater, Klosterneuburg, Austria - Klosneuvirus_20160825_MG | ecosystem: Engineered > WWTP > Aerobic digester > Activated sludge | place... | reverse complement strand
GCCGCCCGCAGCGCGCCGATTTCCCCCGGCCCGAACCCCAGTGCGCCAAGGACCGCATCGGTGTGCTCATCCAGCTGCGGCGCCGAGGCTCCGACTCGCACCGGCGTAACATCCATCTGCAGCGCCGGCCCGAACGTCTTGTACGGCCCCAGCAGCGGGTGTTCCATCTCCACCACGTACCCGTTTTCCACCAGCTGCGGGTCGTTGAATACATCCGGCGGGAAGTTCAGTGGCCCGCACGGGATGCCGCCCGCCCGGAGCACGGTCACCCAGTCCCCCGTCGTCCGCGAGCCAAACAGGTCCTCCGTCTCCCGCACCAGCTGAGTCAGGCGGTCGTAACCTTCCGCCGTCCCCAAATCGAAGCCCGGCTCGGTGCGCGGGTCCCGCACCCCCGTCACCTCGCGGAAGCGCGCATTCAGTTGCGGGCTCAGGCAGCCGACGCTCACGAAGCCGTCCTTCGTCCGGTAGTGGCGGAAGTAGATGTTCGCGTATCCCCCGCGGACGTAGTGGCGCTCCCAGATGGCCCGCTGTTCCGCGAACCCGTCCCCGCGTGCCCGTGCCTCCGCCATCTCCTCCCGGTAGGGCCCATCTTTCTGCGCGTCCGTCACGCCGAACCAGCTCAGTAACTGGTGGCCCAGCGCCATGGATGTCCCCAGCAGCGATGTCTCGATCCGCTGTCCCTCTCCGGTCAGGTCGCGGTGGCGGAGCGCCGCCACCACACCCAGTGCCGAGAATGCCCCGGTCCCCATGTCGTTGAACGCTGGCCGGATGTTCATTGGCGCCCCGTCCCGCTCTCGTGCCGTCAGCACCGCCGTGCCCGACATCCCCTGCACCACCACGTCGTACCCGGGGTCGCCCCCGAACGGCCCGCGCTTCCCGAGGGGCACATGCTCCAGGTACACCACCCGCGGGTTGATCGCGGCGAAGTCCTCGTACCGCAACCCGTAACGTGGGAGGTCCGCCGGCTTGAGCGAGACCATCACCACGTCGGCCCACCGGGCGAGGCGCTCCAGTACCGGCCGCCCTTCCGGCCGGGTCACATCCAGGCAGATGCCGCGTTTCCCGCGGTTCACGAGCGTGAAGCCCTTGCTCTCGCCGGGCACGATGGGCTCCATCGTGTAGCGGATGCCGTCGCCGCCCGGCGGTTCGACCTTCACCACATCGGCGCCCATGTCGGCCAGCAAGATCCCGGCAAACGGCACCGCGAGCGCCTGCGCGATTTCCAGCACGCGGATACCCGCGAGCGCCCCCGGCCGGCCGTCTGCTTCCATGCGCGCGAACGATACAGGATGTGGCGGTTGGACTACCGCTTCAGCAGGTCCCTGATCTCGCGCAAGAGTTCGATATCCTCCGGCGTCGGCACATCGGCGGCCGCCTCCCCCCGTTTCCGGCGGGCATTCAGCACGTTCAGGGGCTTCACGATTACGAAGAAGATCACCGCCGCGATCGCCAGGAAGCTGATGATCGCATTGATGACCGCGCCGTACATGAACCGCGAGTCGTTGATGGTGAAGTCGAGCGCGCTGAAGTCCGGCTCGCCCACGATGGCCGCGATCAGCGGGGTGAACAGGTTCTCTACCGCCGAAGTGACCACCGCCCCAAATGCCGCACCGATGACCACCGCCACAGCAAGGTCGATGACGTTCCCGCGCAGTACAAAGTCCCGGAATTCCTTGAGCATCGCAGCACCTCCAGTGTTGCCGCGGGATACTAGGCCTCCCGCGCCCGCCGCCGCAACCCGTTTCCTGGTCGAAAACCAGAAGTATCCCGGGTTGGATTGCCCGCCCTACGTGTATGAAGCTGGCGCCGCCTCCCCCGCCCCCCCGCGCCGGACCTCCCCGATACACGCCCTGACCGCTGCCCCGTACTCATCGGCGCTCGCTTCATGCACGGGTGTCGACATCACGTGGATACCGTCGGGTTCGGTGGTCTGGCCGCTGTACCACCCGCGGCGCACCATCTGCGCCGCAACGGCCCCCATGTCCACATCCGGTGCTCCGTAGGCGAACGCGTACAGCGGCGGCGCCCCGTGCACCCGCAGCCCCTCGACCGCCTCGATCCCGGCGATCACCCGCTCCTTTGCCCGCATGCTCGCCGCCGCGATCTCGCGGTAGCCCTCCCGTCCCAGGAAGTTCATTGCCGCCCATGCCGCGGCAATAGCGCCTCCCGGACGAGTGCCCGTGAAGGTGAGCGAAGAGTAGATCCCGCTCGGCCAGTCATCGAACGTGTACCGCGCGAACTCCCGCTGGTCCCGCGTCCGGAAGGTCACCGTGCTCGCGGGCTTGGCCGCATACCCGGATTTGTGCAGGTCCGCCGAAACCGACGTCACCCCGTCGATGGCGAAGTCGAACTCCGGCACCGCATACCCCACCTCCCGCACGAACGGCGCCAGGATCCCGCCCACGCAGGCATCGACGTGGAGCCACAGCCCCTGCCGCGCCGCGATGCTCCCCAGCTCCGCGATCGGGTCGACCATGCCCAGCGAATAGCTCGGCGCCGAAGCGTACATCCCCACCGTGTCCGGGCCGATCGCCCGTTCGATCCCCGCCGGGTCGGCCCGGTAGTCCGGCCCAACCGGGATGCGCTTCACCCGCATCCCCAGCAGGTGCGCCGCCTTGTTCAGGGCAGGGTGCGCTGACCGGGGCGCCACCACCTCGGGCTCGCGCACTTCCGGCCGCTCCTTCCGTGCCCACTCCCGCATCGCCAGCACCGCAAGGAAGATGCTTTCCGTCCCGCCCGAAGTGAAGATGCCGCCGCTCTCATCGCCCGCGTGGAGCAGCCCGCGCACCATCGCCAGGACTTCGTTCTCCATCCTGCCGATGCTTGGGAACGCCTTCACGCCAAGCCCGTTCTCCACCAGGAACATCCCGAACGCTTCCCGCAAGACGTGTTCGAGCTCGTCGTTTGCGTACCAGACAAACGCTCCGTGCCGCCCCCGCTTCCAGTCCAGGTCATGCCCGCGCATGGCCTCCATCTCCGGCCCGAGTTCCTCCCACGGACGGCCCTTCTCCGGGATCTCCATCACCATGGCTTGCCTCCATCGCGTACCTGCGCCGCCCGCAGTCTACGCAACCCCCGCCAAGACGAGTGCGATCCCGGTCATGGTTTCGGGATCAGCCCCGCCTCTTCCTGGATCGCCGTCATGATTAGCCGCGCCGCCTTCTCCCCGCCCTCGCGCACCAGGTGCACGCCGTCCGGGTGACGCATCAGCTTCACTTCGCCGTCGTCGTCCACGATGTACGCGTCGTAACTGCCGTTGGCGGTGACGAACAGCGGCCAGATATCGACATAACGGATCCAATACCGCTTGGCAGCTTCTTCCTGGTAAATCACATTGAGCTCCGCCATGCGCTCCGAAAATTCTGCACTCCGCATGATCGGCTGCCCCACCCAGATGACCAACCGCCCGTCCTGCTTGAGAAGGTCCATCACCCCCGCTACGCGCCGCCGGTACTCGGTGGCCCAGCCCGCATCGCCCGGCTGGAAGATCTCGCCCCCCGGGGTCTTGATCCCCTGCGCGTCGTTTGCCCCGAACATCACCACATACACGTCTGCCGCGTCGCCGGTGATCAGCCCGTTCAGGTGTCCCGGCCAGTCGAAGAAGTCCGGCCGGGTGAGCCCTGATGAGAGCTGAGACTCCTGCGCCGGCGTCATCACCCCGCTCTCCGATGCCTGCCGGACCAGCGCCTCGCCGAGGATCTTCGACATCGAGTCGCCCCCGACCCACACGCGCAGCGGCGAGGCCGCATCCGGGGTCCGCACGAGCTGTTTGGGCGGAGTCGGCGTGGCCGTCGGCGTGGGGGTCTTGCCGGTGCTGCGGGTCGCTGTTTTCGGCGCTCCACCCGGGCTGCCCGTGGGGTCCCCCGGTTCCAGGCCGCCCGAAGCCGGCAGCTCGAACACGTCGCCGCCGTCATCGTGCCCGAGGGCGTCAGTCGCCCACGCCCGCGGTCGGTCCAGGTAGAGTGCCCGGCTCACGGCCGCAAACGGCTTCCAGACCGCCACCCAGAAGTCCCGCTCTTTCCCGAAGGGTTGCCGTTCGGCTTCGTCCTCGAGCCACGGCGCGTTCAGCAGGACCGCGATCAGCAGCGCGCCGGCGATCACGACGAATACCCGCCCGGGCGTTGCGCCCAGCCGATTGCCGCTCCCGTCCGTCGTCCTGCCCTCCTGCGCCACGGCGCCTCCTCGTCGTTAGAACTGGAAGTAGATGAACGGGGCCACGCCTTCAGGCCCGAGCACATCGATCGCCACCAGTCCCACCGCCAGCGTAGCCGCCTGCGCGGCTGGCGCCAGTCTCGAAAACGCCGCTTGCGCCCGGTTTCCCATGGTTCGCGGCAAGAATTGGACAAGGATGCTCCCTGCGATGACCGCCAGCATCACCGGGGTCACCGCCGGTGATGCCTCGCCCCATGCCGTCCCCAACCGCCCCAGGATCTCCCACGCCGTCCCGAACGTCTCCGCCCGGAAGAACACCCAGGCCAGGCAGACCACATGGAAGGTCACGAACCATTGCAGCGCCCCCAGTGCCCATCCCCCTGCGATGCCGGTCCGCTCCCGGATCTCGCGCTCTACCACCAGCCCGAACCCGTGGATCGCCCCCCACACGACAAACGTCCATGCGGCGCCGTGCCACAATCCGCCCAGCACCATCGTCAGCGCCAGGTTCCGGTACACGAATGCCTTCGTCCCGCGGTTGCCCCCGAGCGGGATGTACAGGTAGTCCCGCAGCCAGCGCGAGAGCGTCATGTGCCAGCGCCGCCAGAAATCCTGCAACGAAAGAGCCCGGTAGGGCGCATCGAAGTTCTGCGGGAACCGCAGCCCAAGCAGCAGCGCGCACCCGATCGCGATATCCGTGTACCCGCTGAAGTCCGCGTAGATCTGGATCGCGTACGCGTACACGCCCACCAACACCTCGAAGCTGCTGTGTGTCCCCGGCGCCGCGAACACCGGGTCGGCGATCTCTGTCGCCAGGTAGCTCGAGATCACGACCTTCTTGAACAGCCCGAAGAAGATCAGCTGGAACGCCGGCGCCGCATCGATCACCCGCTCCCGCAGCGGTTCTCTCAGCTGCGGTGCGAACTCCGTCACGCGCACGATCGGCCCCGCGACCAGGTGGGGGAAGAACGAGAGGTACAGCGCGAAGTCCAGCGGGGCCATGGGCTCTGCATCGCCCCTCGCGATGTCCACCAGGTAGCTGATCGCGTGAAACGTGAAGAACGAGATCGCCACCGGCAGCGTGATCTCCATCAGCGGCAGCGGTGCGCCCACCCCCAGCCCCTCGAAGGTGTCCGCCAGCTCCTTCGCAAAGAACCCGTAGTACTTGAACCAGCCCAGCGTCGAGAGGTTGGCCGCCACCCCGAACCCGAGGAACCAGCGGCCGCCGCGGCTCAGCCCCTCCGGCCCCCGCATCCGGGCGAGGTCGTAGCCCATCGCCCAGTTCGCCGCTGTCGAACCCACCAGCAACAGCACGAACTTCGGCTCCCAGAACCCGTAGAAGAACCAGCTCGCCGCCACCAGGAAGACCCGCCACCACAGGTGCCATGGCCGGATCAGCCACGCCACCGCGAACACGGCAACGAAGAATATGGCGAAATCAACTGTCGGGAAGAGCATCGCGATCCTGGCAGGCGCCCGGTCCCGCCGGGCCCGGAACCATCCGCATTGTGGCCCGCTCCACAGAACCGGGCGAATTCCCCCGTCCGATTAACGGGCCGAAGCCTTGCCCGCCCCGGCCACCCTTGTTAGCTTGAGTTCAACGATTTCTCAGGATTCATGCCGGTGACCGGCCCCGCGTTGCGCCCCCGCCTGCCACGCCGGCCACAACTGGAGTTCACGTGAGCGTCGCCGCTCCTTCCCGCAGCCTCCGTCTCGCCTCATTCGCGGCGATGGGACTCGCGGCGCTGGCGCCCGTCGCCGCCAGCCTCGTGAGCGATGGAGACCGCGCCCCCGTCCGCTACGTTGCCGCGGCTGCAAACTTCAGTGAAACCGCTCCTCAGCCCGGCTTCTCCGGTGTCCTCATTGCCAGCCTCGCCTACGATGGCACCCCCGAACCTCCGCCGACGCCCATCCCCACCCCCACGCCCGTGCCCCGTACGCTCCCCGCCAGCCCCGAAGGCCTCCGCCTCTGGTCCGATGGTGATTCCACTTCCTACTTCATGACGGTCGCGCTCATGGCCGAGTGGGCCGCCCGCGGCGGAATCCCCGTCCGCGTCCCCGACTACAAGATCTCCTCCGGGCTCTGGCGCCCCGACTTCTTCGACTGGCCCGCCTACATCCAGGCCGAAATGGCCACGTACGACCCCGATGTCGTCGTCCTCATGCTCGGCGCGAACGATGCCAACCAGATCACCTCGCTCGACGAGTACGGCGCCCGCGTCGGCCGCGCCATGGACTTGCTCCGCCGGGAGGGCCGCATCGTGGTCTGGATGGGCCAGCCCAACATGGGCCGCGCCGATCTGGCCGCCACCATCCCCGCCGTCAACCGCGTCTTCCAGGAACAGGCGGCCACCCGCCCGTGGGTCATCTATGTCGATACATGGGCGCTCACGTCGTGGTCCGACGGCACCTATGCCCCCGCGCTCCCCGATGAATCAGGCGTCGAACAGGCCCTCCGCGGCCCCGATGGCGTGCACTTCACGACGGCCGGTGGCCGCCGCCTCGCCCTTGGGGCGTTGGCTGCACTCTTCGCCACTCCCTGATCCGGGCTTCACGCGCCTATCAACCCTTCGTTACGATGGCCATCCGATGACGAGCCTGCCCGCTCCGGCCACCCGCGTCGAGGACCTCGCCGACTCGCAACTCGAGCCGCCGTACCACCTCATCCTCCTCGACGATAACGAGCACACCTACCAGTACGTCATCGCCATGCTCGCCAACGTCTTTGGGTACTCGCCCGAAAAAGGCTTCGCCATCGCCTGCGTCGTGGATAGCCAGGGCCAGGCGATCCTCATGACCGCCGCGCTCGATGAGGTCCGCCTCAAGCAAGACCAGGTGCACGCCTTCGGCCCCGATCCCCACATGCCCGAATGCAAGGGCAGCATGACGGCCGTCATCGAACCGGCGAAGTAGCCACCGCTATCCTCCCCGTGCCGCCATGGCATTCGTGTCCCCGGCCTGCCGGCTGCATGCCGGGGACCCCCATACCTTGAAACGCCCGCGCGCCGCCAGTAGGCTCGCCGCGGACGCTAACCCACACGGAGACCGCAGTGGCTATCACTCCCGCCGATGACTACCCGATCCACCAGATCCCCTACACCTTCGACCGGGTCGGCACCGGTGACCGGAATTTCTACGACCGTTTCTTCTTCAACGGCTACACCAGTGACGGCGAGGTCTATTTCGCGCTCGCCCTGGGCGTCTACCCCAACCTCGGCGTCATGGATACCGCCTTCAGCGTCGTCCACCGGGGGACCCAGTACTTCGTCCGCGCCTCCCGCCTTCTCGGCGATGACCGGATGAACACCCGCGTGGGCCCCATCTCTGTCCAGATCGTCGAGCCCATGAAGCGGTTCCGCATCAAGATCGCGAAAAACAAATGGGGCATCACCGGCGACCTCGTCTTCGATGCGCGTTCCCTGCCCGTCGAAGAACCCCACTTCCTGCGCGTCTCCCGCAACATCCCGGTCATGGACTACACCCGGATCACGCAGCATGGCGCATGGTCCGGCAAGCTCGCCTGCGCCGGCCAGAGCTGGCAGCTCGAACCGACAAGGTGGTGGGGCTCCCGCGACCGCTCCTGGGGCATCCGCGGCGTTGGCGGCCGCGATCCCCGCGGCGCTCCCCCCACCGAGCCGCCCCAGTTCTTCTGGAACTGGGCCCCGGTCAACTTCCCCGACCTTTGCACCCTGTTCACCGTCTCGGAGTTCGCCGATGGCACCCGCTGGCACGAATCCGGGGCCATCCTCACCCCCTATCCCGAAGCCACCCTCCAGGATGCCGCCGTCGATTACGACCTTCGCTTCCGTAAAGGCACCCGCTGGATCGATTCCGCTACCCTGTCGTTCTATCCGAAATCTGGCAAGGAACTCGAGATGGAGATGAAGCCGATGTACTCCTTCTTCATGAAGGGCATCGGCTATGGCGAACCCACCTGGGGCCACGGTATGTGGGTCGGCCCCGATGAGGTGGATGGCGGCGAGTACGATATCGAGAAGGAAATCCCCCTGGCCAACCTGCACGTCCAGCAGGTCTGCCAGGTCACCTCAGGCCGCCGCAAGGGCATCGGCATCTACGAGATCATCCTCATCGGCCCCCACGGACCGCTCGGCTTCAAGGAAATGCTCGACCCGGCAAAGTAGCCTGCCGGGGATCGACATTCGCCACGACCCATTCGACAATGGACGCATGCCCATCTACGAATTCCGTTGCGGCGATTGCGGCAAGGTTACCAATCACTTCACCCGGAAGATCGACACCGAGGTGCAGCCCCCCTGCGAGCATTGCGGCAGCCTCAAGACCGCGCGCCTCGTGTCCAAGTTCGCCCGCACCTACACCCGCGCCGACATCATCGAGAAGTACGGTGACCCCTCCGAAGGCGGGCCCGATGCCTACCGCGACCCGCGCCAGATCGGCACCTGGGTCGAAAAACGCTTCGAGGAATACGGCATGGACCTCCCCGATGGCGCCCGCGAAATGATTGACGCCGCCCGCGAGGGCGACCTTCCCGAGGCCGTCAAAGACCTCTGACACCCCTGGATCGGACGTTCCCGCGATGAGCGACACCTCCCCGCTCGACACCATCATCCCCCGCATCCTCGATCACTTCGCCGCCAAGAACGCCGCCCGCGAACAAGCCCTCTCCGCCAGCCGCGCCATCATCCGGATGAGCGCCAACAGCATCCGTGCGGTCCACCGCGGAGAGTTCGACCAGGCGGCGAAACTCCTGGATGAGGCGAAGCAGGTCCGCGATGCGGCAGTCTCCGCCCTCGACGGCCACGCCGATGTCTACTACGCCGGCTTCCTCCACGATGCCCAGAAGGAGTATGCCGAGGCCCGCACCACCCTCGCCCTCCTTTCCGGCGCTGCAATCCCCTCTCCCGAAGACCTCGGCGTCGAATTCCCCGCCTACCTCAACGGCATCGCCGAGGCCGTCGGCGAGATGCGCCGCATGGTCCTCGACCGGCTCCGCGCCGGGCAGTTCGACGGCTGCGAAGAGATCCTCGACGCCATGGACGACATCTACGCCGTCCTGGTCACCATCGACTTTCCCGATGCCATGACCGGCGGCCTCCGCCGCACCACCGACCAGACCCGCGGCATCCTCGAGAAGACCCGCGGCGACCTCACCATGGCCATCGTCCAGCGCCGCGCCACCACCCCGTCCTAGGCGCGCGCGTCAGCAAGCGCGGGGATGTCCCTCACCCGTTCGCCGCGGCCGCATAACTGATCCCGCCCGAACCTGGCACGCCCAACGATGCCCTAACGCCCGGCCGGCTCACACCCCCGGGACAGCCCGCGCGATGATCGCCTTCGTGAACTGCATGGTGTTCAACGTCCCGCCAAGGTCCCCCGTCTTCTCCCCACTGGCAATGCAATCGTGGACCGCATCCACAAGCCGGCGGCCCGCCTGGAAGTGCCCGCAGTACTGCAACAGGTAACCGAACGCCTCGATCGCGCCCGAGGGATTGGCGATGCCCTTCCCCGCGATATCCGGCGCCGTCCCGCCCGCCGGGTCGAAGATCCCGATATTCGGCTGGTGGCTCGGCGTAAACGCATACGAGGCGCTCGCCCCAAGCCCGATCGACCCGATCAGTCCGTACACCATGTCGCTCAGGAAATCGCCGTACTCGTTCGGGCAGACAATCACGTCGAAGCGCTCGGGCCTGATAATCAGCTTCGCCAGCAACGAGTCGAACAGCTCCCGCCGGTGTTCCGTATTCCGGTACTCCCCGGCTACCTCATCCACCACCTCTTCGAACAGGCCGTCCGCCGCCCGCTGGATCGTGTACTTGCTCGTCGAGACCACGTTGTGCCGCTGCTGCTCCGCCAGGCGGAACGCGAAGTGCGCCGCATGCTCGACAGGCGTCCGCTCCATCACCCGGATGCTCACCGCCGAGTGGTACCCGATCCGCATCCCCGCGTCTTCGTAGGTCCCCCCGGTCGCCACCCGCACCACGTGCACGTCGATGTTCCCGGTGTAATTCGTGCTCACCCCCGGGTATGTCCGGCACGGCCGGTGGATCACCGAAAGCCCCAGCCGATCCCGCATCACCTGGTTCGGGCTCACGGTCTCGGTCACCGTCGGGTACTTCATCGCCGCGCCCAGCTCCCGCGTCGCCTCGATCCCCTCCTCCAGCGCCGTCTCCGAAGCCTCCCGCCGCTCCAGTGTCCAGTCGATCGGCAGGAAACTCACCGGCGAACCCAGCGACTCATTGATCGCATGGATCGACTCGCGCAGTTCCGCGGCGATCCCGTCGCCATTCAGCTCCGCAACTTCGCGCACCCTGTCCTCCTGAGGCCCCAGTCTGGCAACAACTATGCAATGCCCGCACCAGTCCGGCCAGACCTTCGCCGGCCACCCCCAACGCCTGCCCATCACCCGGCTCTCTCGCATCGGAGATCACTGCCGATTCCGGCTTTCCCGAGATTTTCCCTAAGGCCTCCCGCTGATAGACTCGCCCACGCTTCTCGGCGCGTCAGTCAGGGCGCCCGGTGGCTCTGTGGATTACGCACGCGGGGTCACAGCCACAACTCTCAAGGGGAGAACACTTCATGTTATTGGCCCAGATCATGATCCCCGCGGCTAGCGCCGCGGCGGTCCTGTTTGCGATCTGGCTCGCCTTCGATGTCCTGAAACGGGACAAAGGCACCGCATCCATGCAGGAAGTCGCTGGCACGATTCTCGAAGGCGCCAACGCCTTCCTGAGCCGCCAGTACCGCACCATCGGCATCCTGGCCGTCGTCACGTCGGTGGTGGTCGCCGTCATCGTCGGCATCTTCAAGGAGTCGACCGAAGTCGGCCTCCTGACCGGTATTGCCTTCATCGTCGGCGCCCTCGCGTCGGGCGTCTCTGGCTACATCGGCATGTCGATCGCTGTCCGCGCCAACGGCCGTACGGCATCGGCAGCGCAGAATAGCCTGGCCGATGCCATCAACACCGCGCTCCGTGGTGGCGCCGTCTCCGGCTTCCTCGTCGTCGCACTGAGCCTCATCGGCGTCTCGAGCATCTTCGCCATCTACTCGAACCTGCTCGGCCACACGGTCCAAGAGACGCCCTTCCTCATCGTCGGCTTCGGCTTTGGCGCCAGCTTCGTCGCCCTCTTCGCCCAGCTCGGCGGTGGTATTTACACCAAAGCTGCCGACGTCGGCGCCGACCTCGTCGGCAAGGTCGAAGCCGGTATCCCCGAAGATGACCCCCGCAACGCAGCCGTCGTTGCGGACCTCGTCGGCGACAACGTGGGCGACTGCGCTGGCCGCGGCGCGGACCTCTTCGAGTCCATGTCCGCCGAGAACATCGGCGCCATGATCCTCGGCGCCTCCATCTACATCGCCACTGGCAACGTGGAATGGGTTCTCTTCCCGCTCGTCCTCCGCTCGTTCGGTGTCTTCGCCACCATCGTTGGCATGATCACCGTGCCCTTCTGGGCCAGGCGCATTAGCGACCCCATGGGCGCGCTGAATGGCGGCTACTGGACCATCACGCTCCTCAGCATCATCGGCCTGGGTATCTGCACCTACGCCATGCTTGAAGACGTTTGGTACTGGTTCTTCTTCTGCGGCCTCGTCGGCATCGCCGTCGGCATCGCCTTCGTCTACATCACCCAGTACTACACTGCGGGCGCCTGGCGCCCGGTCCAGGAAATCGCCCAGGCCAGCCGCACCGGCTCGGCCACCAACATGATCATCGGTACCGCCGTCGGGTTCGAAACCACCGCCGTCACCGCGATCACCGTCGGCATCGGCCTCGTCGCCGCCTTCACGCTCGGCCAGCAAGCCGACCTGGCCAATGTCGACCCCGTCTCGACCGGCGTCTTCGGTACGGCCGTGGCCACCATGGGTATGCTCATGTCGGCCGCCTACGTGCTTGCCATGGACACCTTCGGTCCCATCACCGACAACGCCGGTGGCATCACCGAGATGGCAGAAGGCACCAAGCCCGAAGCCCGTGAGATCACCGATGCCCTCGACACCGTTGGCAACACCACCAAGGCCCTCACCAAGGGTTACGCGGTGGGCTCGGCCGCCCTCGCCGCATTCCTCCTTTTCACCGCCTACCTCGACGAAGTTCGCGTCGAGATGTCCAAGATCGCGGCCGACGACGCCGAACGCTACGTCACCCTCCAGCAGGACAACAACCTCGTCCCGCCCGGCGACGATGTGAAGGCCGCCTTCGCCAACGAAATGAAGGACTATTCCGATTCGCTCAAGTCCCTGCTGGACTCGATCGATGACGAGGGCAAGTTCAGCCAGGCGGATCTCGATGCGCTCCTCGTCGCGAACCGCGAAGAGACGGCAGCCATCCTCGATCGGAAGGTCGAGGAGAACGACATCTCCGCGGATGATGCGAAGCCCTTCCTCGAGTCGGGCAGCCCGATTCCGCTGCCGCGCATCATGCCGGTCAACATCGCCAAGGTAGAGGTTTTCGTCGGCGCCCTCCTCGGCGTGATGCTCGTCTTCCTCTTCAGCTCACTCGCCATCCGGGCTGTCGGTAAGGCCGCCGGCGGCATCATCGAAGAAGTGCGCCGCCAGTTCCGCGAGAACCCCGGCATCATGACCGGCGAAGTTCGCCCGGACTACGGGCGCGCCGTCGATATCACGACACGCTCCGCCCTCCGGGAGATGATTGCCCCCGGCATCCTGGCCATCGGTCTCCCGATCGCCGTTGGCCTCATCTTCCGCTACGCCTTCGGCGGCGATGGCAACGAAGGCTGGTCCTCCGTCGCCGGCATGCTCATGGTGGGCACCATCGGTGGTGTCCTCGTCGCTACCTACCTGAACAACGCAGGTGGCGCCTGGGACAACGCCAAGAAGTTCATCGAATCCGGTGGGCTCAAGAACGCCGATGGCACGGTTGTTGGCAAGGGCACTGAGACCCATGCCGCCGCCGTTGTCGGCGATACCGTCGGTGACCCCTTCAAGGACACCGCCGGCCCCGCGCTCCACGTTCTCGTGAAGCTGCTCAGCACCATCACCCTCGTGCTCGCCCCGCTCTTCATCAGCTAAGGCGCGCCACCACGGTTCACACAAACAGGCCCCGGAGCAATCCGGGGCCTGTTCGCTGCCTCCTCCCCCTTCTGTGAACCGCATCACACACCGCCGACCCTCCCCCTTGAGACCGGCCGCCGCTTCCTCTACGCTCATCCGGATGATGTCACCTGAGTGCCCCGGCGCGGTCCACCCTGCATGTGCATCTCCCTCCCAGGGGGGCATGTGCGCGCACGGAGACCGTCTTCCGGGGGATTCAGGAACGTAGCAGACAACCTTCCCGCTGCAACGCTGAAGGCCCACCCACCCGGTGGGCCTTTCGCGTACAGGCCACACAGGAGGAACCGCAATGAAATCGCCCTTTGAAGGCCGCCTCGTCCGCCTCCGTGCCCGCGAGCCCGAAGATGCCCCCCACCTCTACAGATGGTTCAATGACCCCGAGGTCACCGAATTCCTCACCATGCGTTACCCCTTATCGATGAAATCGGAACGTGACTTCATCGAAAGCGTCGCAAAGCCCGACTACAGCCACGCCGGCTTCGCCATCGAGACCATCGCCGATGGCCGCCTCATCGGTGGCGTCGACCTGCTCAAGACCAGCCCCGAAAACCGCTCCGCCTCCCTT
>Ga0154020_10006418_pt1 | contig 13765 bp, 8 predicted proteins | sample Klosneuvirus_201_FD_109709 | JGI IMG/M metagenome (GOLD analysis project Ga0154020, IMG submission 109709) | Active sludge microbial communities from wastewater, Klosterneuburg, Austria - Klosneuvirus_20160825_MG | ecosystem: Engineered > WWTP > Aerobic digester > Activated sludge | place... | reverse complement strand
GACCGATCTCGAATCGCATGCGGATTTCGACGGTTGGCAATACCTGTCGCGTAATTCAGACCGCGATCCTACCAAAATCGACAAAAAGAAACCCGTGGTGTATTTCGGCTCGTTTCAAGACCTGCTCGGGCGTGACGATGCGGGCAATATCAAGCCCAAGAACCAATGGCTGCACAAGGTCAAATGGGATCTCGTGGTGTTTGACGAATACCACTTTGGCGCCTGGCGCGAGACCGCCAAAGAGCTGTTTGAGGGTGAAGATGCGGCAGAGGCGGCCAAAGAAACCAAGTCAGAATATGGCACTGGCCTCGCCGACATGAACGAGGGCCTCGGCGTTCTGTCAGAGAAAGAGACTGAGTTTCTGCCGATTACCACGAAGGCATATCTGTACCTTTCGGGTACGCCATTCAAGGCGCTCTCGACCGGCGAGTTTATCGAAGAGCAAATTTTCAACTGGACATACACCGACGAACAGCGGGCGAAGGCTGAATTTGCAGCCAAGAACCCCGACAAATTAAATCCATACGGCGCGCTGCCGCAGATGCGCCTACTCACCTACCAGATGCCCGACGAGCTTCTGGCAATTGCGAGCGGCGGCGAGTTTGATGAGTTTGACCTCAATGAATTTTTTGCCGCGACCGGCACAGGCAAGGCGGCGAAATTCAAACACAAGAGCGACGTGCAGAAGTGGTTAGAGATCATTCGCGGCTCATACACGCCACAGACGGTTGAACACCTCAAGACCGGCACTCTGCCTCCTTTCCCTTATTCGGATGTACGCCTGTTACCCTACCTGCAACACTCCTTCTGGTTTTTACCCAATGTAGCCGCCTGCGAAGCGATGGCTAATCTGCTAAAAGAAAAACATAACACCTTTTGGCATGACTATAAAGTCATAGTGGCTGCAGGCCCTTCTGCCGGTATCGGCCTTGAGGCACTGCCACCCGTACGCGCCGCGATTGGCAGCGGCTTTGAAACCAAGACAATTACCCTTTCGTGTGGTAAGCTCACGACTGGTGTCACAGTGCCGCAGTGGTCTTCGATTCTGATGCTGCGCAACCTGACTTCGCCCGAGACATACTTTCAGGCGGCGTTTCGCGTGCAGTCGCCGTGGTCGATCAAGAACCCGAACGGCAATAACCCCAATGAAGAAGAAATTCTGAAGCCGGTTTGTTTTGTCTTTGACTTTGCCCCGACGCGTGCACTCCGCCAGCTCTCTGACTACGCGATCGGTCTTGCGCCGAATGAAAGCAACCCCGAAAATGCCGTCAAAGATCTTGTGTCGTTTTTGCCCGTGCTTGCGTACGATGGCGCGAACATGACGCAGATCGACGCGGGCGGCATTCTCGACATCGCGATGGCCGGCACATCGGCGACGCTGCTCGCCCGCAAATGGGAGTCTGCGCTGCTCGTGAATGTCGATAACGACACGCTGCGTCGCATACTCGACAACCCCGAAGCCTTGGCCGCTGTTGAACGCATCGAAGGTTGGCGTGCATTGGGTGACAATGTGATCGAGACGATCATCAACAAGAGCGATAAGGTCAAGAAACTCAAAAAGAAGGCTGAAAAAGGCGATCTGACCCCCAAGCAAAAGCAAGAGCTCACCGAGGCCGAAAAAGAATACAAAACCAAACGAAAGCTCATTCAAGAAAAGCTGATCAAGTTCGCGACCCGCATTCCCGCGTTCATGTACCTAACTGATTTCCGCGAGAACACGCTGCAAGATGTGATCACCAAGTTAGAGCCCAAACTGTTTCTGACGGTCACGGGGTTAACCGTCAAAGACTTTCACCTTCTGGTTCGCTTGAGGGTCTTCAACACCGAACAGATGAACCAGGCGGTGTTTGCCTTTCGCCGCTACGAAGATGCCTCGCTGCGCTATTCGGGTATCGAGAGCCATGACGGCCTAAGCCACTACGGGCTCTATGATACAGTAGTGGCGAAAGAATAAAGACAAATTTTTGGAAAGAATATTGCTGGCTTAAAGGTTGAAAACTGGGTATAGGTCAGCGTTAAAAATGCATTGCCAGACCCGCCATCTTGCGTATGCGTAGTACAAACGCGTACGCGCCGAAGCAGAAGAACGGGGCCGCCACCACGTCGATCGAGTAATGTACACGCTGTATGATCAGGCAGGTTCCCATGACGATCACGCCGGCGAGAAAGACCTTGCGCCATGGCCCCGGTGGCAGTATCAGATAGCAAATAAACATCGTCGCGGTGTGGCCCGAGAAGAAGAGATCTTTGTTGAGCTGGTTCCCGGTGCTTGCCCAGTGCATCAGCGGGTCAGTGAGGGGAATGAAACCTTCGGGCGGTTCCAGGGGTACAATATACATTGAAATCATGCGCAGGGCTGCATAGACCGCATACACCTGCATCCCAATCAAAATTCGCCCCGGGTGCGGCAGAATGACGATGATAGTACAGATCAGCCCCAGGTAGATGAGAAAGAATATCAGTGGGCTCAGGTCGATGGGAGTTAACATGTTCAACAGTGGGTCGCGCAGTACACGCCCGGCCCGTGTTTCATTGAAATGCAGAAAGCGTAGCTTCGATAGCATGACGGAGGTCAGCAGCGCGGCCGAAATAAAAAATTCAATGCGGCGTCCCGGGGAAGACCAGAAATCGGCCCAGCGGTGTTTCAAAGTTTCTTTGTAAGGTTTCAAATTCATGTTCTTTTATTCACGTCGACATAACCGCGGCCCAGCTCGCGCACAATGCCAGCGACGGTAATGGTTTCATTTGCGTCGATAGCCAGTTTCAGCTCAGACGGTCTGCCGATTTCGGTACCCTGTGAAACCGCGCATGAGAAAGGCAACCGAAAGACAGGGATGTCATGGGGTCGACGCGGCCATGGAGGGCCTGCGTGCGTCGACCCGAATTTTGTTGCCAGAAACCAGCCGCCGAGATTTGCACAGGCCGAACCGGTTGCGGGGTCTTCGGCAAAGCCTGTCAGTTGGCGAAAAAAGAACCGGGCACGCACGAAATCCCCCTCACGATAGAAAATCAGCGTCTTGAAGGTAGGCCCCATATGGGCCAGCTTCTCGCTTTGTGGCATGGCACGCAGCACCGCGGCTGTTGAATTTACCGGAACCAATAGCTGCTCATTGCCCGAATCGACCCACAGTACGGGGCCGGCCACATCGTTCGCAGTCAGCGACAGCGCAGCAGCGAGTTCGGGGATGTTGTTTTCAAGCTCGCGCCAGCGCGGCCGGTTCGCCGTCAGCCGCCAGACACCCGTCTCAGGGGAGGCGACCGGTATAATTCCCGCAGCCATCTGCAACTGCACTTTTCCCGCGAGACTTTTGAGGTCATTGACAACGAAAGCAGTGCCGAGGGTGGGATGTCCCGCGAACGGCATTTCGTATGCCGGGGTGAAAATTCGTATTTTTGCCGAGGCAGTCTCGCTGGGTAAAATAAAAGTCGTTTCTGACAGATTGAACTGGCGTGCCAGGCGCTGCATGCCTTCAGTCGTGAGCGCGCCGCCGTCTTCGAAAACGCAAAGCGGGTTGCCGCTGAATTCCGCGCCGGTGGCAAAGACATTCAGCAGACGGTACTGCAGGCGAATTGTTCCAGTGGAAGCCATGGCCGGGCGGCATTTGCGGCGGCAGTTCGTTATTCTGTAAAGCGCGATTTACAGGCCTGTCGTCCGTGATTCATTGTTGCGCGACCGGTCGGATAAAAATCCTACTGTTTTTGACCGCGTATCTCAAAAGCGCGGTATGACACGTGCCTAAGCGTACCGACATCAAGAAAGTGATGATCATCGGTTCCGGGCCGATTGTCATCGGTCAGGCATGTGAATTTGATTATTCGGGCACGCAGGCCGTCAAAGCCCTCAAAAAAGAAGGATATCAGGTTATCCTGATTAATTCGAACCCGGCGACGATCATGACCGATCCCGAGTTCGCTGATCGCGTCTACATTGAACCCATTACCCTGCCGTATCTCACAAAAATTATTGAAGTCGAGCGTCCCGATGCTCTCTTACCCACAGTCGGCGGCCAGACTGCGCTCAACGCTGCGCTGAGTCTCGTGCATGCGGGGGTGCTCAAGAAGTATAACGTTGAACTCATTGGCGCCAAAGAAGAAGCGATCAAAAAAGCCGAAGACCGCAAGCTCTTTAAAGAAGCGATGGAAAAAATCGGCGCGAAGATGCCCATGTCGGGCATTGTTACCAGCATGGAAGCCGCACTCGAGTTGCTCGAGAAGATCGGTCTGCCTGCGATTCTGCGTCCGTCGTTTACCTTAGGTGGCAGCGGTGGCGGTATCTGCTACAACCGCGAAGAATATATCAGCATGGTCTCGAAGGCGCTGGCCGAAAGCCCGACGAGCCAGGTGCTGATCGACCAGAGCATTCTGGGCTGGAAAGAGTATGAACTCGAAGTCATGCGCGACACGGCGGATAACGTCGTCATTATTTGCAGTATCGAGAATCTCGACCCGATGGGTGTCCACACGGGTGATTCTATCACTGTGGCGCCGCAACAGTCACTCAGCGATGTCGAATACCAGAATATGCGCGATCTGGCGATCAAGATCATGCGTGAAATTGGTGTCGAAACCGGTGGCTCGAATGTGCAGTTTGCTGTGAACCCGCGCGACGGGCAAATCATGGTCGTTGAGATGAACCCGCGCGTGTCGCGCTCATCGGCGCTGGCCTCGAAAGCGACCGGTTTTCCCATCGCCAAAATTGCCGCGCTTTTGTCTGTAGGCTACACGCTCGACGAGATCGCCAACGACATTACCAAAAAAACTCCTGCCAGCTTTGAACCGACGATCGATTACGTTGTGACAAAGATTCCGCGGTTTACTTTTGAAAAATTTTCCGAAACTTCGCGCAATCTCGATACCCAGATGCGTTCTGTCGGCGAGGCAATGGCGATTGGTCGCACCTTTCAGGAGTCATTCCAGAAGGCCATGCGCTCGCTCGAAACGGGCCGCTTCGGCTGGTGCGCAGACGGCAACCTCGATATGACTCTCGAGATTCTGCGCTTGGGCGACGAAAGCGCCGGGCGAAAGCATATTCTTGAAAAAATCAGCGCCGCGACGGACATGCGCATTTATTATCTTCACGAGGCGCTCAAGCGCGGCTTTACCGTTCAGGAAATTTACGAACGCAATGCCATTGATCCGTGGTTCTTGACGCAGCTCAAACGCATTACCGATATGGAAACCGAGATTGCGGCGGCGTATCGGCAGAATGGCCAGCTGGGCGATACGCTCATGCGTCGCGCGAAGCAGTTTGGCTTCCATGACAGACAGCTTGCCTACCTCAAATGTTACGATAAGGTAGAGCGTTTTGCGCATGAGCTGGCAAAGCTCGAAACAGGATCTTCGGCTTTTATGGCCAAAATGTACGAAGTGAACCAGTTGCTCGCACGCACCGAAGCAGAAATTAACATCGAGCGCAAAAAAGAACGCCCCGTATATAAGCGCGTCGATACGTGCGCGGCAGAGTTTGAATCATTCACGCCATACATGTATGGCACATACGAAACAGAAAACGAAGCTGAGGTCAGCGATAAGCAGAAAGTATTGATTCTGGGCGGCGGGCCCAACCGCATTGGCCAGGGCATTGAATTCGATTATTGCTGCTGCCACGCCAGCTACGCGCTGCAGGAAATCGGCATCGAAAGTATTATGGTCAACTCGAACCCCGAAACGGTTTCGACCGACTATGATACCTCTGATCGTCTTTATTTCGAACCGCTGACGGTCGAAGATGTGATGCACATTCACGCGCAAGAATCTGAGCGCGGTGAAGTGAAAGGCGTGATTCTGCAGTTCGGCGGACAGACGCCACTCAAGCTTGCGAAATCCCTGAGCGCGCAGGGCGTAAAAATTTTGGGCACCAGCTTCGAGAACATCGAACGCGCCGAAGACCGTAAGCTTTTTAATGAACTCATCTCGAAACTAAAACTGAGACAGCCGCGCGGCCAAATGGCTGCGTCGCTCGAAGAGGCGCTATCTGCCGCAGAGCAGATCGGCTACCCCGTGCTGGCGCGCCCCTCGTTCGTGCTGGGCGGTCGCGCCATGATGATCGTGCATAATGAGGGCCAATTGCGCACCTACATGCAGACCAGCGTCGAAGTCAGCCGTGAGCGCCCTGTACTGATCGACCAGTTCCTCTCCGGTGCGCAGGAAGTCGACGTCGACGCGCTGTCTGACGGCAAAGATGTTTTTATTGCCGGTATTCTCGAACACGTGGAAGAAGCCGGCGTGCACTCGGGTGACAGCGCATGCATCTTGCCGACAAAAAATATCCCCGAAAAAATTCTCGCCGAACTGCGCGCAACCACCCGCGCGATCGCGCTCGAACTTGGGGTCATTGGCTGTATTAATATACAGTTTGCGATCGTCGGCGACACGGTCTATATTCTCGAAGTGAACCCGCGCGCCTCACGCACCGTGCCGTTTATCTCAAAGGCAATCCGTGTACCGCTGGCAAAGATCGCCACCAAGCTGATGCTGGGCCATTCGCTGGCGTCGCTGGGGCTGACCAAAGAAATTATTCCCGACCTTTATTATGTGAAAGAGGTTGTGCTGCCTTTCAAAAAATTCTCGGGTGCAGATACCATTCTCGGGCCCGAAATGAAATCGACCGGCGAAGTGATGGGCATCGGCCGCACCGTGCCTGAGGCGTTTTACAAAGCGCAGTTTGCCGCCGGTCAGAAATTGCCTGACAAAGGCACAATTTTTGTGTCGGTGAACGATGCGGCGAAGGCGCCGCTATTGCCGGCGCTCAAAACCGCACAGGCGGCAGGCTATCGTATTTTAGCGACTGATGGCACTGCGGCGAGGCTGACAGAAGCCGGGGTGCGCACCGAGCGCGTGAATAAAGTGCACGAGGGCAGGCCGCATGTCGTTGACAGCGTTAAGTCGGGGGATGTACAGCTGATCATCAATATTCCGACCGATGTGAAGACACGCAACGATGCACTCGAGATACGCCTCGCCGCGCTGCAATATTCGATTCCTTATTTTACGACTGTTGAAGCCGCGCGTGAAGCTTTGATCGGCATGGTCGAAATGAACGGTAAACCTGAGCAGATCTACGTGCTACAGGAAACCACGTCACACACGACCTAGTCAGCTTTTGGCAGTGCTGCTCTGGGTTTCGCCCGTCAGGTAGATCATCAGTTCGATTTCAATATCTTCGTTGGCGATATGAAACTGGTTTTCGACCAGCAGAATCTCTGCCTTCGGTGAAAGCAGCAGCTGTTCGACCATCGACTTGATTTCTTCGGGGGTCGACATAAGGGTCGGGGTGGCTGGCTCGACGCTGGTTTCTGTGAGAAAGGTAAGCGTGTTGGTGTATGCACTGCCGAGAATGTTGGTTATCTCGAGCAGCGGACTCGGGTCAAATTCTTCTTCGGCTTCAAGACCTGCAGCAATAAACAGAATCTGAGCCATGCGGTGGGCGCTCTTCTTTTCGATGATCAGGTCGATCGCGCCCGCGGCGGGCAGCATCGGCAAATGGATCATGATGATATCGTCAGCGCGGGTGAGAATGCGTTCGATCGTCGATTTCGATTTTTCGGGTTTGACCAGGGCGCCGCGGCTTTTGCGCACTGCGATCTCGCTCGTGCCGGTCAGTATTTTCATGCCCTTTACGGCAGCTTTGTTACTCTGTGAAATCCAGCTGCGGATTAGGTCTTTGTTACCGGTATCAAACATTGGTTTGATGCTCATGGGTTCTCCCGTTCTGGGCCCGTCCGCTTTTATTTCGGCGGGCACAGTTTCAACTATCTCAGCCACATTTTCTGTCTGTTGTGCGTGTACCGAGGCAAAGGCGCCGGTCACGGCCGGCTGGTGGCGGCTGCGATAGATAGATACAATTTCTTCAATATCAAGTATAAAGACAATTTCGTCGTTGCCGAGCATCGCCGCACCGGCGAGACCCTGTACCTGCCGGTAGTTCTCACCCAGAGACTTAATCACGAGCTCTTGTTTTCTCTGGAATTCATCGACGGCAACGGCATACTTTTGCCCGTGTAATGCCGCGACAACGGCGAAGCCGCCTTCTACATTTTCTTCTGTATGCGGATAACCCAGTAGATCGTCCAGCCGCAAATAAGGCAGCATACGATCGCGGTTGTGCAGAATTTCGCGGCCGTCGATTCTCAGCACATTTCCGGCTTCGACTCTCAACGTTTCTTCGATCGCTGTCAGCGGAATGGCGAACATGTCGTTTCGGACTCTAAAAGTCAGTGCGGTAACAATTGCGAGCGTCAAAGGCAACTTGATCTGCATGCGCGTGCCTTTGCCGGCAGTCGAGGTGACCATGAGATCGCCTGAAAGCTTTTTGATCGAATCGCGCACAATATCCATGCCGAAACCGCGGCCCGAAAGATCGTCGGCGGCATCTTTGGTTGAAAAGCCAGGCATAAAAATGAAATTGCGGATTTCTTCCGGTGTGAGCTGTTGCGCTCGCTCGCTGTTCACGAGATTCTTTTCAATAGCACGTGCGAGAATTTTTTCGAGATTCAGACCTCGGCCGTCGTCCTCGACGGTGATCAAAATATGGCTGCCGGCCTGCGCCGCGCTCAGCTTCAGGTTGCCTGTCGGATTTTTCCCTGCGGCCAGACGCTCTTCCGGCGTCTCTAGACCGTGATCGACCGAATTTCTGATCAGGTGCGTCAGCGGTTTCGTGATTTCATCGATCACACGTTTGTCGAGTTCTGTCTCTGCCCCGGTCATCTCAAGATGAATGGTCTTTCCCGTCTTTTCAGCGTAATCCCTGACGAAACGCCTGAACCGCGAGAACACATGCTCGACGGGCAGCATGCGCGACATCATCACGATATTCTGAATTTCTGCCGCAATGCGGAAAATTTCGCGGTTTTTTTCCGTCAGTCGCAGTGATTCAGTTCGCAGCGATTCCTTTTGTGCAAATTCTTCGGCGATGTCCGTGAGACCGGTGTTCGCAATAACCAACTCACCCGTCAGGTTAAGCAGTTTATCCAGCGTACTGACCGATAAGCGAATCGTGTCACCGCTTGTCGTCTGCGCTTCCTGGAATACGTCGGCTTTTTGCTGCTCCACAACCGTCGAAACCGGCGCAATTGCGGCATTTTCTTGTTCGATGATGGTGATATCTTCGATGAGATCGATGTTCAGATTCTCCCGAATATCCGCTTCGCCGGCGCGGGTGTGGATCACAAATACGAGCTGCCGCGCCGACGCCAAAAATGCAGGCGACTCTATTTCTTCTTCGCTCGGTGTCTTACGCACTATTGTACCGAGTTCGCTGAGCTTGGTTTCCACCAGGAACGCCCTGATCGAAGGCGCCAGCTCGGCGCGCGCAATATGGAGTCTGACTTCGACATCACGCTCGCCGGCGGGCGCCTCGGTGCGGCGGGCAGGCGCCGCAGGGTTCAGCAGTAAAACCTGAATGTTATCCGTGATATTGCGGATTGCCAAGTCGCCCGGGTCTTTATCCGCTCGGAGTATTTCCCCGATTTGGTGCATTGCATTGCGGCATTCGCTGAACAGGTTGAGCGCCGAACGATCGATGGGAATATTCCCGGCAATCGCTTCCTGCAGGGCAGTTTCCAGGGCGTGTCCGAGTGCGACAAGATTCGATAAGCCCATCATCGAGGCATTGCCCTTAATCGTGTGGGCTGCACGGAAGATCTCATGCAGGCCTTCAGTGGTAGTGCCTGCGTCTTCAGCACGTGCAAGGGCCGCATCGATAGCGCCCAGGTTTTCAAACAGATCTTCGAGAAAAGCCGATACTTCGGCTGTAACCGCCATAACCTATTTTCGGAGTAAATGGCCATAAACCGACAAAATATTTTGTGTTAAGGCAGGTAAAACAGTCCGATAACAAAATATGGTTCGATCCTTCGACGGCGCTCAGGACAGGCTTGGCTCACCACAAGTGGCAAATTCAGGTATTCAGGCAATCCGGGGAGATAAAATCTCGGTACGGAGCTTCACTTTCAGTTTTGCGCTGGGGATCTTTTTGCTCGTCGAGCTGGTATTGCTCTCCAGCCTCACTATCTTCAGCTTCGTTTCTCTCAAAGAAACCGCCCGCCAGCTGGAAATGGGTTATACCGAACGAGGGCGCGAAATCACGCTGGCGGTTTCTGCTGGCACCGTTAATACGGATGTGAAATCTATTGCGAAATTATCCGCTATATTCGCCGGTGTTGTGAACAAAAATCAATATCTTGAAGGCGAGCGTCCGATCACCGAAATATTTATTCTGCGCAAAGACGGGCGTGTACTGGCGCATTCTGATCTATCGCTGGTAACCGTGCGCACACACGAGGCCGCCAACGAAATGTCGGCAAAATACAACAACGAATTCTATCATGCTTCTCTGTTTTACGAAGCCAACAGTGTGCAACAACAGAATCTGCCCAAACCCGAAGGCATATTCCACGGTAAAAACTCCTTTATTGTCGATTCGCTGATGAGCACCGATGTGCATTATTCGACGGATTTCAGCGTGGCGCTGAAAGAGACAGATCCCCGCACAAAAAAGGAAAAATCTTTGGCGACGCTGCACGTGGTCATGAATCGTTTGGGCGAATATTATTACCTCTCCGCAATCCTCAATAAATACCTGCTGCTTTTCGCCATTGTTTTTCTCGCCGGCTTTCTGGTCGCCGGCATTTTGCTGTTCGCCTTTTACCTGCGGGCGCGCAGCATACAGCGCGAATGGAAAAGCGCTCTGACATATCTGTGGGAAAACGAAGTGATCAAATCTGAACTCTCGCATGGGTTTCAGGCATTGAGCGGCAAGCTGAACGACATTGAGAAGCGCGTGAACCAGCCTCCTGCTGCGTTGCCGGCACAGCGCCCGCAGACAGAAATTCTCGATGCCATTCTGATTGAGAGCGCCAAGTAATCTGTATGCCGATACCATTCAACTACTATGCTTGAATTCAATACCGCATTCGACAAAGAAATTCTCGTCATCGAACTCGAAGGTGCGCTCGATTCGCACAGTGCGACGGATTTTCGCAGCTGGTTCAACGAAAAAATTGCGGCCGGATATCGCGCGTTCGCCATAGACTGTCTTTGTCTTGAGTTTATCTCTTCTGCAGGTATTACCGCGCTTATCGACGTGCAGAACATTCTGCAGAATCAGAATGGCAAAGTGGTGCTGTTCCAGCTGTCAGGTGAGACACGCCAACTTTTACGGTTTCTGCAGCTTGAAAGAAAAATACAACTCGTTTCCGATTATGACGATGCAATCGCCGCACTCACTGGCATAAAAAAAGTCACAAAGCCACAGGCGCCTGCCATGGTGGAGTTGACTGATCTAAAAGTGCTGCCAGGTGAGACCGAGGCCCCAGCCACGCCTGAGGAAGTATCGGGGCCTGCAAAACCGGAAATCCCAGCCGAAGAGAAGGTTGCAACAGGATCGGTTGCCGCTGCCCCGGTCGAAACCGCACCTGCAGCGAATGCCGCCGAGTTGCCGTCGGCCAACGAAATGGTGATGGAAGAAAATTTCTCCGCAGAAAAGAAAGGTCTGCACCCGATGGCCGGCGATGCAGCACCCGTCGCCTCAGGTTCGCCTGTGGCCGCGGAAATTAAATCGGAACCGGTTGTGCAGCCCTCGGAGCCAGCGGCCCCCGCTGCGACAGCGCCGGTTCAGGAGAACCCTGAGCCGGCAGCGACTTCGGTCGAAGCACAGGAAATTCGCGTCAACAATACCGGCGCTAAGCGCCTCATCAGTTGCCCGAATTGTAAAAGTGTGTTGCGCGTGGCGACGGCCGGGGAGTATCTCTGCCCGGCGTGCCGTTTTCGATTCGCATATAAAGCCAGCGCGTGATTTCCGCTAGCCCATGAATTAATTCATGGGCTAGCGGTCTTATTCCAATACTGTTTTCAAATCTTTCGCGAACGCAATCGCATAGACCGGCACTTCGTGGCCCAGGCCTGCGAGAGTATCCATACTCAGGCGCTGGCTGGTTTTGCCGGGGCCGAAATCGAGAATGTGGGTGATGGACTTATCATTCTTCACCGGCAGCATCGATTTATCCCAGTAGAGGGTTTTGACCATCAGGTCGTCGGTCATGCGCATGCCGAGGTCGCCCTCGCTCTGCAGGTTGGCGCCATCCCAGAAAGAATAAACTGGAAACTTGAGGTCTGAACCCTTGAAGTCGAAGCCGATCTTTGCGAGGTCGGGTTTGAATTTTTCGAGAATCGGTACCATCAGCTCGCAGTGGAATGGGCAGGTAGACCGCAGATAAACGAATTTAATCTGCTTCGCTTCGAAATCCGCCTTGTGCTTTTCGTGGAACGCAATCAGGTCTGCGCGCGCGCCGGAAACGATGCGGTTGTTCGGCGTGTTGTAGAGGCTGACATAGATTTTTTTTGTGCCACTGCCATTATACTCATTTACCCAGCCTTCGATTGTCGCGTGGCTGTCGCCGAGCACGGCCACCATGGGCGCGGGGCCTTTGGCGCCGAGAGCTTCGCTCTTCGCGGTTTCATCTGCTGTCGCATGAATTGCGGGAAACACTTCTTGCGCACGTACGCCCATGAGAAACAGGTACTGGATATATTTGTAGATCGCGTCGTAGTGCGCTTTGCCTTCGAGCGAGAGCGCGGTGAAGCTGGCGGTGATGAGACCCTGGCTGTGGCCGCTCGCAGCGACTGTATGCTTCAGCATTTCAGCGCGGTCGAATCCCTGCTGGTGCAGGTATTCGTAGTGCGCAAACTGGGTGGCCGCAATCAGACCGAGTGAAACTCCCGCAATTGACATTGCGTCGTCAGAGGGAGCGTGGTCGGGCTCGGTAAGCCATTTGCGAAAGTCGACTCTTTCCGGGTGTGCAGCGGTACCCTCGACCATTTTGGCTGCGGCTTCAATCGCCGAAATCGCCACATCGAAAAAGGGTTTCATCGAAGCTTCTGCGTGTAGCTTCTGCATCTCTTTGAGGTACGGCGCGCCCTGACCGCCGAACTGGAGAAAGAATTTTGCCTGACCCGCTTTCGCGGCATCCAATAACTTTGCCATTCGCAGCGCTTATGGAAACTTGAACACGCCGTCGAGCAGATTGGGAATAGCAGGGCAAACGCGAAGCGTTTGCCCTGCTATTCCCAATCAACAACCTGGTGCCATGCGCGACGAAGGCGTCACCAAATACCAGTGTATTCTCGAACCGGGTGACTCACCCGCATCCGCTGAAGTCGCGGAGCTCTCGGCTTGCCGGCAGCGGCTCTTTGCGCAGGGCTTGATTGGCGTCTACCCCGACGGCATCGGCTACGGCAACCTCAGCGTGCGCATCAAAAGCTCCAATCGCTTCTTTATAACCGGCACGCAGACGGGTGCCAAGCCTACGCTCACGGCAGCAGATTTCACCGAAGTGATCGATTACAGCATCGGTGACAATCGCGTGCACTGCCGGGGCAAAATTGCCGCTTCTTCAGAGTCGATGACGCACGCGGCAGTCTATGAGATAAATCCCACTATTGGCGCCATCATTCATGTGCACAGCCGCGCCCTGTGGCAGCAGGGCATGCAGCATTTGCCCACGACCGCCGCAACGGTGGCATACGGTACACCCGCCATGGCGACTGAGATGCGCAGGCTGTACGAGACATCCGAACTGCCGCGGCTCAGGATTTTGATTATGGCCGGGCATGAAGAAGGATTAATCACGTTTGGCGCGACTCTCGCCGAAGCGGAACAGGTTTTACAGCGCTCATTGCAGAGTATTTGACAGACGCGACTGAACGGCAATTCTGTGGCATGAAACAATATTTCACTGCCTGCATGTTGTGCTGCACGTTTGCGCTG
>Ga0154020_10006417_pt1 | contig 13766 bp, 11 predicted proteins | sample Klosneuvirus_201_FD_109709 | JGI IMG/M metagenome (GOLD analysis project Ga0154020, IMG submission 109709) | Active sludge microbial communities from wastewater, Klosterneuburg, Austria - Klosneuvirus_20160825_MG | ecosystem: Engineered > WWTP > Aerobic digester > Activated sludge | place... | reverse complement strand
CGGAAGCGCATGGGAATCGAACCCACCAAGCCGCTGCTCGCGCAGAGCTTCATCGGTTTTGAAGACCGAGGCCGGCACCAGTCCGGCACGCACTTCCATCGCGCAGGCTAGCAAATCCGCGCGCTGCGATCACTCGTCGGGGAGCGATTGCGGCGAACCGAGCATGCCGACGCGCGCGGGCGCTCGCCGCAGCCCGAAGCTGCGCCACACGACGTAGACCGCGGGGATCACGAACAGCGTGAGCAGCGTCAGCGAGACGAGGCCGCCCCACATCGGCAGCGCGATGCGCTTCGCGAGATCCGCGCCGACGCCATCGTCGAACAGGATCGGCATCAGTCCGAACACGTTCGCGAGCACGGTCATCAGCAAGGGGCGCACGCGCTTGGTCGCCGCGTCGAGGGAGTGCTCGAGGAGCGTCGTGACATTCGTGATGCTGCCGTCGGCACGTCCGGAGGTCCACGCTTCGTCGAGATAGACCACCATCACGCTCGCCGTTTCGGCGGCGACGCCGAGGAGCGCGATCATGCCGACCCAGACGGCGACGGATGTGTTGAAGCCGAAGGCCCACAACATCCAGATCGCGCCGACGGCAGCGAACGGGACGCTCGTCATCACGATCAGCGACTGCGCGATGCCGCGGAAATTCAGATAGAGGATCACGAACACGATGGCGATCGTCAGCGGGAGGATCCACGCCATGCGATCGCGCACGCGCTCGAGGAGCTCGTACTGGCCGGTCCACTTCACGTAGTAGCCGGCCGGTAGCGTCACTTCGGCGGCGACGCGTGCCTTCGCGGCTTCGACGTAGCCACCGACGTCGCTCGTCGAGATGTCGACGTAGACCCAGCCGGTGAGAGAGCCGAGCTCGCTCTTGATCATCGGCGGTCCCATCACGGACTCGATGCGCGCGAGCTGGCCGAGCGGGACGAACGCGCCGCTCGCATCGCCGGCGGTGGGCATCGGCGGTGCCGCGGCGGGGCCGCTGTCTGGGCCGGCCATGCCGCCGCTCGACGGTCCACCCATGCCGCCCATGCCGCCGCTCGATGGACCGATCATCGGTGCGGGCGCATCTGCGCCGGCGCCCGATGCGCGTTGGGTGGGCAGCGGGCGAGGGGACATCGGCGCGATCGGGACGAGCACCGTGCGCAGCTTCTCGATGTCATCGCGAAGCTCGCGCGGATAGCGCACGTTGATCTGATAGCGCTCGCGGCCCTCGTAGGTCTGCGCGACGTCCATGCCGCCGATCGAGCTCTCGACGACGTCGAGGACTTCGCTGACCGTCAGGCCGTAGCGCGCGATCGCCTGGCGATCCGGGGTGACGTCGATGAAGAAGCCGCCGAGCTCGCGCTCCGCGTAGACGCTGCGCGTGTTGGGTAGCGTGCGCAGCGAGCGCTCGAGCTGGTCGTCGATCTTCGCGATCTGCTCGAGGTCGGGGCCGAACACCTTGACGCCGATCGGCGTGCGGATGCCGGTGGACAGCATGTCGATGCGCGCTTTGATCGGCATCGTCCACGCGCCCTGCACGCCGGGGAGCTTCGTCTTCGCGTCGAGCTCCGCGATGATCTTCGGCACGGTCATGCCGGGGCGCCATTGATCGCGCGGCTTCAGGTGCACGATCGTCTCGAACATCGACAGCGGCGCCGGATCGAGCGCGCTCTCGGCGCGGCCGGTCTTGCCGAACACGAGCTCGACCTCGGGGACGCTCTTGATCTGCTGGTCTTGCCAGGTGAGGAGGCGCTTCGCTTCGGCGATCGAGATGCCCGGGACGGTGATCGGCATGTACAGGAGGTCTTCCTCGTACAGCGGAGGCATGAACTCGGAGCCGAGCTTCGAGAACGGGATCGCGGTCGCCGCCATCGCGCCGAGGACGAGCAGGATGAGGACGTAGCGCGCGCGCAGGCAGAGCCGCAGCACGGGCCGATAGATCGCGATGAAGAAGCGATTGATCGGATTCTTGCGCTCGGGCCGGATCTTGCCGCGCAGGAACGTGACCATCAGCGCGGGGACGAGGGTGACGGCGAACAGCGACGCGAACGCCATCGAGAACGTCTTCGCGAGTGCGAGCGGACGGAACAGCCGGCCTTCTTCGCCCTCGAGTGCGAACACGGGCAGGAACGCGATCGTGAGCACGAGCAGCGCGCCGAAGATCGACGGGCCGAGCTCGCGCGCGGACTCGATGACGAGCTCCGTGCGATCGATCTTGCGGCCGCCGCGCTCCGCGTCTTCGATCTTGCGGTGCGCGTTCTCGACGAGGACGCACGCGGAGTCGACCATGTCGCCGAGCGCGAGGATCACGCCCGCGAGCGACATGATGTTGATCGTGACACCCATGTAATAGAACGCGATGAACGTCGAGGCGCTCGCGACCGGCAGCGTGATCGCCGCGACGAGCGACGAGCGCAGGTGAAACAAGAACAACGCGATCACCGCGATCACGATCAGGAGGATCTGGACGAGGTTGACGCCGAGCGTGCGGATCGATTCGTTGATCAGATGGCTACGGTCGTAGACGGGCACGACCTCGACGCCGGCGGGCAGGGAGCCCTTCACGGTGGCGAGCTTCGCTTTGACCGCATCGATCACGTCGAGTGCGTTCTCGCCCGTGCGCATCACGATGATGCCGCCGACGACCTCGCCGCGTCCGTTCAGGTCGACGAGGCCGCGACGGATGTTGCCGCCGATCGTCACGTCGGCGACGTCGCGAATGCGGATCGGAGTGCCGCGCGAGTCCGTGGCGACCACGGCGAGCTCGAGATCCTCGACGCTCTGCACGTAGCCACGGCCGCGCAGCGCGTACTCGTGCTGCGCCATCTCGATGACGCGGCCGCCGACTTCGGTGTTCGCGCCGCGTACGGCAGCGGCGACCTGGCCGACGGAGACATTGCGCACCTTCATGCGGTCGGGGTCGATCTGGATCTGGTACTCCTTCTCGAAGCCACCGACGCTCGCGACCTCGGCGACGCCGGGAACGCTCTGCAGCCAGTAGCGCAGGTACCAGTCCTGGAACGAGCGCAGCTCCTGGAGCGAGTGTTTGCCCGTCGTGTCGACGAGTGCGTACTGGTAGACCCAGCCGACGCTCGTGGCATCGGGGCCGATCTGCGGGTTCACCCCGGCCGGCAGCTTGTCGCGCACGCGCGCGAGGTACTCGACGACACGCGAGCGCGCCCAATAGAGGTCCGTGCCGTCCTCGAACACGACGTACACGAACGACATGCCGAACATCGTGAAGCCGCGCACGGTCCGCACCTTCGGTGCACCGAGAAACGCGGTCGTGATCGGATACGTGACCTGATCCTCGATCAGCTTGGGGTTGCGGCCCATCCACTCGGTCGCGACGATGACCTGCGTGTCCGAGAGGTCGGGCAGTGCATCGAGCTCGGAGCGACGCGCGCTCACGAGGCCCCAGATCGTCAGCGCGATCGCGAGGGCAAACACGATCCCGCGGCGTCGCGCGGACAGATCGATGATGCGCGCGATCAGACCGGGCTTCTCGTCAGTGACCGCCGTGTCCGGCATGACCGCCTCCCGTGCCACTCGTCGCGCGCAGTCGGCTCTCGGAGTCGAGCAGGAACTGCGCGCCCGTCGCGACGTGCTCGCCGGCGACGAGCCCCGATTGCACGCGGTAGTACTCGCCGACGCGCGCGCCGAGCTTCACTTCCTTGGGCTGCGCGTGCAGTCCGTGGAGGACGAACACGATCGAGCGCGTGCCGGTCCGGATCACGGCGCTCTCGGGGACGGCGATGCCGCGTCCGAGCCCGACATCCATTTCCACGCTCACGAACGCGCCCGGCATCAGCGCCGCATCGGGGTTCTTCAGCTCGAACCGCGCTTTGCGGGTGCGCGTGCGTTCGTCGATCGTCGGCGCGAGGAACGCGACCTTCGCGCTGATCGGCTCGGCGATGCCTTCGACGGTCAGCTTCGCTTCGGTGCCGATGCGAACGTCGGCGACGTCGGCCTCGTAGACATCGGCGCTGACCCACACGGTCGACAGGTCGGTGATCGTGTAGAGCTCGAGCGATGGATCGATGAACAGGCCATCGAACGCCTGCTTCGCGACGACCACACCCGACCGCGGGGCGACGACGGCGAACGTGCGTTGCGGCTCGCCGGTCTCCTCGACCTTCTGGATCGTCGACTTCGGCACCTCCCACAGTCCGAGGCGCCGGCGCGCGGCGTCGAGCAGCTCGGGCGACTTGAACGACGACTTCGCGAGCGATGCGAGCTCGAGCTCGGCCGCGTAGACCTCCTGGCTATGCAGGGAGACGAGCGACTGGCCCTGCTTCACCTTCTGTCCGACGTACTGGACGTGAAATCCCTCGATCCACCCACGCACGCGCGAGTGAACGTGTGCCGTTCGCGTCTCGTCGACGGTGACGATGCCGACGGTGCGCATCGTCCGGTGGAAGTCTCGCTCCTCGATGACCTCGGTAGTCAGGCCCATCGCCTCGGTCTGCGCCGACTCGAGCATGATCGACGCGAATCCATCGGGGGCGTCGCCGTGACCGGTGTGGCCGGCGTGCGGATCGCCGGCAGGTTTCGTCGCATGTTCGTCGGGTGCGGCAGCGCGCTTCGCGCACGCGGCGAGGAGGATCGAGATGATGACCGTTCCAACCTTCATGGTGTGCTTTCCTCCGTCGACGCGCGGCGCAGACGTGCCCGAGCAATGCCGAGCTCTGCGCGGGCCATGACGAGCTCGCGTTGCGCCGACCACAGCACTTGCGCTGCCTCGACGACGCCGACGAGCGGCACTTGTCCCGCCGCGTAGGCTGCGAGTGTCGGTGCGATCGTTTGCTCGGCACGCGGAACGATGTCGTCGCGCAGCGCGATGTATCGCTCGCGTGCTGCGATCACGAGCTCGCGGGCGCCACGTGCTTGCCCCACCGCCATGCGCTGCATCGCATCGAGGTCGGCCTTCGTCATGTCGACCATCGCGTTCGCTTCATCGACGCCGGCGCGCAGCTTGCCGCGCCACAGCGGGATCGAGATGCCGACCATCAGCATCCATCCCGGACCGGCTTCCATCGTGTACGCCGGGCCGGTCTGCACCATGGCCATGGGCGCGTACATCGCATCCATCACGCGGACCTCGGCCTCGGCCTGATCGATCTCGGCGCGACCGACGCGAAGCTCGGGGCGCTTCTGCGACGCGAGCGCCACGCTGTCCGCGGTCGCGGGCAACGCGTCGGAGACGGTGACATCGAGCTCGGGAATCGGGCTCGCCGCATCGCGCGCGAGGCTCGTGTTGAGCATCGCCTCCGCCGAGCGAGCCTCCGCGGCGGTCGCGCGCTCCTCGGCGGCGAGCCGCGCGACTTCGATCTGTGCACGGAGCACGTCGGCTTGCGTGCCGGTGGTCGCGGAGTAGCGCGCCATCGCCGCTGCGACGAGCTGATCCGCCAACGCCTTCTGCTTGACCGTGATCTCCGTCGTCGCGCGCGCTTCGGCAAGCATCCAGAACGCACGCACGGCATCGAGCTCCACGTCGCGCTCGACGGTCTCGATCTGCGCGGTCTCGCGTCGCGCGTTCGCTTCGGCGCTGCGACGGCGATGCCCGCGAATGTGGGACAGCGGGAAACTCTGTTGCACCGTCACGCTGCCATCGATGCCCATGCCGTCGAATGGAAGGTGGTCGATCGAGAGCGAAACGGTCGGCTCGTCGAGCGCAGAGACGATCGTGGGACGCTCGCGGGCGGCACGGGCGCGGGCTTTCGCCGCGGTGATCTCGGAACGCTGCGTTCGAGCAAGCGTCACCACGTCCTGCACGCGGAGCGGTGTAGGCAGCGCGATCTCGGCGCTCGCCGGACGAGCGAGGGCACCGATCACGAGGAGCACGAGGACACGCACGACCCGGAGGGCTTCAAGGGACATGCCGCGGTGTTTTGCGCGAATTTGGGGGCGTTCGCGCAAACCCTGCAGGGGGGTGCCCTACGCCGCACCGATTGCGCGAACGAGGCCAACGGCCTCGATCTGTGATGTGCCCGGTCGATTTGACACGGATGTCCGGGCCTGCGGCCGAACGCACTCAGCCAACGAAGACCGTGCTCGCGGTCGCCGACCAAGCGTTCCTGATCGCCGCGCCGCTCCTCGTCGTGAACATCGCGATCTTCCGACCCGCGATCGTCGGGTTGTGGGCGCTGATCGCACTCGCGTCGATGCTCGTGATCGGCGGGTTCGCGCTGCTCGGGCGTGCCGGCCGTGCGCCGTGGCGTGGCGCCGTCTATTCGATCGTCACGCTCGCCGTCGCGATCGGTGCGCTGTGGGCGATGGGACCGATCACCGGAATCGGCGCGCTGTTCGGACTCTCGATCTCGTGCGCGGCCGCGTTCCTGCGCTGGCGTGCACTGCTGGTCGTGATCGCGATCGCGGGGTTTGCCGTCGTTGTTCGAACGTTCGTCGGAGGAGCGTTCGGGATGCATCCCGTCATCGAAGGGCAGTTCGCGCTCTCGTTGTCGGTCTGGTTGTCGACCGGGATCGCGAGCCTGATCATTCTCTCGGTCGTCTGGCGTCTGTTGCGAGCGCTGTTTGCCTGGCTCGAAGAGTCGTACGTTCGTTCGGCCGATGCCTACGCACGGGAAGCCGCGACGCGCCGCGATCTCGAGCGCAAGCGGCAGCAGCTCGAAGAGCTCGCGCGGGTCGAATTGGTCGGGCGATTGGCCGGCGGCGTCGCGCACGACATGAACAACGCGCTCGCGGCGATCCTCGCGGCCGCCGACGTTCTCGCCGCGGACGTGACGACACCCGACGAGCGTCGACAGCTCGCGGAGCTCGAGTCCGCCTCGCACTATGCAGCGGATCTCGTACGAGACCTGTTGTGGATCGGACGGCGCTTTCCGATGTCGACGACGGCGACCGCGAACCTCGAGGCCGTGGTGCGGAAGTGCATCGAGAGAGCGGGGCGGGTGTCGCGCGAGATCGTCATCGAGCTCCAGATCGGTCACCGCGTGGTGCTCGCGATGTCTCCCGAGCACCTGGAGCAGATCGTGTTCGGTCTGGTCATCGGCGCTGAACGCGCGGGCGTTACCAGACTCGCGCTGGCCACCGCGGCTGTCGACGCGAGCGAGCGCGTGGCGATCGTCTTCGAGTCGCGCGAAGCAGGCGCGCCGGCGACCGGGTCGAGAGCGATGCAGACGCAGCTCGCGATCTCCGCTGCACGCGAGCTCGTCGGACAGTACGCCGGAGCGCTGGCCTCGCTCGGCGATGACCACTTCGGCCGGATCACGATCGATCTACCGATCGTGTCGGGGCAACGCGTGACCGCGAACATCCCCGTGCCGGTGATGCGTACGGCGCTCGTGGTCGAGGACGAGCCGATGGTGCTGCGGCGGTTGTGTCAGCTCGTCGCGCGACGAGGGTACGAGGTATCGAGTGCGACCACCGTTGCCGAAGGAATGGCGCGCCTCGCAGACGATCCGGATCTACTGATCACCGATCTTCAGCTTCCGGACGGATCGGGAGAAGAGATCGCGCTGGCATCGTTCGCAGGGAACCCGCTGCGGCCGATCGTGGTGTGCTCGGGGTTCTCCGCCGACGACGTGCGCCGAGGACGACTCCGCGATGCTCCGCTGACCTTTCTCGCAAAGCCGTTCACCACCGCGGACTTCGAGGCCGCGATCCCGTGAGAGCGACGGTGTTCACTGCGCCGATCGCGGAGACGCTACGCAGGCAGGTTCGTCGCGGGATCGACCTGGCGATCTTTGTCGGCGGCGCGCTCGGCTCGTTGATCGCCGTCGTCGATATCGCCGACGGAACGTCGAAGGAGCCACTCATCTCGATCGCGGTGATGCTCGTGCTGACGGCCTGTGGATTGCTCGGCTTTACGGGACGTGCTCCGTGGACACCGATCGCCTACGTAGTGCTCGCGCTGATCGCCAACGTGATCTATCTCGCGACGTTCGGCCCGTGGGTCGGCCTCGGCGTGACCTACGTGCTCGCGACGGCGCTCGCGCTCCTGTTCATGTCGCCGCGGTGGTCGCTCGCCGTGATGATCACGCTGGCGGTGACGCCGGTCGCCGTCGGGTTGTTGTTCGAGCTCCACGCGTTCTCACACCCGAGCGCGCTCGCCATCGACAACCCGCGGCAGTGGCAGCGCGCCGCCGTCGCCGCGATCACGGGCTTCGTCGGCGTGGGCATCCTCGTGCGGTTCACGGTCACGCGGCTCGTCAATGCGCGCAGTGACATCGACGAGGCCGCGGTCACCGAACGCGCACAGCACCTGGAGCGCGAGCGGGTCGAGGCGGAGATCGGACGCGCACGCCGCGCGGAGTCGATCGCGCTTCTCGGCGCCGAGGTCGCCGTCGATATCGGCGCTGCCCTCGCGATCGTTCACGCGAAGGCGCTTGCGCTGTCGCGCGAGCTCCACGGGGACGTGGCGAAAGACTGCCTGAACGACATCCTCGAGGTGGCGAGCACGGCGAGCGACACGATGCGATCGTTGACCGTGTTCGCGCCCGAGAACTACGTCGCGACGCGCGGCAACGCGTCCGACGCGGCGAACGCACTGACCAAGCTCGTACGCCGCATGGTCCCTCCGCGCATCACGCTCGACGTGAAGAGCGACCCCGATGCGTGGGTCGGCATCGGCACCACCGATCTGGTTCGCATCCTCGCGAACCTCACGCTGAACGCTCGCGACGCGATCGCCGACCAGGGCACGATCTCGGTCGCGGTCCGGCGAGCTGGGGACCACGTGGAGATCGAGGTGCGCGACACCGGGATTGGCATGAGCGCCGACGTGCTCGCGCACTTGTATCAACCGTTCTTCACGACGAAGGCGATCGGACGTGGAACGGGCTTGGGGCTCGCGACGACGAAGATCTATGTCGAGCGCGCGAACGGGACGATCAGCGTCGACAGCCAGCTCGGGCGAGGAACCACGTTCCGGATCCGCATGCCGGCGATCTAGACGATGGCGACGACAGAGACGTTGATCGAGGTGCTGTAGCGCTTACAATCGAACCATGCGGTGGACGGCACTCGTGATGACAGCGGTGCTCGTGACCGCGCCGGCCTGTACGGTCGTGTCGATGGGCGTGGGCGCGGGCGTCACCCGCATCCACAACTCGAACGTCGACGAGCGCGACAAGTGGGACTACGCGGCGCCGATGATCACCAGCGCGCTAATCGGCCTCGTCGTCGATATCCTGTTCCTCAAGTGGCTGGCCCGGCAGTGGTCCAAGCCAATGAACCAGTGACCTAGATCGCGGGAACGATCGAGACCGACGCGGTCTGGACCACGCCGTCGAGCTCCGCGCGCAGCTGCGTCGTCCCGACGGACATGCCCTGCAGCGTGCCGTCACTATAGAGACGGGCGACGTGTGGATCGTCCACCGTCCACAATGCGCGCGCCGTGACATCGACGAGCTCGTCCGCGGTGTTCGTCGCGATCGCCGCGAGCGACACTTCACCGCCGATCGGTGCGTTGATGCCGCCGGGGCGGAGGACGAGCGACACCGTCGCGGGCGGGAGGATCGTGGTCGGCACGTGGAGGACCGCGTCGCGATAGACGAGGTGCACCGTGGTGTGGCCTTCGCCGACCGCGTGCATGTCGAACTGGCGCTGGTTCGCGGACAGCTGCACGGTCACCAGGGCGGGATCGTCCACTTCGACGAGGAACGAGCTCAGCGGCGGGAGCGATCCCAGCGCGGTCAGACCGAGCGGACGGGTAACTCCGCGCGGGAGCTCGACGGGCGACGCCTCGAGCCCGTACGTGGAGTCCTCGATGCAGGCACCGGCAGTCAGGGCGAGCAAACAGGCGAGCGTTCGCGACATCGACGATCCCTCCACCCGATCGTCGTTAGCCGAGGTCGGGGACCGGGGCGAGATTTTGGCGCTCCCGGATCCGGGCTCGCCTACACGAAATTCACCGAAGGTGGCGATATGCCGGAGGTCTTTCTCCGAACAACGCTGGGTGAAGGATCGGGATGTCCAGCAAATCGGACCTGACGCGAGTGACGTGCGTCTCCTATACTACGAGGGCCCGCGATGCCGACGCAGCGCCGACATAGACGGGAAAGCGAGAAGACGTTGTGGGCTGCAGCGATCGCAGCGCTGCTCGTGCACGGCTCCGTCCTCGGCAGCGTCGAGGCATTCGATCTGTCTCTCGCCGGCGATGGCTTCGCGGTGAAGCGCGACGTGCTCGCGAACGCGATCGAAGATGCGGATCTGAAGACGACGTGTAGCGGCGACGTCCTGCTCGCGACGAGCGGTCGCATGATGATGTGCTTCGCGCCATGGAATGCGGACACCGTCGAGCTGTGTCGCGAGAACGCGCTGACGATGATGTGGATGGATCTGTCGGCGTGCACACCGACGAACGACGCGATCGCCGCGGCGCCGGTGATGCTGGTCCCGCAGCGGCAAGCCGAGAAGCTCGCCGCGATCGATCCCGAGCCCCTCCTCGAAGAGTTCAAGCAGCAGCTGGAGGAGGAGAAGGTCAAACCCGTTCCGCCTCCTCAGCCGCAACCGCCGCAGCAGGCGCCGCCTCCGCCACCGCCGCCGCAGCGTCCGGCGCAGGTCGTCGAGGTCGCGAAGCCGAACAGCGAGAAGGAGCCCGACAACGCGCGGTTCCTGTCGGAGCATAACGTCGTCGTCGAGAAGCAAAAGGTCGCGCGCGGCTCGGTGCAGGAGCCGATGGTCGCGAAGAGCAAGCCCGAGGAGCTCCAGGCCAAGAACGATCCCAAAGAAGCTTCGATGAAGGAGCTGCCGAAGGAAGAGCCGGGCAAGCAGCCGAAGGCACCCGAGGTGCCGGGCAAGCTCGCGATGCGTCCACCCGGAACGCAACAGCCGTCGGAAGCGCCGCAGGAAGCGCGCGAGAAGGGCTCGACGACGGGCGACAAGGGCCCGCTCGTCGCGGATGGCTTCGTCCCGCGACGCGGCGATGGATCGATCGAGCAGGATCGCCGCGAGAAGGGCGAGCTGCAGAAGGGCACGCAAGGCGCGGGCGGTGGCTCGCCGCAGGTGCCGAACTTGAAGCCCACGGCGGAAGCGCTCGAGCGCGCGCTCGGCGGCGGCTCCGTCGATCACCTCGATGACGTCGAGAACGGCGACGAGACCGCGCTGTCCGCGAAGCGGTGGGTGTACGCGACGTTCTTCAATCGCTTGAAGCGGCAGGTCGCGCAGAACTGGGATCCCGCGACGGTGTGGCGGCGCACCGATCCCGATGGCAACAAGAACGGCTTCAAGACCCGCGTCACCGAGGTGCGCGTCAGCCTCAACGCGAAGGGCGACCTGTCGAAGATCGTCGTGACGAACCCGTCGGGCGTCGCCGAGCTCGACGAGGAGGCGGTGCGCTCGTTCCATGCGGCCGCGCCGTTCCCGAACCCGCCCGACGGTCTGGTCAATAAGGACGGCCAGATCACATTCGCGTTCTCGTTCTTCTTCGAGATCGGGTCGCCGCGCACATCGTGGCGCGTGATTCGCCAGTAACTGATCTAGGGTAGGGCGGTGGGCCCTCGGGACAGCCGCCGCACCGCCGCGATCCTCTCGATCGCGGTACTGCTCGTCGTCGCGTCGCCGATCTTGCGCGAGCCGTGGAACGACGGCTTCCCCCTGTCGCCGTATGCGATGTTCGCGTTCGCGCGCCCGACGAAGCTGACCATGGACTACGGCCTGGGCGAGACCGCGACCGGCCAGCGCGTGTACCTCACGCCGCGGATCATCGGCTCGGGCGAGGTGCTCCAGGCGCTCAACGTGATCGCGCGTGCGCGAGGGGCGGGGAAGCTGCCCGAGCTGTGCGCGACCATCGCGGCGCGCGTCGCGACGCTACCGTCGTACCGCGATGTCGTCGCGATCCGGATCGTCAGCGGCACCCACGACGCCGTCGAGTTCTTGGTGCGCGATCAGATCGGCAAAGAGGTCGAGCGCACGCGCTGTGTGGTGAAGCGATGAGTGATCGCGTTGACAGCACCGGGCGTAGCGAAGCGCCAACGCACTCGCGAATCTCCGCGTGGTGGTTCGCGTCCGCACCGGCGGAGCGATTGGCCGCCGTGCGAATCCTCGTCGGTACATTCGCGTTTTGCTGGGTCACGTTTCGCCTCTACGAGTTCTGGTCGGTCGCGAAGCTGCCGGCGCAGCACTTCCGACCGACGGGCGTGGTGCGCATTCTCGATGCGCCGTTGTCGCCGGATCTCGTCCTCGCGATCGGCATCGTCACGTCGGTGCTGCTCGCGGCGTTCGTCCTCGGCATCCTGCATCGCTACCTCGCGCCGCTCGCCGCGCTGTGTCTGCTGTGGACGATCACGTATCGCAATTGCTGGGGCATGATCTTCCACACCGAGAACCTGCTCGTGCTGCACGTCCTCGTGCTCGCGTTCACGCCGTCGGCGGATGCACTCGCGATCACGCGCCGTCGTGACGAGGCGCCCACGGGGTACGGCTGGGTGCTGAAGCTCCTCGTCGCGATCACCGTCGTCACCTACGTGCTCGCGGGCATCGCGAAGCTGCGCATCGCCGGGATGGCGTGGCTCGATGGCGAGCAACTTCGCAACCAGATCGCCGTCGACAATCTGCGCAAGGCACTGCTCGGCGATTCGATCGCACCGCTCGCGACACCGTTCCTCGATCACCCGAGCGGCTTCACCGTGTTCAGCGTGATGACGATCATCCTCGAGATCGGCGCCGTCGTGGCGCTCGTCGGCGGGCGAGTCGGCCGGTGGTGGGCATTCACGGCGTGGAGCTTTCACGTCGGGGTCGTGGCCCTGATGAACATCTGGTTTCCCTATCCACTACTGGGGCTTGCATACCTGCCGCTGCTCCGCGCCGAGCGCCCGTTCGTGTGGGTCCGCCGCCGCTGGCGAAAGCTCCGAGGAATGCCAGAGTCGTGACGCCAGTTGCATCGGTCCGTCCCGCTGGAGAATCCCGCTTGCTCTCAAAACTACGTCTGTAGTAATGCTACGAAGGTCGTCGTAATGCGCCGCGCACCCTCCTCCCCCGACCTGACCACCGCCGAGCTGCGGGTGATGAAGGCGTTGTGGGAGGTCGAGCACGGCACGGTCGCCGAGGTCCGCAGCGAGCTCGCTCGCCGTGGCCAGGATCTCGCGTACACCACGGTGATGACGCTGCTCGGCCGGCTCGCGGGCAAGGGCGCCGCGCTGGTCGACAAGGAGCGCGAGCCGTTCGTCTATCGCCCGGCGCATCGCCGCGAGTCGGTGCTGCGCGATCGCCTGCGCGAGTTCATCGCCGAGGTGTTCGACGGCAAGGCCGACTCGCTGGTGTTGAACCTCGTCGAGGACGAGACCTTGTCCCGCGCCGAGCTGCGCGCGATCGAAAAGACGATCGCCGATGCCGAGCGCCCTCGTACCGACAAGAGCTCGGCAAAGCCGGAGCGCTCGGGAGACAAGAAGTGAGCGGCGTCGTGCACGCGGGCATGGTCGCGAAGGACGCGATGGCCACGCTCGGCATGATGGCCGTGCAAGGGACCGTGCTCGCGCTGGTCGCGATCGCGCTCGTTCGTATTGGCAAGCCCAGGCCCGCGTGGCGCGCGGCGATCTGGACCATCGTGCTCGTGAAGTTCGCGCTGCCGTGGGGCCCGGCGATGCCGTGGTCGCTCTCGGATCTGTTCGCGTCGTTGTCGACGACTCCTGCCGGGCACACACCGGTCGTGATGCCGATGCCCGTGGGCGTGGCGATCGCACCGTCGGTGTGGCCCGCGATCGGCTGGCTCTCGCTCGCCGCGATCTGGCTCGCCGGCGCGGTCGTCGTGTTCGCGCGGGCGATGCGTGCGCAGCGCGCCGCGGTCCGCATGGCTCGTTCGGCGCCGCCTGCGTTCGGCG
>Ga0154020_10006416_pt1 | contig 13766 bp, 7 predicted proteins | sample Klosneuvirus_201_FD_109709 | JGI IMG/M metagenome (GOLD analysis project Ga0154020, IMG submission 109709) | Active sludge microbial communities from wastewater, Klosterneuburg, Austria - Klosneuvirus_20160825_MG | ecosystem: Engineered > WWTP > Aerobic digester > Activated sludge | place... | reverse complement strand
GGCCACCCGGAGTCCGCACAATCTGGCGTGAAATCCGTCGTCTCGATATCCTCGCAATCGCCTACAGAGCCTTCGGGCCGGAGACCACACATGCTCAACAGACTTATGGCCTATAACGAGGGCAACGCCCCAGGTTTGTCGGCAGCAATGCGTTTTGCCCTGAAAGGGCGACACAAAACCGTATTGTGGAACCCTTTCAGGGTTCGTGTTCGGATGGTACGTGAACCTGGGGCGGCGTTCATCCGCATTCGCGGATTCTTTTGCCCCAGGCTGATTTGTACGAGCCTTTCAGGCTCAATCACAGCATCCATCAAATACAACTCGTTTGTGGTATGGGGCCGACCGCACACTTCATTTCGCGTAGTTGAATGGGTTTTGCAGTTGGCGGTAAGGCATCTCGAATTCCGTCCTCGGCTCGCTCGTCGAGCTGGCAGTGGGCGGGTGAGTTGTGCGTAATGACAAGATCGTCAGAGTCTATCCGGTAATTCGGCCATTATCCGACAACAAAATGGGAAACACTGGATCCGCATCTAGATCTTGGAACAGCGATGACCATATCCGGAGCCGCTGCCGCGCCGCAGATGGGTATGGGCAGCAACAAAGGAGCCAGTTTCCTGATGACACTGCTCAATGTCCGCATGGCCTACTGGTCGAAACGTCCGTTGTGTAAAGACTGCCCGAGTCACCCAGGAAAATCGATCAGCGGACTTGGGCCGGTCTACCTGGCCCGCGAAGCTCTGAACTGGATGTCGGAAGAATCACCGTATCTAAACATCTCTGACGGCGGGCACCTCGAAAACCTCGCCATCTACGAATTGCTGCGCCAGTGTAAATTTATCATCGCGATCGATGGCGAATGCGATCCTGAACTGACGTTTCCAAGTCTGCGTCAGCTGCAGAGATTTGCAGAAGTGGATCTGGGAGCACAAGTGGAGATCAATGTCGAACGTATTGGATGGTCCCTGCCAGCTATGTTTCAGTCGTCCGACAAAAGCGAGAAAATTGTCGAAGACAAATCCGCCGAACATCAGAAACCCGAGCCGCTGATTCAACGCTTTAGACGAGGCCATTTTGCCGTTGGGAAGATCACGTATCCGAAAGCGAACGGTAAACATCCTATCGGCTGGCTGCACTACATCAAGCTCAGCATCACCGGAAACGAAGCCGACTACGTTCACGACTACCGCCGCCAGCACCCCGACTTCCCACATCAAGCCACCAGCGACCAAGTCTTCGAAGAAGACCAGTTCAAAGCCTACCGTTCCCTCGGCGAGCACGTCTCCGCCGACCTATTCGCGGAAGAAGTCATCTCCAACTGTCTGCTGGCAAAGAACACACCTACTTCGGCCCTCGAAATCCATGACTGGTTCCTGGGACTGGCGACAACGATGTGTCTGCGGGGTTGATTGCGAGAGTCGCGTCCGACCAATGCAAGTAGCGCATATATGTTCTGAAGTGCGACACTTGACCTGCACGGCCGTATGAACGATCACCGGTATGTTTGAATTACGATGGCGAGCGCGGGCCGGATGCTAATTTCAGGTTTTCGAATGTACACGGTGGGTTCGGATTCCGATGCACGATCACTACACTTCCGGGGAATCGGATTCGTTGCGAGCGTGGAGAAAGATGACTATGTCCCGAGTGTTTATCAGCTATCGACGATCCGGCACAGCAGCAACGGCCAATCACCTGCACACTGTCTTGCAGCAGCATCCGCTGTACCTAAACCGTTCAGAGATTTTTTTGGACACTGTGAGTATTCCGCCAGGAAAGAAGTTTCGTGGTCACGTTCAAGAAGCCATTGCAAGGACAGAAGCCTTTCTTGTGATTATTGACGACGAATGGCTGAACAAGAAAACGTCTGCAGGGCTTCGGCTGATTGAGCAGGAGAAAGACAATTGTCGACTGGAGCTACACCAAGCCTTGATCAGAGTTCGGTCAGCTGAGGCTATCGAGTTACTTCCGATTATTGAAGGAAGCCTTCCTCATCCGAAAAGAGAAGATTTCCCTGAACAACTGGGTGAGATTATTGAGTTCAATTCTCTACGATGGGACCACGACAATTATGAGCCATGTGTCGAAAAAGTAGTGGCTTGGGTCTCCGATTCCCTTGGCCTTAACCGCGATGACGTTGAGAGGCGCAGAACGTCGTCATGGGGTTCACCGGTGTCTGTTGGATTACCGACGGAGACAGAGCCTGTCGTTGACCTTGCTGTTGTTGAGCCACCGGTGCCGCCAGCTACTCAGATCGATAGTCAGCAAGCGGATGCTGCGGCAAATGAGCTTTTGTTGGCGATTCGCCGTTCATCGCGAAACCAAATTTTAGAGTATCGAGGCCGCCTTGAGAGATGGGATAAGGACCATTGCGACGATGCGGATCAATCACTGAGGTGCAAAGTCCTAACTCTGCTCGCGGAGACCGAATTCCACCTCGTGGCCGCAGCGCATGAGGATGGCGAACCATTCGAAACACAGCAGATTCGCGAAGGTATTGAAAGAGCCGAGGCAACCAGGAATGTTCTCGTCGATGGTGACACGCAGGATCGTCTTCTTTGCCTTCGAGCTCGTGTTGACTTCATTGATGGCCGAAAGAGTGACGCATTGGAATCTCTTGGCACCAGAACTACACCCCTTCCGTTCAAGTTTCGTCTCATCATGCTGCAGGAGCTTGGGAGACTTAAGGAAGCAAACGAGTTGCTGGATGGAAAGCATCCGTCGCCGCGTTGGACCGACGTGGCAATTCCAATCCGTTTCATGTCTGGTCATGACGATCAAGCAAGGGAACTGCTAGCATGGACGATCATCAATGGCGATGAGATAGCGGCGCATCATTGCCGGCTGGCAATGGCTCGGTGCCTGCACACCAAAGCACTCGAACGGTTCAAAGACACGGGCAAGATTTCGTCGGCGAATCTGACGCATCAGGAACTCAAAGGCCTCGGTGAAGCTCGGGAGCCATTGGACGCGCTTATTGGTCCTGCGATTGCTCGAGGTTGGCCAGAAAACGGCCTTGAGATCGATGGACTCGAAATTGCGGTTCAGATCGCTCATTTGAGATTGGATCGGGAGACTGCATGTTTCCTTGCAAAGGTGTTGGCACTCGCTCGACCGGCTTCAAATCAGGCTGCTCAGGCATTCCTGTGGGGATATCTTCCTTACTCACCGGAGCTGGTCGCCAATTTGAGGGCAGATCGCCCGAGATCATTCGATGCGAACTTCCTCGCCACCACAATGGAGTTCGATTCCCGGGTCGTGCCGGAAAACCTGGTCGAGAAAATCAATGATCTGTGGTCTCTTGCAAAAGAGACCGACGACAAAGAACGGCTTGCCGGATTCCTGATTCATTTCGTTCCAGAATTGCCCAAGGCGCTGAAGGCTTCGGTCATCAAGCCGCTTGAACAATCGCTGGGAACGGAACACGATATCGTGCTGCTCCTGAACGCTCGTGAGAGCTTCCTTGCTGGAAACATCGATGACGCGAAGAGGATTGTCGAGACTCGGAAAACAACAAATCCAGAGTGGGAAATTCTTCTGGCAGATATTGCCGAGTCTCAGAAGGACGATGCTTCTGCACTCCGTTATCTAATGAAAGCTGCTGAAAGCATTACACATCCGGATCTGTTTTGGCGAGCCGCGATTGCCGCGTCGCGAACCGGAGATTGGCCAAAGACGATTGAGTTGCTCGAGCTCGTCTTGAGATTGGCCCCGAAGCGATTGAAGGCTCGTCGCCAACTGTTCCAGGCGTATATGCGAGATGGCAGCGAACCAAACATGCGACTGGCTCAAGAACAACTGAAGGTGCTTGCGAACGCCGAACCAAACATTCTGGAGCATGTTCTGAATCAGGCCATTGTTTGCACTCACCTCAAAGAGTTCCCTGCGGCCATATCAATCCTTGATGAGCTGCTGCAACGTTCGTCGCCTCAAAACGTTGAAGACACTCGGGTACGTCTATCTGCCACCCTTCTGAAGGCACGTCTTGTTAGCGCCGAGAATCCCGCTGAAGCATTCAGCCTTTTAAATTCCGATGCAGTGCGAGCTGAGTTTACAGAACAAATTGCCTTCTGGCAGGGGTACATGCTGTATGCTCACCGAGCTGGGCAAGATGGTGCCGCTCATGAGGCGAGGGAGCAGATCCTGCGACTGGAAGAAGGACTTTCGGACGACCAGAAAAGTCTCTGGCCTGTTGAATTTGAAGAGTTGAAAGAAATGCTGCTGGCTCGTGGCACGTTCCTGCGAGAACTTCGCCGGATGGTCGCTTCGAGCCGCTGTACGATCAGCTTTCTTGCGATGGAAGAGAATCGACCGCTCGTTCAGGAGATGATTCACCGAACTCAGCCCATGAATGTTCCGGAGACGGAGGAGCATCATGGAAGATTTGTCACGTACGCATCCAACGGTATCGTTTTTTCCCCGGGCCGCAGTGGATTCTATGAGACGCAGGACTTGAAGTGTGCCCCGCCGGACAGCAGCATCGTGATCGATCCGACGTCGATTGTGACTCTTCACAGACTAGGGCTTCTGCAGGCAGCCTTGGCGAGATTTTCACATGTCCGAGTCCCGGCACATCTGATTTCCAAGTTTATTAACGTCGTAGAGAAACTCGAACCGCATCAGCGTTCCAGTCGAGAAGCGACGATGGAGGCAGAACGACTCCTGATTGCAGGAAAGATCGCGACGGACAACGGTTCGGTAAGTGCGTGGATCGTTGAATTCGATGGTGAATCGGGCTCGGAGAGCGTCGGCATTCGACACGTCATTGACTGGCTCAACCAGAAGGGTCATCTTGGCGAAGACGCTTACAAACAGCTACAGGCTTTGCATTTCGACGGCTCTGGAAACGTAGAACAACTGACAGCAGCAATCGCGGCAGGACCTGTTGGTGCAACTACTCAGGCATTGACAACACTAGCAAGGCATCAACTTCTGGAGACATTCGTGGCCAGAGCGACCATCGTGGTGTCCGAGGAGACTCGACAGGAAATCTTTCAGGCGGCGAAATTCTATCGTGATTTCGAAGGTATGCGTCTGGAATATGAGCGCATGATCCAGCAACTGCGCGCAGCACCGAACGTCGTGTTCGATGGATTCAACGCACTGGCTCCGGACGGTGACTCTCGTGAGAATGAGATCAATCGCCGTTTGGAAGAGGCCGCACTCTCTGTGCGACTGGCGAAAGATCACGCCGAAAATCTGCTGGTTGACGATCGGGTTTGTCAGCAAATGCTGGCTCACGAACGCGGGGCCGTACCGCTGACAACATTTTCCTGCTGGCATCTTGTCGAGGCGTTGTACGACGAGAAAAAGATCACAATGCTGCAATTGGCTACGGCATGCGTAAAGCTGATGCAATGGCGATATCGATTCTTCATTCCCCGAGCTGATGTGCTGCTCTACTTTGCGCACCAATATCGAGCCTCATGCCCGGGTCAGCGACTGCGAGACGTTGCTGCGTACATGATGGATTGTTTCGCTGATTCCGGATTGCCATGTGGGTTAGAGCCAACGTCGCCCCCGTTCACGCTCTCCGCTCGACTGTTTCACCGCTGGATGACAGTTGCTGTCGACTTCATCGTAGGCGTCTGGATATCGAGGGGTTTCTCACTGGTTCAGAAGAAACAGTTTGTCTCCTGGGCCTTGACGAATGTGGCACCTATGCCTGCGGCACATGCAGCTACTCAGGAACAGACCGGACTGGCTCATGTTGGACGACAATTGATTCTCAGCTCGATCCTTCTACGTCTTCCGGTAAGACCAACAGGAGATTGTCCGTCTGCTGTCCTTCTACAGGTAATTCGAGAAACGCTGGCCATCTCAGAATTGGAGTACTTCCGCACTCTCGGGACGACTCTGAGTAATCTGCTGTCCGATCTGGATGATGCCGACGATGCGAAAAAGCGTGGCCTTGCAGCTTTTTTACAGCGAATGGCAGAACATGCGGTCGGAGCAGATGATGGTTCAGGGGGAGCCGAATTCCATGTAAGCCACTTAGGGATTGGGCTGATGATGTCGGTTGGTTATCTTGACGGGAGGGAGCCAGACATCCCATGCGAGTTTTCTGCAGAACAGTTAGCGGCGATCGCATCTAAATTACACATTCTGCACAAAACTGATCATGGCAACGGTCCATTGTGCTTTGTTTGGAAGTCGGTCGATAAAGAATCCGTGGAAACTGTCGATGTTGCGACGAGGCTGGGACATGCGTTGGGAACGGTGCGGGAGGCGGCTTGTGATTACTTCAAAGCTCTTTCGTGGCATGCTGGTTCTTTGCTGTCCGAGTATTCAAACAAGTTGTTTTTGGAGTTGGAACCAAGGATACGGTCGAGTGATGCTGCTCTATGGTATCCGGCGGCAACTGCCGCGATCGATACGTTTGAGCGTGACTTCTTGCTGAACCTGGCGGGATTCGCGCAAAGTCTTCCGCTGCCAGCGGATTTGCAACGAGTCCGCAATACTTTCGCCAATCGAGTCTTCAACCCGCCTGATCATCCCGCCAAGCATGTCTCTCGCGAAAATTTTGATGACCTTGCGTCAGCCGAAGTCTGGCTGCAACGAGTTGAATCCTGCGTTGTCGCAGATGACTTGCAGCAATCAATCCGGAACTACCTTCAGAGATTCCGACACTTGCCGCTCGATGGTGAGTACTCAATGGCGGCGATGGTACACCGGAACTTTTCAGCAGCGTTCGCCTTCTCTGGCCTGCTTGAGTTGGCTGAAAGCAAGCATCCACTGGACCAATTTCAGGGCTGCAAAGCTCTTTGCCAACTTTGGCTGGAACTGAGTCCGCAGCAGAAAACTGAGACGGTGGCGGCGATCACAAGATTCCTTTCGCAGATGTTTGATGAGCCCACCACTGTCGAAGGACATCTCTGGCAATGTCGCAGGTTGCTGGTTCGGCACTACCTTTATCAGTGTGAACTCTACGAACCTGGCTGGCCACCTGATACCATCACCGCATTGGCGTGGAAACTTGCCGACATGGTGATGGAAGTGATCACGCCGCACGCGAACACCTACGCAGAGCCGATCCCCTACATCCAGAGAATCTGTGAAGAAGTCATCCTGCCTATGACCCTGCGACGCGAGCTTGTCGCTCGGCTTGTTCGTCGTCCATGTCCTCAGTCCGTCTATAGACTGGCTTCGCTGGATGATACCTTCGGATCGCCTTTTGGTTTTGGACTGCTCTGTGAAATCGAACCGGCGATCCCGCAACTGCTGAAAAGTGACTTAGCGAACTCAGTCCTGACGCGTGCCGTCATAAAAATGATCCTCGCCAACGGCCCGTTCTTGCCGGCTCCGCAAAGTGTTCTCTTCCGATCAACCAGTGACCAGTGGAGTCACCTTGTGGAAACGTGGCTCCAGAATGACAAAGCCCCGGATCGAGAGGCTTTATCGGAGTGTGTGAAGCAGTACAAGGAATTCATCGACCCTGAAAGACTAACTGAAGCTATCCTCATCCTCCCTGAGGCTGACAAGCCGACCAGACTTGCGATCCTCTATCAAATGGATCGCCTTGCAATACTCGACCACCTTCCTCACGATCCGCTCTGGAAGGCAATGTCCGACGAGGCATATCAGAAGTCGATGCTCGCATCATTCGATCTCCTGGACCTGAAGCTTGCGATCAATTCGATCGTGACTGTCCAGCAATCACAAGCGCCCGAATGGTCGTGGCAGTTGCCGTATGCGTTCCTGCATGCCTTGAAGCTAACCACCACCGCGGAATTGGCGGAGGTGTTTGTCGCAGGACTTCTGGCATCGACGGGGCGCCGACAAGCTTACTCTGTCTTGTCCCGAATCAACGCTGCAGAGTTTTCGCCAGTAGTCGTCGATAAGCTGCGCTTTTATGTCGATGCAATTCAGCGGCCGGAAAAAGCACTACCCAGCTACGCTCGCTTGCACATTCGCCAGATCGTTACTCGAACGACTCGCTGACTATTACGCATCTGCATCTTTACTAATTACCTTATTCCCCTCAAATTTCCAGGATTTCCTGCCTTGATAGCATGATAGCCTACCTTAAGATGTGAACACCCCAAACCATACAGGCACTACAACTTCATTTTCTTCGAATTCGGGAGATACCGATGCTGCTCCGTTTGAGTTTCGTCTTTGTCGCTTTGTCCATGGTTCTTGTTGGCTCTGATCCCGCTGAGGCCGGACAGCGCGCCAAACGAACTGCTAGATGCATTCAGCCAATCATTTGCCATCCCTCCTGTGGAAACCAGACTTGTCTCATTCAGGGTTGCCCAGATGGAGTCGCAGAGCAAGCTTGTGGAGATGTTTTCTGCCGCACGGTGCCTGCGACTTCAAACGATGGAGAGTGGCGAACGGAACAGCGTATGCAGACCATCGAACGCATCTTACCTGATGGAACTCGTGTCCAGGAAACACAGCAAGTGCAAGTCCAAAGTTTTGCTCCTAACAGCCAGTTGATTCAGGAACAACGATCAGAAATTGATGGCCTAAAGAAGCAACTCGACACAATCATTGAACAATTCGACAAAAAGAAAGCCAACAAGACTGACGTTCAGACCGAACTCGATAAGAAACAAGACAAGCCGTAATGCCAAATAATTTGAAAAAGAAACGGTTGAACTCCGCTCTGAAAAGTGCGGCAGCTCCCTCGCCGGGCGCGGTGGCAGGACTCCTGCACCGTTTCGCCAGTGAACCGCGCATAGGAGACAGATCGATTAGACCCGCTGAGATTTGACAGTCTCAGCGGATTTTTACAGTAATCTACTCCCCGTCAGGAATCACATAGAGGTCTGTCATCGTTCCCGAAAGAAGTCGAGGAGCTTCCATGTTATTCAGCCTTGCCACGACGAGTACTTTACTTCCTATGCTCACTTTCTTGAGTTGGTCAGAAAGCGAAACATCAGGATGCTCGGTCAGCGTTAATCGATGATATGACTCAACGTTTGGCTGTATTATGATAGTTGTTTCGGTTGTGCCGTTTTCTTTTTTCGTTTCAGTCTTGCTATCGATTATACCCGTCCACACGACTTTCACATTCCTTGCGGTGAAGCTCTCGTTTCTGTCTGCGAATTCCTGAAACGACAACGGAAATTCGTGGAGTCGATTATTCAGTTCAGCAGTGAGATCTGCTTCACGAGCCTTGGCTTGCAAATCAACAGCATCTGATAGAGTCCATGCTGTTGCAAGGGTTCCTGCCAGAGCACTCAGGCAAATTAGCCAAAGCGATCCTTTGTCAGTCGTTTCTATCTGTTTCGCAATTGCCAGCGTGGGACTGTTCTGCCTTACAATGCGTTCAAGAATCTTGTAGTTGGATTCGTATTCTTCGCCGTTGGATAGTGGCTCCGCGTTGATTTCAGCGAACCTTTGAATCTCGCCCGGCAGCAAACTTGCAACAGGCATCTTCGCGCCATCAACCAGTACGGGAAAGACGACGCGAAAATCCAATGAGTGCTGAATTTCCCGCCTTACCCAATCGTCTTTGGACTTCATGCGGTCCAGATCCCATGTCGGGCCAATCAGCACAAAAACTGTGTCAGCGTTCCGCAAGGCAGCCAGAATCACTTCCGGAAAACTGGCACCAGACGCTACCCCTCCGTCATCGATGAAGATCGCGTCATTGCCGAATTCTCTCTGCAGATCCTTACAAAGCCGTTGTGCTGTCGCTTTCGTGTCACTCTGACGGTGCGAGATAAAGACGCGAGACGTTGTGTTCGCAAGTTGCGACCAGACCTTCGATCTCATTCGAATCGAAATGTGGAAAAAGAAGACGCAAACAAGAGCAATAACCCACACACCGATGGACATGCCTGTCACTGTTTCACTCCCGTGAAAGGTGCCTAAAAAAGAGATCCGTACGCTACGTAAATTTATTGACCGCTTAAGTGCCTATATCTGCGGTCGTAGCTTGGGTGACTATATAAACTCGTTGCATCCGTTTATGGCCATCGCGTCAAATAATCGGCGGGGTGTTACAGAGGGGCCATTGTGCCGTCGCGTAAGTGCATTCCGAGCAACTCGTGCAGCCAGTTTTTTTTCGCCCCGCGAGTCGAGGCTTGCAACAAACATGGTCACAACGACTTCATGTACTCAATCAACTGCCTCCGTTCCTCTTCAGTGAACGGAGTGCCATTGTCGTGGCCGTAGTTGTGGCCGGTGTTGAGGTTGCCGGGGAGCGTTGGATTGAAGTCTTCGCCGGTGTCGGTTTTGTATCCGACTTTCACCGGATCAAATTCCCGGCTGCCGACTTTGAAGGTGGCTTGTGATCGTTCGTGCGGTCGTCTTAACAGTTCATCGAGATTCGGGATCGATCCGTTGTGCAAATACGGAGCACTCGCCCAGATGCCGTTGAGTGGACGGGCTTTGTAGTTGAGTTTGATCTCAGACGGTTGGCTGACGGCTTCTTCAAGTCGAGATTCGGCGGCTCGCAGGACTCGACCGGTCAAGTCGCGAACACGCCGTGTGACTCCGTGCGTTCCACCGAATCCGAATCGCCCGGCAATCAAATGATTCGCGTTGGCAGCATCTTCAGAGACCTGACCAGAGACTTGATAATCGACTGCGGATTGTAACTCATTGAAAAGTTCGGCGACGTGTTGCTGACCTTCGGCAAGGATTTCCGGCCGGGAACGAATGATGGCTCGCTGCACGAGATGTTTGAGTATCAATCCAACGGGAGCTTCAGCCCCAAACTTATCCGTGTTTGTTGACAGAGGCTCAACACGACGTCCGTTCAGCACACCCGTTTTGCCTTTGCGAGATAAGAAGTTCAACGCCATGGTGGGATCGGTTTTTTCATCGCTCATGCGAGCTGTCACTTTGCGTTCCGGATCATCGCGATCGATGGATTCGTGGCAGGATGCACAATACTGGTTGAACAGTGCAGATCCCTGGGATTTCAATGCCGGATCAATCGGTGGAAACTCTGCAGGCCATTCAGGCGACCACAGTGACTGCAACGAATCTTCAATCGCAATCAGGTTGTCGCGTTTTGCCGAATTCGGATAGTGACGAAGTTCCGTGATGGAGGGTTCAACCGATGCGTCGATTTCGCCGAAGACTCCCAACACTTCGCCCGTGTTGCGTCCGAGTGCTCCGATATGTTCCGTGCCCACAAGCGGCTTCGTCAGCAGACTGCGTTTGTTCTCAGCAGCACCATTCCATTGCACAAAGTCGTGTTGCGGTGCATCCCAGAGCACAGGGTAACTCACCGGCGCTCTCGCTGGTGCGGAGTTGCCGGGCACCTGAGCGAATCGGACTGCAACCTCGTTCATGATTGAACCAAATGCATCGACTCGGCCTGGTCCAAACGGGGCCGCACCGTGTGCCGGAAGATTGCGTTCGTTGTATGCCTTTCGAGCGTCATGTGCCGTTTGCAATTCGCTCTTCAATTTCGTCCTGGCATCTGCTGATGGATTCGCACCCAGAACTTTCCCCGCGAACCGATCAAACTTTTCGGTGCTGCTCAGAGTGGCCTCAAGAGCCGTGACAAGGCTTCGTTGCAACTTTTCGAAGTTGCCGTTGGTGGGGGCACCGTCAATGATGAACGTCTTGCCTTCGTAGTTCACGTGTCCCGTATGACACGCAGCACACGTCATTCCGAGATAGCTTTCAACGCCACCACCGGCCAGCGGTTTGTCGTCGCGAGTGAATCCAATCGGCAGCCCGTCTGGATTCTGCGCTCCTGGATTCTGCGCGTCTTTCGTTCTCGCGAGATAGCCCAGCGCCTGGATATTGGCTGTATCGCGAAACAGAATGGAGGAATCAGGCCGCTCCAGATTCAGAAACCATTCATACCGCAGCAGATACGATCCCTGAGGAGCGTTGTAGAACCACGACGCTTCTTCGTCGCTCCAGTTCTGTGACACAGTTTTGATGACGTGTCCGGGCTCAGGGATAACTCCACGTGGTTCGAATATCTGAGCCATCAAGAGTGATTTCTGAATCAGTGCCGACACTAGCAACACTGGGACGACGGAACAAATGCTTTTCGACATGGCCCGGAACTCCTGTGTAAACTGCCTGCATATTGCCTCTGGGCATGAAGATATCAACCGCCACAGCGGTCAGCAACTCACACGCCCCGTGGGCGGTTGCTGTAGATCCCCCAAAACCTCAACCAGGCAGCGTGAAAAACATTCCTGTGGTGGATAGGATTGGCAGGGTTCATCTGGCGGAGGTCATCTGGCCGTGTTCAGAGTCAGCACGTTTTCCGAATGCGAGTTTTTTCCAACAAAAGCTTGTGAGCCTCGGCTGAGCACGCCCTGCCACGAACGCCCGTCGTGCGGAACACCTCAACCATTCACAAGCACACTCTTTCTACGCCGGGCGAAGTCAAAGCCTCACGTGTTATCCGACGTTTCAGCGTGTCGTGTATCCGCCGTTTGCAAATATCGTCTGCCCTGTGATCCACCAACCGTCAGTAACAAGAAAGCGAACAAGCGGGACGATGTCCTCGATCTTTGTGAGGCCACCAAGTGCCGACGCCGACTTGTGATAAGCGACAGCGTCTTCGGATTCCTGGCCGTAAAAGAATGGGGTATCCATCGGTCCGGGGCCAATAGCCGTAACCGATATGCCTCGGTCTCCAAATTACTTGGACGCAGCACGAGTAAAGTGTTCCACGGGTGCTTTCATTCCGCCGTATGTTGAGTACAGCCCCGTGTAAGCGGCAAGCAAAGAAGTGACGATCGTGCAGAGCTTTCCATTGTTGTTTAGTTGCTTGCCAGCCTCCTGGATGAAGAAATAGGCAGCTTTGGAGTTGATTGCAGCCATCGAGTCGTATTCGGCTTCGGTTGTTTCGACCAGTGGCTTTTTAAGAACGCGGCCAACGGTGTTGATCGCGACGTCAATCCCACCAAATCGTTTCTTTGTCGCCGCGAAGGCAGCGACAATGTTCGCGGGATCAGTAAAGTCACCTTGTATCGAAAACGCTTCGCCACCCTTGTCCGTAATGGCAGAAACGGTCTCGTCAGCATCAGATTTGCTTGCATCGCTGTGGTAATGCACGGCGATCTTCGCCCCATCGGCAGCGAAAGTTCGACTGATTAGGCCGCCGAGGTTTTTCGCACCACCGGCGACGAGTACGGATTTGCCATCAAGTGTGTGTTTTGTCATGCAATGGATCGCTTTATTTAGTTGAATGGAGGCAGAATGGATTTCAGTCGGACAACGAATTGCGATCTATGCGGCAGGCGATTAGCCGGACGGTAGATCGTGCGTTGAACTTTTCCACTTCGTGGGGTTGCTTTGTGCGGAATCAATGCGACTCGCGAAGCGACACAGGTCGCATGATACATCCCGGGTGGCGGCGTATCACGAGGACTGGGGCGATCAGGGTTTAGTTTTCAGTCTTCAGCACCACACATGAAATGCGATCACTTCTTATCGCATCAGAGCGGGAATCGACATGCCATTCTGCAACAGGTGGTTCACGCGCGCACGATGTGGAAATTCCCGACAACCTGGAGATCCCACACAACCACCGGACCGAAGTCCTCCAAAAACATTGTGGCATGGTACTTCCGAAGAAATCGAAGCACATCGTCAATGATTGTCGCTTCGCGGGTGACAGCACCGTACTTCTGGTAGTACTGGTGTGAATGCCGACGATAGACAAGACCCCACTCGTTAATTGTCAGCAGTGACCCGGAACGTCGTTTCTCTCGCAGCGTGGCTGACGTGACACTTGAGACCTTGCTGGCAGATTCTCCCGCCGGTTTTGGCTCGATGTCGTGGTCGCGTCCTTGATGCCATTTCTGGAGCACTTCCTGGTACGCGGCGTGACT
>Ga0154020_10006415_pt1 | contig 13766 bp, 10 predicted proteins | sample Klosneuvirus_201_FD_109709 | JGI IMG/M metagenome (GOLD analysis project Ga0154020, IMG submission 109709) | Active sludge microbial communities from wastewater, Klosterneuburg, Austria - Klosneuvirus_20160825_MG | ecosystem: Engineered > WWTP > Aerobic digester > Activated sludge | place... | reverse complement strand
GTGGCGGCGGGGAACCTGGACTCGATGCTCAACCGGCTGACCGCGCAGAAGAAGAACCGCGGCGAAGATCAGTACTCCCCCGGCGGTCGCACCAACATGCGGCCGGACCGCGCCACCATCGTCTACGCCAACCGCTGCCGCGAGGCCTTCGGTGACGTGCCGATCGTGCTGGGCGGGATCGAGGCCTCACTCCGCCGCATCGCGCACTATGACTACTGGTCCGACAACGTGCGGCGCTCGGTGCTCATCGATGCCAAGGCCGATCTACTGGTGTTCGGCATGGGTGAGCGCCCGGTATGGGAGATCGCGCGGCGCCTCCAGGCCGGAGAGCGCGTCTCAGAGCTGCGCGACGTCCGCGGGACGGCTTACGTCGTAGGGCGCGAGCGGGCCGCGGAGCTCGAGGCGCAGCCGTCGCGCTACACCACCGATGGGCTCCCGGTGATCCTCCCGAGCTACGAGCAGGCCTCGCAGGACAAGGTCGCCTACGCCAAGATGGCCAAGGCCTTCCAGATGGAGACCAACCCCGGGAACGGGCGACCCTTGCTGCAGCGCCATGGTGATCGCGCGGTGTATATGAATCCCCCGGCGCTCCCGCTGGAGGACGGCGCGGGCAAGGGCGGCGATCGCTCAGTGGCGATGGACGAGCTCTACGACCTGCCGTTCAACCGCGTCCCCCACCCCTCCTACGAGGAGAAGATCCCGGCCTATGAGACGGTCCGCCACTCGGTGGTGCTCATGCGGGGTTGCTTCGGGGGCTGCACCTTCTGCTCGATCACCGAGCACGAAGGCCGGGTGATCCAGAACCGCTCGAGCGAGAGCGTACTTCGCGAGGTGCGGGCGCTCCGGCGCATGGGCGACTTCCGCGGGACCATCACCGACCTCGGCGGACCGACCGCCAACATGTACAAGATGAAGTGCCGCTCCGAGGAGATCGAGTCGAAGTGTCGGCGCCTCTCCTGCTTGCACCCGGGCGTCTGCGAGAACCTCGGCACCGACCACGGACCGGTGATCGATCTGATGAAGCGGGTGCGGGAGGAGGAGGGCGTCAAGCACGTCTTCATCGCCTCGGGCGTCCGCTACGACTTGGCCGAGCTCTCTCCCGAATACGTGAACGAGCTGGCCAAGCACCACGTGGGCGGTCAGCTGTCGGTGGCCCCCGAGCACGCCTCGCCGCGGGTCCTCGAGAAGATGAAGAAGCCGGGCATCGAGAGCTTCGAGCGCTTCCGGGAGATGTTCGCCTGCGCCTCGCAGGACGCGGGCAAGGAGCAGTACGACATCCCGTACTTCATCAGCGGTCACCCCGGGTCGACGCTGGAGGATATGGTGGATCTCGCGCTGTGGCTGAAGGCCGAAGGCTACCGGCCCCGGCAGGTGCAGGACTTCATCCCCACGCCGATGTCGATGGCCTCGGCGATGTACTATTCGGGGCTCGATCCCTTCACCATGGAGCCGGTCTATACGGCCACCGGACTTCGGGAAAAGAAGCTCCAAAAGGCCCTGCTGCTCTACTGGGATTCGGCGCAATGGCCGCTGACCCGCGAGGCGCTGATCGCGGCGGGGCGGCGGGACCTGATCGGGCATGGGCCCGGCTGCCTCGTGCCGGCGGGTCCCGTCGGATCACCTGACCTGGAGCGCCCGCTGAGAAAGTGAGCGAGGCGCTGGTTGCTCTGGCGGCGGAGTTGGAATAACGCTGCCCCATGGAACGGCATCCGCTCAAGTCCGTGGATCTCGCGCGCGTCGAACAGGCGGTGTCAGATGCCGTGAGCGGAGTGCTCGGCACGCGCTTCACCGCCAGCGTCTCCGAGGTGGCCTTTGCGCCTCCACAGGAGAGCGGACTTTCTCAGCGCTTTCGGCTGGAGATCAGCTTCTCCAGGCCGATCGAGGATTGGCTCTCGAACTTGCCTGAAGAGGCCGATCGTCGCTGAGCGGCGCGCCGCCCGAACCGCGCTGCGACGAACGCGAGGAGCGCTCCCGTCCAGCCCCCGGCGTTGGACGTCGTCGAACAGCCCATCGGCTTGCGATCCTCTGATCCCATCAGCCCTGCGTCGCCTGCGCGCGGCCCGGCATCCGCGGGAACGTCCTCTGCGCCAGCATCGGAGCCTAGGTTGGCCAGCCCGGCGTCGGCGGGGTCCGCCGGTGCGTCCGGGGCGAGCCCGGCGTCGATCCCTCCATCGGCCGGGGTGGAGGTCTTCGCCAGGTACGTATCTACGAAGACCATGAGGGGGTCGACTCTGGTGTCGACGCTGGTTCCATCGCAGCTGATCCGATCGACGAGCAGGTGCAGGCCGACCACCACCTCGCTCCCGTCCAGCGTCGCGAAGGTGGGCCCACCCGAGTCGAAGAGACAGAAGTTTGGGGTCCCAAAGAAGGCGATCGCGGTGTCGTCGAGCTGCGCGATCGTCGTCGCGGCCTGCATGCGGCGCCCGACGGTAGAGACGTCGCCGGCGGTGGTCTGGCCGTAGCCCACCAGCCGCACCGGCGCGCCGAGGAGATCGCTGGCGAGGGGAGCTCGGTTCGGTGTGGCGGGGGTGCCGCCGAACGGCGCGGTCGTGATCAGCAGGCCCAGGTCGTTGTCGTTGGTCGATGGGTTGTAGTCCGGGTGAGCGTGCGCCTCGCTGACGTCGATCGTGTTGGCTGGGTCGTCGAGCTGGCTGGTGTCACGGAAGTCATCTCCGGTGAAGACCGAGTAGTGGTAGCCGGGCGCGATGCAATGGCCCGCGGTCAGCACTACCCGCGGAGCGACGAAGACCCCCGAGCAGGTCCCGGCGCGTGAGCCACTGACCGCGCGGACCAGGACCACCGGCGAGCCCGGGCCTTCGGGCGTGCCCCCCACGATGGGCTGGGCCGTGGTGGCGGTCGACCGCTCAGGGCCACAGCCGGAGCTGAGGACCACCAATGCTACGGAGGCGAGGCGCGAGACCTTCATGGCTTCGTGGATACGCGGGGCGATTCACGACCAACAATGGTCCTTATCGGACATCGCGGCGTAGTGGCCCGTCATCGGCGGGGTCCACCCGCCCGCGGCCGCGATCGCTTCAGTCAACGCTCTCGGCGGGGGTCAACAGCTCTTGCCGCAGCTCAGCGGGGGCCGGAAAGCCGACCTTCGCGAAGGCTCGCGCCAGCGCGTTGGGCGAACGGTAGCCCACCTTGGCCGCGATCTCAGCGATGGACAGGCTCGGCACGCTGAGCAGCAGGACCGCCGTCTGAAGCCGCCAGCGGTTGCGCGTATCGCGCCAGTTGCCGGCGTTGAGGCCATAGCGGCGGTTGAAGTCCTGGATGATGCGCTGCAGTTGGCGCGGCGATCGGCCGACGGCATCGGCCAACGAGGTCGCGGTGGCCTCCGTCGACAAGAGCGCGAACTGCTGGACCATGGCCCCCGCGATCGCCAGATCGAGCGGGGTGGGGTCCACGAACTGCTCGGCGCTCAGCGCAGGCAGCGGAACGCCGAGCGAGCGGGCGAGGGCGCTGCCCTCCGCGAGCGTCTCGGCGGGCGAGGCCTCGCTGGAGTCCAGGGCGAGCTCGAGACGACGGGCGCGCTCGAGATCGGGGGCGAGCAGCATCCGAGGCGTGGGCTCGACTCGCTCTGAGGTCGGCAGACCCTCGATGTCGAGGTAACTGGCGTGCTCGAAGCGAGCCCAGCTCATGTCCACTCCGCTCAGCAACGCGGCCTGGCCCGCGCGTACGGTGAGCGGCTTTGGGCCCCGGACGCGCATCAGCCCGCGGTGGACGATCACCGCGATCAGGCGGCGCGGCGGGGGAACGAAGCGGAAGATGTTGGTGAGCAGGTGCTCATCGACCACCACGTGGTAGCGCGTATTGCGGACCACCATGACCGAGCTGCGGATGGCGCAGATCTGCTCGATCAGGCCGCTGTCCCCTGGGCCCGTTTTCGGCGGGATCGCTTCGCTCAACGCGTAGGTATGCACCATCCGGAGCGCGGACCACGGTGGAGGCATCATCGCGGTCAGTTCGAGAGCCACCACCACGCCAGTGCGCCTGCGGCGGTCAGGCCAGTCGCGGCCCAGGCCACGTTGGTCCCGGTCTCCAGGCCCGTCGCGGCGCTGTCACAGGCGCTGAAGGTCGCGCCGGTGTTGGCGGCGCGGCACTCGGCGTCTTTGTTCGACGCCAAAACCCCGAGCACGATCGCCGCCCCCGCGGCCACGAAGGTTGTTCCCGCGAGGACGAAGACGGGGGCGGGCGGCCCCTGACCGGCGGCGACCGGCGTAGCGGCGGCGAGGGCAGGGGCCAGCGGATGGCACAGCTCGGTCTCCTTCCCGCTCTTCCCTTCGTGGAGTTTGCTGGCCTTGGTCGCGTCCACGCCTGCCTCATTGAGGGCGCGCGCCAGGCGAAACAGGTCGAGCACCGAGCGCTTGTGCTCTCGGGGATCCAGATCGAGGTTCTTGTTACAGCCGGTAGCGCGCACGAAGCTGAGGAGGGCATGGTCGGGCTGTCCGAGCACCTCCTGCACCAGGCCGCGGATCAGCTGGGCGTCTCCGAGCTCATCCGCATCGTCAGCGGCCTCCGAGGCCCGGTCGGCGAGCCCCAGCGCTCGCTCGAAGTCGGCTGTTCCAAGCGCGGTACGGGCGTCGACCAAGAGCTGCTTGGCCCGTTCGGAGGCCTGAGCGGGCATCGGAACGAGCGCGGCGAGGATGAGCCAGGAGAGCAGGACCCCAAAAGACCGCACTCTCGTCCTCTAAGCCCAGCGCGCTCCGGTGTCGAGGCGGCTCAGCCCTCTCTCAATCCGGGAGATCGATCGCCACCCGCACCGAGGTGTTGGGCGCGACGTCGACGCGGCGCTTGACGGCCTGACCGAGACCGCTGGCCTCGATCTCGTGCGATCCGACGCTGGTGATGTGCTGGAGCGGGGCCTGACCGATGAGGCGTCCATCGACGTGGATCGTCGCGGGTACCGAGCGCCCACCTTGGCGAACCACGATGTTCAGGGCCCCGCTACCGGGCGGCGCGGGGCTTGGGGAGGCCATGGGACTGGGCGCGGGCGCCGCGGCCGTGGGGCTTGGAGGAGGAGCGCTCTTGGTCGGGCTTGGTCGGCGCGGCTCGGCCGAAGGACGTCGTGGTTCGGCGGAGGCCAGGGGGCGAGGCGCGGCCGTCTTGCGGGGCTCATTGCTCGGCGAAGGGGCGGGCGCGATCAAGGGCGTCCGGGGCCGCGCCAAGGACTCGAAGTCGAGGGCGCTGTCGCGAGGGATTCGGATCGGGTCCATCCGAAACGGGGCGATCGGAGCGTAGTTGCTTCCGCGGGCCGTACCCCAGGCGACGAGCCCGCTGCTGATCACCACGCTGGTGAACAAGAGCAGGATCGGGGCCACCAGCGGACGGTCCGTGCGTACCACCTCAATCGGCGCCGGCCTTACCACTGTGTCGTCGAAGCCGATCGGCGGCGTGGCCAGCTCGCTCGAATCCGTGCTGTTGGGACGCACCAGGTCCGGCGCGGTCTCGGTATGGTCGAGCGGCCGCTTCACTCGCCCTCCGCCAAGAGCCCGCCGACGAGCAGCGTGAGCTCGCGGTCGCTCGCCGCGTCGTCGAGGCAGCGGCGCAAGAGCGCCTTGGTCCCGCCCTCGCCGCTGGCTCGCATGGCACGCGCCAACGCGAGTCCGGCCTCGGCGCGCTCCAGCGGCGCTGCGGCGCTGCGGGCCTCGTAGACGACTCGCAAGCGGGGCAGCGCCCTCCGTGCCTCACCGGAGGCCAGCAAGGTCAGCGCGCTGCCGAGCTCGGCCTTGATCTTCTGGGCGGGATCGCCGGCCAGCTGGGCGGCCATCTGAAAGTCCGTCTCAGCTGCCTCGTGCTGGGCGCGGGCCAGGCGCAGGTAGCCGCGGGCGATCGTCGCCTGGGCACGCTCGCTCTTCCGCTCGTCGGGCAACGCGCGCAGCAGCTGGGCCAGCTCGGCCTCGGCGCCCGCGAGGTCTTGCGTCGCGGCCTTGGACCGGGCCTCGTCGAGGCGCCGCTCGACCAGGGCCGTCACCGCGCGGTCGATCGCCGCGTCGTCGTCGTTCGTTCGCGGCGCGCGCACCGCGGCCTCGAGCAGCGAAAATCCCGGACTTTTCTCGGCAAAAGCGAAGAAGACGAGCGACAGGCCCACCAGGCGGGCGGGGTTCACGCCCGCCGGCACCACCGGCGCGAGCTTGCGCGGCGTCCCTGCGCTGTCGGCCAACTCCCACAGCAAGCGGCGGATCGAGGCGGGATCACCGCGCGCGATCGCCTCGTCGATCGCCTCCGCAACGGGCTCCTCACCGCAGCCCCCGAGCTCCAGGGCCGACAGCGCGCCCGCCACCGCGAGCGGCGGCAGCTCCCCGCCGCGACCCAAAATGGCCTCGAGTTCGGCGCGCTCGGCCTTCAGGCAACCCAGCGCGGCTTTGGTCTCTGGCGTCGGACGGGAGGCGCAGGCGTTGGCCCGCGCGTCGCTTTCCCATTGGTCGGCGCGCTCGAGCTCCGCCTTGAGCTGTTCCCATACCCCGCGCAGCGTCGGCCGAGAGAGCAGCGCCTCTCCTACCCCACCGCGCCAGCCGAGCTCCGCCAAGGGGGCCTCTTTGGCGCGGCACTCGGCTGGGCCTAGCACCGAGCTGGCGGCGACGAAGATCCCCCCCAAGACCAGCGCCAAGGACAGCGCGCTCGAGGCGAAGAACCAGGCGCGCTCTTTGGCCGGGCGCTCCACCGCCTCTACCAGCGCCTCGATCAGGTGCTCCATCGAAGGCCAGCGGGCCTTGGCGTCGATCGACAGCGCGCGCTCCACGATCGCCCATACCGCCGGGGGTGTGGCGTCACCGACCGGGGGCGGCACCGGCTGTCCTTGCGCCAGCGCCGTGCTGTAGGCGATTACCGGCGGAACATCGGGCCGCAGCTCGCGCAAGAAAGGGTGGCGCCGGTAGAGGGCCTCATACAGCGCGATCGCGAAGGCGAACTGGTCGGTGCGCGCGTCCACCGCGCCGGCCTCGAACTGCTCCGGGGCCATGTAGCGCGGCGTCCCGAGCACCGCGCCAGTGCGGGTCAGCTGCAAGGCCAGCGCGCCCCCGTCCGAGCCGTCCTGGGTCTCCAGGCGGGCCAGGCCGAAGTCCGAGACCAAGGCGGTCCCGTCGCTCTTCAGCATCACGTTGGCCGGCTTGAAGTCGCGGTGGACGATGCCGCCTCGATGCGCTGCCGCGAGCCCCTCGGCGCACTGCAGGAACACCCGCAAGATCTGATCGATGCTCCGCGGTGTCTCCAGCCAATGAAACAGATCGGGCCCATCGATCAGCTCCATAGCGATGAAGGTGCGCTGCTCGACCCGCCCGATCTCGAAGATGCGCACCACGTTGGGGTGGGCGCTCTTGATCAAGGCCTCGCTCTCCCGGACCATCCGCAGCTGTCGCCGGGCCGAGGTCTCCTGGTCGATCGCCTCGTTCTTGAGGACCTTGAGCGCGACCTGGCGGCCGGAGCTCTCGTCGAGGGCGGCGTAGACGGTGGCGCTGGTGCCATTGCCCAGGGCGTAGAGGATTCGGTAGCGCCCGAGGCGCTGCACCTCCCCGTCAGCCGAGCCTTTGGGGGCCACCGTCCGTCGATAGCACGCTCACTCAGAGGTTCGGAAGCACGCCGGTAGAATTCCCGAAGCTGGCCGCGTTGGCGCCCACCGAGTGGAGCATCGCCAGATACAAGTTCGCCAGCGGCGGGTCGCCAGAGTAGCGGACGTGGCGTCCCGAGCTCACCGCGCCGCCGCCCTTGCCCCCGAGGAGGACCGGCATGTCGTCGTGGTTGTGGGCATTGCCATCGGTGATCTCGCTGGAGAAGAACACCAGCGAGCTGTCCAGCATGGTACCCGTGCCCTCGGTGATGGCCTTCATCTTGGTGAGGAGGCTGGCGTACTGCTCGACCTCCCAGGTGCTGATCAAGGTGAGCTTGTCGTAGTTGGCCTGGATCCCCTGGTGATGCGACAGATCGTGGTGCTGTTCGGGCACGCCGATGAAGGGGAAGGCGCGGTTGTCGCCGGCGTTGCCCATCATGAAGGTGATGACCCGCGTGAAGTCGCACTGCATCGCCAGCACCATCACGTCGATCATGTTCCGGACCTTGTCGGGGAAGGCGCTGCTGTCGGTCGGCGGATCCGCGGCGCAGACCGGGCCGCTGTTCTCTAGCTGAAGGCGGGTCTCCAGCTCGCGGATGGCGGTCAGGTACTCGTCCATCTTCCGCTGATCGGTGCGGCCGAGCTTGGTCTTCAAGGTCGAGGCGTCCTCTTTGACGAAGTCGAGGATGCTCTGCTTGAAGAGCTTGCGCTTGCGCTGCTGCTCCAAGGTCGCGCGGGGATCGGTGCCGCCGAAGAGGCGATCGAAGACCGCGCGGGGGTTGGTCTCCTTGGGGAGGGGCTGGGTCTCGCTGGCCCAGGAGATGTTGCGGGCGTAGGCGCAGCTGTAGCCGGAGTCGCAGTCGCCGGTGCTGCCGCCGCCGTCCGAGCCGAGCTGGAGCGAGGGGAAGCGGGTCTGGGAGCCGATCGCTGCGGCGGCCACTTGGTCGACCGAGACCCCATTCATGATCCCCGCGCCGTTGGTCTTGAAGGGATGCGCGCAGGTCAGAAACGCGCCGGTGCCCGAGGCGTGATCGCCGGCGCCGTCGGGCCGCGCGGGCATGTTGGCCAGGCCGCTCAGGACCAAGACGTCGCTCTTCAGCGGGGCCAGGGGCGCCAGGATCGGCTTCAGGTTGTAGGCCGCGCCGGTCTCGGCGGGCGTCCAATTGGGCATGTGGATGCCGCAAGGGACGTAGAAGTAGACCAGGCGCTTCGGGGCGGTCCCGGCGGCTTGAGCGCGAGCGATGCTCGGCGCCATCGCCTCGAGCACGGGCAGGCCCAGCGCGACGCCGGCGGAGCGGAGGAGGGTGCGACGGGAGATCATCCAGGGCTTCGACATGGTGTTCCTCAAGGCTCGCCGCGCCGCGACGTGAAGGCGGGGTGGGTGACCAGGGCATCGATCAGCGCGGGGAAGCTGTTTCCGCCGCTGGCCATCGCGGTCGTGATGTCGGAGATCGAGCAGCGGTCGAAGCTCTCCGGGCCGCGCCCCAGGGCGTAGACGAAGGTCCGCTCGGTGAAGCAGCGCGAGGTGCCCGGATCGCTCTTGAGCATCGCGGCCAGCTCTTTGGCTCCGTTGAAGCTGCGCCCATCGGGGAGGCGTCCGCTGGCGTCGACGGCCTGGCCCGCGTCCATCGTGCGGAACGTGCCGATACCATCGAACTGCTCGAGGGCCAGCCCGAGCGGATCCATCAGGTTGTGGCAGCTGGCGCAGTTCGGATTGGCGCGGTGCTGCTCGAGGCGCTGGCGCACGCTGGTGGTGGTGATGTTCTCGGGGAAGCCTTCCACGTTGGGCGGGGGCGGCGGCGGCGCGGTGCACAGGATCTGCTCCATGATCCACTTCCCGCGGATGACGGGGGCGGTGCGGCGCGGGCGGGAGGTCACGGTGAGCACGCTGGCCTGGGTGAGCAGACCTCCGCGTTGACCCGCGGGCAAGCTCACCCGGAGCAGCTCGGTGCTCCCCACGGCCGGCAGTCCGTAGTGCTGGGCCAGCCGATCGTTGACGAAGCTGAAGTCGGCGTCGAGGATGTCGAGCGCGTTGCGGTTCTCGGTGAGGAAGGTGCGGAACAGCTCCCTGGTCTCGGCCGCCATCGACGTGCGCAGGGACTCATCGAAGGTCGGATAGATCGTCGGGTCGGGCAGCACGTCGGCGACGCGGCGGGTGTAGAGCCACTGACCAGCGAAGTTGTCGACCAGCGCGGTGGCCTTGGGATCGGCCAGCATGCGGCGGACCTCCGAGCGCAGCACCGTGGGATCGCTGATCGAGCCGTCGTCGGCGTAGGTGGACAGCACATCGTCCGGCGTCGAGCTCCACAGGAAGTAGGACAGCCGCGTCGCCAGCTCGTGCGCGCTGAGCGGGTGCGCGGTGGCCGAGCTCGGATCGGGATCGAGCTCGACGCGGAACAGGAAGTGCGGCGACAGCAAGATCGCCTGCAGCCCGAGGCCGATGCCGGTCTCGAAGCTCTCCGACTCCGCGAAGGCCACGTTGGCCAGGTTGTAGAGGCGGGTCTCTTCAGCGGCGGTGATCGGCCTACGCCAAGCGCGGCGGGCGAAGCTCTTCAGGATCTGGCGCGCGCAGGGCTCACGGCCGAGGGCCACCGGGTCGCAGATCATGACCTTGGCCCGAGCGACCGGGTTGGTCGCGGGCGCCTGGTAGTCCGTGGGGCCGGCGGTGCGCAGCCAGTCGACGATCAGGTTGCGATCGCTGCTGGTGGCGGCGTCGTAGTAGTCGTTGGTGAACGCCACGGTGAAGTTGTGGACGCCGGCGGTCAGGGTCGCATCTACGCTCAGGGTGCGGGGCGCCGCCTCGACCTCGGGGACGTCGAAGGTGCCCAGCGAGCGCCCGTCGACGGAGAGCTCGACGCGCGCCGGATCCGGACCGGCCTGTTGCCCAAAGAGCCGCGTGGAGAGGCGATAGTTGCCGGCGATGGTGATCGTGACCTGCTGGACGAGCTCGCCGTTGGAGTACAAGTTCCAAGCGCTGCCGGCGTACACATTCCCCACGGTGCCGGTCAGCTGCTCTGCTTCGGCCTGCGTCGTGGTGGGTCCGGTAAAGGGGGTCGCGAAGATCTCGCTCACCAGCCCCTCCGCGGCGAGCTGGTACTTCTCGGCGAGGAGCGGCGCCATCGAGAGCACGTCGGCGATGTTGTCGAAGCCGTAGCCGTGATCATCGCTGGGAAAGTCGGCGGCGGGCTTCTGGCTGGTGCCGATCAGGTCGCGGACGGTGTTGTCGTATTCGGCGCGGTTGAGGCGGTGGATGGTGACGCGACCCGGATCGCGCGCCGCCTGGGCGCAGGTCGCCGGCGTACTGGGCGAAGGCGAAGGCGTGGGCGAGCTCGTGGGGCCGGGGCCGTTCGGTGGAGGGGGGCCGAGGCTCTGGGTTGGATCGCCGACGCGACCGGAGCACGCCGCGAGCGCCAGGGCGAGGCTGAGCGGCCAGCGGGGGGAGAGACGTATCTGAGCCCGGTACCGGCGGGATGAACCCACCTTCGGGCCCGATCGCTTCACTCTGCGCATCGGCCGCCACCCTGCAAGGTCCATGACTGGCACATCGGCTCGTCTTTACGAGCACATCCATCGGTTTTTGGGGAGCCCACTCGCCAGGATCTGCGGAGTCTATTCCCGTGGCGCCGATGCCTCAGGGGAGTACGCGGATGACCTCGCCGGTCCAGGGCATGAGGACCAAGGAGCCGCCCCCCGGGTACGCCGCGATCGCGCCGACGACGCCCGGTCCGAGCTCCACATCCACGGCGGCGAAGCGCCACTCGGGTCCTTTCAGCAGGCCGAGGCTCGCGCTGACGTCGCGTTCGCCGCGCGGGCTCCACAGCGCGACGAGGGCCTGGCCCGGGACGTAGGGGCCGATCAAGGTCGGGCCCTTCCCCCAGGCGGCTTGGTGCGCCGGCGGGAGCGGTTCGGGTTCGGAGCGCCCGCGAAAATCCCAAAACTGGATCGAGGCCTGGCGCGCCGGCAGCACCGCGGCGATGAGCTCGTCCTCGATCTCGAAGCTCTGCCCAAGATCTGCGCCCCCGAAGCCGGTGCGCGTCTTGTGGGGCCTGAGCTCGCTCCCGTCGAGATCGAAGCTCACGATGCCGTTGACCCCGCTGTCGGAGGCGATCCCTCGCCCGTTGGCGCCCACGTAGAAGTTCAAGGCGTGCTCCAGCGTGATCAGCTCGACGCAGGTCGGTGGGCTCGACAGATCGGCCGGCATTCGCGCCAGAATCGTCGGAGCGGCACCGTCGGTGTCCACTCGACTCATCAACACGTAGATCTGGGCGTCGCGGTTCACCGCACCCACGGGCTGTTGGCCCCGGAACTGGCAGCCGTCTGAGCCGACCAGCGATCGCCGCCGCGCGGGGCCCGAGCCGACCAGGCTGATGCTCGGGGAGTCGGTGCGGTGCAGCACCATCACCGACGTGCCGGGGCCCGCGATCAAGCGCGCGGCGCAGGGCGCGACCGTTGTGGTGCTGAGCGGCGCGAGGTCCAGCGCGTAGGTCCGCAGGAGATCGGGCGTGCTGCTGGCCGTGCAGGAGAACGCGCGGATCGGCGCGGCGTGCTCCAGGGTGAGCACGCGCTCGCCCATGACGATCAGGTCCGAAGCGTAGCCGCGGCGCATGGACTCATTGAGCCGCTCGACCCAGATCCCGGCTTGGACCAAGGTTCCCTGGGCGTCCACGCGCGAAGCGTCCGGTGGCTGGAACAGCGGCCCGCTGCTGACCAAGGCGTGGCGCTCGAGCTTGAGGGGAGCCAGGTTCAAGTACCCGCGTAGCTCGCAGGTCTGAGCGTCGAGCTCGCAGCGGTTGACGTTCGTCAGCCGCGGATCCGGATCGCAGCTCGGGGTATGAACCCGCAAGCAGCCGGGACCCACTCGATCGACTCGGCCCGAGACCGGCGCGCCGAACCCGCACCGGGGATCCAGCGTCCCCTTGAAGCCGCAGGCCGTGCCTTCGGTGATGATCACCGAGCACTGGTCGAGCGCGCAGGGGTTGTCGATCGCCAGGCCGGGCGCGAGCGGCGGACAGTCGCTGCGCTCGAGCCAGGGTCCGGTGATCAACGGCGCCGACTGGGGAGCCGTCCCGTCGAGCGCGATGATCTCATCCGGGGCGGGGAGGGTAGCATCGCAGTCCACCGCGACGCGTCCTCCGCGGTCGAGGGGCTCGCTCAGCCCAGCGGGCAGCGTCTTCCAGCCGAGCACGATCCCCTCGCCGAGGCGGGCCGCGCCCAGCTCGATCGCCGCCGCGCGGGGAAAGATCCCGGACACGGCGGTCTCACCCTGGGCCGCGACCTTCCCCACCACGACGAACCACTCCGCGTCTTTGAGGGAGAACTGCGTGACCTCCGTCGGCACGCAGCCCGCGTAGAGGGCACATGTCCCAGCAGCGACGCGCCACGCCGAGCCCACGACTCACAGTACAGCATCTACTCCGGGTCGTTACTCCGGCAGTACGCGCACGACCTCGCCTGTCCAAGGCATGAGTACCAGGGATCCACCGCGGGGGTCGGCGACGATCCGGCCGGGGAGCCCAGGGCCCAGGATCGCGCTGCGCCGCTCGAAGCGCCGGCCCGACCGATCGATCAGCGAGACCGACGCCGAGACCTCCGCGCTCCCGAGCGGGGACCATAGGGTGACCAGCAGTCGTTCGTCCGTATGAGGCCCCAGACTGAGCGGCTTCTCGTTCCACATGGGCTGGTGCGCCGGCGGAAAGTCCTCTGGGAACGTATGCCCACGGAAGTCCCAAAACTGCACCAGGGTCGAGCAAGGGGCGCTCGCGGATCAGCGCGCCGTCGGGGGCGTGGAGCGCGATCGTCGGCGCTTGCCCGCGATGGAGCACATAAAACCCAGCGGTAGAGGTCGCGGCCAGCCGCATAGCGCAGGGCGAGATCGTCGCGCTCCTCACCAGCTGCAGCTCGAGGTCGTAGATCCGCAGCCGATCCGGCGCGTCCGAGCTGGTGCAGCCAAACGCGAGCAGCGGCGGGTCGTGCTCGACGGTGATCAGCCGATCGCCCAGGATGGCCAGATCGGAGGCGTAGCCGAGGCTCATGCCATCGACCAGATGCTCGACCAGGTGCTCGCGGACGCGCGGTGTCCCATCGACCACGAGGCGACTAGAGCGCCGAACCGCTAATCAGACCGGCTGCGGCCGAAGATGCCGTCATTCCTGGGCCAAACCTGCCGCTCCGCTCCTCGGAGTACATCGAGTACGCCTCCGGTGCTCGCGTCACGTTT
>Ga0154020_10006414_pt1 | contig 13767 bp, 11 predicted proteins | sample Klosneuvirus_201_FD_109709 | JGI IMG/M metagenome (GOLD analysis project Ga0154020, IMG submission 109709) | Active sludge microbial communities from wastewater, Klosterneuburg, Austria - Klosneuvirus_20160825_MG | ecosystem: Engineered > WWTP > Aerobic digester > Activated sludge | place... | reverse complement strand
GCGCCGCTGCGCAGCGCGGTGATGGTGACGGTGCCGACGCCCTCGGCCACGTTGGTGGAGCCGTGCAGGAAGGCGACCGTGGCCGCGTCATTGTCGGTGATGGTGACGAGATTTGTTCCAAGAGAAACCGCCGTATTCGTAGGACTGAGCAAACGGACTTGGAAGGTTTCCAGTGATTCCTGAGTCAAGTCGTTGGTGAGGCTCACGGTAAATCCATTCGACACGACACCAGCCGCAAAAGTGAGGATACCACTAGCGGCGAAATAGTCGGTGCCGGCGGTGGCGGTCACGTTGGTGGTGGTGTAGTTGACGCTGACCGCTGTATTCGTCACGCCCGTGCGCAGGACGGTGAAAGTGACGGTATCATTGGTTTCGTAAACGAGATTGGTGGAGGCATCGAAGGAGACGAAGCTGGCATCGTCATCCGTGATGGTGACGGTGTTTGTACCAATGGTGCCGAGCGTGGCGTCGATCGGATTGTAGAGTCGTACCCGGAAGGTCTCGCTGGATTCGAGCGTGGCGTCATTGGCGACCACGAGCGTGATGGTGGCTGTGGTCTGGCCGTTGGTGAACGTCACGGTGCCGTTGGTGGCGGTGTAGTCGCTGCCGGCGGTGGCGGTGACATTCGTGGTGTGGAAGTCGATGGAGGCGTTGTTAAACGTGGTACCGGTGCGGGACACGGTAACGTCGACGGTACTATTGCTTTCCGAGGTGCTGGTGGTTGCCGCACTGAAGGCGATGACAGAGCGATCGTTGGTGAGAATGGTCAGCGTGAAGTTGGTCGGCGTCCCGAGAACGGTGTTCGTGGGATAACGCAGGCGGACGAACAGGGCTTCCGAGGCTTCTGCGGCGGCATCGTTGAAGACAGTGACCGCGAAGGTCTTGCTGGTTTCGCCGGCGGAGAAGGAAAGGAGGCCGTTGGTGCTCAGGTAGTCTGTGCCGGCTGTGGCGGTGCTGTTTACGGTGTAGTAGCCGACGGTAACAGCAGTGTTGGTGACGCCAGACCGTTGTACTTCGAGGTTCACACTGTTGGTCCCTTCGGCGACGGAGAAGCCAGTGGAGGCAAATTGAACATAGCTCGTGTCGTTGTCAGTGATGTAGACCGTCAGATTGCTCGTAAGCATGGTGCCGCTGCCGGGATTGCTCAGGCGAACGGTGAGGGTCTCGACGCTTTCCCGAACGTCATCATCGAGCAGTTCGAGGGAGATGGTTTTATTGGTCTGGCCGGCGCTGAAGGTGATGGTTCCGTTGAGGGCGTTGAAATCAACGCCGTCGGATGCGGTGCCTTCGACCATCGTGTAGTCGATGTTCACTGAAGCGTTGGTGGGCCCGGAGCGGCGCACATCGATCGTCACCGTGTTGGTGCTTTCCGCCACGGTGTTGCTGGTGGCAGTGAAGGAGAATACGACAACTGGTGCACGGAACGCCGAGACGTAGGGAACGGCGTTGCTGATGCTCGCCGCGTTGTCCGCGGAGTTCGTCGCTCCAGCGGCGACGCCGGTCGCAGTACCCTGGTAGGTGACGTTTGGATTGGAGAAGTGTCCGATGCGCGTGCCGGGTGAATAGGCCATCACGGTGCGATAGGTTTGGTTGTCGCTGCCGACAAAGCGGTGACCATACGAGTAGTCGAAGACGCCGGGCGTGGAGGAGTTCTGGCGATCATGCGCGCAACCCATGTTGTGGCCGAGCTCGTGGGCGAAGGTGTAGTTGCCGACGGCATAGGTGCGGCGGACGACGTTGAACGCGTAGCTGGAGAAGTTGGTCGACCCCGTGGTCATCAGGTAACCGAGACCCGCGTAGGTGGACTGCATGGTTTCCGTAAGGAGACAGACAATGTCGGCGCCGAACTGATTGCGGGTGGCGTGGACGGCGTCCATGTGACCGTCGCTGGGATTCTGCAGACGGGTCAGGTCCGTGGCGGCATTGCCGGATTCGGTGTAGGTCACTTCTCCGCGGTAGACGAGATTCAAGGTGACGGGAATCAAGCTGTCCGCGTAGGCCTCGTTGGCCTCGGCGATGGCCAGATCGATCAGGGTGTTCATCGCGGTCAAGCCGCCGGCGCCGTTCTTCGCTGCCGCCGTGTAGACGACCATGACGTCGACATTGGTGTTCGAGCTGGCGTCAGGTTCCGGGAACTGTGCCCCGAAGACGTCCCGTGAAAACACCCCAGCCGCCGAGAACATCATCGGCGGTTCGCTGAAGCTTCCGGGTTCGGAGCCGTTCTTGATCGGTGGAATATTCTTCTTCTTTGAGAGCTTGATCGGCCGTGGTTTCTTCGGAGCCTTCTTCACCAAATTGCAACCCGGCAGCTGCTGAGGATCGATTTCGAGAACTTTGTGAAAACCGTTCGTGTCATAGCGAATTTGATACACGCCCATTCCAGGGACTGTGAGGCTCGCGGCGATGATTTCGCCTTCCACCACGACGATCACATGGCTGCCCGGCCAGTCATCGATCACGCCGGAAGCGACATAGTTATTGTCATTGCGATACAGGGTCTTCTCCAAAGCGGCGGTCAAAGTGGTGTCAGTAAACAGCGACAATTGCAGACGGGACGAATCCAGTTGCAGCTCGGCGGGCGCGGGTTGGCGCAGCGGTGAATCCGGCGAGGCCAGAACCTGTGAATTGACGCGGATGTAGCGCGCGCGGCTCGCGCCCGGCTCGGGCGGCGCATCGTCGCCGGCGGGAAGATTGGCGGTGTCCAACAGGTCGGGGCGACCCAGACCTTGCGCGCCCGCTTCGGTGGCGAGGCCAAGACAGATCGCGACACTCAACGCCGGAAGCCACGCGATCATCTGGCGGGTGAGATTGCCAAATGAAGCGAGGCAGCGTGTCGCCACGCCGCCCGTTGGTCGGTTTTTCTTCGAGCCGAGTTGCATAATCAAACGGTGTTATCGCTGCCGGGCGGAGAGTTCATTCCCCGCTCTTTGCGGATGGTCGTACTTCCCTTCAGGAGCCATATGCTGAAGAAGCAGGGCCCGTTTCCAGGCCGGAAGCACAGCATCTCGCGCAGCTTAGATCGGAATAAAACGGGATCGCTTAATGAAGAATCTCGCGTGAACACTGCCGGTCCGGACACGTCGAGGGTTGGAGTCGCGTCATGAAGACCGGTTACCGGTCTATCCGGCTGTCGCGGTGCCTTGGATGCTTTTGTCCAACGCGGGGAGGTTCCGCGAGCGGAGGCGTGGGCGTCATCCATGACGAGGTTCATGTGAAGGGTGAGGCGGCCGTCGATGGCCGGCGAGTTCAGTCAGCGGTTAGGAGTTTTTTCCTGAAGATCGTGACGAGATGATTTCGAGGGCGGAGAACCTGCCTTGTCCTCGGGCGACATGTCCTGACGTTGGGAGGAATCTTCGCGGCTCCGTGTTCCCGCGCCGGGCACGCGGAACGGACGGGTGACGACTCCGGTTGGCACGGGGAACCCGCTCGTCGTCCATTGGCGAAGCTCGAGAAACATGGCGTTAAAGTTTCGAGCCTCGAACGACCGGGAGGCTTAAGTTGCTTACTGGAGCAGTCGCAGAGCGCTTTGCGGAACCTGGTTCGCTTGGGCCAGCATCGCGGTGCCGGACTGGACGAGGATATTGTATCGCGCGTATTGCGTGGATTCCTCGGCGACATCGACGTCCTGAATCCGCGAGCTCGCCGCGCTGAGGTTTTCCTTGCTGACGATCAACTGCTCGGAGGTGAAGTTCATGCGCGACTGGTAGGCGCCGATGGTGGCGCGATCCGTTGCCAGCTGCGTGATGGCCGTCTTCACTGCGGAAAGGGCGGCGGAGGCGTTTGTCGTGCTGGTGACATCAATGGTGGCCAATCCCGAATAGGCGCCGGCTGAAAGGTCGATGCCATTCATCGTGAACGCGCCGCCTTCGGAATCGATGGTGACGTTCAATGCGGTGGTGGAGAAGAGGCTCACGCCGTTGAAGTCCTTGCTCGCAGCGCTGGTGAAGTAATCGTAGAGCTGCTGGAACTCGGCGTCATACAACGCGCGATCCGCGTCGGACTTCGTCACGTCCTGGGCGAGGATGGAGAGTTCGCTCATGCGGTCGAGCGACTTGGCCATCTTCTTCAGGTAACCGTCCTGGGTTTGGGTGAAGGAGATGGCGTTGCCGACGTTGCTTTTGGCCGCGGTGAGGCGTGCGATCTGGGCGTCCAGTCGCATGGACACGGCGAGGCCGGCGGCGTCATCGGCGGGATTGACGATTTTGGAACCCGAGCTGAGGCGCGCCAGGGATTTGCTGAGCATCGATTCGCTGCTCTGCAAATTGCTCGCCGCTGCCATCGCGTGGGTATTCGTATTGATAACCATACTGTTGCTTTCTCTCTATGTTGCGGTTGCCATTCGATAAGGGCGGCTCTGGCTAGGGAGTCCCTCCGTTGGTTTTGTTTTCCTGTCCTTGTTGCGCCACGGGTTTGGTGACGACTTTGAGTGAGGGCAATCCGGACGGCGCGGGCTTTCCATGGGTCAGCGCTGCCTGGTTGCTTCTTTGGATCTCATCGTAAATTTCCTGCCGATGGACGGGGACGTCGGACGGGGCCTCGATGCCCAGCTTGACGAAGTTTCCATCGGTGCGCACGACCTTCACCACGATGCGACCGTCGATGACGATGTTTTCGTTGACCTTGCGGGAGAGGACGAGCATGGGTTGAAAAGGGTAGACGGCAGTTTAGGCGGCGACCGGAACCGGATTGATCGGATGTTGCAAGGCGAACTCCGCGACATTGGTGGGGATGCATTGCTTGCCGACGAGCGTGTGACGGTTGATCACGATCGGTCCCTTGAGATTCACTGTCGCCTGGCCGTTTCGAACGGTGACGATGTTGAGGATGAGTGCATCCGCAGGACTCTTGATGTTGAGAAATTCGATGTCGGCCTCCGGGATGTCCGGTGCGTAGGTGGGCACGGCGGCAGAGGGCGAGATGACGACAAATCCCTGATTCTGGTTGTCGAGCATTTGCAGCCACAGGAAAGGTTCTTCCTCCGGGGTGACCAGCAGGATGTACTTTTTGACCTGCTCGAAGCCCAGAAGGCCCAGCGGCATGGAGATGACGTTCTCTTTTTTCACTGGGAGCCTTTGTTGCTCGTCGATTTCGACTGTTTTCATGCGAGTCTCGGTTTAGCAGCGGCCATGCCAGCGCGAATTGCATTCTGGCCACAGTGGAGGAAGCGGCTGAAAACAAAGGGTGAACTGAGCATTCCGGAATTTGAGATTGCCCGGCGGTCAGAATCTCTCTGCTCCTCGGCTGCCGGAGGTATAGGCAAGATTCTCCCGGTGATCCGGGTGGAAGGGACGGATGTTGCCTGCCTAAGTGACCCCGTGATCCATTCAGGGGTGACAACGAGCGCCGCTGAGCGGTCCACCGAAACGTTTCGTATGGAGAGCGACCATCGGAATGTTGCGCTGCGGATTGATTTGAAGCCGAGGTCTAACTCTCCCGACGAAGCGGTGGGTCGTGGATGATCTCGTCGGAGAGAATGTTTACGGACCAGCCGCCCCTTCCAAACTCTGAAAAACTTTATTCTGCCCGTTAAGGCGCTCGTTTTCCCGCCGATGAAATGGCAGCCGTACCGGATGTAATGGGCAATGTCATCCGCAATCAACTGCAGGTTACGTATGCCAACACAAACTGACGAAGCCGCCGATTACGATTTCATCATCAATCTGGTCTACGAACGAAGCCGCATCCGGTTGCACGACGGAAAGCAGCAGCTCATTCGCGCGCGATTGGGAAAACGAATGCGTCATCATGGATTCGAAACGCTCGGGCAGTACTGCGATTATCTACGCAGCACTGGAGATGGAGATGAGCTGACTCACATGGTGGATGCCCTCACGACGAACTACACCCAGTTCCTTCGCGAGCGGGATCACTTCGACTTCCTCGTCAACACGGCTCTGCCGAAACTCGTCGGCAACCGAAAGCGCTTCAATATTTGGAGTGCCCCGTGTGCGACCGGTGAAGAACCTTACAGCATTGCGTTTTATCTCTCTGAAAATTTTCCGCTCGCGGCCGGATGGGATTGGAGAATTCATGCCACGGATGTTTCCACAAAAGCCCTGAACACCGCGCAGAAGGGAGTTTATCAGGAAGATCGCCTCGCCTCGTTGCCGCAGGACTGGTGGAGGAAGTATTTCCAGAAAGGCCAGCGTGACTACGAAGGTTACTACCGGGTGAAGCAGCCGATTATCGATCGTGTTCAGTTTAAGAACATCAATCTCCTCGGGAACTACACCATGCAGGACCAGTTCGAAGTGATCTTCTGCCGGAACATGATGATCTACTTTGATCGTCCCACGCAGGAACAGCTGGTGAACCGACTCTCGCAATTTCTTGTGCCCAACGGCTACCTGCTCATCGGCCACTCGGAAAGCTTGAACGGCCTCAACATCGGTCTGCGCTGCCTCAAGCCGAGCATTTATCAGAAAGCATAAACATGCCGGCACCCTCACTCACTGGCTTTAACCAGAAGGTTATCGTCGGCATCGCGGAAATGGCGGTGTCGAACAATCAGAACGTGACGCTCACCACGTATTCGCTTGGTTCGTGCCTCGGCATTGCCGTCTACGATCCCGTCGTGAAGGCTGGCGGTCTGCTGCACATCATGCTGCCTGATTCCACGATTGATTCGGTGAAGGCCTCGAAGCAACCGAGCATGTTTGTGGACACCGGCGTGCCGGCTCTCTTCCGCGCGGCCTATCAGCTTCGCGCCGAGAAGCACCGCATGATCATCTCCGTCGCAGGCGGCGCGCAGATCATGGACAGCGGCGGGTTCTTTAACATTGGCTCCCGCAACTACGACGCGCTGTGCAAGCTGTTTGCGGAACACGGCCTGAAGATTCAGGCGGAGCAGGTCGGTGGTCTGGTGAACCGGACCATGCATCTCAACCTCGCCACCGGCGAAGTTCGTCTCAAAATCTCAGGCCAGCCTCAGGAAACGATCCTATGCAAGAACTCGACGACTACATAAACAAGGTCAAGTCGCTGCCGCCAGCCCCTCGAATCTTGCCTGAATTGCTGTCGTTGCTCCGCAAGGATGACATCGACGCCGATCGCGTGGTCAAGCTCATCGCGTTTGATCCCGGAATCACCGCCGCCGTGTTGCGCCTGTGCAACAGCGCCTATTTTGCCGGTGCATCGCCGGCCTCCGATCTGCAGGAGGCAGTCACCCGTTTGGGATTCCGGCAGGTTTATCAGCTCGTCGCCGCCGTCAGTGGATCCAAGATGCTGGGTCCCGCACAGAAGGGCTACGGTATCGATGCGGGCGAACTGTGGGAACACAGTGTGGTGTCTGCGGTCGCGAGCCAGTTGATCGCCCGGAACTGCGGTGAGGACGAGAGCCTCGCGTTCACGGCGACGTTGCTGCACGACATCGGCAAGATCGTCCTGGCGGAAGCTCTCGAGCACATCTACACGGATCTCGTGGAGAACAGTCAGAGCGAGCAAACGCCGCTGATCGAAACCGAGAAGCGCCTCCTCGGAGTTCAGCATGCCGAGATTGGCGGCCGGTTGCTCGCGCGATGGAATTTCCCCGAAAACATCGTCAACGCCGTCTGGTTTCATCATCAGCCCTCCGGAGCGCAAGCGCACCAGCGCCTCGCCTCGTTCGTCTATCTCGGAAACATGGTGGCTTATTTCATGGGCTATGGATTCGGTCATCATGCGTTCGCCCTGCGCGGACGCACCGAGGCGTTGGACATCCTGAATCTGAAGCCCGAGTGCCTGCCGGAATACATGATCAAAACGTTCGAGCAGCTCCAGATGGTGAAGTCCCTCGTCAATGTGAACTCCTGAAACGTATGGCAAATCGTCGCATTCGCGTTCTCATCGTTGACGACTCCGCCCTCGTCCGGAAGGCGCTGACCGACAGTCTTGGCAGCGATCCTGACATCGAAGTCGTCGGCACTGCGATCGATCCCTACGTGGCGCGTGACAAGATCCTGCAGCTCAACCCGGACGTTCTCACCCTCGACATCGAGATGCCGCGCATGGACGGCCTGAGCTTTCTCAAGCTGATCATGCAACACCGTCCGATGCCAGTGATCATCATCAGCTCGCTCACCACTGGTGGTTCCCACAAGGCGCTGGAGGCGCTTCAGGCCGGCGCCGTCGACATCATGGCGAAGCCCAACGGTTCGTATTCCATGACCTCGGACAGCGCGACGTTGTGCTCGAAAGTGAAGGCGGCATTTCAGGCGAAGTTCCGCAATCGACCGCCAGCGGCAAGCAGTCCTGAACCAGCGGCTCCTGTGGCGCCTGCAGGAACTGTGCGGCCGGTCGTCCATCCGATGGCCCGGGCGAGTGCGGCCACACCGGTCGTTCCTCGTCGTGCCTCGCCCAACCCGGAACGTAATTTTTCTGCCAAACAGCTCATCCTGATGGGCGCCTCGACGGGCGGGACGGAAGCGCTCAAGGAAGTGCTCACCAATCTGTCAGGCAACCTCCCGGGCATCTGCATCGTTCAACACATTCCCGCGCATTTCTCCCGCGCCTTTGCGGAGCGATTGAACGGTCTGTGCCAGCTGGAAGTGCGCGAAGCGAAAAACGGGGACCGCGTTCAGTCCGGTGTCGCCTTGGTGGCGCCGGGTGGCTTCCACATGTTGCTGCGACGCACGGGGGGCTTCTACACCGTCGAGCTCAACGAAGGACCGATGGTTCATCACCAGCGGCCAGCCGTGGATATTCTGTTCGATTCTGCGGTGCGCGCCGGGGCGGCGCCGAACACGCTTGCCCTGCTGCTGACGGGAATGGGCTCGGATGGTGCGGCGGGGATGTTGAAGCTGAAGGAAGCAGGAGCCACCACCGTGGCGCAAGACGAGGCGAGCTGTGTTGTCTTCGGCATGCCGCGCGAAGCGATTCGTCTCGGAGCAGCGCAGAAGGTTTTGCCACTGGAACAGATGGCGGGATACGTCGAGCGCTACGCCAATGAAGTCGCGGTGAACGGCCTCAGTGCCTGAACACCTGGCCTCGCCGTTATCCGGCTAGAGGTGCAACTTCAGCAGACCGACTTCCAACGCCAGCGCTTCCTGCACATTGGTCGCGAGCAGCCGCTGCATGCGCTCGATGAGCTGCAAGTTCTCCATCGCCTGACGGGTGGAAATTCGGCGAGCGACGCGAGCGGCGCCGGCGGTCAGCGCCGGGAAAGTGGACATCTCTTCGCCAAGGTTCAACGTCTGCAACCACACATCCCGCAGCCACCACTGCAAACCGGTCAGCAACTCGGCGCGCTCCCGTCGGTACTCGGCTTCGACAGCAGCGGTCAATTCATCCTCCCACTTGTCCTTCAGCTTGGCGTCGATGTCGTCGTGGTTCTCCAATGGAGATTTCTTTGCCACGGATTCCGTCGTGGCCTCTTTGATCTCCGCGAGCCGGGAGAGCACCAGTGAGAGGAGATTGTAACGGCCGAGAAGACTCTTCTGTTCGGCGGACGCCATTTCCACGAAGCGCCCCAGCCATTCAGCGAGGGCTTCGTTGCGATGCGCGCTCATCTCTCCGCCGAAGTTCAGGCGCAGGCAGCGGGAGATGATGGTGTCGAGCAGGCGTTGCGGCTCGGTGGTGAGCAGGACGAGGATGGAGTCTGACGGCGGTTCTTCGAGGGTTTTGAGGAACGCGTTGGCGGCGGATTCATTGAGGCGATCGGCGGAGACGATGACGCCGATCTTATAGCGTGCCTCGGTAGGCTTGAGGTGCATCGCCGGAAGCAGCGGACGCAGTGAATCCTTGCGGTGAACCATCTGGTCGATGGTGATCACGCGCGATTTTGACTCGGGCCGGATCCACATGATGTCCGGATGATTGTCGCCTTCGATTTTACGGCAGCTCAGGCATTGATCGCAGGAATCCAGCGGCAGGCCGGCCGCGTTGCGGCGTTGCGGATTCGCGCAATTCACGGTCTTGGCGAGGGTGCGGGCGACGGTTTCGAGCTCGCCGAGATCTGCGCCGTGAAAGAGGTAGGCGTGTCCGAGACGGCCCCGGTCGAGGCTGCGCTGCAACAGGGCGACGGAATCTTCCTGGCTGGCTAGATTCGCGAAGGACATGGGCGGGAATCAGACGTTGGATTGGGAACCACCCTCGCGCGAGGGCACTTTGACCAGGAGCGGAATGCTGCCTTCCTGCCGGCCGTCCACCGCGATATCGATTGAGTAGAGGCCTTCCTTGTCGAACTTCAGCTTCTGGATGTTCACGATGAAATTGCGGGAAAGGAAAATGGTTTCGTCAGGCACGGCCACATCAACGGGAATTTCGATCGGCGGCATCACGGATTTTCCATCCTCGTCCACGAAGTTCAGCTTCACCTTGTGCGACCCTTCCTCGACCTTGTTGAAGGTCATCCGAATCGCAATCGAGCACTGCGGATGAATGGCTGGCAGCTGCGAGGTGTAGATCGTGTCGAACGTGCCGAGGATGTTCAACTTCCCGTTGTTATCCGTGGCCGCGTCGCACAATACCGCGATCTGTATATCCATAACGTTCGGGCAGCTTAGTGCGTCGTCGGATTAATTCACCAAGTTTCTCTCAAACCGACCGCGGCGCAATGGCCCAGTGCCCGTCGATCATCGAGGCGAGGACATCGCCGCGATGTTGCAGGATGGCATCATACGCGTCGCCGTCGGAAGGGGGTCCGGGAATCACGATCATATCCGCACACGCGCCCTCTGACAGCTCGCCAATCAATCCCTTCAACCCGAGCGCGTGCGCGCCGTTCATGGTCGCCATGCGAAGGATCGTCTCCGGCGCCACATTGGGCGATTTACCGGCGAACATCTGCATTTCGGAAAACAGGTTTAGCTCCAGGGGAAAACCGCGTTCTTTGCGCGCCGTCGCCAGGCTGTCGGTGCCCAGGCAGATGTTCACGCCAGCGCTTTCGAGTTCCTCCCGCGGGAAACGCAGGTGCTGGAAGTAATCATGGCTGCGCGGACAGTGTGCGACGCTGACTTCGTTCCGCCCGAGCACGCCGGCGTCATGACGCCAGAGGTAGTTCACGTGAACCGCGAGCAGGTTCTCATCGAGGTAACCACAGCGTTCGAGGTGTTGAATCGGCGATCCGGCGCCGCATTCCGAGACATCGCGCTGGCTCTTGAGCCATTCGAACATCGCTCCCTGCCGGTACATGTACATCTCATACTCCTGCTCGCTTTCGGCGATGTGAGTCGTGAGTCGCCACTTGCGTCGATGTGCCGCGCGGGCGGCCAGTTCGAGCAGTTCGGTGGAGGTGGTGTAAGGCGCGTGCGGGGACAGGCCTACGCGGTTTTGAGTGTTCGGCAGCGAAAGCCAGTCGTTCACGGCGCGCTCCACCATTTCAGCGGCGGGCATGCGACTGCGAACGTTGATCAGCTCGCGGAACGAATGGATCCGCAGCGGCGTTCGTTGCCACGCGGCGGGGATGAGTTCCGGGACAGCTTCGATGTCCGCAACGGTGGTGGTGCCGGTTCGCAGCAACATGGCGGCGCCGCTTTGCCAGGAGGATTCGAACTCGCCGAGGCTCCAGGACCCTTTGAGGGACACCATGGATTTTATCCAGTCGGTGAAGCTCTTCGGCGGCGCGATCTGGCCGGCCATGCCGGTGTAGTCGAGGTGGCAATGCGCGTTGACGAGACCGGGAAGCAGGATGACGTCGCCGAGGTCGAGTTCTTCTCCGTGCTGGAGAGTTGCCGGCGTTTCGGCGCGTGGTCCCACCCACGCAATGCGACCGCCGGCCACGCAGACGACGCCATCTTCAATGGGCGGCCGGGCGACCGGAACCACCATTCGCGCGCGCAATCTCATGGGTATAAAATCAAAAACTGACGTCGCTCGATCGTGGAGACGACGTCAGACAATGATGAACTATATCTACCTTGAAGGTCCGCGACGCTAGATGTTCGCGTCCTGCCGGCGGCGCTTGATGGCCGCGGCTTCAGTGTGCTTGCGAGCCTTGTTCTTGTTGTGGCGCTTGCGGATCTGTTGCTCGATCTTCTTGGTCACCTTATCGATGGCCGCGTAAAGATCGCCGTCATGATCTTCGGCGTAGAGGTCCGGGCCGCGAACGCCCAGGCGGATGGAGCACTTGAACTGGCGTTCCGGCTTCTTGGTGTTGTCGTGTTCCAGCGTCACGCGGGCGTCAACAGCCCAGCGGTCAAAGTGTTCCAGCTTCTCGATTCGAACCAACACGTGGTCTTCGATCGCTTTGGTCAACGTCACATTGTGCGTCGTCAGAATGAATTTCATGTCCGAAGGATGCGGTGATGCTGAAACAAAATCCAGCGAAACCGTTTTCCCGTTCATGGCAGAAGATTCGCCGCCCTTGGCGCTGCGATTCGTCACGCGGTTTCCAGACGCATGAGATTCTGGCTTGCCTGCGCTCGCGAGCATCGTTCACCGTCTCCACGATTAAGACTCTGGTTTCCATTCTCAACCCGCAGCGCCGGTGGCGAGCCGGATTGTGCGGTTTGCTCGTGGCCGCGTCGGGCTTCGCCGCGGAGCTTCCGGCGTTGCTGGAATATCGAGTCGGAGATCAGGCGGAGGCGGACATCATTACTCCGGTGCCGTTGGTGGTGTTTGATCCCGTCCGCACGGAGAATCTACGCAAAGCCGAGGCGCAGCGGGTGAACCCCGTGTTCCGTCATCTTCCGGCGGCGGCCGCACAATCGGAAACGACCCTGAAGTCCGCGTTCACGAATGCACAGTCACGCTTTACCGCGGGTTTGGAGAATCTATTCGGCCATCCCCTCCCGTTGCTCAATGCGGAGTTCGACCAGCCGCACTACGGGGCATTTCTCAAAGCCTATCGCGAGCAGAACCCGGATTTTCCGCTCACCGCCCAGCTCGCGGAGCTGTGGGCGTTCGGCGACGACGGCCAAATCGCGCTCGACCGTCAGCTCGCGCGCTTGCGCCGATTCACGAACAGCCTTGTCCGGCCAGATGCATTGCCGGCAGGCGAACGCCTGGCGACCTCCTTCGTGCGGCTCGTCTTGGTGGCGACTGTTGCCGAATCGGTCACCCTCGAGATGGTTGATCGGCGGGGGCGCGATGCAGCCCGAACCAATCTACTGACGCTGAGTGCGCTGCAACAGAACGTCGAGAAGATGGCTCCCGCACCCGAACGGCTGGAGGCGCGTTATGTCGCCGGCTTCCTGCGGCCGAACTGCTTTTTTGACGAGGAATTGACCCGCCAGAACCGGCTGCGTCGCACTGAGCCGATCAACGCCGCTGATCGTTATGAGGCGGGGCAGGTGATCGTGAAGCAGGGTGACGTGGTGACGGAGAAGACGAAGCTGGCGCTCGACGAACTCCAGAGCCGAACGGCGGCGCAGCGGATTCAGGCGAATGCCGACTTGGAGCGGAGTCGCGTGGAAGCGGAGGCGACGCAAGCTCAGCGTGCCGCGGAAGAGACTCTTCAAACGAATCGTTGGTTGCTCGCGGCGCTTGGTGTCGCGGCCGTTGCCTTCGTCGGCCTCGGGCTGTTTCTGTTTACCCGCCGTCGCGCGTTGCTGGACGCGCGTCGCAGGACGGCTAGTGGTGGTCATGCCCTAATGGTTCGGAGTGCGGCTGAGGATGCGTGGCGGGAACGTGCTCTGGCCGCCGAGGCGCGCGCGCAGAAGGCCACCGCGATGTTGCGGACGAAGATGCTGCCGCACATGGCGCGCTGGATGATGCAGGAGTTCATGCAGCGATTGATGCTGCAGCGGCGGGTGATTCTGTCGGATCAGCAAACGGCCGAACGCGAAGTGGCGGAGCTGGCCGAGCGCCTGGAGCATGTCCACGCCCCGCTGGAAGATCGCCTGCGCGCGT
>Ga0154020_10006413_pt1 | contig 13767 bp, 10 predicted proteins | sample Klosneuvirus_201_FD_109709 | JGI IMG/M metagenome (GOLD analysis project Ga0154020, IMG submission 109709) | Active sludge microbial communities from wastewater, Klosterneuburg, Austria - Klosneuvirus_20160825_MG | ecosystem: Engineered > WWTP > Aerobic digester > Activated sludge | place... | reverse complement strand
TGAAGCTCAAGCTCACGCCCGACCGCGACCTGGACATCACGCTGGCCGCCCGCTCGGCCAGCGCCGATTCCAGCGGCGAGACCTTCGTCTACCAGTACCTCACGCCCGGTGCAGCGCTGTTCCCCTACTTCCCGTGGGCACCCGAAGGCATCGCTCAGTCGGCCACCCATCCGGGCCTGAAGATCGGCTACGGCAACACCGAGTACAACTCGCCCGTGGCGATGTCGTCCAAGGTCAGGAGCGACGATGCGTCGCTGGTGATCGAGAAGCGCCTCGGTGGCTACACCCTGTCGTCGATCACCGGCTCCCAGAAGGAGACCAACGACATCGTCCAGGACGTGACGGCGCAGGCTGTCAAGTTCCTGAACCAGTTGCGCACCGGCGTGATCCCCGATCCGCCGATCGGCCCGCCGCTGTGGGACAACAACCAGAGCATCCGCCTGACGCCGAAATCCCTGACGCAGGAGTTCAAGGTCGCCTCGCCCGCCGACCGCACGCTCAGCTACGTGGCGGGCCTGTTCTACTCCGACGTGAAGGTGACGCAGCTGCACCGTCGGTACATGTTCGTCAACGCGAAGAACGAGGACACCACCTCCGACACCAAGTCCACCGCGTTGTACGGCCGCGCGACCTGGAACCTCACACCGGCCATGAGCCTGCTGGCCGGCCTGCGCTGGAACCGTGACCAGGTGGCGTACTCCATCCAGTCCTTCGACCTGGGCCTGCAGCCGACCTTCCGCTCGGCCGCCAGCGACACATCCAACGTCACCGTGGGCGACCTGACGCTGCGCTACAAGCTCGGCAAGGACAACATGGTCTACGGCACCTACGCGCGCGGCTACAAGCCACGCGCGTTCAACACCGCCAAGACCTTGAGCAGCAACGACGCGCTGGCACCGGTGGACAAGGAAGACATCGACCACCTCGAGCTCGGGGCCAAGACCACGCTGATGGGCGGCGCGCTGTCGATGAACGCGGCACTGTTCAACACCACCTACAGCGACTACCAGGTGCAGCTGTTCCCGCCCAGCAGCGGCGTGCCCGACTTGCAACTGCTCAACGCCGCCAAGGCACGCACCGGCGGCCTGGAACTCGACGCCCAGCTCGCAGCCAGCGATCGCACCCGCCTGACGCTGAGCGCGGCCTACATCGACGCGAAGTTCCTGCAGTTCGCCAACGCGCCGGCCTACCCAGGACAGACGCCCGCCGAGGGCGCCATCTACGTCGGCAACGACGCATCGGGCGCCCCGGTGTTCGCGCAGGACCTGTCTGGCAAGCCCATGCCGGACTCGCCCAAGTTCAAGTTCACCCTGGGCGTGGACCATGCGCTGCCAGCGGGCGCGCTGCTGCCCTGGGAAACCAGCCTCAATGCGAACTACGCCTACCGCACCTCGGCGTACATGCAGGGCAACCAGAACCCGCAGACCCGCCAACCCGGCTTTGGCATCCTGAACCTGAGCGCGACGACCACCTCGCCCAGCGGCCGCTACGCGATCACCGCCTTTGTCAACAACGCGCTGGACAAGTTCTACCTGGTCAATGCCGAGGACTTCTTCAGCGGCCTGTACGCGGTGCCGGCGTCGCAAACCGGGACCGGTCATCCGGGCGGCGCCAACGCGGTGATCGGCCAACCGGCGCGCGACGCCAAGCGCTATCTCGGCTTGCGGTTCAACGTCTACTTCGACTGAACCGCCGAAGGCGGGCGCCGCGCCGGGCGCCTGCGTGGCGGAGGAGTGAAGGGCACCATGTGCCGCTTGCTGTTGATCGACGACGACGTCGAGCTGGTCACCCTGCTGCGCGAATACCTCGTGCAGGAGGGCTTCGACGTCGACGTGGTGCACGATGGCCACGAAGGCGCCGAGGCAGCCTACAGCGGCCGCTATGCGCTGGTGGTGCTCGACGCGACGCTGCCGCGCCTGGAGGGTGAGGAGGTGTTGCGCCGCATCCGCCGTCGGGGCAACCTGCCGGTGCTGATGCTCACCGCCCGCGGCGACGATGCCGACCGCATCACGGGCCTGGAAATGGGCGCCGACGACTACGTCGCCAAGCCGTGCACGCCGCGCGAGCTCGCGGCGCGGGTGCGCGCCATCCTGCGCCGCCTGCGTCCGCACGACGACGCTCTGCGCCCACAGGCGGTGCTGCGCGCCGGTTCGCTGGTGATGTGGCCCGAGCGCAAACGCGCCCAATGGGCCGGGCGCGCCCTGGAGCTCACGCCCGCGGAGTTCGGCCTGCTCGAAGTGCTGGCCGGGGCGATGGGCCACATCGTCGCGCGCGACGAGCTCTCGCGCCGCGCTCTCGGACGCGCCAGCGGCCCCTACGATCGCAGCATCGACGTCCATATCTGCGCGATCCGCCAGAAGCTGGGTCCCACCGCAGATGGCCAACCACGGATCTGCGCGGTGCGCGGCATGGGCTACCAACTGCTGCGCGAACCGGCCTGAGGGCGCGGCCACCATGCACTCGAGCCGCGCGCCCGGGCGCCTGTTCTGGAAGGTCTTTGCGGCCTGCTGGTTCACGGCCATGCTGACCGGCGCGGGCATCCACCTCATTGCGCGCGCGTTCCCGGAATGGGTCGAACTGCCGCCAGTGCCACCCAGCCCCAGGCAATCGGTGCTGCTGCCGGTGGCCACGGGCGGCACCATCGCGCTGGTGCTCAGCGCGCTGCTGGCATGGTCGCTGTCGCGGCCCTTGCGGTTGCTGCGCCTGGCCTTCGCCGATGCCGCTGCCGGGCAGCTGGAGAGCCGCGTCACACCGATGCTGGGCCGGCAACGCGACGAGTTCGCCGCCCTGGCTCGGGACTTCGACCGCATGGCCGAACAGCTGCAGGCATTGCTGGGCTCGCAGCAACGCCTGCTGCACGACGTGTCGCACGAACTGCGCTCGCCGCTGGCTCGGCTGCAGGTGGCGGCCGCGCTGCTGCAGCGCTCGCCCGAGAACCAGGCGCTGGCGCTGCAGCGCATCGAGCGGGAGGTACATCGGCTCGACGCCTTGGTGGCACAGGTCCTGACGCTGGCGCGGCTCGAGTCCAGCGCGCCGCTGGCCGACGTGCGGGAAGTCGACGTGATGGCGCTGCTGGCTTGCGTGGTCGACGACGCCCGCTTCGAGGCGCGCAGCCACGAGCGCGACGTGCGCCTGACGGCACCGTGCGAGTCGCTCGCGATGCGTGCCAACGGCGAGCTGCTGCTGCGCGCATTCGAGAACGCCGTGCGCAATGCCGTGCGGCATACCGCGCCCGGCACCGCGGTGGAGGTCACGGCGCGGTTGTGCGCACCGGCGCGGCTGCGAGTCGAGGTCGCCGACCGCGGGCCAGGCCTGCCGCCCGAAGCCATGGAGCGCGTGTTCGAGCCCTTCGTGCGCCTGCAAGCGGTGCCCGAGGACAACGGCGCCGGACTGGGCCTGGCGATCACGCGCCGCGCCGTGCTCGCACACGGCGGCTGCGCGCGGGCACAGGCCCGCGCCGGCGGCGGCCTGTGCATCGTGTTCGAATTGCCGGTCGAACTGGGCTGAGCGCGCAACGTTGCCTGGCGCGCTTGCTCGCGCGGCCCAGGCCGCGACGTTCAATCCAGCTCGAAGTCCACTTCCTGCAGATTGGTGGCGATCAGCTTGCGCAGCAGGCGCAGCAACTCGTCGCGTTCGGCGTCGCTGAACCCGACGAGCAGGCTGGCGCTGTGCCGGCTGATGCGGTCGCGCGCCTGGTGCCAGGCCTTCTCGCCGGCGGGCGTCAGCTTCACCGCGTTGAAGCGGCGATCGGCGCCCTGGGCACTGCGCTCGACCAGTCCCCGCGCCACCAGATCCTGGATCAGCCCGGTGACCTGTGACTTGCGCATCAGCAGCGCACGCCCGAGGTCGTTCTGTGCCGTGCCTTCGTTGGCAGCGATCAGTCCCAGCAGCGTGATCTGCCCGGTGACGTAGCCGAGGTCGCCGACGAACTCGCCGCTGCTTTGCATCACGACGTTGCGTGCGACGCGCATCAGGTAGCCCAGGTTGTGCTGCAGCAGCCCCAACTTGAGCTGGCTCTTGGCGTTGGCCTTGCCGGGATCGGAGTCGTTCATTCGTATCGCTGATGGTGGGTCACCGGATTGTCGGCCTGAGGCGCCAGGGTAAGCACCAGTGCCCGATGCTCGGTTCCGGTATTGCCGTCGGACATCAATTGGTTCAAACTTTGAACTGTTGAGACATTGAAATGAATTCGACCCTGACGCCGCCCTCTCCACCCGCATGCCCAGCCCTGCGGCTGAAAGGCGTGTGCAAGCGCTTCGGCGACTTCGTCGCCCTCGACAACATCGACCTCGAGGTCGCCGAACGTGAGGTGCTGGCCCTCATCGGCCCCTCCGGATCTGGCAAGTCCACACTCGTGCGCTGCGTACACCAGTTGCTGCCCATCGATGCCGGCGCGATGTACCTGGAGGGCGAACTGCTGGGCCACATGAGCGTGGACCACCAACTGCGCCAACTGAGCGAAACCGCCATTGCCCGGCAACGCCAGCGCATCGGTATGGTATTTCAGCAATTCAATCTTTTCCCGCACATGACGGTGTTGCGCAACATCACCGAGGGTCCCGTGCAGGTGCTGGGCGAAGACCTCGCGGCGGCCACAGCCCGGGCCGAGGCGCTGCTCGACCGGGTCGGCCTGCTCGGCAAGAAGGACGCCTACCCGCGCCAGCTCTCGGGCGGCCAGCAGCAGCGGGTCGCGATCGCCCGCGCGCTGGCGATGCGTCCGCGCGCCATGCTGTTCGACGAGCCCACTAGCGCACTCGACCCCGAACTGGTGGGCGAGGTGCTGGCCGTGGTGAAGGACCTCGCACAGCAGGGCATGACGATGATCATCGTCACCCACGAGATCGGCTTTGCGCGCGAGGTTGCCGACCGTGTCGTGTTCATGGAGGCCGGGCGCATCGTCGAACAGGGCTCGGCTTCCCGGGTGTTCGCAGCGCCGGCCACCGAGCGCCTGCGGGTCTTCCTGGCTCGCGTGGGGTTCGCATGACATCCGGCATATCAACCGAGGCGCCCTGCTACGCCCCGCTGCTGCACGCGTACACCGACCGCCTGGGCGCTGCGCGCGCCGCCGCGACCCAGGGCCGCAAGGTCGTGGGCTATGTCGGCAACACGGTGCCGGTGGAGTTGATCGCCGCCGCCGGCTGCGTGCCCGTGCGCATCGCGCCCGCAGAGGGTGACCCATCCGCCGCAGACGCACTGATCGAGAGCTTCGCGGACACCGACATGCGGCTGATCTTCTCGCAGTACTGCGCCGGCGCCTACGACATGCTGGACCTGCTGGTGATTCCGCGCTCCACCGAGTCGCAGCACAAGCTCTACCTTGCCTTGCGCGAGGCCTGGCGCATCGGCCTGGTCACCCGTGGCCCGGCACTGCGGCTCTACGACATCCTGCACACCCAGCGTGAGACCAGCCGCGCGTACGGTCTGGCACGTACTGCCGAGCTGTGGCGACAACTGTGCGCGATCGGCGGCACAAAAGCCGACGACGAGGTGGCCCTGCGCGATGCCATCGCCCTGGCGAACCACACGCGCACGCTGCTGCACGCACTGCAGCAGCGCCGCCATGGCGCAATGGTGTGCGGCAGCCAGGCGCTGGTGGCCACGGGCGCCACGCGATTCCTGCCGCCGCAGCAGGCCCAGGCGGCGCTGCAGGCCTGGCTGGCGGCCGCCGAAACCACACCGGCCCAGGGTCCGCGCCTGCTGGTCCAGGGCTGCCCGCTCGATCACATCGGCCTGCATCGACTCGTTGAACAGGCCGGCGCCTGCGTCGTGGCAGAGGACGACGAGTGGGGAGCCCGCGCCGAGGAAACACCGATCGCCACCGACCGAGAGCCGCTGCAGGCGATCTTCGAGCACTACTGGCGCGACGTGCCCTGCGTGCGCCTGCACCCGGACATCGCGGGCCGGGCCTGGTTCGAGCAGGCGCTGTCCGATCCGACGCTCGACGGTGTGCTCTTCTACCTGCCCCCCCCTGACGACATCCACGGCTGGGCATTCCCCGCACAGCGCGCCCAGGTCGAGGCCGCTGGTCTGCCCTGGCTGCTGGTGCGCGAGGACGCGCGCCAGCCCGTCGCGCTGGCCCCACAGCTTCAGGCCTTCATCGCCACCCTGCCCGCACGGCGCGCCGCCACCTGAACCGCCCCATGTCCCGCACCGCATCCGTCAACGACAAGCAGCTCGCCTGCACGCAAGCCGCCGCCGAGAAGCAGCGAACCTGGTTCGCCGGGCTCAGGCGCGATGTCTTCGAGCAGCAGCGCCCCTACGCGATCATCAACGCCGACACCCCGCACGACCTGTTCCACCTGATGGATGTGCCGGTGGTCACCAACCAGTGGTGGGCCGCCGTCATTGCCGCCAAGCGCCTGTCGCCCGACTACCTGGACGGGATGAACGAGCGCGGCTACCACGCCGATCTGTGCCGCTACTGCAGCATGGGCCTGGCCAGCAGCCTGATCGACCTGCAGGAGCGGGCCCCCTGGGGCGGCCTGCCCCGGCCGGCGCTGCTGTGCGCGCGCCTGACCTGCGACTGCATGCAGCGCATCTTCCAGCAGTGGGCCGATCACCTGGGCGCGCCGTTCTTCGCCCTGGAAGCGCCGGGCAGCAGTGTGTTGCCGGAGCGCTGGTGGGAGCTGTCACGCCACCGCTGGACCGAGCTGTGCGAGCCGCACAGGCTGGACCTGATGGTGGCCGAGCTGCGCGAGCTGATCGGCGTGCTCGAAGGCATCAGCGGCAAGCGCTACGACGAAGCGGCGCTGCGCGCCTTCCTGCAGCGCGTGAACGAGCAGGAGGAGTGCTTCGAGGAAGTGCGCCAGATGATCGCCACGGCACCGCGCTGCCCTGTGCGCATCAGCGAGCAGATCACCAACGTGATGGCCACCCAGTGGCATCGTGGCAGCGACTGGGCACTGGCGCATGCGCGGGCGTTTCGCGACGAGGTGAAGGCTCGCGTCGACGCCGGGATCGGCGCCTGCGACCAGGAGCGCAAGCGACTGATGTGGGTGGGCGCCGGTCTCTGGCACAACACCGCGTTCTACAGCGACTACGAAGCCAGCCACGGCGCGGCCTTCGTCTGGTCGATGTACCTGCCCTTCGGACCGGACTGGTACATCCGCTATGGGCTGGACGACCCGCTGCGCGCGCTGGCCAGCCGGGTGGTCACGATGAACGAGGTGCTCCACAACGCCCCATATGCGCCGGCATGGATCGTGCGCGAGGCCCAACGCAACCGGATCGACGGCGCCGTGGTTCTCATGCCGCGTGGCAGTCGCCCTTCGGCCAGCGGAACGTTGTTCATCACCCACGCGCTCGAGGCCGCCGGAGTGCCCACACTGCTGATCGAGGCCGACATGGTCGACGCCCGCGCCTGGGACGGCGCCACCGTCGACGCGGCCATGACCCGATTCCTCGAGGAACGACTGACATGAACCGTGCCACCCTGATGATGGTCGGCGACCTGATCCTGGACGAACCCCAGCCAGACTCGTACTTCGAGCCGTCCCGGGCGCTGCTGAAGACAGCGGACGTGCTCATCGGCCATGTCGAAGTGCCGCACACGCTGCGTGGCAGCGAGCAAAGCACCGATGTGCCTGCCCCGCCGGCGCACCCCGATCACCTGCAGGCGCTGGCCGGCGCGGGATTCCACATCGCCACGCTGGCGGGCAATCACATCGCCGATGTCGGCCCGCAGGGCGTCTTCGACACGGTGGACACGTTGCGCGGGCTGGGATTGCAGACCACCGGCGCCGGTGCAACCCTGGCCGCGGCGCGCGAGCCGGCCCGGGTCACGGCGCACGGTGTTCGCGTTGGCGTGCTCAGCTACAACTGCGTGGGGCCCCGCGAGTCCTGGGCCACGTCGCGCAAGGCCGGTTGCGCCTACGTGAAGGTGCTCACCCACTACGAACTGGACTACGCCTCGCCCGGCGGACCGCCCACCATCTACACCTTCGCCGCACCGGAGAGCCTGGAGGCGATGGCGGCCGACATCCAGGCGCTGCGCGCACAGGTCGACGCGGTGGTGGTGGCCCTGCACAAGGGCGTCGGGCACACGCCGGTGCGCATCGAAGCCTACGAGCGGGCGGTGAGCCATGCCGCCATCGATGCGGGAGCCGACATCGTCGTCGGTCACCATGCGCACATCCTGCGTGGCATCGAGCTGTACCGCGGCAAGCCGATCTTCCACGGGCTGGGCAACTTCGTCACCGTCACGCGTGCGCTCTCGGTCAGCGACAACGACAGCCCCGAGCGCCTGGCCTGGGCCCGTCGCCGCGAGCAGTTGTTCGGCTTCGCTGCGGACCCGACGATGCCCACCTACCCGTTCCACCCCGAGAGCCGGCACACCGCGATCGCGCGCTGCGAGATCGCTGCCGGCGGCGTGCTCGAGTCCGGCTTCGTGCCCTGCCATATCGATGGCAGCGCACGGCCCGAGCCGCTGACCCGCCCACGAGGCGGCGACCAGGTAGTGGACTACATCCGTCAGATCTCGGCCGCAGCAGGCCTGCGCATCACCCTCGAGTGGCAGGGCGACTGGGTCCGGGTGCTCCCCGCATGAAGACCAACATCGACCACCAACCCCGCCCGCTCGAGGGCGTGACCGTGCTGGACCTGACTGCCGCGCTGGCCGGGCCCTACGCCACCTTGCTGCTGGCCGGCCTGGGCGCCCGCGTGATCAAGATCGAGAACCCGCGCTCGCCCGATACGGCACGACAGAACGCGCCCTTCATCGGCCGCGACGGCGTTCACATGCAGCGCCGGCACGACGACGACATGTCCCTCGCGATCATGGAGCGCGCCCGCAACAAGCTCTCGATCACGCTGAACCTGAAGTCCCCGCGCGGCCGCGAGTTGTTCATGCAACTGGCCGCCGAGGCCGACGCGGTGGTGGAGAACTTCAGCGCCGGCACGGCCGATCGGCTGGGCGTGGGCTATGGCGCGCTCTCGGCCCTCAACCCGCGGCTGGTCTACACCTCGATCAGCGGCTTCGGCGCCAACATGGTGTCGGCACAGAACAAGGCGATGGACACCATCGTCCAGGCGCTGTCGGGCCTGATGATGACCAGTGGTGGGCCGAACGATCCGCCGGTGCGCGTGGGCGTGCCGTTCGGCGACCTGGCAGCGCCGCTGTACGCGGTGATCGGCACCCTGGCCGCGCTGATGCAGGCGCGCGCCACCGGCCGTGGCCAGCACGTGGACGTGTCGCTGCTGGGCGCCATCACGGCCATGGTGGCGGCCGAGCCCTTCGAAGTGATGCGCCGCGCCGGCCAGGAGACCCGAACGGGCAACACCATGCCGCGGCTGGCGCCCTTCGGCATCTTCCCCACGCGCGACGGCTACGTCGCGATCTGCGCGCCCACCGACGCCTTCTCAGCGGCATTGTTCGATGCCATGCAGCGCCCCGACCTGCAGGTCGACGAACGCTTCATCGACCGCGAGCAGCGCGTGAAGCACGGCGACGAACTGCACCGCCTGATCGAGGATTGGATGCGCACGCTGGACACCGACCAGGCGGTGGAGGCGCTCGCCACGTGCGGCGTCCCGTCCGGACGCGTGCGCGATCCGGGCGAAGCCACGCGCGACCCTCGCCTGCTGGCGCGCGGCGAGACCGAGCGCCTGGAGCACCCGACATACGGCGCCGTCGACGACGTGGTGGTGGGCGGACTGCCCATCCGCATGACCGGCTCGTTCGCCGGCTTCGACCGGGCAGCCCCACGGTTGGGCGAGCACAACGCGCAGCTCTTCGGCGAACTGCTGGGCCTGGGCGCCGCAGAACTGCAAGCGCTTGCCAGCGAAGGCGTGATCTGAGGCCTGCCATGAACGACGCCCGGTCCCATCTGGCTGCAACCGCGCATCGGGCGCGCATCCCGGGCCTGGGTGTGGCGGTGGGCGCTCTGGTGGTCACCCTGGCGGCCGTGCTGGCGCTTGCGTGGCCTGATGGGGCTCGGGCCGCGCCAGAGCGGGCATCGGGGCCTGCGGCGACGCCCGAGCCGATGCGCGCAGTCAATCCCGCTGCGCCGCTGTACCGGCAGCTACCACTCGAAGTGCGCGCACTGGGGCGACTGCGATTCGTGGGCGACTCGCACCCGCCGTACCGCATCCTCAGCGACGAGCGCGAGATCCGCGACGGCATCGATGCCGACCTGGCGCGCCTGCTCGAACCGGTGCTGGGCGTGCCCATCCGCCATCATGTGGTGAACGGCCTTTCGGCCACGCTGGCCGGCCTCGAGGCCGGCCGCTACGACGTGGCCATGGGCCCGGCACTGGCGACGCGAGAGCGCCAGCTGCGCCTGGACGGGGTGTCCTGGTTGATCACCCGCCCGTCCTTCGTCTACCCCACCAGTCGACCCGCGCGCTACCGGCGCGTGGAAGACCTGTGCGGTCGCAAGATCGCCTACGTGGCCGGCAGCGTGACCGAGCGCGTCGTCAACCGCATCGTCGATCGCTGCGCCGCAGCCGGTCTGGCGGCCTCGCAGCATGTGCCGCTCGCGGACACCAACATGACGATGGTGGCCACCCAGGCTGGACGGGCCGATCTGGCCGGCATGACCCTCACCGCCGCACTGCATGCCGCGCACATCAGCGAGGGTCGCTTCGAGGTCTATACGGACGAGACGGGATCGCTCGGCACCGACCTGCTGAGCCTGTTCGTGACCAAGCGCTCGGGCCTGGCCCCTGTGATGCTGGCCGCGATGCAGCACATCGTGGCCAGCGGCGAATACCAGCGCGTGATGGCCAAGTGGGGCGTCACGGCCGTCAGCGTGCAGGCACCGCGCATGAACGCCGCACAGTGAGTCTTCCATGAATGCCAAGCCCGATCTCAAGCCTGTGGATGCGTCATCCGCGCCCGACGATGTGGCAAGCGCGTTGCCGCGCCGCCGTTGGGGCGTGCTGGCGGCCAACACGGTGATGCTGTTGTTCGCCCTGCAGGTGGTGATCTTCCTGATCACGCAGCCGCGCTTCGAGTGGAGCGTCGTGGCCGAGTACTTCACCGCCCGGGTGGTGCTCCAGGGCCTGGGCGTGAGTGTCTGGCTCACGGTGGTGGGCATGGTCCTGGGCACGCTGCTGGGCACGACCCTGGCGCTGCTCAAGCTCAGCGACTTCCGCGTTGGCCATGCCTTCGCCTCGCTCTATGTCTGGTTGTTCCGCGGCACGCCGCTGCTGATCCAGCTGCTGTTTTGGTACAACCTGGCGTACCTGCTGCCCACGCTGAGCATCGGCATTCCGTTCGGCCCCACGCTCGCAAGCTGGGACACCAACGAGGTGATCACGCCCTTCATCGCCGCGGTGCTGGGGCTGGCGCTGAACGAGGCCGCCTACATGGCCGAGATCATGCGCGCGGGCATCCTCTCGGTGGATCCGGGCCAGCGCGACGCGGCCCGTGCGCTGGGGTTCACGCCGTTCAAGGCCTTCCGCCGCGTTGTCTTCCCCCAGGCCATGCGCTTCGTGCTGCCGCCTGCCGGCAGCCAGGTGATCGGGATGCTCAAGGGCACCTCGCTGGTCAGCGTGATCGCCATGACCGACCTGCTGTTTTCGGTGCAGACCATCTACAACCGCAATTTCAAGGTCGTGCCCTTGTTGCTGGTGGCGCTGCTCTGGTACCTGGCTGTCTTTTCACTGCTGAGCTGGTTCCAGTGGCGGCTGGAACAGCACTACTCGCGGGGCCATGCCCGCAGCCCGCTTCGTCCGCCCACCGACAGCCCGCGCGCACTGCCGACGGGCAAGACCAAGGAGACGACACCATGAAACACCGGAACGCTCAAACTCGGGCCTGGGCCCTGACACCCCTGGCCGCTGCGCTGCTGGCGCTGCCCGGCCTGGGCGCCGCGCAGTCGGCGAACCCCGAGGCCAGCCCGCCCGCACCGCCGGCCTCGGCGGCTGATCCTGCTCAGCAGGTGATCGTGGTCACCAGCCGCATCGGCCGCAGCGGCTTCACCGCGCCGACCCCGGTCACCCAGCTCGGCGCCGCCGACCTTGAGGTGCGCGGCGCCACCACGATCGCCAACCTGGTGTTCGAGTTGCCCGCCACCCGCCCGGCGCCGGTGGCACCGTTCACGCTGCAGTTCACCGGCGGCGCCTACATCGACCTGCGCGGCATGGGGCACAACCGCACGCTGGTGCTGGTCGATGGCCAACGCTTCGTGCCCACCACGTCCTCGGGGATCGTCGACACCAACGTCGTGCCCTCGGCGTTGATCGAACGGGTGGACATCGTCACCGGTGGCGCCTCTGCAGCCTGGGGGTCAGACGCCGTGGCCGGCGTGGCCAACTTCGTGTTCAAGAAAAGGCTCGACGGCCTCAGCGCCAACCTGCAATACGGCCAGAGCGAGAAGGGCGACAACAAGGAGACCGCCGTCAGCCTGGGCTGGGGCCGCAGCTTCGGTGGCGGTCGCGGCGAGATCATGGTGGCCGGCGAGTTCACGCAACTGACCGACCCCGTGGCCCAACGCGACCGCGAATGGTCCAACGCACGCTGGGGTTTGGTGTCCGGTGCCGTCGACGGCGTGAACTACGCGCGCATCGCCACGCCCGGTCTCACCTTGTCGGGGCTGACCACGGGCGGCGTGATCACCGCCGGCAACGGCGGGCCCTTGCCGGCCAACAGCCCGCTGACGGGCATCCAGTTCGGCGCCGGTGGCACCGTATTGCCGTTCACCTATGGCACGAACCTCGGCCGCACGCTGATGGTGGGCGGCAGCGGCGACTGGCTAGCCGACAACACGCTGATGACCTCGCCGCTCGACCGCCAGAGCGTGTACGTGCGCACCACCTACGACTTCAGCCAGTCGTTGCGAGGCTGGCTGGATCTGTCTTACGCGCGCTCGCACAGCGAGCTGGACCGCAACCCGTTCACCAGTCCCGGAGCGCTGGAGACCACCGCGCTGACCATCGACCGCCGCAACCCCTACCTGCCTGCCCCAGTGGCGGCGCTGATGGACGCGAACAAGCTCACCAGCTTCTCGATGGGTCGCATCAACGCCGAGCTCGGCCCACCCCACAACGACGTGACGAACGAAGTGGCCCGCATTGCGGCCGGGCTGTCGGGAGCCGTGGGGCAAGCGCGCTGGAAGGCCTACCTCACGCACGGCCGCACCGACTACCTCGGGCAGCTGAGCAACCACCTGAACGTCGCCAACTGGCGAGCGGCCACCGACGTGATCACCGGCGCCGATGGCCAGGCCGTCTGTAACCCGGCCACCGTCGCCCGCCTCGGCGCCGCGCCCGGCTGCGTGCCGGCCAATGTGTTCGGCCCCGGCGCGGTATCGCCGGATGTGCGTGCCTACGTCACCGGCACCATGTGGCAAGGCATCACCATGCAGCAGGATGCCGGCGGCGCATCGATCCAGGCCGACCCGTTCTCGACCTGGGCCGGCAAGGTGTCGCTGGTGGGCGGTATCGAGGCCCGGCACGAGAGCATCCACGGCGATGTCGACGCCACCTCCAAGCGCAGCACCAGCAGCTATCGCCAGGGCGGCTGGCAGGAGGGCAACAACAAGCCCATCAACGGCAACTACACGGTCACCGAGGTCTTCGCCGAGACGGTGGTGCCGCTGCTGGCCAACCAGCGCGCAGCCAAGTCGCTGGATCTGAATGCCGCGCTGCGTGGCACCGACTACTCCACCAGCGGCCGAGTCAACACGTGGAAGCTCGGCCTGAGCTACACACCCACGGACGGCGTGCTGTTGCGCGGCACGCGCTCACGCGACATCCGCGCGGCGAGCTTCAACGAGATGTTCCTGCAGGGCCAGAACAACAGCGCCTCGGTCATCGACCACGGCT
>Ga0154020_10006410_pt1 | contig 13768 bp, 15 predicted proteins | sample Klosneuvirus_201_FD_109709 | JGI IMG/M metagenome (GOLD analysis project Ga0154020, IMG submission 109709) | Active sludge microbial communities from wastewater, Klosterneuburg, Austria - Klosneuvirus_20160825_MG | ecosystem: Engineered > WWTP > Aerobic digester > Activated sludge | place... | reverse complement strand
GTCTGGTTTTCAACGTGACAGACAAGTGGTACTTTGGGACGACGACGGGGACTTGAGCCGACCAACGGCATGGGCGGGTGTCGATACGGCACGGGAGATACAACACCGCAGCGGCCCAACTGATTGGCAGCAACGTGGTAAAGTGGAGGCTATGACTTCGGAGAAGGTAGTTGAATTGGACTTCACGAAAGATATTGCGAGGGTTCTGCGTCGATACTTTGTAGAGTATGTGCGGCTTGGCGACCTGTCTCCAGAGAACTACCAGCCGATGAGCGAGCGGGTAAGTGTAGACGATGGTAAGGCTGTGGTGTCACGCCTGTATGCCATCCAACAAATAGCCAGGGATCAGGTAGTCAAACGTAAGAAGATAGCTGATACTGCGATGGCCGAGATGGCTTCCAGCATGGTCATGTACGCGACGGCCCGATGGGATTCCCTACTTGGGAATGGAAAGGCACCCCACCCCACAAGTCTGGCGACAACGATTGATGAAGATGTCCTGTCAAGAGTGGCTTTGATCGTACAGATGGGAACTCTAACAACAGAGGAAGGGGAAGTAGTGGAGGTAAGCGTAGCAGTTGAGAAGGAGTTACGGCAACTGTCTGCAACTATCGCCAAGCGTGAAGCCTTGTTAGCATTCAACACAGGTATGCTTATCGCTTCCGATGTGACGGACCTACCGATACCAGAGATTGAATAGAAACAAAACCGCCACAAGCCTCCACACGGGGCGCTGTGGGGTTTATGGCACTACACCACGTTTCAAGGCGTAGCGCTTTACGTGGCGCTGTGTGGCCTTCTACGGGGCATTGTATTGCAATCGCTTCGCAGACAGATCCGCGTTTGAAAGTCCAGCATGATCCAGCGCTTTGTAATCGATTACAATGGGAAACAAAAAAGCCCCGACTCATTGAGTCGGGGCTTAGTCATGCGCTATTCTGCTGCGCGTCTATCTTGCTCGGCTTTGCGTGCGTCAATAAACTTAATGCACGCATTCACAACTGCTTCCCCTGGTGTGGGCGCTTTACCATCAGCGATAACAGGCACGTAAATGTTAGACGCCTTGCCTTCGTACATAACTAGCACATAGATATTGCAGATACAATCATCCTTACCCCGCCAGGATAAACTAATGCTAGCATCCTGATCGCTAAAGTGTTTGAGGATACCGCTCCAGTCATCTGCGTTAACAAAGGGGTTCCAGTTCTCGTACTTGATAAAGTATCTGAAGCCGGTAGCCGCTTGCGATTCTTCCTTCAACTCTGTTGGGGTGCCAAGATACAAGCGCTGCACCCCATGATTTCGGTAAGGATCATACTTATCCAATTGCACCATGCGCGCAGGGTCGTTTGTGAATGGTTCTTGCTTCTCGACAACCGGCATGTTCATCAGCTTTTCAGCAATCTGCAGCGCCTGTGCTAATTGCACATGGTCCATAATTTCAGCTTTCATAATTCCCATCCCTTCAGTTGCTTGGCAACTACAATGTCTTCAATATCTACGGTGAACATATCAATGATAGTAGCCCACGGCATATCATACTGGCGCACGCTTACTCCAGTGGGCGCATCCGGCGCAATGAACCAGATATTTTCATCACGGTTATAAACAAATTCAACCGGCTCGCTGTTATCTTTGAGCAGGAAGATCATGTGGTCATCGTGATAAAGCTTTTCCAGGCGCTCGATAAGGGCCGGTGTCAGCACTGTCTGCATAATCCTGAGCCGTTCCTCCATGAGCAGACCACCTAAATGATTCTCGCCTACCCAGTTGTCATTAACTGGCACAGCGCCCCAGAACGTATCGCCCCAGTTGTTCCCTTCAATCAGGAACCTGTCGCCGCTTTCCAGTAGTGCTCGGCGCAATGCAGGGATCTTGAACTTCAGTTGTACTAACTGGCGCATGATGTGCAAGCGAATATCATCCCAGTTTGGGCGCAGCGTAATCATTTTACCCATGCGCTTGGCTTGGCCGGGGGTCTTAAGCTCTGCAATCTTGCGCCGTGTTGGGATGTCCAGGGTCTTGGCCGCTTGGTACGCATGTTCCAGGGTGGGGTATACAATCCCCTCGTAGGTAATCTGCGCAGGGGAAAAGTTACTTAGGAAGGAATACTGCCGGTCGAATAATGTAATCATATCTGTTACCCTTTCAAAGCTACTTTCATTTTTTCACTGGCACTGGTGAGCGCTTCTTCAGCGTTTGATGCTTGATGTTGGGCGGTAATCAACTGCCATTCGCCCTCGCTATCTTTCTGCGCTTGGTTGAGATGGCAGACAACGTTACCTTTTTTATCCCAGTTCATGTGGACGTTATAACCTAAGCCGTTTAATTCTTGTATAAACTTTAGTACATCCATGTGCGTGTCCCCTTAATCTCTGATTGAAAGTTGATTGCTTAAAAAACAATCCCTGCCACACGTCCCGCCTACCTGGGACATGTGGCCGAGGCTGCATTATTAAACAATAGCTAAATCAAGTGTCGCTTTGTACATCGCAGGCACCGTGATCAAACGTTCCCCGTCGCCTACATGAGAGACTGTGATCTGGATACCGGCATCCATCAGGAAGTTAACCACATCACGGGCTGCGGCAAACGAAACCTGACGGCTGTAATGAACCGGCGCATCCAGAATACTGGGGCGCTTGACGGGCTGCGGCTTAAAGCCTGGGCAATTGTTGAGCATGGATAAAGTCTGGTGCAGGTTGGTGATCAACTCCATCGCGTTGGGGTCTTCAACCTCGCTCGCTACCGTACACGCTGCCGGTTCGCCTGGGTGTTCCCATGATTGGGGTTCGCCTGCGTCATAAAACTTACAGCCATAACATTGCATGATTAGATCCTTTGTTCGAATGAGTTGGATTGCTGCGCCCCACATCGGGGCGCAGCCTTGATTACTTGGTCAGCACTACAAACTCTGTTGCAACACCGGTCATCGACTCTTTGAAAGAGTTCTTCGGCAGGTCGTATGCAAACCCGTTATCAGCTACGAAGCGCTGGAAGGCTAGGTCGGATTTGCTTGAGCCGTGCAGCACGCCACCATCAATCACACTGATCAGCGTACCATTGTCAGCCAGGAAATGTTCGAAAGCGTACTGAATAAACTGCGCTGTTTGGTCACGCTCAAAGGGTGGGTTCATAATAATGTTGTCGTACTTCGTAGCAGTCGGTACGTCGAACATGCTGGCGTGTGTTACGTTGTGGCCCTTGCTGATTGCCAACTCCCAGAGCGCATGATTGATTTCAATGCCGACAGTTTCGAGCGCAAGGTCAGGATGAATCTCTTTAACTGCATCCAAGATAGCGCCGCCGCCTGCGGCAGGGTCGAAGACGGTTTCACCTGCGCCCAGTTTGATATGGGGTAACATGCGGGCGACCACTTTGGCCGGGGTGGGGAAGTAACCCGGAACCTGCCCGATAAGCGCCTGCCCCCGTTGCTTTAGTTCAAGCGCCCGACGTGCAGCCTGGATGGCGGTGTCGTCGATTAGCTGTGACAGTTCTTCCTTCGCATTGTCGAAGCGGTCGTCAGTCCAGATGTCGGCGTAGAACATCTGCTCATAAATCTTGTCGTCGCGGTCGAACTCGCTGGACAATAGGATTGCAGCAACCTGGAAGGGTGTCACCACATAGCGCAGCGTGGGCGGGATCTCCTTCGTCTCAATCGCATCAGCCATACCGAGCATACCGCGCTGTACTTTGGCGAGCCGGACCCCATCCTCGAACATGCCTGCAATGATGCGCGCCCGTCTTGGCGTGGGATTCTGTGCCGCGGTAGCAGGATTCATCTTCTTATCAATGGCCTTCTGCATGGCAGCGGCCTTCTCTCTAAACAATCGCGCCGTCTCCAGCGTAGCTAATTTCTGTGGCATGATTTAATCTCCCTCACTGAACCTTGTATAAGTAAGCACAACCGTGTATATCTCATTATAGCACGGTTGTGCTTACTTGTCAATACCCCAAAATAAACGAATATCAAATCCGTCCGCCGAACATCTGCTTGATAATGTCACGAGCGAGATCCGCCATCTTGTTACCGTCCACCACCGTGCTGCTATTGTTCAGCTTGCCCACCAGATTCTCATCGAGCTTGCGGTCAATGTCCTGCGCCTGTAACCAGTGCAGGGTAACTGTTCCCGTTTGGGAAATTCGATGTAGTCTACCGTGCAACTGAATTACGTCATCAGAAATTAAAGGTCGGTCAACCAGAATCATATCTTGCGCAGCGGTCAGGGTAACACCCGTGCCACCAGCGCTGCCGGTCATGACGAAGACCCGTGACTCTTTGCGCTGAAACCTGTCAATCATGGCTTGGCGCTTGCTGATCTTCATGCCCTTTTCCTGGCCGGTTACGCTGCCGGTCAGAAGCTCAGCCTTCCAATCCTTAAGTGCCTCTGCGATAAGCTCGGCAGACTCTAGGAACTCGGTGCTTATAACAACGCTTGAACCCTGCCCCAGGATTTCCTCCGCTAGTTCGATGGCCTCATCAACCTTCGCCAGCGAATTCGCCTGTCGTAACTGACCCAAGAGGACCATCGCATCTGCATTGTCAATGTTCGCCAGATGCTTCATGGCCTGCTTATCGTCCGGGTCAAGCTCAAGTCTGGCGACAAGATCGTTAATCTTAATCTGCTTGCGTTCGGCGTAGTCGCATTCCATCTGATACATCGCATCGTTGAAAAGCTTCCAGGCTTTACCGGCCAGATTAACTTTGCGTATCGTCATCATCTGCGGGGGAAGGTCTAAGCAGTCTTCCTTCTTGCGCCGGATCATCTTGTCAGAAATCAACTTGTTGAGCAGTTCGAGATTGCTCGCTCCACTCGTATCCCACTTGGTAAAATTCGTGGGGCGACCGTTGCAGAAGTCCCGTTCGTATTGCCATTTGTTCAGCGCCACCGGATGATTGATCGCCCGGAGCAGGGGCCACATGTTCCGGGGCTGACCGTTGCGCATCGGTGTCCCCGTTGCAGGCCAGCACGCTTTGCAGTTGGGATGAGCGGCTAGTTCTAAGAACGCCTTCCCCCGGATAGTCTGCTTGTGAGCAGCGTTCGCTGCACCTTGCGCCATGTGCGCCTCGTCTGCGATGAAGATGTAAGGCACGTCGGGCGGGGCGGGCATCTTCGCCCAGGAGTAAACTTCAATCGGTACACCCAACGTTGCTGCGCTGCCGCCGATGTCATCCTTCAAACTCGCCTTCGTTACTACGATAACCTTCCAGCCATGTAGCTTGTGCAGAATCATGGCCGATGTGAGCAGCGTGAAAGTCTTGCCGGTGCCGACTTCGTTCCCAACAATCAGGCTACCGTTGCGAGCCATGCGCTCAACATCTTCTTGCTGATGCTTAAACAATTCAATCCCACCAGGAAGCGGCTTGCTCAAATCAACCCCGATGTTAATCGGGTTCGCTACGGGAGCCGGTGCCTGAACCGCTACAACGGGCTGTACGGGCTTCGGTGCCGGGGCTGGTGTGTTTGCCGGTCGAACAATCCCTGCGCCTAATGTGGCGTTCGGTAGGGCGTACAGCACCTTGTCTAGTAAAGTCCCTGGCACAACCCATTCCTTCGTATTGCCATCGAAGCGGCGCTTGCTCAGGTTCTTCACGTTGCTGCAATCCTGATTGAAATTCTTGTCACCGATCTTGATGCGCAGGTCGTAGCCAACTCGCTCGATGTGCGATTCGACCGACACCTTTGCAGGCTTGGCCGGTGCGCTTGCTGTAACCTGGGTTACTGCAACGGCGCGCTTGATATAATCAATCGGCAGGGGAATGTCAAAGCCCATCCCTTCCAGTTGTTTGCGGTAGGTTTGCAGCATCTTAATCCCGTGCTTTTGCTGCGCCTCGCTCAGCATCTTCTCTTTACTTTGGCGGGCGAGTGACTTACCAAAGTCAGTGTCGCGACCGTTAAAGCCAATTCCATCTTCGTTCTGCGCACCGTCGCAGCGTGCGCTCAATGCTTGCAGCGCACGTGTTAAGATGTCGTAGTGGTCTTTGATCATGGTCTGTGTCATTCGTATTCTCCGTTCTCTGAACCTGATATGAACTTGTTGCTAAGTATGCAACCCCTATCTGCCGGTGCCGACTTATGTAGCACAGGCAGGCAGGTTGAATGCTTCAGCTATTGTTCCGTTCCGCCTACGTTATCTAGTAGCGCTGGATGAATCTCCGAATACTTAGCGAACTTAAGAAGCGCACTGGCTGAAGGGGAGACATCGCTAGTGGTCATATTAATAATGAACGCTCGGTCGAATACCGCTTCGAGCGCCTTGATCCACTCATAGGGAGCATGAGTCTGCGCAGGGGTTCCCCACTTATCCTCAACCCGTGCGGTGAATGTGAAGTGAACATTGTCGTAATCCAGTTCGCTATCTTGCAGGTATTGAAGTGCTTCTCGCATTTCGCGGCGGCGCTGGTTTAGATATTGATAGTCGCCCAGGTACTTCGCATTGTAAACCGTGGCTTCGTAGAAGATGACCGTTCGTTCAGGACCACCATCTAAACCTGGGCAGCGACTTACCTTCACCGTTCTGATGTGAACACCACTGTCATAGTAACTAGCGCTATCTTCGGGGAATGCTTCTCTCAGAACAGATTGTTCCGCCACGGTCCCGGCGTCAGTGTGACAGCCAGGATATGCAGCGTAGGTCGGGGCCGGTGTCAATACAACAACCGTCAAAGCAATCACGACGGTGAGCAGATACATCATACGTTTCTTCATTGTCATTTCCTATCGCTGTCTTGCAGCTTGTAAGTGGTGCGTGAATTCCAACAGATAATCTCCAGGCTTGCGCCGGTTCCCCTGCGAGCGTAGTGAGTGAAGCCCTTCCCGGTGCCAAGCATTCTAACCCAGGCCGGGGCTTCTCTGTACCCTTGTTTCTTTTCCTGCGCCCATTGCGGTACGCCTTGAATCTTTCTCAAGATAGCCACTCCTGCAGCTTCGAGCAACCGCTGGTGCTGCGCACGTAATGCTGACGGGTGGCGCTGTCCCATAAAATATCACCGATGATGCGGCTGCGAATGTTTTTCTTAACATCAACATCGCCACCCCAGTGTGCTGCGCGCTGCGAGCAGCGATCATCCATATCAACGACAACGTACAGCGTAATGAACGCCTCAATCGTGCGCTTGCCACGGGTCACAATCGTTAAGTCAGGCACGGCGAGCAGGAACTTATTCGTCGGCGTCAGATAGCGGCCCTTGTATTCGACCTTAGATTTGCGAACAGCGGAAGTCGCACGGGTGAACATCGGCACGAATTCCTGCACCGTCATCGCATCATTGTCAGTGTCAACCGACACACCTTTGATTTCAATCGTTACAGTTTCTTTACTCATAGTTTGTATCTCCGTATCTCTGATTGATGTTACCCAAGTGGGCAACCCAGACTGCTTGACCGGTTCGGGGTCGAGTCAAGCAGGAAGGTTGAACGCTTAGAAGATGTATTCGTCTGCGCCGGTTTGAATATCCGGTTCGTCATTGAAGTAATTGCTGGCCGGTGCTACATTCATCACCTGCAGATTACGTTCCCGTTCTGTAATGCGAGTTCGTAAAGCGTGAGCGCAGGTGCTGTTAACTTTGTGCATCCCGCATTTACAATTGCAGGAAACCTTACCGTTGCTGTTCGCAACCGTGCGGTAAGTGTTATGCTCTGGCGTGGTCACATCGTAGATCCGCGCCCGTCCCTCAGTGACCATTGCAATCTTCATTAACATAGCCCGTGCCAGTTTGGCTTTCTCTGCCGGTGTCTCATTAGGCATGTGCGGGTCTGATTGAAATGGAACGTATGCAGTTTTCTGTGTCATCATCTACCTCTCTGAACCTGTAAGCGTTGCCGATAATCTGCAACCTGTCCGACTGATTGACCTCGGCAATCAGTCGGCCAGGTTAACGGAGATTAACGATTGTAAGCGTTGAACAGACTTTCGAATACCGCATACGCACTGGCAAACTTAGCTTCCGGTGCTGTGCCGTCGTAAGCCGTGTAGCAAGCGGTCACAACTTCCGTGAGGAATTTATCACCGTTGCTGCGGTAGGCTTTGAACACGACGCAATCATAATCATAGGTTGTCGTTGTCTTGTCATAGGTGTAAACCTTCGTGAGCTTTGAACCCTGCAGGGTGCCGGTGTCGTAACCGATACTCTGCACGTTACTCACGGTGGTGGTCGCATTGGGCGGGTCATTCACCACGTTCAATGCAGCGTTTTCTGTACGTTGCTGGGCAACAACTTCCAGGTCAAGCGATTGGTAATTGGGCAACCCATCCAAGCCTGCAATCACTGCGAATTCACTGGCTGGTGTTGGTTGCACGGCTGGTGTTGGTTGCGCTGTTGCAGTTGGTGTTGGTACGCTGGGCGTTGGCGACAAGTCAACGCTGGGCAGGGTTCCGAAGCTATCAACTGGACCCTGCACAATCGGTGCATAAATCGTAGTCCCATCTTGTGCCTGTGCCGGTGTAATATTGGCGATTGACAGACCAACCAAGCCGACGAAGATTAAACTGCTTGCAACTTTACCGAACATTATGTACTCTCCCTTATTCTCTGAACCAGATTAGTGTTGACCAAATAGTCAACTGGTGCGCTTGATTGTCCCTGCAATCAAGCGCCCCAGTTACCGATTAATTAGTTCACTTTCTCTGTACCATCAATTAGACCGATGACAATCGGGGCGAGTGTTACGTAGTCTTGCGCAATCGTCAGACGAATACCGCCATCTTCGAATGCCAGGAAGGTTGCGTCAGAATCGTTCGGGCTGCAGGTGAAGTCACCCAGGCCGGTGCCAAATGGGTCGCCGGTCAAGCAGGTTCCCAAATCGAATCCGTTACCATGCAGAACCAGTGATCCCTCATCATGCCAGAAGTCAAACGTTGCGTCACCAGGAAGCGGGTCGCAGCCTAGTTCCGGCATGATGCAAGCGCCAAGCTGAACAATGTGCGCTGCGCCGGTTGGGTTTTCGCTAGGCCATTCGTTATCTGCTAGTACGGTTCCCCATCCTACCAGGGTTAACGCTGCGCCGATGATTAATGCGGATGCTTTCTTACCGAACATTGTGTACTCTCCTGAATTCTCTGAACCAGATTAATGTCACCCAAGTGGGCAACCCAGGCTGCTTGACCCGTTCGGGGTCGAGTCAAGCAGGAAGGTTGACAGCTTAGTTAATCAACTCCAACATCATCGCTGGCAATTTGTCCAACTCGTGAATGCTGAGCGGTGCGCACTTGCCAACCAGTCGGGCTGTGTCAGGGATTGTATCTTCCGGTGTTGTGCCGGATATCCAGACCGGTGCGCCACTCTGTTTCTTAGCATCCAAATCGTACAGGCTGATTACGAAAGTGCGATTGTAATCTTTCTGTTCGACAACCTGGGGCGGATGTCCCTGCCCATCCGTTACCATAATGATGGTGTCAGACGGCTTGCGAATCCATAGGTCTGACAAGATCCGGTAGGACGTTGCTCGTGCCTTGACTAACACCGGATTGAATAACGGCGCTGCATCCCAGTTGGTGCTCGCTACACCGTATGAACCAAACTGCACTCCGGTCACATCACCGCCAGTCTGTTCGACCGACAAGGCAATCGCTTGCACTGCAACCAGTGCCTTATATAGTGGCGACGTTGTATCGGATAGTTCACCCATGCTGACCGATACGTCAAGCAGGACTGTCACCTTGCGCCGGATATTCTTACCGCGTGGCACTGCTTGATGATACGGCTGCGCATCTGACAAGGCATTCTTGCGCCGGTCAATTGTCACTGGTGCAATAATTTTCCCAAACGATGGCGCAACTCTCAGTTTAATCCGCAACTTGTGCGCTAAGCTCAGCGCTTCCTTAAGAGGCGCCTGTCGTCGGATGTTAACCGTCAGAGTTTCTAAGAAGTCAATCATGCGCAGACTGATCTCGGTCAGTGCAATTTCTTCAGGTGCAATGTCATCTGGACCTTGCGACATATCGCAGAACGTTCCACCCTGTTGCATACCAGGATAGTTGGGCAAGGGGTTCGACATATTGCAGAGTTCAGGATACTTGTCTGCAATCATCCGCAAGTGATCCGGCAGGTCAGTCGGATTCATCGGGGTTCGCATGGTATCCAAATCGTAGTAACCCAAATCACCGCTCACACGCTTGCGGCAGATGCTGCGAGTTGCCATGTAAGGCAGTTGGTTCTTACGAAACCGTCCGATCAGATTGATCGTTTGGGCGTAAATCGGAAAGTCATGCGAGTCGTCAAGCCAGTCTTTTTTGTATTGCGCTTGCATCTTGCGCCAGACCAGTCTGCGCCATCGGTAAAGATACTTGACTTCTTGCGGCCAAAGTTTCTGAGCAACGCGTTCCAGTTGAACGTCAAGGTGTAGATTGACAATCGAGAAGTCCAAGCCGGTGTCATTGCAGACTTGCTGACACTTGCGAAGCGGTTGCAGATGATGTGCAATCTCGTGAATCATTAAACCCTTCGCAACTTCCACTGCTGCCCGCTTGGGTCGCTTCCCTGGTTTCACATCTAACACCAGACCCAGGTGTTCTCGCGGGATGCTGACAACAAATCCGTTGGTGCTGGCTGTGTCGTCATCCGTCCACTTGACTGCAATCGGCAAGTTGTAACCAACTCGCTTAAGCAATCCCTTGCCGTAGTTATGCAGATAACCTATCATTTTTTGTTCTCCACTTCTCTGAACCAGATAAAGTTGCCAAGAGGGCAACCCAGACCGCTTGACCGATTCGGGGTTCGGTCAAGCGGTAAGGTTGAACACTTAAGCTGTTGGAAATAACGATTCTACCATTTGATGCGACCCGTCATTCAGGAATCGCAACTTGTCAAGATAGAATGGAACCAGTGAAATATCTTTGCCGTTTTTCATTTTCGCCAGCATACCATACTCGAACGGCAGGGAAAGCTGACCGTCGTTTGCCATGCGCCATGTTTCTCGAATGGCGTCAGCCATTTGTGCATCGACTTCCGCAAGCGCTGCTTCATTGTAGGTGACATAGCAGGGTTGTACACGTCGGCCAAACGCTGGGTCAACATCTGCGCCCCAGGGATTGCTGCCGAATACCCAGATAATCTTGTCAGCTGGTGCCCAAATTTGACCATAGACTGGGGCGTCTACTACGTAAATCTTGCCGTCTGCCGGAATGCCCATCGCAAGCGCATCGACGTTTTCAATCTCTAACAAGGCACGCATGAAGATATTCTGCACACGTAGTTCAAAGCGCAGGAATTCGTCAACAAATATCAGCACTTTCTCACCAGCTTGCGCCCGTTTGAATGCTCGTGCAATCAAACCGTCAATATCACCTGCCGCCATTTTCAACCCTACCACGTCTGCATCACCTGCTGACGGGGTGCCGCCTGTTTCTTCAAGTGCGCAACCATAATGCTGCGCAACTTTGCGAACCGCTGAAGTTTTACCGCAGCCGGTTGGACCTAACAGAATCGGAATGAATCCAAAGTCAACCAGTGCAATAGTTTTCTTCGTGATAGTATCAATTCCGTCAGCAATCGCTCTCCCCATTTTAGCGCTGAACGCTTGCGAGTACTTCACTGGCGCACTGGGTGCGCCGGTTTTCGCTGCCCGTGGCTTACGTTCGCCTGCTTGCTTTTCAGGAATCGGTAACGCGTTCCCACCATCCGCTACAATCAACGCTGCCACGGCATGGGTGCAAAGCTTCGTTGTCTGCCCATTATCATGGGTTGGCATACCAAAGCCGCACATGCACTTATTCTTGCTGCCGTCAACAAAGTTGATCCGGCCAGGATAACCGCGGGCTGGTGTTACGGTGTTGGCCTTATACTCTAACCGCGCAACTGGTAGACCCGTTTTCGTGGCGTCGTTGTCGTCAGCATCATACAAATTGACGTTGATAGTTACGCCGCCTGCTGGGTCTAAAAGCGCAACTGCTCTGCCGATTGCATGGCTGATTGTGAACCCTGCCGCTTCCGCTTGCGATTGTAAAACAGTCATTTTCGTTTCTCCCTTACTACTCTGAACCAGATAAAGTTGGGACAATCCCAACTATTTGGCCTCAAGTATACTTGAGTACAAATAGATGCTATTGTTCACACCTTATCACGTTCAGACTTTCGCTGCCCAACCAGTCTACTTGTAATGCTAGGTCTAAAGTCTCGCTGTAAGCGCTTGCGAAGCGATTACATGCTGCTTTTCCGTCTACTTACTTTCGACTGGTTCCGGTTAATAACTTGTTTAGGCGGACAGGTCTGCGAGACTCCATATAACTATCGGTCAGCCTCACGCCTAAACTTCGCTATTAATCTGCATAGAGTTCAGAATAGTTTCGTTTCTCAAGTGAATGCTTGGATTAAATCACGGGTTCTGCCTGACCTACCACCTATTACACAACAGCGCTGTATCTCACTTCTATTCACATGTAGGATTGCAACCTACATTACGAGGGAAGCTAGTCGTATATTTCCCGACTACTACACTTTGTCAACCCTGGCGCTGTTACTTTTCGATGATAGTAATTCGTTAACCCTGGTGATATTCACATCCTGGTCGCGCTTACTATTCGTCTCGTTTGTCTGTGCGCTTGCAACTTCGCACTACTATCTGGCCGTCTCGTGTGAATTTTTCCAAATTTGCGTTACCCTTCGCTTGCTAATAAATCCGCTTGTGCTTCCGTCTCTTTTACTTTTTTGTTCCGTATCCCTTACTGCCGGATAGCCAAATTATAGCGCACTTGTGCTTACTTGTCAATCCCCCAGTTTTGCGATTTTAGCACGAGTTTTTTTGACATATTTTTTGGTCATATAGGTGTAATGCTTGCGCTTAGCGTGTAACGTGTCAAAATCTCACCTTACAAAAAGTTAAGGCTAGCCTTACAATTCAGCTTACGGATAGGCTATTTGTCGGAGCTTTGCGTATCGGTCTATTTTGCCTTGCAAAAAAAAGATATATGAAGCGGGCGCGTGCGCGTACGTGCGTGTATATATATAAGCACTTTGCGGATCTTGCGCAAGCTATCATGCTGTAGGATAGCTATACACTTGGCGCGTGGCGAGCAGTATGCGCGGCTTGTCTAGCTATAGGATAGCTATACACCTATAGCCGCGCCAGGTGTAGATAGTGTATGTTTGACACTACACAAGCGGCTCAGCGCGGCTTTTCTGTATAGCTATAGGATAGCTTAGCGGCAGCGCTTGCGAGTAGGTTTTTTGCGCGCAAAAAGCGCGGCTGTAGGATAGCTGGACAATGGGATATGAGACTTCGCATAGACCGTCATGGGTGGCTGTTTTTAGTATCGGCACAGTCAACAGACAAATTCACGCAGAAACGAAAACAGACTTAAGTAATCTCACGAAACAGAAAAAAAACCCCACCCTACTGAACACAAAATTAAAAAAAATAACTCAGATTTTATTATCTCTACACGAAATTTTCGCTTTTCTTTTCGCAGTAAAATTAAAATTTTCCGCTGCTTATTTTTTTTTATTTTTCCCAAAAAAGTAAAATCAAAAATTTATTTTCCGCTAAAAAGTAAAATTTATTTTTTCTAATCCCAAAAATTTCTAATCGTCTGTGAATGAAAAAATGTGTACTATAGTTTTTTTTCTGTATGTGTTAGGGATTTACACGAGTCAGGCTGCAAAAAACCGGGGCGGCACCGGGATTTTGAACCGTTCAACGCTACTACACCGGAGCGAGCACCGGATCGGTTTTCGGGAAGGTATGGTGCGGCACCCGTATCGAACCGCCAAACAACAAAAAACCAGACGATCCGGGGATCGTCTGGTTTTAGGTGGTGCTACACGAGAACC
>Ga0154020_10006409_pt1 | contig 13769 bp, 11 predicted proteins | sample Klosneuvirus_201_FD_109709 | JGI IMG/M metagenome (GOLD analysis project Ga0154020, IMG submission 109709) | Active sludge microbial communities from wastewater, Klosterneuburg, Austria - Klosneuvirus_20160825_MG | ecosystem: Engineered > WWTP > Aerobic digester > Activated sludge | place... | reverse complement strand
TCAGGACAGGCAGGAAGTCCCAACGATGAGAATCCTTCGCAGCAATGGTTTTGGTGGTCTGTTGGCCGGTGTGGCCATCCTGGGCGGTGGTTTTCTCTATGGCTGGCGTGGGGTGGCGCTGGGACTGACGATCGTGGTGTTCTGGATGATCCTGCAGTTCAGCCAGGCTTCCCGCACGCTTCGCCATGTGGCGCAGACCCCCAAGGGCCGCATCGACAGCGTCGTGCGGGTGCAGTCCAAACTGGCCCATGGCATGACCCTGGGTGAGGTGCTGGCCGTCACCGGCAGCCTGGGGCTGCCCACGAAGATCCGCGATGAATTCATCTGGCAGGACGACACCGGCCACGACATCGCCATCACCCTGCGCCGCGGCGTGGTGGTGCGCTGGGCGGTGACCCGCGCCGACGACAGCCGCTTCATGGACTACCTGGACGACGAGCAGCAGGACAAGGCGGCCTGAGCGGCGCCCGCTCCCATTCACCTGACAACGGCCCGGACCTCCCAGGCCGTTTCACTTTTTCAGGCGTTCACTTCTTCAGGCGAAGTGGCAGATGTAGTGGTAGGGCTCGCCTTCCACCTGAATCTCGAAGCTGGCGTTGCCGGGCACGTTGAAGGACTGCCCGGCACCGAAGCTCTGCCACTCGCCGGAGCCCGGCAGCTTGACGCGGCAGGCACCCGCCACGGTTTCCATGATCTCCGCTGCGCCGGTGTTGAAGGTCAGCGTGGCCGGCAGGATCACCCCCACACTTTTCTTGCTGCCATCGGCCAGGGTGATCGAGTGGGAAACGCAGCGGCCGTCGAAATAGACATTGGCCTGGGTGCGGACGGAGACGGAATCGATCGTTTCGGTGGTCATGTCGGGCCTGCAGAGGCATCGGTTTGAAAGAGGCGGCACCTGCGCCGCCAGCGACGCGGCATTGTAGGTAGGGCACCTGTCCCGGCAGCGACAAGCCCTCCGGGACTGTCCTGTGGGCAGAGCCGGACCGCGGGCGTAGCCTGCAGGCATCACCGCTCCCGACCCCACCTCCAGGAAGATGCCGCATGCCGCTCGCCGATCGTCCCCTGCCGAACCGTCCGCACCACGCTCACTGGCCCAGGCGGCTGCCGCGCGAACTGGCGGTGCCGCAGACCTCGCTGTGGTTCAACCTGGAGGTCAGCCGCCAGCGCTGGCCGGACCGGCCGGCCTACATCCTGTTCGGCCGGGAACTGACCTACCGCCAGCTGTTCGACCAGGCCGAGGCCCTGGCCGGCTGGCTGCGCAGCCGGGGCTTGCAGCGCGGCGATCGGGTGGCCCTGTTCATGCAGAACCTGCCGCAGTTCATCATCGCCTTCTACGCCGCGATGCGCGCCGATGCGGTGGTGGTGCCGGTCAACCCGATGAACAAGGCCGATGAGTTCGGCCACTACATCACCGACCCCGATACCAAAGTGGTGATCACCACCGCCGACCTGGCCGGCATCGTCGCCCAGGCCGATGCGGCGTTGCCCGGTGGGCCGCAAATCGCTGCACTCCTGGTCAGCCAGGTGGGTGAGTACCTGCCCGAGGCCTTGCCGGACGACCTGCAACCGTCGGCTCCGGTGGCGCAGTGGCTCACCACCCCACTGCCGCTGCCGGCCGGTGCCACCGCCTGGGCCGATGCGCTGGCCGCCGGCGCTGCGGCGCGCAGCAGCCTCGGCCCCAGCTGCGCGGGTGCGGAAGATCTGGCCCTGCTGCCCTACACCTCCGGCACCACCGGTCTGCCCAAGGGCTGCATGCACCCGCACCGCTCACTGATGCACAACGCAGTGGGCAGCGCCGCCTGGGGCCAGTGGGGCCCGGAGTCGGTGGGGCTGGGGGTGGTGCCCTTCTTCCACATCACCGGGCTGGTCAACGGCGTGCTGGCCAATGTCTACACCGGTGGCTGCACCGTCATCCTGCCGCGCTGGGACCGCGAGCTGGCCGGCCGGCTGATCTCGCGCCACCGCATCACCCACTGGACCTGCATTCCGACCATGGTGATCGACCTGTTCGCCAGCCCGAACTACCAGAGCTTCGACCTGTCCAGCCTGGTCAGCCTGGCTGGTGGCGGTGCGGCCATGCCGCAGGCGGTGGCCGAGCGGCTGCAGCGCGAGTTCGGCATCACCTTCACCGAGGGCTACGGCCTGACGGAAACCGCCGCCCCCAGCCACCTCAACCCGCCCGACCGCGCCAAGCTGCAGTGCCTGGGCATCCCCTTCTTCTCCACCGACGCGCGGGTGGTCGACCCCACCACGCTGGAGCCGCTGCCGCCCGGCGAGGTGGGCGAAATCGCCATGCACGGCCCGGAGGTGTTCAACGGCTACTGGAAACACCCGGACGCCACCGCGGCTGCCTTCTTCGAGCTGGACGGCCGGCGCTACTTCCGCTCCGGCGACCTGGGCCGCATGGATGCGGAAGGCTACTTCTTCATCACCGACCGCCTCAAGCGCATGATCAACGCCAGCGGCTTCAAGGTCTGGCCCAGCGAGGTGGAGCTGCTGCTGTACCGCCACCCGGCGGTGGCGGAGGCCTGCATCATCTCCGCCCGCGACGAATACCGCGGCGAGACCGTCAAGGCGGTCATCGTCCTGCGCACCGAGGCGCGCGGGCAGACCAGTGCGCAAGACATCATCGCCTGGAGCCGCGAGCACATGGCCGCCTACAAGGTGCCCCGGCAGGTGGAGTTCGTCGACAGCCTGCCCAAGAGCGGCTCGGGCAAGGTGATGTGGCGGCTGCTGCAGGAGAAGGAGCAGCGCGGCGGCTGAACCTGTGCAGAATAGGCCACGCACCCGCCACCCTCTGCAAAGCACCTCCTCATGGCGACCCGTTCGATCCCGTCCCTGCTCGCCGACCTCCAGCTGCTCGGCGGTGAACAGTTCGCCATCGTCGAGGCCGTGCGGGCGCAGGTGAAGACACTCTGGCCGGCTGCCACCGAGGAGGTGAAGTACGGCGGGATCCTGTTCAGCGCCGAGGGGGTGACCTTCGGCGGGGTGTTTGCCTACCGTCAGCATGTGTCGGTGGAGTTCGGCCGGGGCGCGCACATCCAGGACACCCTCGGGCTGCTGGAAGGCAGCGGCAAGGGTCGGCGGCACCTGAAGCTGAGAACGGTTCAGGACCTGCTGGACCGGCAACTGGCGCACTACCTCCCGCTGGCGCTGCAGGTGGCCCAGAGCGCCAACGGCGCCGACTGATCGCAGCGTCGAGGCCGCGTTTCAGAGCGCCAGGCGCCCTTCGACACAAGTGACGCTGTGGCCGCCGACGCGGATGGCGTCGTCCTCGATGGTCAGGTGGATGCGACCGGCCCGGCCGATGGCAGCGCCCTGGCTGGCGGTGCAGCGGCGGCCGATGCGCCCGGTCAACCCTTGCTGGCGGATGTAGGCGGCCACGCAGCCATTGCCGCTGCCGCAGACCGGGTCCTCCGGCACGCCGTGCAGCGGGGCGAAGGATCGCACTTCGATCTGCGTCGGCGCACCCGGCGGGTGGGCACCAAAGACGGTCAGGCCGGTGCTGCACAGCTCGGTGTCCAGCGCCTTCAACCGCTCCAGGTCCGGCTGCAGCGCCAGCACCGCGGCGGCACTCTCCAGTTCGGTCACCACCCAGCGGGGGCCGACGTCCACCAGCAGCGGCGCCGGATCGCGGCACAGCGGCTGGCCGAGCAGGGCCTCCAGGGCATCTTGCTGGGCGGCGCTCAGCGCGCTGAAGGTCGGCCGCGGCAAATCGAACATCAGCGCCAGCGCATCGTCACCGTCACCGTCACCGTCACCGTCACCGTCACTTCCACCGGGCTCGACGCTCAGCGTGATCAGCCCGGCAGCGCACTCCTGCACCAGGCGGCCATCGCGCGGGGTGATGCGCCCGGCGCGGAGCAGGGCGTAGGCGCTGCCCAGGGTGGGGTGGCCGGCAAAGGGCAGCTCTGCCCCGGGTGTGAAGATGCGCAGCCGGTAGTCCGCCCCGGGCCGGGTGGGTGGCAATACGAAGGTGGTTTCCGACAGGTTGGTCCAGCGGGCGATGCGTTGCATGGCCGCACTGTCCAGCCCATCGGCCTCCAGCACCACCGCCACCGGGTTGCCCAGGAAGGGCACGGAGGTGAACACATCGACTTGCTGAAAGGCAGAGCTGGGCATGGCGGCAATTGCTGAGACTGGACGGTCGGGCGCCGTTGCAACAGCAAGGGCCCGAACCAGAGGCGATCCCACCGGCGGTATCGCATTTCGGCAGGTACAGTCAGGGACCCATAGGACCCCTACAGGGGTCCCAGCGGCAGCACCCGCGGCAGATCAGACCTGCTCTGCCCGCGGCAGAGGCTCGCGGGTGGGGCTGCGCTGTTCCATCCAGGCTTCGAAGGCCTGCACCGGCATGGGCCGGGCAAACAGGTAGCCCTGAGCAAAATCACAGCCGGCCTCGTGCAGCCAGTCGCGCTGGGCCTCGGTTTCCACGCCCTCGGCCACCACGCGCATGCCCAGCTCATGGGCCATGGACACGATGGCGCGGCACAGCGATCGCCCGGTCAGGTCCGAGCCGGCGCCGCTGACGAAGCTGCGGTCGATCTTGATCACGTCGATGCGAAAACGGTTGAGGTAGCCCAGCGCGCTGTAGCCGGTGCCGAAATCGTCAAGCGACAGCGACATGCCGCAGTCGCGCAGCGCCTGCAGTTGTTGCGACACGGCCTCGTCGTGTTCGAGCAGCAGGCCTTCGGTGATCTCCACCGCCACAGCGCTGCCCGGCAGGCCGAGGGCCGCCAGCTGCTCCGGCCAGGACTGCGCGGGCGTTCCGCCATGGCGAAACTGCAGCGGTGAGCGATTGACGCTGACCTGAAAGTCGACACCGAAGCGGCGGCGCCACTGCTGCACCTGCAGCGCCGCCTGCTGAAACACCCAATCCCCGATCACGCCGATCATCCCGGTGGACTCGGCGATCGGAATGAACTCGGCCGGGCCGACCGGGCCGCGCTCCGGATGGGTCCAGCGCAGCAACACCTCGGCCTTGTGCACCGCGCCGGTGGCCAGCTCGAGGATGGGCTGGTAGACCAGGTGCAGTTGCCCTCGGGGCAGCGCCTCGCGCAGGTCCGCGGCGAGCCGGGCTCGCAGCAGGCTGCGCTGCATCAGCTCGGGAGTGAAAAAGCTCTTGCGCTGGCGCCCTTCGTCCTTGGCACGGTACAGCGCCTGATCGGCGTCCTGCAACAGCACCTCCACCGACTGCGCATCGTCCGGATAGACCGCAATGCCGATGCAGGCCCCCACATGCACCCGATCGCCCTTCAGATCGTAGGGTCGCCCCAGCACCTCCAGGAGGCGATCGGCCACCCGGGCGGCTTCGGCCGACCCGGCCTGCAGCGGCAGCACCAACGCAAACTCGTCGCCGCCCATGCGGCCGAGGGTGTCCGACTCCCGCAGGCTGCCGCGCAGGCGTTGGGCCGCCTGCACCAGCAGCAGGTCGCCACAGCCGTGGCCCAGGGTGTCGTTGATCTCCTTGAATCGATCCAGATCGATCAGCAGCAGCGCCACCTGCTGGCCCTGGTCCGGCCGACAATCCTTCAGGGCCTGCCCAAGTCGCTCGTTGAGCCATCGTCGGTTGGGCAGGTCGGTCAGCAGGTCGTGGTGGGCCTGGTGCCAGACCTGAGCTTCGGCGCGCTTGCGCTCGGTGACATCCACCATGATGCCGTTGTGCACCACGCCCTGAGGATCCCGCTGCACCTCGTTGCTCTCGACACGCACCCAGCGGGTCGATCCATCGGCCGCCAGCACGCGAAATTCCAGGCTGCGCGCCAGCCCACCCGCAGAGGCATCGTTGAACAACGCCAGGATCTGCTGCCGATCCTCCGGCAGGATGCGACGGGCCAGTTGGCGGGCGTCGGACTGAAGCGCCAGAGGATCCATCCCGAACAGGCCGATCGAACCCGGACTGGCGTACAGAAAGGTGGGATGGCCCTGCGCGTCCAGTCGCAGGCGATAGACCATGCCGGGCACCTGGGCCGCGATCTGCCGAAGCAGTTCCTCGCTTTCGCCCAGAGACCGGGCCGCCCGCTGCCGGGCCCGCAGCGCGGTCTCCAATCGTCGCAGCAGGAAGCGCACCGACAGGATCATCAGCAGCCCGAGCAGCAGCACATTGGCAGAAAGGTTGAACCAGCGCAGCAGTGAGCCGTTCGGCGTACCGCCCACCACGTTGAGTGGGATGTTGCCCAGATGACCCAGCCCCACCAGGCTGGCACAGCACAGGAGCATCACTCCGACCGCCGGTGCCGTGCCGATCAGCAGGGCTGCCATCACGGCGGCGGACAGGAAATAGGCCATGCAGGCCGCCGCGGCGCGCGACAGCAGCCACACCCCGATGGCCCACAGGACGGCCACCGCCACCCCCGCCTTCAGGGCGGTCGGCAGACGGCTGCGCCGCGCCAGGACGACCGAGGTGGCCAGGGCCCCCCAGGCCACGAACAGGTGTCCCCAGTCCTGCTGCTGATAGGCCGACAGGGTGGTGGTGGCGGCCAGACCCGCCCCCACGATCAAGCCGACCTTCATCACCAGGTCCACCAGCTGCGCACGCCAGGCGACCAGCGCCAAATCGAGCTCGGCGCAGGGGCTCTCGGAGGTGGAGTGGGACGCTGCAGGCATGGCAACAGGAGGTTCGTCGATTGGGCGGCCCCGGCCGGGGCCCGGCCACTTTCCATGACACGAAAGCCACAGGACAAAGCCTCCGGTGGACCTTGGCGCTATCGACTGAACCCGTCGAACCTGAAGACCGAACTGCGTCAAAGACAGCCCGGATGCCCAGCGCTGCACTTGCCTGGAACGGAGGGGCGCAAATGCTTCCCTTGAGAGCACCCCCAAGGGCCGGGCATTGCCCGGCCCGGCCCCCGCGGGGGCCGGGCTATTCGCTCGCGCCCGACACCTCGCTGGGCACACGCACCACGGTGACGGTGCAGTCCGCCTGTGCCACCACCTGGGAGGACACGCTGCCGAGGTAGCGGCGCAGTGCCGAATTGCCGCGCGCGCCCATGATGATGTGGTCCACCTGGGTCTTCTGCGCAAACTCGACGATGGCGGTGGCCGCATCCGGCGCCTCCAGCACATGGAAGGTCAGCCGCGTGTCCTCCAGCTCCAGGGCCTGGGAGATCGGCCGCGCCCAGTGTTTGAGCCCCACCAGTTGTTTGACGTGCAGGCTGTTGCCCTGCTGGTCGGTGAGCTCGTCCAAGCCGATGCGGGCGGTCTTCATCACACTCACGCAGGCCAGCCGGGCACCGGGCTCGGTGGAGAGGATGCGGCGCACCGTTTCGCGCACCAGATCCAGCAGGGCCGGGGTCGCGCCCTGCACATCCACCGCCGCCATGACGATCGGGGCGCGCTTGAGTTGCTCGCCGGCGCTGCCGCGCTCGCTGGGCTCGGCCCCCATGGCCTTGAACCAGCGCTGGAAGGTCTTGAGCGCCCCGGCCTGCGACGCCTTCTCGGCCCGCTCGGTGAGGCGGATGTGCTTCGGATCGAGCAGGTCCTGCGCCAGGTGGGCGGCACTGGGGTGGCGCTTGGCGGCATCCACCTCCAGGCAGCGCAGGAGGATCTCCTGCAGCCAACCCGGGCAGTCCGGCCGGTGCAGGCGCGGCGGCACCGGCTCCTTGTACAGCCGCTCACGCAGTCCACGCACGCTGCTGGGCGCACCAAAGGGGCGCTGGCCGGTGGTGAGGTGGTAGAGCATCACGCCCAGCGCGAACAGGTCGCTGCGCGGCTCATTGCGCACGAACTGCACCTGCTCCGGCGACATGTAGGGGCCGGTGCCCATCGGCAGATTGAACTCCTCGTCCAGCAGGTCCGGCAGGTGGTCGTGGCGCGACAGGCCGAAGTCCACCAGCACCGCAGTGCCACAGGCCGAGCCATCGGTGGGCGCACGGAACAGGATGTTGCTGGGTTTGATGTCCAGGTGGATGACGTGCTGGCGGTGCAGGTCATGCAGCGCGGTAGCCACCCGTGCGCCGATCAGCGCCACCTCGTCGAAGGGCAGGGGCGCTGCGTCCAGGCGGGGGCGCAGCGACTCGCCGGGGATGTGCTCCATGACGATGTAGGGCCGCGTCGCGAAGTCGCCCTTGGCAATGAAACGCGGCACGTGCGGGCCCTTGATCATGGGCAGCAGCATCATCTCCACCTCGAAGCCGACGATGGTGGCCGGGTCCTCCCCGCCCTTGATGCGTGGCACCTTCATCAGCAGCGGCATCGTGTGCGCCGGGTGGGTCACGCGCCACAGGTAAGCCATGCCGCCCTGGTGCAGGCGCTCCTCCAGCCGGAAACCGTCCAGCACCTGGCCCGGCTCCAGCGGGGGCAGCACCAGGCCGAAGTGCCCTGCCAAGGGCTGGGCCGTGGCGACCTCGGCAGGCGGTTGCACCGGTGCCCGAGTGTTCGTATCGCTGCTGCTCATGTCCGACAGACCCTCTAGAGGTGAAAGGTGGGACCGGGTTCAGGTCAGCCCAGGGTCAGGCTCAGGCCCGACTCAGGTGCCGGCATGCAGGCGATCGCCCAGGGCCCGCGGCAGGCCGGCGGCGATGATCTTGGCCGCCGTGGCCTCGTGGTCGTAGGGCACGCGGTGAAAGGTGAGGGTGTGGTGCGCGTCATCGAACATGGCCCAGCAGGCCGCCGGATTGCCGTCGCGCGGCTGGCCACAGGAGCCGGGAATGGCCAGCCACTGGCGGTGCGAAGGCACCGGCACGGCCACACCCGGGACCGGTGTGAAATCGGCAATCTTGCCGGTGCTGGAGAGGTGGTACAGCGTGGGCTGGTGCACATGGCCGACGAAGGTGTGCCGGCAGTGGGTGGCATGCATGCTGCGCACCGCTTCCGTTCGCCCCAGGACGTACTCCCAGTCGCTCGGCGCGAAGGCATTGGCGTGCACGAACAGGCAACTGCCCAGTTCGCGGCTGTAGGGCAGCGCTCCCAGAAAGTCCAGCTGCTGCTCGTTGAGCTGGCCGCGCGTCCAGCTGATCACACGGCGGGCGTCCTCGATCAGGTTCGGACTGGGGCCCTGCACCACCGCCTCGTCGTGGTTGCCCTTGACGGCGATGGCCCCCTGCGACACCAGGTCACGCACCTGTTCCACCACCCAGGCCGGGTCGGCACCGTAGCCGACGAAGTCACCCAGCAGCGCAATCCGGTCGGCACCGTGCAGATGGGCCTGTTCCAGGCAGGCCTCGAAGGCCTCGCGGTTGGCATGGATGTCCGTGATCAGGGCCAGTTTCATGTGCAAGTCTCCTCGTAGGAACAGCCTGTACCGTCTGCCTGACGGTGCGCTGTCAGGGCGGCACCAGCGGTTCGGCCCGGTTGATCCGCCTCACCAATGATGCTGCCATCCCGCGAGGCATTCGCGCCGTCCGGCATCGCCCTGGCGCCACTGGCGTTCGCACTGCAGCATCAGCTGGCCGCTGCGCCCCAGGCTGCGGCGCAGCTTCAGGCCGAGGCTGCGTTCCTGGGGCTGCGAGGCCAGGTACCAGCGCGCCCGGCCCTCCAGCTGCAGGCGCCAGCCCGGCGCCGGGTCGAGCAGCAGGCCCAGTTGCAGCCCGCTGCCCAGGGCCACGCGGCGGCCGTCGGCCACATCGCCGTCCTGTCGGGCCAGGTTCAGCTGGTTGTCCATCAGTGCGTAGACCATTGCATTGCGCCCCGACCCGAGCTCCCAGGCCGCGCCTGGGCCCCCGTTGACCTGCGCCACCAGCGGGGCATCGGCAGCAGGCCGCCCAAAAGCCCGGTTCAGCCCGAAGCGCACCTTCCAGGAGGTGGCACCCAGCAGGCGGTCGCGCGGGGTCAGCGAAACGATGTCCACCGGCGTCAGACGCTCCAGCCGGGGGCGATGGCCCGGCTCACCCGCCAGGTCCAGGGAGAAGAACTGGATCTGTGCCCCGCGCTGGAAGCCCGCCTCCGGATCCATCAGCTCGTGGTAGGCCGGTCGCCAGCCCAGACGCCAGGCCGACTGTCCGTCGCGCCGGCCCACCCAGAGGTCCAACCGGGCGGTGTCATGCCCGGCTTCCGGCGGAATCGGTCGCGGCGGCTGCCTCACCGGCAGCACCGGAAGACGAGCGCGTTCGGCCAGGATGGCCATGCGCCGGGGCTGCACCACCACCTCACCCAAACCCTGCACAGCACCCAGGTAGGTGGCATGGCGTTCGGCCAGTTCCAGCGCGCCGGCCCGCCTCAGCGGGTCTACCCCGGCGGTGGCCAGCAGGTCGCGCGGCGCACGCTGCCCCTGTGCCACCTCGCGGGCCTGGGCCACCGCCACATCGTCCAGCTGGTCAGCCTGGAAGCCGAGTTCGGTGCTGTTGGACGGGCGGTAGTGGCTGCCGCGCACCAGGCCCGGCACCTCGAACAGCACCCTCACCGTGTCCACCGGGATGGCCCACCAGGTGAAGCGGTCGGTCAGCCGCAGGCCCGGGCGGGCCACGTCCAGCAGCGACAGCAGGTGGTAGGAGCAGTTCTCGTCGAAGAAGTAGTAGTCGAAGCGGGTGAAACCCAGCTCCCAGGTGTGCGCCACCAGCTGGGTGATCTCTTCGGGGTTCAGATCGAGGTCGTACTCCCAGATGTCCCGGTTCTCCAGGTGGGTGTATTCCTCGATGCGCCGGTAGTACGGCGTGGTGGTGAAGATGCCCGGGTACAAGCCGACCAGACCGCGGAAGGCAAAGGCCAGCCCGTCGGCCTCGTTGCCGGCTGCCGCATAGCTGATGGTGTAGGCCAGCATCGGGTTGCCCTGCACTTCGCCGCCGGGATTGATGCGCAGGAAGGTGTGCCCGTACATCGATGCCGGGCTGTTCACGTAGGCGGCCGGGAAGATCAGGCTGACACCCCCCGGACGCAGCCCGGCGCGCCACTGGTCGTAGCGCTCGCAGGCCACCTGGGGCAGGTCATCGATCTGCAGATCCAGGCGTTGGCGCAGCCAGCGCAGCCGGGCCGGGAAGCGGCACTGCGTGGCCTGCTCGCCGGAGCGGTTCGGGCGCGGGTCGAGGAAGGCCTGCAGTGTGGCGTCCAGCTCGGCCTGTGGATCGACGGCACCCTGCGGCGCGTTGAAAAACCCGGCGTCGTCGGCCAGGCTGCGCCAACGGCCGGTGACGGGATGGCGCTTGAAGTGCAGCAGGTCCAGCCAGGCCGGATCCTGGGCCAGCGCGCGTTCGCGTGCCAGGGCCTGCCAGGCCGACAGGCGCTCGCGTTGCGCGGCGGTCAGCGCCGCTGCCCCGGTCTCCGGCGCCACCTGCGCCCGCACCGGTGTGGCGGTCAACAGCAGAAGCCCGCCCAGCGCTGCCCCTGCAAAGGCCACGACAACCGACGGCCAGCGGTCAGCGGAAAGCGAAAGAACGCGCAACAAAAGGCGACGCATGAACCCACCCGGAAGGCAGAAATGAAAAGGCCCAGCCGGAGGACTGGGCCTGCTGAGGTCGCCGCGCGGCGGGAATGCCCCGTCCGCACGTCGCCCGGTGCGTCAGGTCAGATGGCCTGTGCGTAACCCGCCAGGCGGGCATCGGCAGCCAGCACGCCACGCAGGTTGGCGGCGACGGTCTCGCCGGTGAACACGGTGGAGAAGTTGTCCTTCAAGGTGGTCACGAAGTGGCCACGGTCGGCCTCGGACACACCCATCACCACCATCAGGGCGGCGAGGGATTCACCCTGGCCGGCAGCGGTGTCACGGGCCAGCTGGACGCGGTTGCCGTCGATGAACATCGCGGTCTTCCAGGTGGAGCTGACCACGCCGTCCTGGGTGCAGCCGGAAGTCCCGAAAGTGATGCCGAAGGTCTGGTTGCCGGAGGTACCGTTGGTGGTGGCCGCCAGCACCTGCGGGGCGACACCCTTCTGGCCCTGGAACACCTTGGAGCCCCAGCCGCAGGAGCCGACGTTGTTGGCCTGAGCGAAGGCCATCGGAGCGGCAGCGATGAACGCAGCGGTGACGAGCAGTTTCTTCATGGATACCCTTTCCGTTTGAGCTGTGTGCCGGAAGGCACCTGCCTTCCGCAGATCCATGCTATCAGAGCCCCGGCGAGCGATTGAAACAGCCTGATGACACTGGCAACCGTTCACGAACGTCGTGACACAACGTCCTTGCGGCAGCTCATCCGATGCGCCCCAGCAACAGAAACTCCATCAAGGCCTTCTGGACGTGCATGCGGTTTTCGGCCTCGTCCCAGACCACCGACTGCGGCCCGTCGATCACCTCGGCGGCGACCTCCTCGCCCCGATGGGCCGGCAGGCAGTGCATGAACAGGGCATCGGGCTGGGCTGCGGCCATCATCTCGGCATCGACGCACCAGTCAGCGAAGGCGGTCTTGCGGGCCTCGTTCTCAGCCTCAAAGCCCATGCTGGTCCAGACGTCCGTGGTCACCAGATGGGCACCACGGCAGGCCTCCAGCGGGTCGGCGAAAACCTGGTAGCAGCTGCGGTCCTCGATGCCGGCCAGCACCGGGTCGACCTCATAGCCGCCCGGGGTGCTGACGTGCACCTTGAAGCCCAGGATCTCGGCCGCCTGCAACCAGGTGTTGGCCATGTTGTTGCCGTCGCCCACCCAGGCCACCACCTTGCCTTGCAGGGCGGCCAGGTCGATGCCCTCCGGTCCCAGTGAGCCGCGGTGCTCCAGCCAGGTGAACAGGTCGGCCATGATCTGGCAGGGGTGAAACTCATTGGTCAGGCCGTTGATGACCGGCACCCGCGAGTGTGCTGCGAAGAGCCGCAGCTTCTCCTGCTCGTAGGTACGGATCATCACGATGTCCACCATGCGGCTGATGACACGGGCGGAGTCCGCGATCGGCTCGGAGCGGCCCAGCTGGCTGTCGCCGGTGGTCAGGTGCACCACCGAGCCGCCCATCTGGTACATGCCGGCCTCGAAGCTCACACGGGTGCGGGTGCTGGCCTTCTCGAAGATCATTGCCAGCGTGCGGTCGGCCAGCGGCTGGTACTTCTCGTAGTTCTTGAAGCGGGTCTTGATCAGCCGGGCCCGCTCGAACAGGTAGGCGTATTCCTCGGCCCGAAGGTCCTTGAACTGCAGGTAGTGTTTCATCAGGCTCATCCCCGGTTTCATGCCGCCAAACTCTCTGCACCACTCAGGAAGGCCTGGATCAGCGGCACCAGGATGGACACGATTTCGTCGGCCTCGGCCACCGTCAGGATCAGCGGCGGCACCAGGCGCACCACGGTGTCGGCGGTGACACTGAGCAGCAGGCCGGCCTGCATCGCGCGGGTGAGGATCTCGCCACAGGGACGGTCCAGCTCGATGCCCAGCATCAGGCCCTCACCACGGATTTCCACCACACCGGCCAGGCCGGCGAGTTCCCGCTGCAGCGCGGACTTCAGGTGCGCGCCGACCGTGGCGGCATTGGACAGCAGGCCCTCTTCCTCCATGATGCGCAGCGTCTCGATGCCCGCGCGCATCGACAGTGGGTTGCCGCCGAAGGTGGTGCCGTGGTTGCCCGGGCCGAAGACGTTCGCGGCGCGCGGACCACAGACAATGGCGCCGATGGGCACGCCGGAACCCAGTCCCTTGGCCAGCGGCATCACGTCCGGCACGATGCAGGCCCACTGGTGGGCAAACCACTTGCCGGTGCGACCGATGCCGCACTGCACCTCGTCGAGCATCAGCAGCAGGTCGCGCTCATCGCACAACGCACGCACCTCGCGCAGGTAGTCCCAGCGGGCTGCGTGGATGCCGCCTTCGCCCTGGATGGTTTCCAGGAACACCGCCACCACGTTCGGGCGGCTGGTCACCACCTCGCGCAGCGCCGCCATGTCGTTGAACGGCACGCGCAAGAAACCTTCCACCAGTGGGCCGAAAC
>Ga0154020_10006408_pt1 | contig 13770 bp, 11 predicted proteins | sample Klosneuvirus_201_FD_109709 | JGI IMG/M metagenome (GOLD analysis project Ga0154020, IMG submission 109709) | Active sludge microbial communities from wastewater, Klosterneuburg, Austria - Klosneuvirus_20160825_MG | ecosystem: Engineered > WWTP > Aerobic digester > Activated sludge | place... | reverse complement strand
GAAGCCGGCGCCGTCGTGCACACCCACGCGCCCTTCGCCACCGCGCTGGCCTGCCTGCGCGCCGACATCCCGCCCTTCCACTACATGATCGCGCGCTTCGGCGGAGCCACGGTGCGCTGCGCCGCCTACGCCACCTTCGGCACGCAGGCGCTCTCCGATGCCGCGCTGGCGGCGCTCGACGGGCGCTGCGCCTGCCTGCTCGCCAACCACGGCATGCTGGCGTTCGGCCGCGATTTGCGCCAGGCGGTAGACCTCGCCGTCGAGTTCGAATCGCTGTGCGAGCAGTACTGGCGCGCGCTGCAGGTCGGCCGCCCGGTGCTGCTGCCGGATGCCGAGATGGAAGTCGTGCTGGAGAAGTTCAGGACCTACGGGCAACAAGACTAGCCCCCTCATCGCTTCAGTATTCCTTTTCGGAAAACCACCTATGCCGGGGGGGGGGAAAGCTGGTGGGTAGCCACTGGCTTCAATGAGGCCGGGGCATCGATGCCCCGGAAAATCAAGTCCCCGGCGAAATCCAGGCAGAGTCAGAGGAGGAGCTTCAATGAGGCCGGGGCATCGATGCCCCGGAAAATATATTCACGCCCCGCCTGTACCCCCCGAATCGCTGGAGCTTCAATGAGGCCGGGGCATCGATGCCCCGGAAAATAGCACCTTGGCACGATCCATGCCGCAGACCAGCACACGCTTCAATGAGGCCGGGGCATCGATGCCCCGGAAAATGGCTCTCTCTACACCAGGTGGCACATGCACATGCTGCTTCAATGAGGCCGGGGCATCGATGCCCCGGAAAATCGACGTCTTGAGCGTCATGCGACCTTCCGCCCTTCTTGCTTCAATGAGGCCGGGGCATCGATGCCCCGGAAAATCGCGCCAGCGCACTCCCTGCCGACTTCACCCTGAACGGCTTCAATGAGGCCGGGGCATCGATGCCCCGGAAAATGCCATCGCCATCACGAAACAGGCTGCGGGATACGCGCTTCAATGAGGCCGGGGCATCGATGCCCCGGAAAATCCGACTTGCTGCGTGGCACTGAGGCGCGGCAGGGCGCTTCAATGAGGCCGGGGCATCGATGCCCCGGAAAATCTGCACTGCGATCAACACATCTCCAGGCTTGCCCCGGCTTCAATGAGGCCGGGGCATCGATGCCCCGGAAAATATCGTTTAGCGCCAGGGTGCAGGGCAGGAATACGCGGGCTTCAATGAGGCCGGGGCATCGATGCCCCGGAAAATGTTCGAATAGACGGAGTCAAACAACTCCGTCCACCCCGCTTCAATGAGGCCGGGGCATCGATGCCCCGGAAAATCCCCAAGATAAGCCTTCGCCCCAGGCCCTTCGTGAGCTTCAATGAGGCCGGGGCATCGATGCCCCGGAAAATAAGCTGCCGACGAGCGCATTCGGGTCGGCTTCGTCGCTTCAATGAGGCCGGGGCATCGATGCCCCGGAAAATCGTTCTGCACGCCGGAGTCGCCCGAGGCGAGCGGCAGGCTTCAATGAGGCCGGGGCATCGATGCCCCGGAAAATGAGCTGGCCCAGAGGGCGTCGCCCTTGGCGCCGATGCGGACGCTTCAATGAGGCCGGGGCATCGATGCCCCGGAAAATGTCGCGGATCATGTCTTCGAGCGACAGCGCGGCCTGGCTTCAATGAGGCCGGGGCATCGATGCCCCGGAAAATCTACCGCTCGCGAAGCCGCATTGTACCTGGCTTGCCGCGGTGTTTCGCGAGCGCTCCGCGCTTTTCGTTCGCGAGCCAAATCGCAAGGCAATCATGCCGCGTCTGGCAGTTGTTGTTTTCCTCGAATTTTCAAAGAACTCGCACGCCGCGAGCGCTCGTGCGCAGCCGGCACGCAACGCAGCGCTCGCGCCACGCCGGCAGTCAAACGATCGTCGGCCCGCGCTCCAGCGGATCGAACGCCTGCCCCAGGCTGTGGAAGCGCGGCGCCACCTGGTCCGCCGGCCCGATGTCGATGATGAGCACATGATCCTCTCCGACCCGGATCACTTCGGTGAGTTCCGCTTCCAGCGTCACGCGGCGCTGCGCATCCAGCCGGCATTGAAACACCGACAGTTGCAGCCATTCGCCGTAGCCCTTCATGATGCGGTAGAGGCGCCGCCAGCGGCGCGGGTGGCGCACGTCGTAGCAAACGATGCACAGGCGTTCCGTCGCGCTCATCGTGTGATGAAGTTCGGGTAATCGGAAATCTCGCCCGCCAGCCAGCGGATCAGCAGACGCGCCTGCACTTCGAGCAGACGCCGATAGCTGACGGTGTAGCCAAACAGCGGATGCGTCACCTCGGCAGACATGCGCCGCTCGAAAGCGGCGATGAATGAGCGCCGGCCGCGATCCGTCAGCGCGCAGCCGCCAGCCGCATGCACGAAATCCTTCGCACCGACTTCGCCGTTATTGATCGCCATGATCACCGCCGAATCGGCGACGAGCGGACGGAACGGCTCCATCAGGTCAAGCGCCAGCGCCGGCCGCGCGAATCGCGGCTGGTGATAGAAGCCGCGATAGGCATCGAGCCCGACGGCGGAGAGCACCGTCAGCCATTCGCGCGAGAGCATCGAATAGGCGAACGAGAGCAAGGCGTTCACCGGATCGCGCGGCGGGCGCCGGTTGCGCTCGGAGAACACAAAGGCGCCGAGGTCATCGGCCTTGAGCAGGCTGCCGAAGTGCTCGAAGTAACGTGCCGCCGCGCTGCCCTCGATGCCGAGCAGTGTTTCCAGCGAGGCCGCGCGCTCGGCATGATGCGCATCCTCCTTGAGCGCGATGAGCAGTTCCGCCGGCGCCTCGGCGCCTTCCCCGCGCCAGTTGCGCCGCGCGAGCGTGCGGCAGTTGCGGATCTTCGCCGCGACGAGCCCGCGCGCCAGCGCGAGGCACTTGCCGGCATCGAAGCTCGCCCGGTACTGGTCGGTGCGGACATCCACGTTGTGGTGCCCCGCACTTACCGTATGCCCCATCAGCCAGCCGCCATAGGAAAGCCAGGTGACGGGAATGCTTCGACTCATCAGTTCGTGCAGCAGCGGCGTGGTCATGCCCGCGCCGCCATAGACCACCACCTGAGACACGTCGGCCAGGCGCGCTTCGGCGATCTTCTCCTTTTCGGCCTCGACGACAATGCATTCGCCCTCCTTGCGCAACCAGGCGCGCGGCGCCTGAACATGCAGCGGCAGGGCATGGGAATCGGCGACATAGAGCGGCCGCACTGTGCCTTCCTGCCGGCGCAGGAAGGCGATCTCGTCGGGCTGGCAGATGCCGACCAACGAGCAGCGCGGGCATTTCGGACTGTCGGCCAGCGGCTCCGGCGGTGCCTCGGCCTGCGCCAGCACTCGCAGCCCGGCGATGGCGGCGTGCGTGTCCGCGACCAGCGCGTCGTCGAAGTCGACCGGCACGCGCTCGCGCGAGGCGGCGAAGTAGAGCACGCCGCCGCCGGCTTCATAGCCGTGTTCGCGCAGCAGCAGGCCTTGCGCGCACAACTGCACCCGCTCCGGCTGCCAGGCGCCGCCCTCGACATGCGGCCGCTTGCCGCGTTTGTAATCGACCGGCGTGACGCGGGCGCCCTCGCCCTCGACCAGATCGAGCTTGCCGACGATGCCGAGCGCTTCAGAACCGAGCGTCACCGAGCGCGCGTGAATCGCTGCGTGCTCTTCGGGCGCGGCGGGCAGCTCGCCGCCGGGCCGGTCGATGCGCCGATGCCTGAAGCGCCCATCCACCGTGTCGGACGAATCCGCCCACTCGCCCGCCACCCATTCCAGCCAGGCCAGGCGCGGGCAATAGACGAATTCATTCACCATCCGCACGGGAATCAGGGGAACGCCGAAGGGGTGTTCCGGGCTGCGGCCGGAGAGATCAGGCGCCGGGTCCATTATTTCTGTGGAACTTCCAGCCCATCACGAACTGAAGGATAAAAGAGGTTATGAGGCGGCGGTTGGACAAGCCGGCCGTCAGTCAATATCGGACGCCGGCGGGCGGAAGCGCAGGCGGCCGGGCTCGGCTGTGACGATGGCTCCAGCCTGCAGTTCATCGCCATGCATCGCTATGGCAGCCAGGCATGCGACAGCCTGAAGCCGTACCGGAAAACCGACCAGCCGGACGATGCCTGCGTGCTCATGCCCGAACGCCACCGCAAGCTCGCCGAAATCCTTGTCCAGCGTCACGACCACGCGTGCCTCCCGCAATGCGCAGGCAAGAATTTCATCGTCGCCCGGATCAGCCGGCCAATCGCCCACCCAAACGACATCGTGCCCGGCGGCAGCAAGCTCGGTGCCGGCGCCTTTCCAGACGCAGGAGTCGATCAGCAGCTTCAAGCGGCCTCGCCGAGCGTCAGCGGTTCAAAACGCTCGCGTCCGACCAGGCGCCGCGCAAATGCGAGGCATGCGAGGATGTCCTCGCGCTCCAGCCACGGGTAATACCCGATGATGGCTTCGGGCGTATCCCCCGCCGCGAGCATGCCGAGGACATGCTCGACGGCCAACCGCCTGCCCCGAATGATGGGCTTGCCGCTGAGAATCTTCGGATCGACCGTGATCCGTTTCAACAGGGTTGCTTCGTCCATGGCGTTTTCCTTCGTTTGTTGGGGCGACGGGTTCATTTTAGGCATCCTTGATTGAAGAAGCTACTTGCGGCGGCAAAGCCTTCGCGGCAAATGTCCCCAACCCGAAGTGACAACCAAACCCCAGAGCGAGGGGGCCGGGAATAGGACCGGGAAAGACGAGGCGCAAAAGGTGTCCCTGCCGATCAGGTTGCTGCAGGCCTCGTTTTGTCCGGAAGCGGCGAAAATCCAGGGCGCGCAATTTGGCGTCGGGCAGGGTTTCCACCGCAACGGGTTCCGCCAGGCCGCGCAAACGGCATTCGCGCGCAATCTGTTCCGCGACATCGAAACCCTTCTTGCGGTGCCAGGGATGCAAGTAAGGCGTGACGGATTCCCAACAGTTTGCTTCGGTGAGCAGGGCACCCGTAAAATCCTTCGCTTCGCCCAAGCCCTCCAGCAACAGCCGCCACTCCGCGCCTTCGCGGGTGTGTATGCTCTTGAGTTCCGCCAGGGCCGCCTGCGCCTGAGCGTCGAAACCGTCGGGCGCATGGATGACGACGTGATCGACGCGACCATGCTTGTTCTTTTCGCAGAGAAAAAAAGCGTGGCCGTGCCGGTTTCTTGCAGGCAGGTCATGGCCTGAAAGGCTGGCTGGGATTCCATCGCCGAACAGCCGCCGGGCGCAGCCCATGACAGCCATGCGTAGGTTCTCGCCCACGCGCACCGCGTCGGTGATGCGCGGCAGGGGCTTCGCATATAGCGCGAAGCGTGCGGTTGTAACGACCTTGCCCGGCATTTTCTGCCTGGCCGGTGCCGGCGCCGCAGCCATGAAGCGCAGGGCATCTTTGGGCCGCAGGTAGTAAGCCTGGCGCGCGGCGGGTGGAGCGCTCCACCCAGCATTCTGCAGTTCGCCGGTATCGAGGGAAATGGCGGCGAGCCAGTCTTCAGGGAGAGTAGCATCGACTGCCTTGATTTCCCGTGTCGGCAGTTTTCTGGCTTTCACGGTTTCAAGGCTGTGCCTCCGAAACGCAGCGTAGTCGACAGCGGTTCGCGGCAGCCAGAGCGGTACCAGGTCCCCCACTTTGCCAGTTTCCGCGTCTATCGCTTCTTCCGATGGATAGCAATTGCATTTCCCCGACCAAGCATCGAGCCGTCTTGCGTCCACCCAGGATTCGGCCCGGCCGAGGTAGCCCATGACAAACAGCAGAGCATCCAGCATGCCGGCCTGGTGCGCATTGAGCGTGGTAGTAGGCCAGTGCGCAATCAGTTCTGCCTCGCGCCCGACCTGGGCGAATGCGTCGAAGATGAGGCTGGGCCTGTCGCGCACTGGCATGTAGTGGCGGGTATGGAAATGCACGGCATCGGGCAGGCAGTAATGCGGAGCCTCTACAGCAAGCACGGCGAGAAGATCGAGCAGCCGCTCGCACGGGAATTCCGCCGGGGCGAGTTTGCGGTGCCAGATCGCAATGAGGGCGCGCGTGAGCCGCCACGGATCAGGCGGCCAGCCGACATCCGCTTCGTTTACATGCCGCCCCCAGGGCGTGGCGTGATAGCGCCCGGCGGGGAAGTTGAAGGCGAGGGTGAGCATGGCTTACCGCTCAGCCAGGATAGCGCACGATGGTCACACCGCCGAGGCTGCCCTTGGCTGCCTTGATGAGGCCGGGCAAGGCGGCTGCCAACTCGGCCAGTTCGGGCAGCGTGAAATCAGTTGGACGAGTCACGTTTACCACGCTGGCATCCAGATCGCAGGCGGTGCGCAAACGCAAACCATCGCGCAGAAAGAGGCGAATCTTGAACAGGGCCAGGGCGATGAGCAGGTCGTGTGCTGTGTCTGGGAGCCCGAAGCCACGCAGTTGCGCTAAGTCGATGTTGAAGAAAGCGGTGACTTTCGGGGCTGTGTATTCAGTGCGGGAGAAGGGCACGTTGCCGAATCCTTTGCCAGTGTCGCCGGAGGGGTTGACGCTGTCGTTCTTCACGCCGCCGCTTTGTGCGACACGGATGTCTTCGGCTTCGATGAATGCAGACAGAGTACGCGGTAGCCGCAGGCGTCCCCCAGCCAGTTCTTTCTTGGCAAGGAACAGTCCATGCAGTAATGCATTAGTGTCCAGTTTGCAAACCACTTTGGCGAGTTTGCGGATATCCACCATGCCTTCTGCCATATCCGCCAGTTCGTTCTTGAGTTGGTCGAAGACGGACTTGTCCTTGCCTTCCAGGATGTAGGGCGAATTGATCCGGTGCGCCTCCAGCACGGAATTGGTGAGTGCCTCTCCGTCGTTGCGTACGACTTTGATCAAGGGTAGCCCCTTGAGTGACGCCACCCAGTCGTCGGCCACCTCGTCCCAGCACACTTCTTCCATGCGGTTAGCCATGCTCTGTGCGGATTCCACCAGCAACATGCTGCGGCCATCCGGGCCGTCGAATTCGGCGGCGCCGAGGTCGGGGAAGCCAGTGGGTTGGAAGCGCGTGCCCTGGACAGGTTGCAGGCGAGCTTCGATAAGCAGGCGGGGCTGGTTCTTGAGTGCGTCGAAATTCATGCTGATCTCCCTCGGGTTAAACGGATTCGGGTTGCAGGTCTTCCGCACGCGGCAGGAGTTGCGCGAGCGCGGCGGCTTCGAGCGGAATGGCCAGCGCCGCCAGCAGGCGGGGGCCGTTCAAGGTCGCAGATTGCGGGGTTTCACCCTTTGGCCAGCCGAGACCCGCGATGCGGGCACGGCGCCAAGCGATGTTCTGGGCTTTCTGGACTTGACCGGCAGCAAGCAGGCGGGGTAGTTCACTGGGCAGGGTCAGGTAGACGTCTTCGGGCAATCGGCCCAGATGTTTCAGCAAAGCCGGCGGGGTGAAGAAGGGCTTAAGCACGGCGTATACCGTGGGCACCGATGCACCGTCAGTCCGTTCTTTGGTTGCCGGCGCAAGGGTCTCAGGCAACTTCGCCCAGATCAACCCTTGTAGCAGGGCGGCTATACGCTCGTCATCGGTCTGGCCGGACAGGTATGCCTGGATGTCCGCCAGCCGCGCGCCCAAGCGGGTACGACCGGCAAAGGGATCGCGCATGGTTTCCTGCCGTTGCGCCTCAATCACACGCCGTTCGACGATGCGGACGAGGTTACGGGTGAGGTCACCCTTGCCCCAGACGTGCAGGCGGCTTTCCGGCGCCCATAGCCAGCGGCCTTTATCGCGATCGACCGGAACAAGGTAGGCACGCATGCCTGCCAGACTCGCCAGTGCCACGGCCAGACGGAATTCCGCGCTTCCATCGTCGGTTTGCAAGACCCAGGATTCGGACAGGCTAGGCAGCATGGGCACCGCCTCCTGCCCTTTACGGCTGACAGCCAGCGTCTGCGTGACCTCGCCCAACAGAATCAGAGCGCGCTGAATGGCCTGCCGCCCGCTACCGGGGCGAGTAAGACCGAACAGGGCATTTTCCAGTTGGGCGTTGGCGCGCTTGAGGCTGGCAGATGCGTCCTTGCCGCGAGCTTCCCGGCGTAGGCTTTCGAGGAACCTGCCCTGGTCCAGGTCGGTAATGAGGTCGGCGCTGGGGGCTTGAGTGCTTTCCACGCGGCCGAGCGGTGTCGCCAGGTAGGCCAGTCCGTTCCGCACCATGAAGCCGTAACGTTGAAATGCGGCAATTCCCCGGTCCGTGCCAAGCCTTGCGATAGCGCGGGCGAAGTCCAAACCATCTCGCGCCACGCGGCGACCTACCGTGGCACGTCCTTCCGCCAACAGGGCACGAATTTCCTCCAATTGCGTGGGCCTGCCCCAAAGTGGCATCCAGATTTCGCCGCGCGATTTTCCGGACGCGGCATCTGTCTGTGTCATGCCGCCACTGCCACCATTCGCCGGGTGAACCGTAAAGGGATAAGCGAGGGCTGCCTGATAACTGGATTCAAGCCGGCGCGTCGTGGAAGTGACAAACAGCAAGGCACCTTCAAGCATCAACACAAAATCCCATGGATTGATACGTGAGTCTGTCGAAAACCCCGTAGTGGAGTTGGGGCCGCCAATCTGGCCTGGCGCGAACTGGCCAATGGCGTTCTGCGAAAGCTTGGGAGTGGGCGTGGCATGAAGCGCTTGCTCCAGCCATGCATGTGAAAAGCCGATGGTCTTGCCGGTGCCCGGATCGAAAAGCTCGACTAGGCGCTGCAGGAAGTTGTTGGTGAAGTCGAGGCGGCCATCGTTTCCGCCGGTGCCTAGCAGCGGGGGATAGGCAGGTTCACCGGAGGACAACACGACAGCAGCATCCAGCCAGGACAAAAAGCTCTCGCCTGCCTGAGCACGCAATGACATGAGCAGGCGGGGTTTATCGTCAGCGTCAGGCTTCTCTTCCAAGCCCAAGTCATCCAGGCTCTTTTTGATGGCAGTAATCGCCTCGGCGATTGGCTTGAAGCGCAAGGCTTCAGCCTTTGACAAAGGCGTAAAACCATCCTTGTTGTCGTTTGGATAGAACCCGCTCCCCCCATTCCACGGAGCCAGAATCGGCGTCGGCCGATAGTCCTCCAGAAAAAACTCCATCAGTTCTTGTCTTGTCAGCCGGGTAACAAGAACGAAGCGCTCGCCACGCCAGCAGGCTTTCACCCCCGGGTCTTTCTGCTCCGCCACCAGACGGAATACGCCCAGTGCCTTGAGATAGTTGGCGAGCGGCGTTGGGGTACAACCGGCGAAAGTAATTTCATTCATGGCTCGCTCCATCCGTTCCATTGCCGCCTCCGTTCGATTGCTGTTCCTGCCTTGTGGCACGCCAGTCGGCGATGCGCACCAGGGATTCCAGCCAAGCTAGACGGAATGGGCCGTGCTCGGCGAGCAGTCGTTGCGTCCGTGCCGTCCAGCTTGGCCCTTGCTCGCCTTCACCCAATTCCATGAGACTCAAGCGCAGCCGGGTCTCTCCCAAGTGCTCGCCGTCGAATGTGAATGCGGGCAAGCGGTCGTCCTCCCAGATACCTCGGGCGTAGCGACGGCCTCCCGAAGCTTCGATCTCGTCGGGCAGCGCGCGCAAGCTGGTCCGCACCTTGCCGTGGTGGGCGGCGATGAGATAGGCGACAAGGTCGCAATCGGCATCCTCGCCGTGCGTTTCAAGCCAGGCGAGCATGGAAGCGAGTTCGTGCCGGAAGTAGCGGCGTTCGGTGAAGCGCGGCGGTTCGCCCTCGCAGGTGGCATAAATGGCGCGACCCTGAGTATCCGATTTAGCCCAGAGCCGATCCTGATGTGCAGCGGCATTGGGGCTTGCCGCCAGCAGCATGTTCTGGAAGGCCGGGTGCGACTTGCCGACATCGTGCCAGCGAGCGGCGCGAATGACGGCGGGCTCGGTTTCATTCAGGCGCGCGCACAGGGCTTGCGCGGCTTGGGCAACGTGCGCGAGGTGGTCAGGAAGTTGCACCGGGATTTGCTGCGTAGATCTCCAGTCATTGCCGAAGGACTCGTCAGTCCGGGAGGTGGCTGGCGGCAAGGGGATTACGGGTTTGCGGCTTTCGGCCCAAAAACCGAGAGCGGTGTCATAGCCGCCATCCTGGGCGCGCAGCAGCAAGGTCATACCGGGTCGCGGTGGTCCGTCGAGTTTCAGCCAGCGGCGGGCGAGGCTGTCCCAGCGCCATTTGTCGCGTTTTTTCAGGTCCTGTATCTGTCCGATGGCGACAGGACATAACTCCTCCCGCATCGGTGGCGGCTGGTCGCCGGGGGCTTCGTCGAACTCCCGCCAGAAGACGGCGAGCGGAGGCTTTTCCGCATCGCGGATGTAGTCGGAGACGTCGACATCGAATCCGGAGAGGTCAGGGTCGGTATTGAACAGGTCGATGAAATCGCGACGGCGCAAGACCGGCCAAAGGGGTGCGACTTCGTCAGTCCTTGGAAGGCTGGCAGGCGAGGCGCTGGACAGATCATGCAGCTTGATACGTGCGGCGGCCAGAGCGCCCGGCTCATAAGGAAGCACAGCTTTGTCGTCGGTGATGTCGATCCAGTAGATGTTCGCGCCGCCAATGTCGTTGGCTTCGCCATAGCGATTGCAGCGCCCGAAGCGTTGGACCAGCGAAGGCCAAGGGGCGAGTTCGGTGAACAGGGTTCGACTGGTAATGTCCACTCCGGCTTCGATAGCCTGGGTGGCAATGAGGATGCAGCCTTGAGCAGGTCGAGATGCACGCAGGCGAGCTTCGATCGCTCGGCGTTCGGCCGGGCGGAAGCGGGCATGCAAGAGCATAAGAGATGGAATTTCCTTGCCCCCGCTGCCATCTCCGAGGGCCGCCGCGAGCCCCTGATAAAGCTGCTGGGCGCGTTCGACCTGGTTAACGATGACAAGGGTGGTGGTGCCGGGCATGTGGGCCACACGGATTTCCTGGGCCAGTTCCGGGATGTATTGCTTGGCGTAATCCGGCGTCAGGCCGCATCGCGCAGGTTGCAGGGTCTTGACGGCATTGATGCGTCGTGCGACTTCAGGCATGGCTGATTCCGCCTCGCTCAATGCTTCGCGGCGCAAGCTATCGTGGTGCCGGCGAAAATCGACAGTGGCGAGCCGTTCCCGATTCAGTGTTGCCGAAACCCACAGCGTTCGGCTGCCTCGGCTCAAAGGCACTTCGCGGCGAAAGGCTTCGAGTTGCGCAGTGGTCGCCAGCCCCGCGCCCATCAGTTGCACCTCGTCCAATACCCATAGAGAATCGTTGTGCAGAAAGGCGAAATGCACCGGCCATTGATAGCGGCTCATGCCGTAGCCGCGCATGAGCGCGCGGGATAGCAGCATGTCCTGGGTGCCGATGAGGATAACGTCCTCGTCCGGCCATTCGGCCCAGGTCTTGAGGTCGTCCTCACCCCCCATGAGGATGTGAACGGAAACCTTGCCTTCGCCCGCCGCACCAAAATGATTGGCTTTGGCCAGCCAGTGGCGAATGTTCTCGCAGGTTTGTTCAACCAAAACGCGCATGGGGAGACACCATAAGAGCCGTCGGGGAGTACCAGCGTCGGGCGCCACGCGAAGCCCGCCGGGACGCAGCCCTCTTTTCCACGCCCAGGCCAAGGTCACCGCGCTGGTCTTGCCCAGACCGGTGGGTACATCCAACAGGTCTGGCCAAGGCTCACTGGCAAGGCGTTCCTGGTAGGGATAGGGCACGTTGCCCGTCAAAGCCGAGAAAAACGCGGAATAAGCCATCGCCCCCCCATGTGAGTCGGACGTTCTTGCACGATACGTGTCCGTATTATGCTCCCGTGCTTGGTTCAGGCGGGCCGGCAAGACTGCGCAGCGGATCGAGAAGGCCTTGAACCAAGTTACCGTGGGCAGGATAAGGCAGCAAATGGCTCACTGGATGAGCCTGGTCGACCTGAATTTGAACTCGCATGTTCCTGAACGCCGCTCCGGCGTGCTGCAGGCAATTCCGGAACAAGGGGCAGGCGGGAACAGCAGAAACGCGATCGTCAGAAAGTCAGCGACGGCGATACGGCGGATTTAGAGGTGGCGACGTGATGCCACAGGCAGCACCGTTGCAAAAACAGCGCATCACGCCGCGCCCGGCAATACGAGGTACTTCTCTACCTCGATCAGATGATGCGCGAAAGCGAATATTGCGCGCAGATCGCCATCCTCCAGATGCGGATAGTTTTCGAGGATTTGCGCATCCGGCCATCCCGCCGCCTTCAGCCCCAGCAGGAACTCGGCGGTCAGCCGGGTTCCCTTCACGCGCGGGCGCCCGCCGCAGATTTCGGGATCGGTTTCGATGCGGTCTTTCCAGTCCATGGCGAGAACTCCGAAAGATCTTATCCACACAATCCAGCGCAGTCTGTACAAGCGCAGCAAGCTGCGGGCTCTTTTGCGAATCAGTCCCGCTGACCGTCACCCACGCGTTGATTCGACATGCAGGCGGAAACCGAGCGCCTTGATAACCTTCATCACGGTTGCGAATTCCGGTTGGCCCTCACCAGAAGCCCCCATATCGTGCGCAAGTTGCGTCATGCCACGGGCGCGTGCAATCACACCCAAGGCATGGGTAATCAAGGTCGGGTCGCCTTCCTCCAGGCAAGCGTCAAGATAGAGAGCCATGTCTTCGTCCGACTTCAGGTGTTCTGCGGAATCCCACGGGCGCAGCTTGATCTTACCCATCGTAGCCTCCTCCGGACTGTGTGCCCCTCACCCTGCCCTCTCCCCGGCGGGGAGAGGGGAAAAACCAGATCGCGCTAGCGCGACTCGCCCTCCAGCACGCGCAGCAGGCTCGACGTATCCTCGCGGCCCCGGCCCTGCGCCATCAGCGCGTTGAGCTGCTGCCACACCTGCGCGGCGATGGGCAGCGGCGCGCCGAGCGTGACCGCCTCATTCAGGAGGATGCCGAAGTCCTTGTGGTGCAGACGCGCTTCCACGCCGGCCTTGAAGTCGCGCGCCGTCATCTTCGCGCCGAAAACCTCCAGCACGCGGCTGCCGGCCGAACCGCCGGTGAGCGCCAGCCGCACCTTCTCCGGATCGGCGCCGGACTGCGTCGCCAGCAGCATGGCTTCCGCCACCGCCTCGATGCAGGACACCATGATCATCTGGTTGCAGGCCTTCGCCACTTGGCCGGCGCCGGAGGGGCCGATGTGCACGATGGTCTTGCCGAGTTTTTCCAGCAGCGGGCGCACGCGCTCCAGCACTTCCGCCTTGCCGCCGGCCATGATCGCCAGCGTCGCGTTCTGCGCGCCGACCTCGCCGCCGGAGACCGGCGCGTCGATGGTCTCGATGCCCTTGGCGGCCAGCGCCGCCGCGATGCGCCGCGCCGTGCCGGGCGGAATGGTGCCCATGTCCACCAGCACCGTGCCCGGCCGGGCGCCGTGGACGATGCCGTCCTCGCCGAGCGCAACGTCCTCGACGTCGGCGCCGGTGGTGACCATGACGAACACCACTTCGCTCGCCGCCGCCACTTCCGCCGGCGTGGCAAGGCGCCGCGCGCCGGCATCGACCAGCGGCTGCGCCGCCTCGGCGCGCCGCGCGTAGACGGACAACGCGTGCCCGGCCCTGACGAGGTGCAGGGCCATCGGGCGCCCCATCACGCCGAGGCCGATGAAGCCGAGCTTCATGTCACCCTCCCCTCACCCCAGCCCTCTCCCCGCCAGCGGGGAGAGGGGGAAATACGCTCATCACTCGCCGCCCGACATGCGTTCGAGGAGCTTCAGCATGGCGACCGAATCGTCCTCGCCGAGGCGGGAACCGACCATGGCGTTGAACATCTGCGCGGTGGCCGCCGCGCCCGGCAGCATCAGGCCGAGGCGGTGCGCCTCCTCCATGACGATGCGCAGGTCCT